>JADMIO011545317.1_pt1 | contig 79707 bp, 62 predicted proteins | sample 8958161 | NCBI WGS metagenome assembly JADMIO01 (sample SAMN16585339, study PRJNA669376) | soil metagenome | isolation source: Crop rotation soil | place: USA: Cullars Rotation, Alabama | collected 2011 | reverse complement strand
CAGCCCGGCAGCACCAGCACCAACACCCCCAACCCCATCCCCACCGTGGCCACCTCCACGCGCACCCCCACGTCCTTCGTCCCGACAGCCACGAGAACCGCCACCCAGCCCGTGCCGCCCACCGCCACGGCCAGCAACACCAACCCGCCGCCGCCATCGGCAACGAATACACTGCCGCCTCCCACGGCCACTAGCACAAATACGTTGCCCCCGCCGCCAACTGCAACCGACACAGCAACTCTGCCGCCACCACCGACAGATACGGAAACGCCGCCTCCCCCCACGGCAACCGACACCCAACCTCCCTCACCATAGTGCCAACAATTCGGCCGCGTCCTGCCCCAAATCTTTAAGATTCGCCCCGCCCTTAACAGAGCAATTGACGCGACAAAGGGAACAAATAACTGCTAAGCTGTATTCACGCCGGCCGCCATCCCCATCGCGGCCCCTTAACAATCCCATAGCCCATAGACTCAACCACCAATCATCTTCCAAATAAGATTCGGCCGCGCCAGCCTGTGTTTGACCGGAAGGCTCTCAATTCGCCAGCTCACCTTGGCCCCCTATCCCGGACCGAAGGTGCCGGCGCCTTCCTGGCTGGCGTGGGCTGGGGTGAGGGGGGACCCTAAACAACCCAACAGACGGCCCCCCATGACGGGTCTGACGGGTTCAAAACTAATCTCTCCAACCCGTCAGCCGCCTGCCCCTCTCCGCTGCCTCCTTGAATCAAAGCCAATTTCGGCACAATACAGCAAGCGCATGACGGGTCTGACGGGTCTGACGGGTTTGCTCGGATTACTCCCTCCATCCCCAATAGCCGCCCCCGTTGCTTGCGTGGCGCTGCCCGCCCAGCCGCCCTCCGCACTATAATGTCCGCCATCACCCGCCCGCCAGAACGGAGGCACCCATGGACGAACCCGCCGATCCTGCCAAACTCTACAGCGGCGACAACTTCCTCGCCGACGTCCTTTGCCGCCTGAGCCGCAAGGCCGGCGCCCTCGAAGCCGAAATTACCGTACCCGCCGGCGGTCACGCGCTCAAACCCGATGAAGAGCTCGTCATCCAATTGTCCGACGGCCGCAAAGCCTTCTGCCAGGGCAGCCGCGCCCTGGCCTCCGGCGCCTGGATCGTTCACATTAGCCGCATCGAGGACTGACCATGCCCACCCAAACCGAATTTGAAGACGCCACCCCCCTGCTGGCCGACCCGGCCGCCCTGCGCCGGCGCATGGATGCCGACAGCTTCCTGTTCTTCAAGGGCCTCATCCCGCGCGGCGCCATCCTCGACCTGCGCGAGCAGATCCTGCTCATCTGCCAGCGCAACGGCTGGCTTTCGCCCGACGCGCCCCTGATGGACGCTATCCTCAGCCCCGCCGCTCACCTCATGGAGCCCTGGGGCGGCGTGGGCGTCACCCGTGAAGCCTACGGCGCTATCTACCGGCTGGAAGCTTTTCACCGCCTGGCCCATCACCCGGCCATCCTGGGCCCCCTGGCAAAGCTCATGGGCGAAACCGTCCTGCCTCACCCGCGCCACATTGCCCGCATGATGTTTCCCACCGCCGCCAATGCGCCCACGCCGCCCCATCAGGACTACATCCACATCCAGGGCACCCAGGCCGTCTACACCTGCTGGATGCCCGCCGGCGACTGCCCCCGCGCCCTCGGCGGCCTCAGTCTCATGCGCGGCTCGCACAAGGTCGGCATCCTGCCCGTCCGCGCCTCCGAGGGCGCCGGCGGCCGGGCCGTCATCCTCGATGGCCTGGAGCAGGATTGGGTCACTGGCGATTTCGAGGCCGGCGACGCGCTGATCTTCCACAGCCTCACCGTCCACAAGTCGCTGCCCAACCAGTACCCCGACCGCCTGCGCCTGTCCATCGACTACCGCTACCAGCCCGTCAGCCTGCCCATCGAGCAGCGCTCCCTTCTGCCCCACGGCGATGTCCTCACCTGGGAAGAAGCCTACGCCGGCTGGCCCACCGACGAGCTCAAGTACTACTGGCGCAAATACGACCTGACCTTTCAGGAGTTCGACCGCGCGCTCCTGGAGATGCGGCCTGCCTGATGCCCAACCCCCATCCGCCCCTGCGCCTGCATCCGGGCAACCCCAAGCTGTTCGAGTTCCGCGGCCGGCCGCGCGTGCTCCTCACCGCCACCGAGCACTACGGCGCGGTGATGAATCGTCCCTTCCAGTTCGAGCGCTACCTGCCCGATGCCGCCGCCCGCGGCATGACCCTCACCCGGCTGTTCACGCTCTTCCGCGAGCTGCAAACCCCCATCAACCCCTACTCCACCTGCAAGCCCGAGTCGCCCGATTACATCGCCCCCTTCCTGCGCACCGGCCCCGGCCGCGCCATCGACGGCGAGCTCAAATTCGATCTCAATCAGCCCAACCCAGAGTTCTTCGACCGCTTCCACCGCTTTTTATCGCTGGCCTCCGACCACGGCATCGTGGTCGAGATCGTCCTGCTCAGCAACACTTACGCCCCCGGCATCTGGGGCCTCAACCCGCTCAACGCCCACAACAACATCAACGGCCTGGAAGATATCGAGTGGCCCGATTACCTCAGCCAGCGCCACCCGCGCCTGTTCGAGCGCCAGGCCGCCCACGTCCGCCGCATCGTGGAAGCGGCCAACCCCTACGACAACGTCCTGTTCGAGATTTGCAACGAGCCCGGCGGCGGCGTCCCCAGCAGCGACCTCAATCCCACCACCGCCGAGGTCAACGGCTGGCTGACGGCCCTCATTGATGTCGTCCGTGAAACCGAGGCCGGCCTCCCCCATCGCCACCTCATCGCCTCCCAGGAAGCCTTCACCTATCATCCTTCCCGGCAGGATTCCGACCTGGCCTTTCATACTCGGGGCTTCGACGTCGTCAATATGCACCCGCTGCCCAAGTTCTACTACGGCGGCCAGGTTTACGAGCTCGGCGACTTCATGTCAAAACAGTTGGCCCTGCGCCCGCTGCGCGATTACGGCCTGGCCACCTACGCCGCCCCCAAGCCCCTCAACCAGGACGAAGACAACATCGCCAGCCAATACAAAGACCTGGAAGCCTGGACCATCCACCGCAAGCGCGCCTGGACCACCCTGCTCACCGGCGGCCATTACGACTACATCGACTTCTCCATCATCAACGGCTTCGAGACCGGCACCCCTGCCTCCCAGTCCGCCGTCCGTTCCTGGTTCAAAATCCTGTCCGATTTCATCCACAGCCTCGACCTCGTCCGCGCCCGCCCCCTGCCCAACCTCGTCGCCTCGGCCCCGCCCAACTCGCTCGACGTCGCCTTCGGCCTCGACGGCGAAGACGTGGCCATCTACCTCGCCGACGAACGCGAGTTGGCCACCGCCCGCGGCCTCCCCGACGGCGACAACCTCGACCGCGGCGCCGGCCAACCCATCAGCGGCCACCTAACCCTCACCCTCCCGCCCGGCAACTACAGCGTCTCATACCTCGACCCCCAAACCGGCGCGCTAACCTCCGGCCCTCAACTCGTAGCCGGCACTGATCCAGTCGCACTCGACATCCCATCCTTCATCCATGACATTCTCATTCGCATCACCAGCACCTAGCCCCTCTCCCGGACCGAAGGTGTCGGTGTATTCCCGACAGGAGACTATAGTCCCCGTAGCGAAGCGGAGTGGGAGGGTTGGGGTGAGGGAGAACTCTCCACCAACCAAGGGCGTATTTATTTTTGGGGGCACGCACATTGAGCGCCTGCCAGAACCAAATCGGTTGCCAGGTTTCACGCAAAATACGAGGGCCACACGCGGCGTTGCCGCGCATGGACCTCGTATTTTGCGTTAGGGTCAGACGGATAGTCTGATGAAACCAGACTGCGATGAGTGTGTCCTCTGACGGTGGCGCTCCCGCTTGCGCGAGCGCGACCCAAATTCGCCCCGGGCCTGAAATGCGCCCGCCAACCCACCCGCAATGTGGGGGCCGCCCCAATGCACTATACTTAACCCTCACTCACCCAATCCACCCATCCCAGCGAACCCACTTCGCCCACTTCAGGAGTCCCACCCATGAAAACCAACATCACACCCGAACAGGTCGCCCAATATCAAGACCAAGGCTTCATCGTCATCGAAGACTTCTTCGACGCCGCTGAGCTCGAGCACTGGCGGCAGACCACCGCCGACGCCGTCAAAATCCGCCTGGCCGAAACCGGACCCAAGATTCTCAACAACCAGGGCGATCCCGACACGTTCTATGCCCAGGTCTTCACCCAGGCCCTGCGCCTGGCCGATATCCACCCGCCCATGGCGGAGCTGATCTTCGACGAGCGCTTGGGCAAGATCGCCGGCACTCTCGCCGGCGTGGACGGCATCCGCATCTGGCACGACCAGGCCTTGCTCAAGCAGCCCTACGCCAACCACACCGCCTTCCATTTCGATAACCCCTTCTGGTCGTTCTCGTCCCGTGATTCCATCTCGCTCTGGGTGGCGCTCGACGATGCCACCCTGTCCAATGGCTGCCTGTGGTACTTCCCCGGCACCCACAAGGAAACCCGCTTCGAGCCGGTGGGCATCGGCGAGAACCTGGGCGACATCTTCAAGTTCTACCCTCAGTGGCGCAAGATCCAGGCCGTGCCGGCCGTGGCCAAAGCCGGCAGCGTGGTCTACCACAACGGCCTCACAGCCCACGGCGCCGGCGCCAATATGACCGCCTACCCGCGCCGCGCGATGACCTGCGCCTACATGCCCGACGGCAGCACCTTCAACGGCCAGCAGAACGTGCTGCCCGATGAGTACTTTAAGAGTCTCAAGATCGGCGACGTCTTGAACGACGAGCAGAACAACCGCCTGATCTGGCACAAAAACGGCCTGCCCCGGTAGGCGCCGGCCGCCTGCTGGTGCCGGCGGGAGCGGTGTCGAGCTGGGCCCATTGCCTGATGGCCGGCAATGGGCCCCTGGACTGTTAGGAGACCACCATGATCCTGGCGCATCGCCTCCCCGCCGTATGTGCCGCCCTGGCCGCCGGTCTGGTCATGGCCAGGCTCACGTTGGTCGCCTGGGCCGCCCCAGCCGGCGGCGTCTTTACCTTTCCCGGCCCGGCTCCGTGCGATACCACGCTTCAGGCCTGCATCGACGGCGCCTTCCCCAACGACCTGATCAACCTCTCAGCCGGTACCATCGTCACCACCGCCCAGATTGACAAGCCCCTCCGGCTGATCGGTGCCGGCGTCGGCACTACCATCCTTAAGGCGCCCAATGGCCAGCGCGCCCTGCACATCACCGGCGTCTCGGTCGGCGCCAGTGCCATCATCTCCGGCTTCACCATCCAGGGCGGCAGTTTGGAGTTCGGCGATGGCGCCGCCGTGCTGGTGGACGGCAGCGCGCGCCCCACCCTGCAAAACCTCGCCATTCTCAGCGGCACCGTCCAGGATGGCATCGCCGTGGGCGGCGGCCTGGCCACCCGGTCCAGCCTCACCCTCACCAATGTCATCTTCCAGGGCAATACCGCGTTGAACGGCCACGGCGGCGGTTTGGCCGGCGGCCCTGGCGCCCACCTGACGCTCAGTCAGGTCTCGTTCATCAACAACACCGCCAGCCAAAGCGGCGGGGGCCTGTATGCCGACAGCGCCGCCATCAGCGGCTCGACCTTTATCTCCAATCTCGCGGGGTTGCCTGGCTTTGGTGGTGGCGCCTACCTCTCCGGCACCGTCACCCTCACCAACTCCACCTTGACTCGCAACCAGGCCCACGAAACGGGCGGCGGCCTCTTTGCCGGCGGCAGTGTCACCCTCGTCGGTGGCGAATTCCGTTCCAATATCTCTCAACAGGAAAACGGCGGGGCGCTGGGGCTCAGCGGCAATCTGTTGCTAAACGGGACAGTCATCAGCGACAATCAGTCCCTGGATAGTGGCGGCGCCATCCTGGTCACCGGCACCACTACCCTCAATCAGGCGCTCCTCGCCAACAATCGAACCATCAGCGGCTCCGGCGGCGCCCTGCGCGGCATCGGCGCCATCGTCATCAATGATTCCCAGTTCATCTCCAATTCCGCCTATAACCCGGGCGGCGGCTTGCGCGCCAGCGTCGGCGTGACCGTCTCCAACTCAACCTTCATGTCCAACACCTCGGGTCTGGGCGGTGGCGCCAGCGAGGGCGGCGGCCTGCGCGCCAATGGCGCCGCCACCATTTCCGGCGGCAGCTTCGTCGGCAACTCCGCCGATCGCGGCGGCGGCGCCCAGGTCGGCGGAACGCTGTTCCTGGCGGAAACGGCCTTCAGCGGCAATATCGCTGCGCTGGAAGGTGGCGCCTTGTTGGTCGTCACGGCCACCGTGCAGGACGCCGCCTTCGATCACAATACCGTCACGGCCGGCAATGGCGGCGCCATCGCGGCCTCTAAGGTCCTGACGCTCACCGGCTCTACCTTCACCGCCAATCGCGTCCTCAGCGGCACCGCCGTAGCCAATACCGGCACCGGCGGCGGCGTGTTTGGCGACGGGTCCATCAACTCAATCGGCAACACATTTATTGGCAATTTTGCCTTCCGCTTGGGTGGCGGCATGGATGCCGACCTCCTGGCCAGCACCAACGACCAGTTTCGCGGCAACCTCACCGGCCCCCTGGGCTCTGGCGGCGGGCTGTTCGTGGCCAGCGCTTTCGAGATCAAGAGCGATCAATTCGTCACCAACACCGCCAATACCGGCGGCGGCATGGGCATCAATTCCACCGCCACCGGCAGCGTCGTCAACTCCCTGTTTGCGCGTAACATCGTCACCTTCACCGAGGGCGGCTCTGCCATGCGCGTGCTGGCCACCTCCGACGTCGTGCTCCTCCACAATACGTTTGTGGGTACCAACGCCAGCAGCCGTTCGGCCATCCACATGCAGAGCCCCACCGGCGACTTCTCAATCTTCGCCAATGTCTTCGCCAACCTTGCTCGGGGTCTCGTGAATTTCGGCTCCGTCCCGACCTCCACCGCCACCACCGACCACAACGTCTTCTTTTCCGTCACCTTACCCTATGTGGGCGTCAACGGCTTCAACCCGGGCGCGTCCGACATCACCGGCACCGTCCTCTTCCTCGACCCCGCCGCCGATGATTATCACTTGCTCCCCGGCAGCGTCGCCATCGACCATGCCCCCTCGTACGGCCTCAGCACCGACTTTGAAGACCAGCCGCGCCCACTGGGCGCCAACTACGACAGTGGCTTTGACGAAGTCCTGGCCGTTGAATTGGCCATCACCAAGACCGACGGCCTCGTCTCGGTCGACGCCGGCGCGCCGTTGACGTATACAATTGTGGTGACCAACGCTGGCGAAAATGAAGCATTCGGCGTCCTGGTCACCGACAACCTGCCCCCCGCCCTGATCGGCGCGGCCTGGACCTGCCTCGACTCGGCCGGCTCGTTCTGCAATGACAACGGCAGCGGCTCTATCAGCGAATTCGTCACCGTCGCCGCTGGCGGCGCCCTCACCTTCACCGTCCATGCCACCGTCGCCGGCAGCGCCTCCGGTATCCTTGCGAACACCGCCACCCTGACTCTGCCAGAAGGCACCGTCAACACCGGCGCCCTTCAACCCAGCGCCACCGATACGACCGCCATCAACTCTGGACCGGTCTTTATCCAGTCCTTGCCCGCCGTGTATAAGTAAACGCGGCCAGGTTTCCAACCGGCCAGCACCATGACCGCCCGCCCCTCGACCGAGCGCCAGCGCAGCCCCTATGCCGTGAGCCTCGCCGCGTGCCTGGTCGTGGTGGTCGCGGGCCTGGCCTGCGTCGCCCTGGCCGGCGGAGCCTACTATCTCTATACCCTGCGCGCCGCGCCCGCCCAGCCGGCCGTGGAATACATCCTCGACGCCTCGCCGCGCATGGCCCAGCCCGCCGAGACCGACGGCGGAACGCGCCTGGCCGTGGCCCAGGGCGTGCTGGCCGAAATCGTGCGCCCCGCCGACCAGCGCACCACTGCCGGGCTGCGCGTCTTTGGCACCGGCGCCCTGCCCCAGGCCTGCCAGGATACGCGCCTGGTGGTGCCGCTGGCCGTCGCCGTTCAGGGGCAAATTTCGTCGCAGCTCCTTGGCGTGGCCAGCGGCCTCAGCCCGGAGGCCGCCGTAGCCGAGGCGATGGTCTCCGCCATCCGCGACCTGCGTGCCACCCGCGGCCCGCACAGCCTGGTGGTGGTCACCGGCGGCGACGATTCGTGCACGCCCGAGGCCGGCCTCCTCATCGCCGCCGAGGCCGAGCGCGCCGGCATCCGCCTGCAGCTCTTTATAGTGGGCTATCAAGTGCCCGACGACCAGGCCGAGGCCATCAAGGGCCTGGTCGACGACTCCGGCGGGGGCGCCTACATCAACACCCACACCCGCGCCGAGCTGGAGCAAGTGCTGAAGACCATCCAGCAGCACCTGGATGACCCAGTGGCCAACCCCATCGCCCAGGTCGTTGCCACCGCCCAGGCCGCCACCGGTCCCGGCGGCGTGTTCATCGCCCCCACGGCCACCGGCAGCCTCGCCCAGGGCACCCAGGCCCCGCCCGATTCGGCCCAGGCCAGCGCCACCGCCGCCCTGATCTCCACCGCCGATGCCAAGGTAACAGCAGACGCTAAGGCCACTTCCGAGTCGCTGGGCACCTTTGCCCCGGGCGATGGCACGGCCGCCGGCACATCTGCGGCGGCCACGGCGGCGGCAGCCACGGCCAAGGCCACCAGCGGCGGCGGCTCCGTAACCCAAACCGGCACCCCGGCCACGCCTGGCGCTAAGATCACCGGCAGCCCTACGGCCACCAGCACCCGCACCGCCACGGCCACCCCAACGTTCACCCGCACCGCCTCCGCCACACCCAGCGTCACACCCACGGCCACCAACAAAGCCGCCACCTCCACCGCCACCCGCCGGCCGGCCACATCTACCTTCACGCCCAGGCCCCCAACGGCCACGTTCACCCAGGCGCCGCCCACCTCCACCTTCACGCCCATTCCGGCGCCCACGCCCTTCCTAAACTTCGGTGCCGACAACACCAGTATCACGGCCGGCCAATGCACCAACCTGCATTGGGACTCCGGCAACGTCCAGTCGGTCTTCCTGGATGGCGCCGGCGTGGAGGGCGCGGGCACTCGCAATGTGTGCCCCAGCGTCAGCACGCCCTACAACCTGTTGGCCAACTTCCCCGGCGGCCAGCTCAACCGCCAGGTGTCGATCTTTGTCACCGGTCCCTCTGGCCCGCCGGCCATCAATTCGGTCAGCCGCAACGTGCCCGATTTCTTTTACGAGGTCGCCGGCTGCGGCCCAACCGAGGTGACGATCACCGCCGACATCGCCGGCGCCGACGGCGCCCAGCTTTTCTACCGGGTCATCCCCTCCGGCGACCCGCCCACCGGCTGGATCGCCGTTCCGCTCCAGCACCCGTTCCCCAACACCTGGATCCGCGTCCAGCACAACTTCGAAATGCCCGCGCCGCTCACCGGTGATGTGGAATACTACGTCGTCGCCAACAACGCCGCCGGCCCGTCGCAGAGCGCCACCTTCACCGGCCTGAATTATTCTCCATGCAAACCCTGACGGCGATACGATTTCGTTGGCCAGCCGCGCCCTCTGGCCGGCGGCCGGTCCGGCTCTCATTGCGTCGTGGCACTGGAGCGTTTAGCCATGCCGAAGCGAGAAATGATTTTCGTGGGCGCTTCGTCGGGTGGGTTGGAGGCGCTGCGCATCGTGGTCGGCGGCCTGCCCGCCGATTTGGCCGCCTCCGTCTTCATCGTCTGGCACCTATCGCCCCAAAGCCCCAACCTGCTGCCCAGGCTGCTGGCTGTCGAGACCTCGCTCCAGGTCATCTCGGCGGAAAACGGGGCCTGCCTCAAGCCTGGCGCCATTTACGTGGCGCCGCCCGACCAGCACTTGCTGGTTATAGACGGCTATTGGGCGAGTTGGCGCAGACGGCGGCGCCGGAGGAGAAGCCCCGCATGGGCCCGCACCTGGAGATTGAAAACCACATCGCCGCCAACGCCGTTAAACAGGAGGCGTGGGTGCCTGCTGGCAGCCATTTAGGAGTCGATCGAGCAAGAGATGTGGAGCACGGCCGGGGTGGTGGAGGAAGACGTGCTGCTGCAGCAGTTGGCCGAGCACCTGCACCAGCAGCATGACCTGGAAGCGGCGGCGCTCTACACCCGCCAGGCCGAGGAATCGGAGCTGCGCGCCCTGGCCATCCACAACATGATGGCGCAGTCCACGCGGCTGAATGCGCCCAAATTGACCGAAGAATTGGCCGTGCCCGCCGAGGCCGGCGGCCAGGCCCAGCCACTCGGCCCGCAAAACGACTGCCACGCGGAAGGCCAACGGCAAGTGGAAGCCAGCGCCGCGGCGGAGCAACGGCGGCCAGCGCCGGAGCAGTGCCAAGAAAGCGGCCGCTTAGAGCGCAGGCGGCCTGGCGGGTCAGGCGCGGCTGTCGGCCGGGTTCAGCGGCAGCCGCACCCGCAGCGTGGTGCCCTCGTTCGGCGCGCCGCGGATGTCCATGTAGCCGCGTGACTGCTGGGCGCGCTCGCGCATGCCCAATAGGCCGAGCGAGCCTTGGCTGGCCTGCTCTTCGGGTGTAATGCCGCGGCCGTCGTCGTGCATGATCAGCTGCAGGAATCCTTCGCGCACTTCCAGGCTCACCTCCAGCTTTTTGGCGGCCGCATGCCGGGCCACGTTCGTTAGGGCCTCTTGAAAGATGCGGAAGATAGATGTCTGGTTGGGCATCGAGGGCGGCAGGCTCTCCACGTTCGAGCGGAAGTGAGCCGTAATGCCGGTCTGCTTTTGAAATTCGGTCAATTGCCATTCCATGGCGGCCACGATGCCCACATCGTCCAGCAGGTGCGGCCGGAGGCTGGAGGCGATGCGCCGCACAAAGTCCATTTCCACATCAATTTGCCGGGCCATCGATTGGGTCAGGTCGTTGAGCGCGCCCTGTTTGGGGTTGAGACCCATGCGCAGCTGGTGGAGCTGGAGCTTGAGCCCAGTCAGCATCCCGCCAAGCTCGTCGTGAATTTCGCGCGACAGGCGCGTCCGCTCCTCCTCGCGCACCGACTGCAGCCGGCCGGACAGCATCCGGAGCTGCTCCATCTCCGTGAGCTGGCGCACCGCGGTCACATCCTCGATCGACATCAGGGTCATCTCTTCCTGACCCGCACTGAGCGCTGTCCGGTGGGCGTTGAGCAGCAGCGTCCGGCGTCCGATTTTTTTGAACTCTCGGTCGATTTCCAAAGCGCGCACTGGCTGGCCGGGACGCGCCGGCTCGCTCAATAGCCGGCGCAGTTCGGGCACATTCCATTGGCCATCGGCCAGATCGAAGATTGTCCGGTCCAAGGTCTCGGCCTCGGTCGTCTGAAACAGGTTGTAAAAGGGGGCGTTGGCCAGTTGGATCACCTGGTGCGCATCCAGCACCAGCAGCGGCTCGCGCAGGCTGGCGGCAATGTTGGCCAGCGTTTCGGCGTCGCCGCGGTCGGGCAGCTGCCTGGCCTTGAACGCGCTGATGTCGGTCCAGGTGATCACGGCGCCGTCGATGCGGTTGTCCAGGCTCTGGTAGGGCCGGATGCGCATGGCGTACCAACGACCTTCGCGGTCCTGCACCTCCTCGTCGTGCGGCGTGAGGCTGCGCATGACTTGACTGATGAGGGGCTCCAGCTCACTGATATTGAGACGCGTCTTGATCTCGCCCAACGGCCGGCCGATATCGGTGCCGACGATGCTGAGCACCCGTTCGGCGGTCGAGTTGTACAACCGGACGCGCATGTTGCCGCCCACGATCAGGATCGGCAGGCGCACGCTCTCCACCAGGTTGTTGAGGTTACCCAGCGCCACATTCAGCTCGTGGTTGCGGTTGACCAGCTCTTCATTGAGCGTGGTCAGCTCTTCATTGGCCGATTGCAGCTCTTCCTTGGCCGTCTGGAGCTCCTCATTCATGCTTTGGAGCTCCTCGTTGCCCGACTGCAGCTCTTCCACAGCCGCCACCAGCTCGGCCGAGTTGGCATCCAGCCGCTCGCCGGTGGAGAGCAGGCTGAGCTGCGCTTCGGTCAGCTCCGCCACCAGGTTGGCAACCTGGCTCGAGCGACCAGCCCGGGCGCCGGCCCGCGACGTTTTCCGGCCGCCAGTCGTTGCAAGCAGCTCGAAGGCCACGATGAAATAGCGCTGCGGGCCGGCGCGTGAGATAAAGAAGGGGGTGACGTCGATAGCCACCGGCAGTGTGGTCTTGTTGAGCCTGATCTGCAACCCCTCCCGCCGGACGGGCACATTCGTTTTCTCGGCCTGGCGGACCAATCGGGCAAGCGGCGCCCGCAGGCTGCGCGCGGCGGCCTGATTGAGGCGGCGGCTGCCCTGCTTGAGGTTGGGCTCCAGAAACGGCCCAATGCTGCCGCGCACGTGCAGGATATCGAGCTTCTGGTTGACGACCACCGCGGCCGGCGCATATTGATCGATGGTGGCCTGGTTGGCGGCCGCCCATACTTCGCCGGCGCTCGGCAAGCCCAACAGCGGCTCGGTCCCGCGCAAATAGTGGGCGACATCCAGGCGGGCCCAGGGCATTTGGATCGGCATCAAGTTGTGGAGCGGCTGCCGCAAAGAGTTGGACCGGGCATAGATGCGCTGTTTACGATCGACGGCGACAAACAAGTCGCCATCCTTGCTCACGTCTTCCGAAGGACCCAACATCAGAAAGCCGCCCGGCCGCAGGGCGTAATGGAATTCCTGCATGATGCGCTGCTGGTGAGAGGGCTCAAGGTAGATCAAGAGGTTGCGGCAGCAGATGAGGTCGAGCTGGGTAAAGGGCGGGTCGCTCAGCAAGTTGTGGGCGGCAAATACCACCCGGTCGCGCACCGACTTGGCGACCTGGAAACCCTGATGCACCGCGACAAAGTAGCGCCGCAGCCGCTCGGGCGATAAGTCGGCCGCGATGGCTTCGCTGTAACGGCCACGGCGGGCCTTATCGATGGCGGCCGGGCTGATATCGGTGCCAAACACTTGGATGTGCTGCGGCTCATAGAGGCCTTCCGCAAATTCCAGCCAGGCGATGGCCACCGAATAGGCTTCCTCGCCCGTAGAACAGCCGGGCACCCAGATGCGCACGGGCAGCCCGGCCTCGCGTTTGGCGGTGAGCCGGCGAAAAACCTTGCGCTGTAGAGCTGTGAAGGACTCTGGACCGCGGAAGAAGCTGGTGACGTGGATGAAGACGTCCTGGAATAGCTTGATCTGTTCGGCAGGGGTTTTCGACAGGTATGCCGCGTAGGCCGGCAGCGTATCCACACCGACCAGCAGCATGCGGCGCTGGATCCGCCGGCTGAAGGTGGACCGCTTATAGGCCTCGAAATCGACACCGGTCTTGGCCTTCAAGACAGCCATAATTTGCTGCAGGGCATCCGCCTCAGAGATGACCGCCGGCGCAATCTCCGGCTCGGTGCCGCCGATGTAGGGGTGCCTGGGCAGCTGCGCCAACTTATCGGCGATTTTTTCTGGCGAAAGGATGAAGTCGGCGGCGCCGGCGGCAATGGCGCTGAGGGGCATGCCGGGAAATTGGGCCGTGACCTCTTCCTGGGCAAAGGTTACGCCGCCGGCCGCCTTAATGGCCGTCAGGCCAAGGGTACCGTCAGTGCCGGTGCCAGAGAGAACCACGCCAACCGAGGCCTGGCCCCGCACGGCCGCCAGCGACTCGAAGAAGACATCGATCGGACGGAACAGATGCCCGTCGCCGGGCGGGCGTTTGGAAACGGCCAGCGCGCCGCGCGACAGGGTGAGTTGCACGTTGGAGGGCATGACGTACAGGTGGTTGGGGGCGGGGACGGTCTCGGTGGCCGCCTCCACAACCGGCATCTTGGTCGAGCGCGCCAGGACTTCGGGCAATTGGCTGACGTGGCGCGGGTCAAGGTGCTGAATGAAGACAAAGGCCATGCCGGTGTTGGGCGGCAGGTTTTGCAGGAGGCGGGTGACGGCCTCCAGGCCGCCGGCGGAGGCGCCGATGCCAACAAGCAGCAGGCCCTGGCCGTTCGCGCTGCGGCGCGGGCGCGCGGTTTTGCGAGCCGAGGCGGCGGGAGCGGCTTTTTTGGTGCCGGCTGCGCGAGGCGAACGTCTGGCTTTGGCCGGAGCGGATTTCTTGGCCGAGCTGCGTTTCTTGGGGCTGGTTGACTTCTTGGCCGCCATGTTAAGATTCTACTCCATTAAACTCCGCCGACAACAAGCCCAGCGTATGGGCTGTATTAGTTTTATCGCCATACGGGTCAGGTCCGCCATTCGGTTGCGGTTTTGGTCGAAACTGGCGGCCTGGCCGCAGGCCAGCCTGGGCCATTTAGGATGTGAGTTACAATCACGCCACGGGACCGCCCGCTTACGTTCACCCTTACGGAGACATTCATGAAGATCACCGATTTGAAATGCACGGTCATGGGCAGCAATCCCATCGTGCGCATCATCACGGACGAAGGCATCGACGGCTACGGCGAAATCGAAAACTCCAAGCCCTACGTCAAACCCCAGGTGCTGTACTACAAGCAGCACATCGTGGGCATGGACCCGGTCAACGTCGAGCGCATCATGCTCAAAATCCGCCGGCTGGGCAGCTTTAAGCCCTGGGGCAGCGCCGTCAGCGCTATCGAGATGGCGCTGTGGGATATCGCCGGCAAAGCGGCCGGCCTGCCCATCTACCGGCTGTTGGGCGGGAAAGTGCGCGACCACGTGCGCGTCTACAGCACCGGCTATGCCGCCCCCACCCGCAACGACAGCTCGCCCGAGAGCTATGCCGAGATCGTGACGCGGCAGAAGAACGCGCCCGAAGGTTTCACCATCGTTAAGCAGGGCATCGGCTGGCACAGCGGCATGCCCCAGAACGTGCCTAACTTCACCTACGGCGAAGTGCGCGAAGGTCCCGCCCACCCCAACCGCGGGCTGCTGACCGAGCGCGGGCTCAAGCACATCATCGCCTGCGCCGAGGCCATGAAGAGCGTGCTGGGCGATGAGATTGGGCTGGCGCTGGACTGCGGCCCGGGCTTTATGCCGACCGACGCCATCCGGTTGGCTAAGGCGATGGAGCCTTATAACCTGATGTGGCTGGAAGACCTGATCACTGGCGATTACACCCCCTATTCCCTGGCCAGCGTCTACCGCGAGGTCACCCACGCCACCAGCACCCCCATCCATACCGGCGAGCAAGTGTACCTGCGCCAGAACTTCATGGAGCTGATCGAGACGCACGCCGTGCGCGTCGTCGGCCCCGACCCGCTGGACGTAGGCGGGCTGGCGGAGATCAAGTGGATCGCCGAGTACGCCGACCTGCACGGCATCCTGATGGCGCCCCACGGCGTGATCGACGGCGTGTTTGGCCTGGCCGGGCTGGTCCAGGTGGCCGCGACCATGCCCTCGAACTACGTAGCCTTCGAGTACCCGATGGCGCAGCCGGCCTGGTGGTACGACATCGTCACCGGCCTGCCCAACCCCATCGTCAAGAACGGGCTGATCGAGGTGTGGGACCGGCCGGGCCTGGGCGTGGAGTTCATCGTCGACAAGGCCCGCGAGCACCTTAACCCCGGCGAAGAGGACTTCTTCGACTAGGCCGAACCCATCCATTCGCGCGGGGCGGGCGGCACATAGGCCCCCCGCCCCGCGCCGGAGCGCGCTATGAGCGACCCCGCTATCGCGGTTGGCATCATGATCGAGGGCCAGGAGGGCCTGACCTGGCAGCGTTTCTTCCGCCTGGTCGATGCCGTGGAGGATCTGGGATTCCAATCGCTTTTCCGTTCCGACCACCTCGAGGCGCTGGCGGGCGTGGAAGAGGCCGGCCGGCGCGAGACGCTGGCGCTGTGGCCATCGCTGACGGCGCTGGCGCTGCGCACCAAGCGGCTGCGCTTTGGCCCGCTGGTGTGCTCGATGACCTTTCGCCAGCCGGCCCTGCTGGCCCGCGCGGCCGCGAGCGTGGATGTGCTCTCCGGCGGGCGGCTGGACCTGGGCATCGGCGCGGGCTGGAACCGCGGCGAGCACAAGATGCTGGGCATCCCCTTCCCACCGTATGCCGAGCGGCTGGAGATGCTGGACGAGGCCGCGCACGTGATCCGCGCCCTGTGGAGCGGCCAGCCGGCGGACTACGCCGGCCGGCATTACCGGCTGGAGAACGCCGTCAGCCTGCCAACACCCGGGCAGCAGCCGATGCCGCTGATCATGGGCGGCAGCGGCGAGCGCACGCTGAAGCTGGTGGCCCAGCACGCCTCCGAATGGAACTGCTCCTACGGCAGCCTGGAGACCTTCAAAGAGAAGTCGGCCGAGGTGGATGCCAACTGCCGGGCTATCGGGCGCGACCCGGCCAGCATTCGCCGGTCGGCGATGGTGCCGTTTGTGGTGGGCCAGGGCCCCAAGGCCATCCAGGCGCGCATCGAATCGCAGCGGGCCACGTTTGGCAGCCTGCCTGCCGATATCGACGGCTGGCGGGCGAAGGGCTTCCCGGGCGGCACGCCAGCCGAGATAGTGGCCCAGCTCAAGGATTGGGCGGCGGCCGGCTGCTACCGAATCATGCTGCAGCACAATGACCTGGACGATCTAGCCTCCTTGACTCTGCTGGCGGCGGAGGTACTGCCGAACCTCTAGCGCGCAGTGGGGTGAAGCGGGAACCGCTTGCTTTTGCGGCAACGCGCTTTTTAGCCACTAAGACACGAAGACACGAAGAAGCACGAAGGAAGGCATGTGCAGGCGCACTCTTAATTGGTTGCGCTTATGTTCCGGTCCTCGAATTGACTCGGTGCTGCCGCGTCTCAACTGTGCGTTCAAGAACCGTAGAGACGGGGTCATGACACCATCTCCGATTCGGACACGGCGTAACTCCATCTCCTACCAACCCGCTGGATGCTTTTGCACAACCTAACCGCATGCCCGTAGCTAAGGCCCGGAGCGCGGTTTATCCCCATTTCGATTGGAGTTATGCCTAAGCTTCTCACCAAACTGGTGTAACACCCCGCGGCCGTGGTCCCTCGCCTTCCGGACCGATAGCCCTGAAGTAAAATTTAGAAGAGCTAGGGCCCCTCCGAAACAGATGCCTAATATGAGATTTTCTACGGTAATTCCAGTCGATAAGCAGAAAATTGGCATGCTTACAAAGGCTCCGGCAGTAGCATAGTACAGCCACGTTTTAGGGCCATAATATGCGCCTATGGCCGAGACAAAAAACAAACCCACGGCGAAAAGTGCGAAGAATGCTCGCAGGCACTCAAACAAGTCTGCCATCGCAACCGAGCCATACGATTGACAGTGGTTTGGAACTCATGTCGTCTCAGTCCGCCGATCCGCCCCCGCCCGCACCGCTGTCCACCCCGCCCATAGCGCGCCGAACAAGATTGTCAGGCCGGCCATGATGAGCAGGGTGCCGGAGACACCCAGCGAGGTGTGATCGAGCATCCAGCCGCCGATGCCGGCGCTGAGGGCGCTGGCCAGTGTCTGGCCGGCGAAGTCACTGGAGAAGACGCGCCCGCGCACCTGGGCGGGCGTGAGCAGCAGCAAGAGCTGGGTAGAGAAGACCCAGACCACGCCGGCCCCAATGCCGCGCAGCAGCGACCCCACCAGCACCCAACCAAAATTGGCCAGCGGCACGATCATCAGCAGCCCGGCCGCGCCGATGAGAAACGCCACGGCGATGGCGATGCGCAGCGGCCGCACCCGGTCGCCGGTGAAGCGGCGGGCCAGGATGGGCCCTACGCCGGTGCCCACGCCCACCATGGCGTACATCAGCCCCAGGCTGGTGCCGCCGCCCTGACCAATGACAAACACGCGCTCGCTGAGCAGCACCTGGATGACCTGGAAGCCGCCGGAGATGCCCAGGCCGGTGGCGGTTTTGAGCATGGTAATCCAAAAGATATCGGCGTTTTGGCGCAGGTAGCGCAGGCCGTCCACGTACTGGCGCAGAGCCGCCGAGGCGCTGCGGTCGTGGCCGGCCAGGGCGGGGTCCACGGCATAGCGGACCTGGTAGATGAAGAAAGCCGAGACCAGGAAGCTGAAGGCGTCGATGAGGAAAGAGGGGGTGGTGCCGAATTGGCCGGTGACCAGCCCGCCAATGGCGGCGCCCAGCGAGAGCATCACCGACCAGGTGGCCGAGCTGAGCGCGTTGGCTGCGCCCATCTCGGCGGGGGTGGTGATATCGGGCAGGATGGCGTTGCGGGCCGGAAAGAACACACCGCTAATGCCCAACTGCAGGGCAGTGAGCACATACAGCAGCCAGACCTGAGACGGGCTGCGCACCAGCAAGAACCCCAGCACGATGACCGCCCGCGACAGATCGGTGGCGAGCAGCAACTTGCGGCGATTGTAGCGGTCGGCCCAGACGCCGGCCAGCGGGCTGATGAGGAACGGGGCCAGCATGCGCACCACGAACAGCCCGCCCACGGCCACGCCGGAGCCGGTAAGGCGCGAGATGAGCGCGGCCGAGGCGATGAGATTGAACCAATCGCCAAACAGGCTGACTATTTCCCCGAACCAGATGTTGCGATAATTGGCGTTGCCGCGCACCAGGGCGACGTAGCCCACAGGGGCAGTTGAGGCAGCGTTCAAGCGATTGCTCCGGTGAATTTGCGTTTCGACTTCGGCGTTAACGCCGAAATCCCACGGCGGCCATTATACGCGGGGGCCAACCGGTGGCCCGCAGCCCGAGATTTCCCGAGGCCGGCCGCTGCTCGAAGACACGCGCTCCGTATTCCCAAATGCCGGCCTAATTTCCATTTACAATGAGCGGGCCAACGACCGCTAAATCTCGGGCTGTCGTTCATGTTTTGTTCATAATTCGGCGGTATGCTGTAGGCAACACCAAGCGATCCGCGAGGAACTTCCCATGCAAAGCACCACCACCCTGCCCGTCCGGCCCGAGCGCCGAGCCATCCCGCGGCTGAAGGGGCAGCCGCTGATCGGCAGCCTGCGCGAGTTCGGGCGCGACGCACTGAGCGTTGCCGAGGCGGGCTGGAAGCAATATGGCGACCTGTACGCGCTGGATTTGGGGCCGCGCGCGCTGTACGTGGTTTCGCATCCAGAGCTGGCCGAGGCCGTGCTGATCGACGGCAAGAACATTTACCAGCGCAGCAAGGCGTTCGAAGGCGGCACACCGCTGACTTATGTGGTGGGCCTGAGCCTGCTGACCACGGACGGCGAATCGTGGCTGGCCAAGCGCCGGCTGATGCAGCCCATCTTCCACCGCCAGCGCATCCAAGGCATGGGGGAGCAGATGGCGGCGGCCGGCCGGCGGCTGCTGGAGCGCTGGGAGGCGCTGCCGGACGGCGCGCCGGTGGACCTGAGCCGCGAGATGAAGCATGTAACGCTCGACATCATCAACCGGACCATGTTCGGCGTGGACGTGCTGCCGGAAATCGACCGCATTGGCGAGAGCGTGGATGTGGGCCTGCACTACATCGCCGGCCGCATCCGAGCGCCCATCCGGCTGCCCTCGAGCTGGCCCACGCCCGCCAATCGCCGGCTGCGCGCCGCGCGCGACCTGCTGGACGGCTACCTGTACCGGGTGATCGACCAGCGGCGCGCCAGCGGCGAACACCCCGGCGACCTGCTGGACATGCTGCTGGAAGCGCGCGACGAAGACAGCGGCCTGGGCATGGACGATCTGCAAATTCGCAATGAGGTGGCCTCGATTTACGGCGCGGGCCACGAAACGACGGCGGTGGCCCTCGCGTGGACCTGGTACGCGCTGAACCAGCACCCGGAGGTGCTGCGCAAGCTGCAGGCCGAGGTAGACGGCGTGCTGGGCGGCCAGACGCCGACCACGGCCGACCTGCCGCAGCTGCCGTACACGCTGATGGTGCTGGAAGAGGCCATGCGGCTGTTCCCGCCGGTGCCGTTTACGGCGCGCACGGCCGTGAGCGATGGCGCCCTGGGCGGCTATACGATCCCCAAGGGCGGCGTGGTGCTGCTGGCGATCAACAACCTGCATCGCCACCCGGATTTTTGGAGCGAGCCGGCAGCCTTCCGGCCGGAGCGCTTCACGCCGGAAGCCAAGGCGGCGCGCCATAAGCTGGCGTATATGCCGTTCCTGAGCGGGCCACACCTGTGCATCGGCAACAACTTCGCTTTGATGGAAGGACAATTGCTGCTGGCCATGATGGCGCAGCGGTACACGCCCACGCTGGTATCGCCAACGCCTCCCGAACGCGACGTGGCGGTGACCATGCGGCCCAAGGGCGGCCTGCCGGTGCGCCTGGTGCGGCGCTCTAGCGCGAAAGGGTAAACGTGATGAACAATCAAGCTTCCACTTCTCCGAATGGTTCGGCCGTAGCCACGCTGGCCGGCGGGTGCTTTTGGTGCCTGGACGCCGTGTATCGCCAACTGCGCGGCGTGAACGACGTGGTTTCGGGCTACACCGGCGGGCGCGTGACGAGCCCCAGCTACGAGGACGTCTGCACCGGCCGGACCGGCCACGCCGAGGCGGTGCAGATTCATTATGACCCGGCGGCAATCAGCTACCAGGACCTGCTTGATATCTTCTTCACCATCCACGACCCGACCACGCTCAACCGGCAAGGGGCGGACGTGGGGACGCAGTACCGGTCGGCCATCTATTATCACAGCCCGGAGCAGAAGCAGACGGCCGAGCAGACCGTGGCGCGGCTGGCGGCGGACAAGGTCTGGACCGCGCCGATTGTTACCGAGCTGAAACCGGCGGAGGCTTTCTTTTCGGCCGAGCCCGAGCACCAGGACTACTTCGCGAACAACCCCTACTCGGGCTACTGCCGGATGGTGGTTGCGCCGAAGGTATCCAAGCTGCGGAGCCACTTTATGGAGAAGCTGGCGCGGTAGACCGGCGGAAGCAATTCTGTTTTTACCGTCATTGCCGTCATTGCCGTCATCCTTGGTTTGCCGGGCCAATCAATCAGTGGTGTTTCAAGGCCGCTTTCGGATCGGGCGGCGAATGACGGCAGCGGCGGGATCCCCTGGGGCTGCCGTCATTGCCGTCATGAGAAGGGCCTGGCGGTTGCTGCAAGGGGGGCGGCGCGCAACGGCCGGCCGGGGGGTTCACTCTGGTTGGTCCAGGCGGCCACGGCCAAGGGTTGTTCAATCCTTATACGGTTGGTAAGGCGGCCGCCAGGCTGCGAGCGGCCGGCATACCAACATCTTAGTGAATTATTTGTTCCCTTTGCAAGGCAATTGTTCCGTTAAGGAACCTTAAAAGATTCCGGGGCACACCAGGCGTGTGCACCGATAGGCGCTGGCGTTTATGGCAGGGGAGACCGGCGGGAAGGCTGGTGCGGTATTACTGTTGGGCGAGGCCCTGGCGCCTTGCCTTATTGGCGGGAAGTCAGCTGGGTCTTGATTGTGGGACAGGATGCGATAAAATAGCGGTAACAGATCAAAATCGTTGACAGGGACCAAGCGCCGGAGACAGGCCCAGAGAGTTGGGCGCGGCTGACTGCCAGCCGCTGCTGCAAGCCCAATGCCCACCCGCCGGCGTTCGCCCCCCTCGAGATGCGAGCCGATTGCCGTTTACGGCCGGTAGGCCTCGCCAGACGCTCCTGTTATCGAGCAGGCGCCACGATAGGTGTGTGGCGCCAAAGGCGCGGCCCGTAAGGGCCCAGCAAAACGAGGTGGTACCACGAGCCCCAAGCTCGTCCTCGGAACCGTTCCGGGGGCGAGCTTTTTTGTTGCCCCCGCTGCCAGGCCGGGAGACCGCCGATGGACACACGCCAGTTGATTGCCCAATACCACCAGTTCTTTGAAGCCCGCGGCCACCAGCGGCTGCCCTCGGCGCCGCTGATGCCTGAAAACGACCCCACCGCCTTGTTTATCAGCGCCGGCATGCAGCCGCTGGTGCCATACTTGCTGGGCGAGCCGCACCCGGCCGGCCGGCGGCTGGTGGATGTGCAGCGCTGCCTGCGCACCAACGACATCGACGAGGTGGGCGATGCCAGCCACCTGACCTTCTTTGAGATGCTGGGCAACTGGTCGCTGGGCGACTATTTCAAGGCCGAGTCATTGGCCTGGAGCTTTGAATTCCTGACACGGGTGCTGGGGCTGCCGGCGGAGCGGCTGCAGGTGACGGTGTTTGCCGGCGACGCGCAGACGCCGCGCGACGACGAATCGGCCGGGCATTGGCAGCGGCTGGGCATGCCGGCGGAGCGCATCCACTACCTGCCCAAGAGCGACAACTGGTGGGGACCGGTGGGCGCGAGCGGGCCGTGCGGGCCAGACTCGGAAATCTTCTTCGACACGGGCCGGCCAGACCATCCCGGCTGCCGGCCGGGCTGCGGCTGCGGCAAATGGTTCGAGGTGTGGAACAACGTATTCATGGAATACAACCAGGCGCCGGATGGCAGCCTGGTGAAGCTACAGCAGGCGAATGTGGACACCGGCATGGGGGTCGAGCGCACCACAGCCGTGCTGGGCGGGCAGGATGACGTCTATGCGGTGGACACGCTGCAGCCCTTGATCACGCGACTGGAGGCGCTAAGCGGCCGCGCCTACATCGAGCAGCCGCGCGCCTTCCGGGTGATTGCCGACCACGTGCGGGCGGCTAGCTGCGCCATCGCCGATGGGGCGCTGCCGTCCAACGTGGAAGCGGGCTACGTGGTGCGGCGGATGATCCGGCGGGCGGTGCGCTTTGGGCGCGACCTGGGGCTGCGCGACAACTTCTGCGCCGACATCGTGGGCGCGGTGCTGGACACCCTTGCGCCCGATTACCCGGTACTGGAGCGCAACCGGGCGCTGATTGCCGAGGCGCTGGACCGCGAGGAGACCCGGTTCAAGCTGACGTTGGAGCGCGGGCTGCGCGAATACGAAAAGGCGGCCAGGACGGTCAGCGGCAATATCTTCTCGGGCGAAGCGGCCTTCAACCTGTTTGAGACTTTCGGGTTTCCGCTGCCGCTGACGGTGGAGCTGGCGGCGGAAGGGGGACTGAGCGTGGACCAGGCGCGCTTCGAGGCGCTGTACGCCGAGCACCAGGCGCTTTCACGCCGCGGGATGGACCGCAAGTTCCGCGGCGGGCTGGCCGAGCAGACGGAAGAAACCAGCCGGCTGCACACGGCCACCCACCTGCTCCACGCGGCGCTGCGGCAAGTGCTGGGGCCGGACGTGCAGCAGAAGGGCTCCAACATCACCGCCGAGCGGCTGCGATTCGATTTCTCGTACCCGCGCCGGCTGACGCCGGACGAGCTGCGGCAGGTGGAGGCCATCGTCAATGCGCAGATCGGCCGCGACCTGCCGGTGAGCACGGCCGTGATGACGCTGGAGCAGGCGCTGGCGGAGGGCGCGCTGGCGTTCTTTGGCGATAAATACGGCGAGCAGGTGAAGGTCTACAGCGTAGGCGACTTTTCCAAGGAGGTGTGCGGCGGACCGCACGCGGCGCGCAGCGGCGAGCTGGGGCGTTTCCACATCACCAAGGAAGAAGCAGTGGGCCAGGGCGTGCGCCGCATCCGGGCGGTGCTGGAGTCAGTAAGCTAGCGCGCCGGGAATTTTGGGCTTTGTCATCGAGCCGACAATGCGATGGATGAGGATGATGGCGATAATCTCGAGCGGCACGAACAGTGGCACAAAGCAGATGAGGAAGTAGCCGGCCAGCACCAGGCCGATGATGCCGAGAAATCCGCCGATCCCCTCCTCAGGCGAGAGCATACGGCTGGTGCCGTCGGGCGAATCGCAGCTAATCTGGATGGCGGTGCCGGTGGAGGGAAAACCATCCGAATCGGTCGTCGTCACTTCGCCGCCTTCGTGGAAGGTGACTGTTTCGCCCTTTTCGCACAGCAGCCCGAGACCGCCCAACAGGCGCACATGGTACTCGGGCGCCACGCCGATGGCCGTGCCCCCCACCGACCCGCCAAAGATCAGCGCGGCCACGCCAACGGAAACGCCGATGATGATCAGGCCCGCGACCTGCGCCCCCAGCTCGATCCAGAAACGCCTCATGGTAGGTTGACCTCCCGGTAGGCCATAGCATACCCGGCCCAGGCCGAATCTTCAAATCCACCTAAGGCAGGCCGCACGCGCAGCCGGGTAAGGCCGGCAGTAGCCTTCAAACGCGCTTCGCGAAACCGCGCCCGGTGGCGGCCGGAAGGGCGCTGGCGCCTGCGGCGGGCCGAAGCGGCCGGCCGCAGCCGGATATCGCGAATGCCTCAGGCGCTCGAATCGGTGGCGTATTTGGCGTGCCCGGCGCACGTGTGCTATGCTTCGCCCTGCCGCCATGGAAATGCTTGGTCCGCCTCGATTGAGATATTTTCTTGCCGCCGGGTTGGTGCTGCCTTTGCTGCTGGCGGCGGCCTGCGTGGGCACGCTGCTGATGATCCCGGCGGGGCGCGCCGCGCTGGCCGCGCCCCGGCAGCCGGAGATCGTGCGGGTGTGCGTTTCTTTGCGGCTGGGCGGCGAGCCGCGACTGGCCACCTGGTGGGCGCCGGCGTTCAGCTCGCGCACCGGCCTGATGCGCCGCGCCTTTTTGCAGTCGAACATGGCCTGCGGCCTGGCGACCTGGCAGAATTGGCTGCCGGCCACCGGGGCGCTCCAAACCTCCAACTGAATGCCCGCCGGCCCGCGCAACAAACTCCGCTTTCTGGCAGTGTTGGCGGGCCTGGCGCTGTGGGCCGCCGGCTGCGATGTGGCTCTGCCCATCGCCACGCTGCCGCCGGTTACGGCCGGACCCACCCACACCGAGCGGCCGACCGTGATCCCAGCGGTAGCCGATACCGCCACCGCGCTGGCGCTGGCGGTGGCATCGCACATCACGCCCCCCACCCCAACACCCAGTCCATCGCCCGAGCCGGCCACAGCCACGCCGCTGCCGACCGAGACCACCACGCCCCAGCCGACCGAAACCTGGGTCTCGGCCACGCCGGGGGCCTCGCGCACGCCTATCCTGGACCCCACGCAGGGCGTGCTGCCGCCCGGCTGCAGCGCACTTCACACGGTGCTGCCAGGCGAGTGGCTGGGCCAGATTGCCGAGCTGTATGCGGTGGGGGTGGACCAACTGGCCAAAGCCAATGGCATTACCGATCTCAGTACGCTGGCTGCCGGCCAGGTGCTGTGCATTCCCGGCGCGCGGGCTCAGCCCACCGCACCCACCGCCGGCTCGCCCACGCCCATCCCCACCAGCGCGCCGGCCAGCGGCCTGGCCATCTTGTCCTTTGCGGCTTCGCCCAACCCGGTGGACCGCGGCGCCGTGGTGCGGCTGAGCTGGACCGTCCAGGCGGCAACGGCGGTCACGCTGACGGCCATGACCTATGATGACAAATTGAGCGTGTGGTTCCGCCAGAGCGCGCCGACCTTCACCGGCACGGGCGATGGTGAGCTGACGGTGGCCGTGGCGGTGGACGCGCGCCAGCCACTGCGCTACGAGCTGCAAGCGGCCGACGCCGCCGGCGCGGTGGTGGCCGCGCAAACCGAGCTGCTGCAATTGGTCTGCTATCCGCTCTTCTTCACCAGCAGCGGGGACCCTGCTTTCTGCCCGCATGCGCCCCGCACCACCTCGGCCGAGTTCCAATCCTTCGAGCGCGGCTTCATGATCTGGAACAGCGATACGCGCGACATCTATGTGGGTGTGTACGACCCGGGGCGCTACACCTATTGGCTGCTGTGGACGCCGGCCGGCAAGACGGTGGAAATTGGCTCGCCGCCCGGCGGGCAATTTGGGCCGGGGGCGCATTTTGCCGAGGCGTGGGGGACACTCGGACCAGCCGAGCTAGGCGGGTCGCTGCGGCTGCGCGACATTTTGGGCTGGGGGACCGCGCCGCCGCAGACGTACGACCTGACGGAGCAGGTGAAGCTGGATGCGCGCTACCCGGCGTTTGATTCGGTCTATGTGGGTTGGCCGGACGGCAGGGTGGCGCAGCTCTACACCGGCGCGGGTGCGCCGCACGCGGGCACGATTGGGCCGTCGTGGACGCTGTTTAGCCCGGCGCCGTAACCCAGCCATTTGCCGGTCTCCAGGCTGTGCAACAGAGGGGCGTTCAAGTGAACGCTCCTCGCGTATTCTGGCACTGAACGACAGGGCTTAGGCCAGAGCCGGCTAAGTTGGCGGCAAATTCCCCTTCAGCACCATCGGCAGACCGGCCACCATGAAATAGACATGGTCAGCCGCGGCCGCCAACCGCTGATTGGCGCGGCCCAGCGCATCGCGGTACACGCGGCCCAGCGGATACGGCGGCACCAAGCCCAAACCCAGTTCATTCGAGATCACCAGCCACGCTGCCAAACTTTGCGCATAAGCCGCCAATAGGCCATCCACTTCGCGCATCAGCGCGGCCTCGGCCTGCGCTGCCGAGATGGGCTCGGGCAGCGGCACGATGACGTTGTTGGCGAGCAGGGTCAGGCAATCGACCAGCACGGTGGCGGGCTGGCCGCCAGCGGCTTGAATGGCGCGGCCCGTGTCGCGCGGCGCTTCCAGGGTGGTCCAGGCGGCGGGCCGGGCAGAACGATGGGCGGCGATGCGCGCGGCCATTTCGTCGTCGCCGGCCTCGGCGGTGGCTACGAACAAAACCGGGCCGCCGCGGCTGGCCGCCAGCCGCTCGGCGTAGGCGCTCTTGCCGCTGCGCGCGCCGCCAAGGATGAGCGTCAGCGAACGATTCACGCGGCCGGCTCCTGAGCCCGCTGCCACGATTCCGCCAGCGCCGCTAGCGACGATTCGAAGTCGGCCTGGCCGAAGACCTCCAGCGTCAGCACGCCGGAATAGCCCGCGCGGGCGAGGGCGGCCACCACGGGGTCGAGTCTTTCGCGCGGCATGTGGGCCAGCGATTTGTGGTCGCGCTCGGCCAGGCCGTGCAGGTGGATGACGCGAGTTCGCGGCATGGCGGCAGCCAGGTAGGGCAGCGGGTCGTGGCCGTCGAGCCAGAGGTGGCCGATATCGACGCAGCGCGAGACCGGCACGCGCTCGATGACCGGCAGGATGAAGTCCAGCGGATATGTCTCCAGATTTTCGACTGCCAGCTTTTCGGCGCCGCCGGCCCAACCGGCAGCGATTTCCAGCGCGCGTACGGTCTGGTCTTGCCAGGCGGCCACGGCCGCGGCGCTGGCCGCCTGCTTGATTTCGCGGCCGTCGAGGTGGAGCACGTAGGCCCACGGATCGAGCCCGCGAACACAGCTGATCACACGCTCCGCCTTGACCATTGAGGGGTGTGTCGCATCGCCGACCGCGCTCAGGCGCAGGTCGAGCGGCAGGTGGACGGTGTAGGTCAGGTCCATCGCTTGGCCCAGCGCGGCCAGCTCGGCCACGACCTCGGCCGGCGGGAGATTGTTGGGCCCATCGTCAACTTCGAACAGCACCAATTCGATATCGCGCACCTGGCCGGCCAGGTAGCGGGCGTTGGGCAGGATATCGTCGGGCAGGATGTAGGAGGTGGTGCCTAAACGAAATGGGTAGGGAATCAAGCTGTGCTCCAACTTGCGTCAACCAATGCGGATGGCGTAGACCAGCAGCACGGTCAGCTCGGCCAGCTCAACAGTCAGTCCCAGCACATCGCCGGTGACGCCGCCCAGGCGGCTGCGCGCCAGGCGAACAACCAGCCAGGCCACGCCGTGGGCGGCAGCCACCGCCAGCCACGCCCACTGGCCGCCCAGTAACGTGATGGCGAAGGTGACCAGGCCGGCCGCAAGGAGCGTCTGCGAATTGAGCCCGGCCGCAAACACATCGCCCAGCCCGCCGGGCCGCGCCGCCGGTTGGCGGGCCGCCAGCAGAATCAGCCACCGGGCGCTCGCCGCGGCAATCACCAGCGGCCCGAACGGCAGCCAGGCGGGCGGCGCACCGAGCAGCGGCGGCAGCAGCGCGAACAACGCGCGGCCCGGCAGCGCGGCCAGCGCCGCGACTTTCAGGATGAGAAAGAGGCATAACACCAGGACGCCAAAAGCCCCCAGGCGCGGGTCGCGCATGATCTCCAGGCGGCGGGCGGGTGTGGTGGAAGCCAGTAAGCCGTCGCCGCAATCGGCCAGGCCATCCAGGTGCAGCCCGCCCGTCAGCAGCGCCCACAGCGCCAGAATGAGCGCGGCCGCCAGCAGGGGTGGAAAGAATTGGGCCAGCAGCCATTGTGCCAAAGACAGGACGGCACCCAGCAAGAGCCCCACCACTGGGAACCAGGCCGCGGAGCGCCCCAGCGCTTCGAGGCTGGTATCACGCGGGCGTACGGGGACCGCCGTTAAGAAGCTGAGTGCGACGACGAGTCCATTCATTTGTGCAGTCGTCCAGTGGTTACCCGGCTTTGTCGCTGACGCCGGCTTCGTCGAAGGTGGCCATTTCATTCAAGAGCCGCGCGGCGGCCTCCACCAGGGGCATGGCCAACGCCGCGCCGGTTCCTTCGCCCAGGCGCAGATCGAGATTGAGCAGCGGGCGCAGGTCCAGGTGGTCCAGCGCCCGCCGGTGGCCGGCCTCGACAGATTGATGGGCGGCGATCAGGTAGGGTTTAACGGCCGGATCGAGCCCGGCGGCTATCAGCGCCGCCGCGCCGGAGATGAAGCCATCGACCAGCACCGGCAGGCGGTGAGCGGCCGCGCCCAGCATCAGGCCGGCCAGACCGGCAATTTCCAGCCCGCCGACCTTGGACAGTACGTCCAGCGGGTCGGCCGGATCGGGCCGGTTGACGGCCAGGGCGCGCTCGATTACGGCCACCTTGCGCGCCCAGCCGGCCTCGTCCACGCCGGTGCCGCGGCCCGTGACCTCGGCCACCGGCGCACCGGTGAGCACGGCTACGATGGCGGCCGAGGGCGTGGTGTTGCCGATGCCCATGTCGCCGGTGGCCACCAAGTCCAGGCCCAGCGCCAGCTCCGCTTCGATCACGTCCAGCCCCACCAGCACGGCTGCCTCCGCCTGGGCGCGCGTCATAGCTGGCCCATGCGCCATGTTCTGGGTGCCGCGCGCGATCTTGCGATGGCTCAACCCAGCTTCGGCGGATAGGTCGGCCGCTACGCCGATATCGACGACGACGACCTTCGCGCCGGCCTGCCGCGCCAGGACATTGATGGCCGCGCCGCCGCGCAGGAAGTTGAGCACCATCTGCGGGGTCACGGCAGCCGGGTAGGCGCTAACGCCCTCGGCGCTGACGCCGTGATCGGCCGCCATGACGACGACCGCCTTGCGAGTTATCGACGGCCGCTCCATGCCGGTAATGCCGGCCAATTGGATCGACAAAGTTTCAAGGGCGCCCAGGCTGCCCGGCGGCTTGGTGAGCCGGCCCTGGCGGGAGCGGGCGAGCTCGGCGCTGGCTGCGTCGAGCGGCGGAATGGGCGGCGGGCGCAGGGCCATGCGCGGCTTAGGCCAGGCTGTTCCACGGCGGCTCGGCGATGCCGCGCTGGTGGTTTTCATAGCGCGACATCACAAACAGCAAATCCGACAGCCGGTTGAGGTAGCGCAGCGCAAAAGGCCCCACCGGCTCGGTCAGCGTGAGCGCCACCACGCTGCGCTCGGCGCGGCGGCAGACGGTGCGGGCCACGTGCAGGTGGGCGGCCGCCAGCGAACCGCCGGGCAGGATGAAGTTGCGCAGCGGGCCCACCACGGCGGTCAGCTCGTCAATGAGCGCTTCCAGCCGGTCGACATGGCGCGCTTCAATCTGCGGGCGCGGGCGGGCGGCTTTATCCTCTTCCAAAAAGGATAGGTCCGACCCGAGATGGAAAAGCTCATTCTGGATCACCGGCAGCACCTCGGCCAGCCGCGGGCTCAGGCCCTGCGCCACGCTGACGCCCAGGCAGGCGTTTAGCTCATCCACCGTGCCATAGGCGGCCACACGCAGCGAGTCCTTGCGGACGCGCTGGCCGCCGGCCAGGCTGGTATCGCCCTCGTCGCCGCCGCGGGTGTAAATTCGCGTCATGCCGCCTCCTCAGTCGTTGCCCGACAGGCCCGGGCTCATAAGGCCGAACCGGTCGGCAGGACCACTGGCGTGCCCGTGGCGGGATGGACGCCTACGGTAACGGCCACACCATACACGCGGCTCAGCAGATCCGCGCCGAACACCTCGCGCGGCAGCCCCTGCGCCACGATCTCGCCGCGCTGCAGCAGCGCCACCCGGTCAGCGTACAAGGCGGCCTGGTTGAGATCGTGGAGGGTCATCAGCACGGCCAGGTTCGACTCGCGCGCCAGTGAGCGCACCAGCTCCAGCACGCCTACTTGGTGTTTGAGGTCCAGGTGGGCGGTGGGTTCATCCAGCAGCAGCACCTGCGGCTCCTGCGCCAGCGCCCGCGCCAGCAGCACCCGCTGCTGCTCGCCGCCCGATAGCTCACCAACGCGGCGCTCGGTGAGGTCCTGCACGTAAGCGCGCGTCATGGCGCGCCAGGCGATCTCGCAGTCGCGCCGGCTTTCGCCCGCCCAGAGCGGCAGGTGCGGCGTGCGCCCCATGAGCACGATCTCGCCCACCGTGAAGCCTTCGGGCAAATGGGGAAGCTGCGGCACCACCGCCAGCCGGCGGGCGCGCTCGGTGACACTCTGGCGCAACAAGTCTACGCCCTCCAGGCGCACTTCGCCGCTGCGGGCCGGCAGCACGCCGCTGACGACGCGGATGAGGGTGGACTTTCCGGCGCCGTTGGGCCCCACCAGGGCGACGACCTCGCCGCCGGCCACTTCCAGGCTGACCGCATGCAGAACCTGGCGCGCGCCATAGCCAGCCGAAAGTTTGGCGATCTGCAAAGTGGGCATACTAGAAGACTGAGCGCTTCAAGCGGCGCAGCAGCAGCACGAAGAACGGCGCGCCGGCCAGCGCCGTTACCACGCCCACCGGCAGCTCCTGCGGCGACAGCACGGTGCGCGCTACGAGATCAGCCAGGATGAGAAATATGGCTCCGCCAATGATCGATAGCGGCAGCAGACGCCGGTAATCGGGCCCGGCCAGCAGCCGCACCACGTGCGGCACCACCAGGCCCACAAAACCGATCAGCCCGCCAAAGGCCACCACCGCGGCCGTCATCAGCGTCGCCGCGATAACCAGCACAATCTTAACCCGCTCGACGTGGATGCCCAATTGCCGCGCCTGCTCTTCGTCCAGTTGCAGCACATTGAGCGCGCGGGCGTTGAGCTGGAGCGCCACCAGGCCGACGAGCAGGTAAGGCAGCACCAGCAGCACCGGCTGCCAGCCGCCGCCGCTGTAGCCGCCCAGCAGCCAATTGAACGCCCGCCTCAGCCCATCAGGCGAGCGCAGCATCACAAAGGTGGTGAAGGCGGAGGCAAACGCGCCGATGGCCACGCCCGCCAGCAGCATGGTGGACACCGGCATACTGCGGCCCACCTGGGCGCTGAGGATCACCAGGCCCACCGTCAGCAGCGCGCCCACGAAGGCGCTAACCGGCACGGCACTGAGACCCAAGAACGTGCCGGGCAGTTGAAACACCAGCGCCAGTGTGGCGCCCAGCCCTGCGCCAGAGGCCACGCCGACGAGATATGGATCAGCCAGCGGATTGCGAAACAGGCCCTGGTAGGCGGCCCCGGCCGGGGCCAGCGCCGCGCCGGTGAGGGCCATGAAGGCCACGCGCGGCAGCCGCAGGTCGAACAAGATGGTGGCATACGCCGGCGGATAGACAGCCGGCGGCGCCGAGCCAAATAGCCGGGCCAGCACTAGGTCGATCACGGCCTGCGGCGGGACGGCGACAGAGCCAATGACCAGCCCCAGCAGCACCGCCAGTCCCAGTGCTGCCAGCATGCCCGCCGCCAGCAGGAGGGTGCGCCGCCCGCGGGGAAAAAGCATGTCGCCCAGGACGGCGGGTGCGCCGTCCTGGGCTTTGGGGTTCACAGCCGGGGATTGCAGATCGGTCAATTGAAAAGTTCTGGATGGATCAGCTTGGCCAGCGCCTCCAGGCCGTCCACCACGCGCGGGCCGGGGCGGCTGACCAGGTTGTCGTCAAAGGTGTACACCTTATCTTCTTTCACTGCCTTGATGTCACCCCAGCCGGCGCGGGCGGCCACGATTTCGGGCGTTTGCCCGCCAAAGGTGGCCGACCCCAACACGATAATATCAGGGTTCTGCGCCACGAGCTGCTCCAGGCTGATTTGGGCATAGTCGCTCGTAGCGATGTTGCCGGCGTTGGTGCCGCCGGCCTGCGTGATGAGCTGGTCCATAAACGTGCCGGGGCCCGGCGTCCAGGGCTTTTCTGGCTCGGTGGCATCCAGCTCATAGAAGACGATCGGCTTGTCCGCCCCGCTGGTTTTGGCCGTCACCGCCTCGACGCGGCCCTTCATTGCGGTCACCAGGCTGGCCGCTTCGTCCGACTGCCCGGTCAATGCGCCCACCGCGTTAATATCGCCGTAGATGTCGTCCAGGGTCTTGGCAATGCTGGTGGCGTAGACGGTCAGCCCCAAATCCGCCAGGTGCTTGATGTCATCGGGGTTGGTGATGCCGGCCGCGAGTACCAGGTCGGGCTGCAGCGCCACGACCGCTTCGGCATTCACGGTGGGGTACAGGCTGCCGATGCTGGGCACGCTGGCCGCTTCGGCCGGGAAGTCGGAGAAATCGTCGCGCCCGATCAGGCGGTCGCCCGCGCCGATCGCGAACAGGATCTCGGTGTTCGACGGCGCGAGCGAAACGATCTTGGTCGCCGGCGCGGCCAGCGTCACCTCGCGGCCCAAGAAGTCGGTCAGCGTGATGGAGGCCGGCGTGGCGGTGGGCGCAATCGTGGCGGTGGCCGGAATGGCGGTGGGCGCTAGTGTGGGCGGCACAGCGGTGGCAACCGTGGCAGCAGCGGGGGCGCAGGCAGCCAGGATCAGCGCCAGGCCCAGGGCCAGCGGCCCCAATTTTCGGCGGAGGATGTGAAGCATGATGGATTCTCCTTGGACTCAACAGGTGGGCGCGCGGCCCACAACAAAAAGCCCCTCGTCACCGCGTGACGAGGGGCATAGGCACATTCTGAAGCTGAACGGGAATAGGCTCAGTTCAATGTTCCCACACTCCTTTCGGCGAGGTTGTGGCAACGCAATCGAGGCGGGCGACCTGGCTTGCCAGATTGAACTGGCTTACAGTTGCGCGACAGCGCCGGACTCCGAGGCTCACGGATTTTGATCCGTAGCCCCGCCACCGGCTTCGCCCTTGGGTCCCACCCATCCGGGGGTGCGGGCACCAAGATTGCTGCGATATGAAGTTATGCAATGGACTCTAAACGCGATGAGGCGGTTTGTCAATTGTGAGACGTAAAGAGGGCGCGTTTCGGGCTGGGGCGAATTTGGCTTTAGCTCGCGCAAGGAAGGGCGCCACCGTCCGAGGACACACTCATCGCAATCTGTTTTCGTCAGACTATTCGTCTGACCCTTGAAACTTAGCAACCGATTTGCTTCGGGCAGGCGCTCAATGCGCGTGCCCCCAACATGAAAAACGCCCACGTAAAGACCAGACCCTAAGAGGTCTCGCGAAGCGCACCCTTAGGGTCCGCGCTTCTATACAAATAAACGACGCTGCTCAACAACAATAGCCCGCCCGTCGCGCCAATCGGTGACAGGCGCTCGCCCAAAAACAGGATGGCCAGCGTGGTGGAAACCAGTGGCTCGACCAAGGCGACAATGGCCGCCACGGTGGCCGGCGTGGTGCGCAGGCCGCGCAGATAGACGGCGTAGCCAAGCGCGGTAGGGACAAGGCCCAGGTAGATCAGCAAGCCCCAACCGGCGGGTGAGAAGCGCCAGGCCAGACCATTGGCGACGGCCACCGGCAGCAGCAGAAGCGCGCTCAAGGTAAAGGCCAAAGCGGAGGGCTGCACCGGGTGATAGCGCGGGGCCAGCTGCCGGCCGGTGAGCGCCACCAGGCTGTAGGCGAGGCCGGCGCCCAGGGCCAGCAGGCTGCCGGTTAGCAGCGCGGCCGGGCTGGCGGCCTGCGGTGAGCCACCCAGCAATAGGCCCACGCCAACCAGCGCGGCCAAAAGCACCACCAGCAGCTTTGGCGTGATCCGCTCGCCCAGCCAAACACTAGAAAGCACCGCCACGATGATGGGTGCGCTGCAAATGTTGAGCAGCACCGCCGCGGCCACGCCGATGCGCGCAATGGCGGCGAAATAGCAGACCTGGTAAGCGGCGGAAGCCACGCCCATGACGGCCAGCGCCGGCCAATCGCGCCGCTGGACACGCCAGAAGTGCGGCCCGGCGGAATAGCGGCTGAGCAGCAGCAGCGCGGGCGCGGCAACGGCCAGGCGCCAAAAGCCGACCGACAGCGGACTGGTGGGTTGGAGTCGATAGAGTAGATCGACCGCCACGCCCACGCTGCCCCAACTGGCCGCGGCGAGCGCCACCGCCGGTATGCCCTGTAACCGATTGCGCATATAGGTCTCAGGCCATCGCCGCCAGCCGGCCTATGGTACGATGCCGCCCATGCCGATTGAAAAACGCGACTTTAGCCATGTTAAGGAATTTCCCGGCACGGATGGGAATGGTTTTGATCTGGTCCTGCGCGCCGCCGATATCGTCGAAGGATTGCCTGGACCGGTGTTTGCGCTGGCCCTGCTGCTGCCGGCCCTGTTGGCCGGCTGGCGACATGGCCTGTGGCAGGCGGCGCTGGGCCTGTGGTTCTTCTCGCTGACGGACTGGGCGCTGCTGGCGGCGCTGCCGCGGGCGGGCCGTTCGTTTGGACCCGCCAAGCCGCCCACGGCCATCCTGGCGCTGCTGCGCCTGCCCCCCGCCCTGCTGCCCCTGCCGCTGGCGCTGGCGGCGCAGCTCACCGGCACAGCCTTGATCATTTATGGTTTCTGGGTCGAACCGCTGCGGCTGGGCGTCACCCGGCAGACCCTGCGCTCGCCCAAGCTGCGCGCGGGCCGGCCGCTGCGCCTGCTGCACCTGGGCGACCTGCACGCCGAGATCGGCCACACCGGCCGCGAAGAACAACTCATCAAACTCGTCCGCGACCTGGCACCCGACCTGATCCTGTTTTCGGGCGACTTCATCAATCTGTCGTATCTGAATGACCCGCGCGCCTGGGCGGTGGCGCAGAATGTTCTGCGCCAATTGGCTGCGCCGCTGGGCGTGTACGCCGTGGGCGGCAGCCCGGCCGTGGACCAGCCGGCGGTGGTGAAGAACGTCATGCAGGGCATCGACAACATCCGGCTGCTGCAAGATGAAATCGTCAGCCTGACGCACGCCGGGCAGCGCATCGACGTGGTGGGGCTGGTCTGCACGCACAAGCCATTCATCGACGGCCCGAGGTTGGAGGCGCTGCTGGCGCGCTCGCGGCCGGCGGGAGAGCAGCCCTTTACCATCCTGCTGTATCACACGCCCGATCTGGCGCCCGAGGCGGCCGAAGCCGGGATGGACTTGCAGCTTTCCGGCCATACCCACGGCGGCCAGGTGCGGCTGCCGGGCTTTGGCGCGCTCTACGCCGGCTCGCTGTACGGCAAGCGCTTCGAGGCCGGCCGCATTGCGGTGGGCGGCCTGGTGCTGTACGTGACGCGCGGCATTGGGATGGAGGGCAAAGGCGCGCCGCGCGTGCGTTTCCTCACGCCGCCCGAGATCATCCTGTGGGAAATCGACGGTCTCGAGGACGCGTCTAGAAGCTAAGCTCCTCTTTGTAGCCAAAGCCCTGGCTGTTGTCGATCAGCCGGCCCCAGCGCGGCGCGAAGCGATAGAAAGCTCCGCGCGCCAACTCCGCCTCGAAGTCCTTCGCAAACGGAAATTTGGCCAGGTACAGTTCCAATGCCGACTGCCAGGCGGGGCCGGGCGCGATGGGCCGCGCCTCGCCTTCCAATTGCACGCCGCCGATATCGCGCCACGACCACACCGCGGCATGGATCGTCACTGCCGCGCGGGGATCGCGCGCCAGGTTCAGGCTGTGGCGGCTTTTCACGCTTGAGGTCCAAACGAGATTGAGCTGGGAGTCGGCGGCGAAGAACAGGCTGGCGGCCATGGGCTGGCCGCTGCTTCCGGCGGTTGAAAGCGTCAGCGTGGACTGCGCGGCCAGCAGCCGAGACATTTGAGAATGGGTATCGGCCGCCGCCATGGCCTTAACCGCCCATGCCCGGCCAGCGATGGTAAGCGTCATTGTCGATGCCCAGCCGGGCCAGCGCGCGGCCAACCGTGGCTTCCACCACGTCATCCAGCGTTTGCGGCCGGCCGTAGAAGGCCGGTGCCGGCGGAAATATGATCGCGCCGGCCTCGGCGGCAGCCAGCATCAGCTTGAGGTGGCCGAGGTGCAGCGGCGTCTCGCGCACCATCAGCAGCAGCGGCCGGCCTTCCTTCAGGCAGACGTCGGCCGCGCGCGACATCAGGTCGGCCGAGTAGGACGTGGCCACGGCCGAAAGCGTCTTGATCGAGCACGGCGCGATCAGCATGCCGGCCGAAACGAAGGAGCCGGAGGCGATACTCGCGCCGATATCGCGATGGTCGTGGCTCACCGCCGCCAGGGCTTCGACGTCGCTAACCTTCCAATCCGTCTCCTGGGCAATGGTGGCCTTGGCCGCTGGGCTGAGCACCAAATGGGTCTCGACACCGATGGCCTTAAGCATCTCCAGGGCGCGAATGCCGTAAATGACACCCGAAGCGCCGGTGAGGCCAACGATCAGGCGCGTGGTCATGGCATCGCCGCCGGCCTGGGGTCGCCCAGCGGCGCCGCAAAGGGCGCGATATCGCTGGCCGGCAATAATTGCAGAGCAGTCGTCCCAGCCGCAGGCAGGCGGCCTTCAACGACCGCCGCATGGATTTTCAGCAAACAGGCCGTGGTAGTTGCAACGTAGCGATCCATGCTGGCCGCGTTGAGATAGGGGTATGGCCGATCGAGCTCGCGCGGCTTCAAATCTCCGTAGAAATTCTGGATGTGGGCCAATTGCTGCGCATTTGCGGCGGCGGGCAGAAAGTCGAGATCGGCTACAGGCGGCTCGGCATCGCGCACCAGGCGCCAAAAGAGTGAATTTGAGTTTTCACGCACGAATTTGTGATCCAGGTCGTACCAATCGGCTTTCATCTTCCACCAACCTTCGCTGTTTGGCGCAGCCAGCAAGCTGGCAAATTCTACCCGCGCGGCGTCAGCAATCAGGGCCGACCACAGTCGATCGGCCAGCAAATGATAGAAGTAGCCGAGCCGAAAGCTGTAGCGGGCAGGGTTTGAGACCGGCGAAAGCTCAGCCTGGTAGCGCCGATAAAAGGCGAGGTCGGCAATTTTGCCTTCGTCGGTGCCGCTGTCGAGGAAATGGGTCACCGTCTTGGGCGGATCGAACTGGCTCCAGTCGGCATTGGGAACGCCCGAGTCGGGAGCCAGGCTGCCCAGGCTGAATGCCAGCGGCTCCAGCCCCGGCAGCTCGCTGAGCAAGTTTTCGGCGATGCGCAGGTGGCTGATCCAGGTGCCCACGGCCTATTTCGTTCCCCAATGAATGGCCATCGTGCCAAACATCAGTCGCTGAAAACCCACCTCGCGGAAGCCAGCCTCGCGCAGCCGTTCCGCCAACTGCTCGGCCGGCAGGAAATTCTCGGTGCTGTCCGGCAGGTAAGTATACGCATCCGAAGCGCCCGCCACCAGCCGGCCCAACAGCGGAATGACCACATGCAGGTGAAAGTTGATAAACGGCCGCAGCAGGTTGCGCGGCGGCGGCGTAGTATCCAGGCACACGACGCGGCCGCCGGGCCGCAGCACGCGATACTGCTCGGCCCAGGCCCGGCGCACATCGATCACGTTGCGCATCAGGTAGCCTGAGGTCACCGCGTCGAACTGGCTACTGCTGAACGGCAGATTGAGCGCGTCAATGCCCGACCAGCGCACCTGGCTGCCGCCTGGGCGGCGCTGGCCCACGCGCATCATGGCCAGCGTGAAGTCGCCGCCCACGGCCACGAGCGCCGGGTCGCGCGCCAGGGCTTCAAGGGCCAGGTCGCCGGTGCCGGTCCCCAAATCCAGCAGCCGGCCGTTGGGCGGCAGCCTGGCCAGGTCGATCACGCGCCGGCGCCAGCCCACGTCCTGCCCCAGCGTCATCAGCCGGTTCATCAGGTCATAGCGGCCGGCGATGCGGCCGAACATGCTCTGCACGTAGCGGGCGCGCTCCGCGCCGGTGAGGGTGGTCACGCCGCGAACTCCCATGGGCACAGCCGGTGCTCCAGCCAATCGACCGCAAAGTACAGCCCCAGTCCCAGCAGCGCCATGGCGACGATGCCGGCATACATGGCCGGATAATTGAAAAAGGTGCTGCCTTGCAGGAAGATGTAGTAGCCCAGGCCCTTCTGGGTGGCGTACAGCTCGGCCACGTACAGCACGGCCACGGCCGTGCCCACGGAAACGCGCAGCGCCGTCAGGACGGCCGGCAGGCTGGCCGGCAAATAGACGTAGAAGAACAGCGCCCGCCGGCCGGCACCCAGCGAGCGCACCGATTGGATCAGCTCCGTCCGCAGCGTGGCGGCGGCATCGCGCACCAATACCAAAATCTGAAAGAACAAAATCAAGGTTATGACCACAATCTTGCCCAGGTCGCCCACGCCGAAGAACAGCACCACCACCGGCACCAGCACCACCTTGGGCACGGGATAGGTGAGATAGACCAGCGGCGAGAGCAGCCGATTGACAGAGCGGCTCTGGCCCATCACCAGCCCGGCCGGCACGGCCAGCGCCACCGCCAGCAGCATGCTGGCCAACACCCGCCACAGGCTGACGACCAGATGGCCGCCCAGCTCGCGCGGCAGCTCGCGAAAGAACACCGGGAAGACCTCGAGCGGCCCCGGGAGAAATTCTGCCCGCGAGCGAGACGGCAGCACCCCTGAGGTGATGACCCAACTAACAACTTGCCAGGCACCCAGCAAGAACAGCGTGCCCAACAGCAGGTCGCGCCGGCGCACGGCTAAACCCCTGCCCCGGCCGGGACCGCGGCTGCCAATTGCAGCCGCAGGTGCTGCACCATCACCGCGTAAGCGGGCTGGAGGCGGTAGTCGGCCGCGCCGGCGGCAAGGTTGTCGATGACTTCGATGGCCGGCCCGAAAAGCAGAATCTTGCGCCCCAGGAAGGCGGCCTCTTCGATGGAATGCGTCACCACCACCGTAGTGAGCTGCTGCTCAGACTGGAGCTCCAGCGTCAGGTTCTGCAGGCCCTCGCGGGTGGGGGCGTCCAGCGAGGCAAAGGGCTCGTCCATCAGCAGCAGGTCGGGGTTGAGGGCCAGCGTGCGGGCGATGGCGGCGCGCTGGCGCTGGCCGCCGGAGAGCTGGCCCGGGTATTGGCGGCGCACCGACTCCAGCCCCAGCCGAGCCAGCCAGCGGTCGCGCGTCTGCGCCACCTCGCCGGGGCGGCGGTCGCTGGGGGCATGCTTGCCATCCGGCCCATAGAAGCCGCGAATGCGCAGGCCTAGGCTGACGTTTTGTTCGCAGGTGGCCCAGGGCAGCAGGCCAAAGTCTTGGAGGATCAGGCCGGTGCGCGGCCGCGGCCGGAGGATGGACTCGCCGTCTACCCGCACCGTCCCGCTGCTGGGCAGCTGCAAGCCGGCCACCAGATACAGCAGCGTGGACTTGCCATAGCCCGAGGGCCCCAGCACGGCCCAGGTTTCGCCGCGCGCGACCGACCAGCTAAAGTCGGCAAAAATCGGCCGGCCGCCGGGATAGGCGAAGGAAACGCGCTCAAGCTCGATCAAGGTGCGCTTCCCGCGCCGGCCCAGCGTCCGGCCATAATTGCCTCAGGCAATGCCCCAACCTGCTATGGCAGGAAGGTGGCGTTCACCGACTGCGCGTAGCTGACGTCGACCGTGACCAGCGCCTTGGCCTTGGCCCAATCGTTCACGTCCTTGAATTGGGCCTCGGTCGGCACAGACGCCTTGGGGTAGTCGGGCAGCGTGTACGTTCCAATCAAGCTGTCGGACAGCAGCTTGTTGGTCGACAGCAGCGCGTTCCACTTGGTCTTGTCGGCGTTGATATCAGCCACGCCCTTTTCCCAGGCAGCCAGGAAGCCGCGCACGGCGGCCGGGTTCTTGTTGACGAAGTCGGCCGAGAACGATAGCAGGCTGTTGCCGAACTCCGGATGCTTGGCGTCGGAGACCAGCACCGTCGCCCCGCCGGCCATGGCCGCGGCGGCGGCCGGGTCGGGGATGGTGGCAGCCTTGACGGAGCCGCCCGCCAGCGCAGCCAGCCGGTCGGCGATCTTGGGGATGGCCACCATCTTGATATCGCTCTCGCTCAGGCCCTCGGCGGTGAGCAGCCGGTCGGTGATGTAGGCAATAACGGTGCCTTCGGAGACGGCAATCTCAACGCCCTTCAGGCCAGCGACGCTGGTGATGCCCGAGTCCTTGCCGGCCAGCACGTAGTACTGCGGGAACTGAGTGGTGGCCGTGCGGGCAAACCGCACCACCACGATCTGGGTCTTGTCCTTGTTGTAGAACATGGTCGAGACCAGGTCGTTGACCATGGCATCGGCCGAGCCGGCCTGCATGAGCTGGTCGCGCTCGGCGGCCGAGGCCACCGGCACCACTTCCACGTTGACGTTTTCGGCGGCGAAATAGCCTTGGGCCAGCGCCACATACATGGGCAGCGCATCGAGGATGGGCAGCATGGCCACCCGTACCGTCACCGGCGCGCTATTGGTGGGCGGCACGGCGGTGGCGCCGCCGCAGGCAGCCAGGGCCAGCGAGAGCGCGGCCAGCCAATGGGTTAGGCGAAACACTTGCTTAAGCATGATTCGGGCTCCAATCGGGTTGTACCAACCAGGCACAGCTAAAGAATATGCAGGACGCGCAGGACAACGTCTGCCAACAAACCCAGCAGGAAAAACAAGCCAAAACGACGGTTGTGAGTGAAGGAGAAGGCCACCAGATACAGTGGCCAAATGCCGGCCGGCAGCTCCGGCGGGGCGGTCTCGGGCCGCGGTTTGCTGTATGCGGCCAAGGCCCGGCGGAGGAAAGGCAGGGCCAGCAGGACGATCAGCATCACGGGCGTGAAGAAGCGCACCGCCACCAGGTAAATCACCATCACGTACTGCAGCACCATCATGCCCAGCACCGCCCAGCGGGCGGCGCGTTCGCCGATGAGCACCGGCAGGGTGCGAATGCCTTTGGCCTTGTCGGCGGTGAGCTTATCGATGTGTTTGCCGAAGATTACCGTGGTGGCTCCAATGGCATACGGCAGGCCGGCCAGCGCCACATTCCAATCCCAAACGCCGGTGACCACGAAGTAGCCGCCGCCGATCATCAGCGGCCCCCACACCAGCAGCACGGCAATCTCGCCCAGACCGATGTACTTGAGCGGCCAGGTATAGGCCAGGACGAAGAAGACCCCGGCCGCCAACAGCTCCAGCGCCAGCACGCCGCGCACGCTCACCAGGAACACGCCGATGATGAGCGCCAGCAGGCCGGTGACGCCGGCATAGGTCAGCTCCTGGCGCATGGTCAGCAAGCCGTGCTCCAGCGGGTGCGGCCCGTACTGCGTGCGGACATAGTTGTCTTTGTCCACGCCCTTGGTGTAGTCGGTGATGTCATTCACCAGATTGTTGGTGGCGTGCGAGAGCAGCAGGCCCACGGCCAGCAGCAGCCATAGCCCCAGGTTGAAATGGCCGTCGCGGAAGGCCAGCAGGCCGGCCACGCCGGCGGAGATGAAGGTGATCACCAGCACGCCGGCCCGCGAAGCAATCAGCCAGCGCGAGATGATGTCGAGCTCGTTCCATTCTTGCTTGGTGATGCGCGGAATGGTGCGGATTGCCTTGAACCACATTGCAACATTCATGGGATGAGGCCCCTTTCAGGCCAGCCACACGGCGAGCACGGTGAAGACAAAAATCGTCAGGCTGATATAGCCATTCAGATTAAAAAACGCCAGGCCCAGCCGCGACAAATCATTTGGCTTGACCAGCGAATGCTCCCAGACAAACAAGCCGGCCACCACAGCCAGCCCCAGCCAAAATGGCCAGCCCAAATGGAACCACACGCCCACCGCCCCCAATAGCACCACTGTCAGCACATGCGAGACCTGCGCCAGCCGCAGGGCGGCCGGGATACCGAAGCGCGCCGGAATGGAGTGCAGGCCCTCGCGCCGGTCGAAGTCGACGTCCTGGCAGGCGTAGATCAGGTCAAATCCGCCGATCCAAAAGGTGAGCGCTGCCAGCAGCAGCCAACCCGGCAGGTCGGTGAACTTCCAAAACGAGCCGGTGATGGCTACCCAGGCTCCCGCCGGGGCCAGGCCATCGGTGAAGCCCAGGACGAAATGCGAGAGCCAGGTGAAGCGCTTGGTATAGGCGTAGCCCACCAGGAACACCAGCGCCCCCGGCCAGAGCAGGAACGCCACCGGGTTCAATATCCAGGCCGCTGTGCCCAGCACAATCAGCGACAGCACCGCCCCGATAATTGTCGTCCGCACCGAAATCTGGCCGGTCTGGAGCGGCCGCCGGGCGGTGCGCGGGTTGCGAGCGTCGATGTGGCGGTCGATGAGCCGGTTGAGGCTCATGCCGGCGGTCCGCGCGGCCGCCATCGCCACGGTAATCCAAATGGCCTTCGACCAGCCCGGCCAGCCGCCGGCCGCCAGCACCATTCCCAGGTAAGCAAACGGCAGGGCAAATACCGTGTGCTCGAACTTGATCATGTCCAAGAAGGCGCGCGGCTTGGCCAGCATGGTCAGGTTAGGGGCAGAACGATCCAGGGTTGGCGGCGAGTCCATGAGCTCATAAACCAAGCTGGCCCCAAATGTCATCCACCCGCGCCTTGACCTCCGGGCTCATCTCGATGACTTCCGGCCAGCCGCGGGTATAGCCCTCGTCCGGCCCCTTGGCGGTGGCATCCACACCAATCTTGCCGCCAAACGAATGCCGGTAAGAAGCATGGTCGAGGTGATCCACCGGCCCATCCACCACGATGATGTCGTGGCTCCAATCCACATTGCCCAGCGCCTGCCAGGCCACCTGCGACAGGTTGTGCACGTCCACCCAGTCATCCACCACCACGATGGCCTTAGCCAACATGAGCAAGCCCAGGCCCCAGATGCCATTGATCACTTTACGGGCATGGCCGGGGTAGCGCTTTTTCATCTTCACAATCACCAGATTGTGAAAGACGCCCTGCGGCGGCATGTGGTAGTCCAGAATCTCCGGCAAAAAAATGCGCAGGAGGGGCAGGAACAGGCGCTCGGTGGCGCGGCCCATGGCGGCATCTTCCACCGGCGGGATGCCCACGATGGTGGTCGGGTAGATGGGCTCGCGGCGGCGAGTGATGGCGGTGACGTGGAATACCGGGAACGGCTCCACCGGCGTGTAATAACCGGTGTGGTCGCCAAAGGGACCTTCGGGCGCGTGCTCGTTGGGGTCCACGTAGCCTTCGATGACAATCTCGGCCTGGGCCGGCACTTCCAGCGGCTGGCTGACGCACTTCACAAAATCCACCGGTTTGCCGCGTAGCCAGCCGGCCAGCAAGTACTCGTCAATATTAGGCGGCAGCGGCGCGGACGCGCACCACATGCTGGCCGGGTCGCCGCCCAGCACCACCGCCGCCGGGATGCGGGCCGGCATCGGCGTGCCGCCGGCGGCAGCTTCGCGCGCCTTGCGCTCGTGCTCCGCCCCGCCCTTGTGGCGCTGCCAATGGACGATCAGGCGCTGGTCGTCCAGCACCTGCAGGCGGTACATGCCCACGTTGCGGGTGTGATTGACCGGGTCGCGCGTGATGACTTGCATCAAGGTGATAAAGCGCCCGCCGTCCTTGGGCCACGAGCGGAGCACCGGCAGCGAATTGAGGCTGGGATTCTCAGTCTCCACCACTTCCTGGCACGGACCGCTGCGGACGATTGACGGGCCCAGGCCGATGCCGCGCAGAACCCCCAGAAAATCACCGGCGCGCTCCAGCATGGGGCCCAGACCTTGCGGCAGCCGGAAGTCCACCACCTTGGCCAGGCGCTGGTTGAGTTCTTCGAGAGTCTCCACGCCCAGCGCAGCCGCCATGCGGGCCTCGGTGCCAAACAGGTTGATAGCCACCGGCATGTCGAAACCAGTCACGTTTTCGAAGAGAAGGGCTTTGTTGCGGGCGGCCGGGCCCTTCATCACCCGGTCGGCAATTTCGGTGATCTCCAGGTCGCGGCTGACGGGAATCGTCACGCGAACGAGGTCGCCGGCCTTTTCCAAATGCTTGATGAATTCGCGCAGGTCTTTCATGCCTTACTTTTTTAATCCGGCTGAATGTCCAAGCCCTGTTGAAGCGCCGGCAGGGCAGCCCCGGCGTGGTGAAGCAGGTGTTCCAGTGCGATGACGAGCTCGGCCAGCGCCTCTTGAGTAGCGCCGGCATCGTCGTGGTGCGCATGGGCACGAATAGTCGTCAATAGGTCGAGCAGCGTCTCGGCCTCCCCCTCAATCTCAGACAAATGCGAGGCTAGGGCGGCCGATTCACTCACGAGTTGAGCGACTTGCAAAGCCATCTTCAGCTCATCTTGTATCGCGGCACTCATTGGGACCTCCCTCTTTGTCGGCGCTGAGCCAGCCGGTCTTCGAGACGATGCATGCGCTGGGTGAAGGCCTGGATTTCAATTTCCCAATGGGCAATCAGGCCAAGATTCGGTTCCAGGCGGCCCTGCTCGCGTTCAATCTTCCCTTCTTGTTCTGCGATCTGGGCGCGTCGGCTTTGAATGGCCTTCCGAATGGCTCGATTGCTCATACTAAGACATCACCTTGCCGCCATCCACATTGATGGCCTGGCCGGTGATATAGCGGGCAGCATCGCTGCACAGGAACACAACCACCCCGGCTACGTCCTCCGGCTCGCCCAGCCGGTGCTGGGGGATATCGTCGAGCCACTTCGCCATCATGGCCTCATTTTGGCGCAGGTGGGCGGTCATCTCGGTGATGATGACACCCGGGCAAACCGCGTTGACGCGGATATTGTATTCGGCGAATTCGCGGGCGCACTCGCGCGTAAAGCCCACCAGGCCGGTTTTAGCCGCCACGTAGGCCGCGCGATTGCGCAGGCCGGCGGCGCGGCCGGCAATGGAGGCGATGTTGACGATGATGCCCCCGCCCTGCTGCCGCAGGTGGGGCGCGGCGGCGCGGCTGACGAGGAAAGGGCCGGTGAGGTTGACGTCGAGGGTGCGCCGCCAGTCGGCCAGCGGCAGGTCCAGGATGGTCCCTTGCGGCTCCACCCCGGCGTTATTGACCAGAATATCCAGGCGGCCCCATTCTGCGGCAGCCGCCTCCACCAGGCTGGTTACCGCGCCGTCCTCGGCAATATCGGCGTGAAAAGGGGCGCTTTCAACACCGGCGGCGGCCAGGAGCGCGCTGGTGGCTGCCGCCGAGGCAGCGTCGAGGTCGTTAACGGCTACCCGCGCGCCCGCCTGCCCAAGCGCCAGTGCAATCGCCCGGCCAATGCCCCGGCCGGCGCCGGTAACCAGCGCAACTTTGTTAATCAGGTCCATCGGTGTACTCGAACTGCGGGCCAAACGCCAGGCTTATAGGGCCAGGGCGCCGTATGTGCAACGTATCACAAATTATATCACCGCGTTTGAAGGGCAACTTTGTCGGGAATGGCAGCCAGACAGCCAGGGGCGAGGGTCCGCGGCTAACCCGGCGGATTTTCGGCCGCCTCGGCTCACGCTCAGCCGCAGCGGTTACTGATGAAAATGGCTATGTCAGCGGCAGCCAGACGTTGAAGACGTTGCCGCGGACGTCGTCGGCGGTCACTTCAATCTGGCCGCCGTGGCGCACCACGATATCGCGGCAGATGGCCAGGCCCAGGCCGGTGCCAGGTTCGCCCGAATCGTGGGCGGTGCGGCCGCGGTAGAAGCGGCGGAACAGGTGCGGGCGGTCTTCGGCCGGAATGAGCGGGCCGGTGTTGATGAAGGCGATATTGATGCCAGGTGTCTTGCCCACCTGCGCTTTCTCGGCGGAAACGGTGGCCTGGCCGCCGGGCGGTGTGTACGAGACGGCGTTGCTGACAAGGTTGGTGAATACCTGGATCATCTGGGCCCGATCAACCGGCACCAGCAACGGCTCGGGCAGCGGCTGGTGGACCAGGGTGATGTTTTTGGCCTCGGCGCGGGCGGCGTGCACCGTGAGAACCTCGGTAATCATCTCGTCCAGCAGGTAGGGGTCGCGCTGGGCGGGCCCGCTCTGCGTTTGCAGCCGCGAGAGGTCCAACAGGTCTTCGATCAGGCGGCGCAGGCGCTCGGTTTCGCGCTGGAGGGTGGGCAGGTAACGCGGCAGCACCTCGGGCCCACGCTTTTCCAGCAGGCTGAGGTGCAGCTTGATATTGGTCAGCGGGGTGCGCAGCTCGTGCGACACATTGGACACGAACTGGTCCTTCAGCCGGTCCAGCTCGGTCAGGCGGCGGTTGGCGCTGGCCAGCTCGCGCGTGCGCTCCCCTACCCGCTGCTCCAGCTCTTCGGCGTGCTGGCGAATGGAGGCATACAGGCGCGCGTTCTCGATGGCCAGGCCGGCCTGTTGGGCAAAGGCCTGAAGGCGCTCGGCCTGGGCCGGCGTGTAATACCCGGGCTGGCTCGTATCGAGCGTGATGAACCCGATCACATGCCCCTTGATCAAGATGGGCGAGCCGACCGTGGAGCGAATCCAGCCGGTTTCGGGCCGGACGAACCAGCCCGGAAACGCCTGGGCATCGGTGATGATGGCCGTCTGGCCCGTTTCGAGCATGTACTTCAGGTTCGGCACCTCGGCCACCACATAGCGCACCTTGAGCATGTACTCGGCCGGGAAGCGGCTCAACACATCGCGGTTACGCACCACGCGCGCCTCGCCCGAGTCGATCAGCATGATATTGGCGGCCTCGTGCGGCACCACGTGGCCCACATCGGCCAGGATGTGGTCCAGCACCTCGTCCAGGTTGAGGGTGCTGTTGAGGATGGCGGCTGTGTCGCGCAGGGCCTCAGCCAGGGCGCGCTGCTCGCGTTCGGCCTCTTCGGCGCGCTGGCGGGTGAGATACGCGCCCAGGGCGCTGGCGGTACTCTTAAGCGCTTCGATTTCGGCGGCCGACCACACCCGCTCGGTGACGCAATCGTCGAAGCCCAGCCAGCCCCACCAATCGCCGCCGCTGAAGATGGGCACAATCGCTACCGAGAGCACCCCCAGCCGTTCCAGCCGGCCGCGTTCCGGCGGAGGCAGCTCGCGCACCAGGCCATCCAGCGGCCGGCCCGCCGCCAGCACCTCCATCCAGCGGCGCAGCCCGCCCGAGACGTAGGGCAGGTCCTGCCAATCGGGCTGCACCTGTTGGGAGGGCACGCCCGGCGCAGTCCACTCGTAGCGCAGGCTGGCCAGGGGCGCGCCGTCGGGCGCGGCATGATTGAAGAAAATATAGGCCCGGCTGACGTTGGCAGCGGTGCCCAAGGCGGCCAGCAGGTCGGGCATCGCATCGTCGGCCGCGCCGGGCATCAGCAATTGGCCGCTGGCGTAGGCCAGCGCTTCCAGGATGGCGTCGCGCCGGCGGGCTTCTTCGAACAGGCGGGTTTTTTCCATCGCCAGCGCGATCGCATCGCCCAGCTGGGTCAGCAGCGGCAGGTTGGCGCCCACATACCCGGAAGGTTCGTTCCAAACCAGGTTCAGCGAGCCAATGACCTGCGTCCCCACGCGCAAGGGCAGGTTCAAGCGTGAATGGAACCCAGCCCGAAATAGCGCCTGCTCGGCCGGAAATTCGCTCTCGTCGGCCAGCTCGGGCGTCAGGTGCACGCGGCCGGCCAGCACATCGTTGGCGGCGGCAGTGGCCGACACCGGGAAGGCCCCGCCGCGCGGCAGCTCGCGCCGCGGCTGGTCGAGCACCAGCATGGTGACGCGCGCCTGATTTTCGTCCAGCAGGGCGATGCTCACACGCTCACAACCGGTGATGGCCTTAATGGCGGCTGAAATTTGCGGAAAGTTGTCGCTGATATTGGTGGCGGCATTCAACAGGTGCAGTATCTCGCTGGCGCCGGTGACCTCGGTGGCATGCCGGACGGTTTCCTCGAACAGGCGGGCATTCTCGATCACGCCGGCGGCGTGCTGACAGAGGGTCTGCACCAGGCGGCGCTCGGCCTCGGTAAAGCTGCGCCGCGCGCGCGTTTCCCACAGCTCCGCTTCGCCCAGCACCTGGCGGCGCGCCACGATGGGGACAATCAGCATGGATTTCACCCCATGGGCGAGCAATTCCGCGCGTTCATCATCAGAGAAGCCCGGCTCGTCGGTGTGGCGCTCCACGACGGTCAATTGCGTGATGGCCAGTTTCACCGCCGGGTTATCGGCCAGGGAATAGACTCGCCCCTGGTCAGAGGCGCGCTCTTCCGGCAGCGCGGCCGGGCTCCAATACTCGGCCAGTACAATCAGGCTGTCGGTGGCCAGGTTCACTTCCATGACATAGCCGCTGGTGACGTCTACCGCCTCGGTCAGGTGCCGGGCCAATTGCTCCAGCACCGCCTGCGGCTCCAGGGTGGCGCCCAGGTCCTTCGCGGCCGCGTACAGGCGGCTCAACTCGCCGGCGCGGGCGCTTACCTCGGCGTACAACCGGGCATTTTCAATGGCGATGGCCACCTGGCTGGCGACCGACTCGAGGAAGCGAGCATCGGCCGCATCAAAGGCCTCGGCTTCGAACGACTGCACCGAGACGGCGCCGATGATCTGGTCGCGGGCGATGAGAGGCACGCCCAGCCAGGACCGCGCGGGCCGCAGCCCGTGGCGCGGCGGCACAGGCACCTGCTCCTCCTGCAGATCACGCACCAGGAGGGAGCGCCGGTTTCTCACTACCCAGCCGGTGAGCCCCTGCCCCACCGGCAGCCGCCCGGCCGGCAGTACTTCTTCGGCGGGCCGGCCATCCTCGATGGCCAGCACCACTTCCAGCTCCTCGCTGGCGGCGTGGTAGAACATGACCACGAAGGTATCGGGGTTCAGCAGTGAGCGCACCTGGTCGTGCAGCCGCCGGACCAGCACCTCCGTCTCCAGCACGCTGCCAGTGGCCAGGGCCGTGTCATAGAGTCCGGATAGGGCGCGGGTCTGCCGCTGCGAGTCTTCGAACAGGCGCGCATTTTCGATGGCTACGGCCGCCTGGTTGGCGAAGGCCTGCACCGTCTCACCCGCGGCGGCGTCATAGGCGCCGGGCACAGCGCTTTCGGTGGTCAGCACCCCCACCAGTTGGCCCTTCACCATCAGGGCGGCGCCAATCCACGAGCGGATATAGGCCGTGCCGTCGGTGTGGATCCAGCGCGGGTCGGTGGCGGTGTCGGACACGACAATCAAGCGCACATCCAGCCAGGTTTCTGGGCGGCGCTTCTCGGCCACGTAACGCACGTTTTCACGGGCGATTACCAGGTCGGGGAAGCCGCGGCCCGCGGCCAGCTGCATGCCGCCATCGGGCCCCAAGAGCTGGACCGAGACGCTGTCGTAAGCCACTACCTGGGCCAACAGGTCGAAGATGTGCTCGAAGACTTCGTCCAGGGTCATCTGGGCGGTGAGCAACGCGCCCACTTCCTGCAGGGTCTGGGCCAGGCTCAATTGGCGGCGCTCGCCCGCCAATAGCCGCGCGTTTTCGATGGCCACGGCCGCCTGGTTGGCAAAGGCCGCGGCCAGCTCGGCGTGGCGGCTGGTGTAGAAATCGGGCTGCGATTTGTCGAGGTTGAGCAGGCCCAGGGTGCGGCCCTGGGTGGAGAGCGGCACGCCGAGCCAGCAGCGAATGTATTCGGCGCCCGGCAGCGAGCGCCAGCGCGGATCCAGCGTGGTGTCGGCAATGATGACCGGCCGCGCGCTCACGACCACATCGCCCAGCAGCGGCATGATATCGGCCGCCTGCCGCAGGTTATGCTGGCTTTCGGCCCGGAAGCCGCTGTCGGCCACAACTGCCAGGCGGTCGCCATCAAAGAGCATGATCGAGGCGCTGTCGTATTCCACCACCCGGCCCAACTGCTCCAGGATCAGGCCCAAGAGCTGCTTGCGGTCCAGGTTGGCGCCCAGCGTGGCGGCCACCTCGCGCAGCGCTTCAGCCTGTTCCCGGGTGCTCCGCTCCGCTTCGAACAGGCGCGCGTTCTCGATGGCAATGGCCGCCTGGTCGCCCAGCAGCCGCAGCACGCGCAATTCCGATTCAGCGAACTCGCGCGGCTCCGGGTAAATGACGTTCATCACCCCCACCACTCGCGAGCCGATCTTCAGCGGCAGTCCGATAAGTGCCAGGCCCCAATCGTTGGGGCCCTGGCTGAACAAGGGGCTGGCGCGAACATCGGGCACAATCATGACCTCGGCGCGGCGCGCCACCGCATAGGTGAGGCCATCCTGGCGCGGCTGCCAATCGCCGCGCAGCGCGCCGTCGCGGGCCAGCGAGGTGCCGATCGTCAGCCGGCCGCCATCGAGATTGTGATATTCGAAGACAAACGCTTCGCGCGCGTCGGGAACCATGCGCAGCGTGGTGTTCAGGATCGCCTTCAACACGGCGGCCAGGTCCAGGCTGGCGGTGAGGCCCAGGCTGGCCTGGCGCACGGCCTCCAACTCGCCGGCGCGCTGCTGCTCTGCCTGGAACAGGCGCTCAAACAGGCGCAGCTTGGCTATAGCCGTGGCCACCTGGCGCGCGATGGTCGACATGAGCCGCTCGTCGGCTTCGCTGAAGTATGCCGGGCTCGTGCTTTCGACGTTGATAACGCCCAAGACTTCTTCGCCCGCGGCCAGCGGCACGCATAGCTCCGAGCGAATATCGGGCTCCACCGCCACGTAGCGCGGGTCCACCGATACGTCGGCCAGCAGGGCCGGCTGGCCGGTGAGCGCCACGTAACCGGTGATGCCGCGCCCGAGCGCCGTGACGTAGCCGGAGTCACCGCGGTACGATGGGTGCGAGCGCAACAAGCTGGCGGCCGGGTCAAGCAGCATGAAGCCGAGATGATTGGGGTAAAGCGTATCGCCGACGATGCCGGTGACGCGCTCGATGACGGCGTCTTCATCGGCGGCTTCGGCGCAGGCCGTGGCCACCGCGTGCAGCACGGTGAGCTCGTCAATTTGCCGGCGCGTGACGTCAAAGAGCCGGCCCTTTTCAAAGGCGGCCACCGTCTGGTTGGCAATGACGGTCAGCAGCCGCGCATCATCGTCGCCAAAGTGGCGCGCCTGCCGGCTGGTGACCAATAGGCCGCCCACCGCCCGGCCGCCCATGTTCAACGGAACACTTAATCCAGAAACGGAGCCCTGCTCCAACAGCCAGGGGTCAACCTGGAAAGGCCGGGGCGCCGAGTAGTCGTCAACCTGCACCGGCTGGCCATGCAGCAGCGTAAAGCCGATTTGCGAGGCCGCCCCGGGCTCGAATACCGGCGCGACGGCTCGGTCGGGCAATCCCCCGCGGCTGGCGCGGACGGTCAGGCGGCCATCGAGGTCGGGCAGCACCAGCAGGCTAAGGTCGGCGTGCAGGGCGGCCGAGGCAATCTCAACGGTGCTGCGGGCGATGTTGGTTTCGTCCGCGGCGCCGAGCAGCCGGCGCGACAGCTCGATCAGCAGCGCGTCGGCCTCGCGGCGGCGATGCTCGGCGCGCAGGGCCTGGCTGTTGCGGGCAACCACCATCCCCTGGCGGATGAGCACTAGCAAAATGAGGCCGCCGGTAAATATCCCCACCACCTGGAACTCGAAAGGCTGCAGGTTGGGCCGCGCCCACAGCAGGAACGGATAGGCCGCCAGCAGGATCAGGAAGGGCAGGTAGGGTTGCGCGGCGCGCAGCCAGGCAGGCAGGCCCCGGCCAGACCGGGTGAAGGGCAGCGCTCGGGCGCCGCTGGTTCTGGCGCGCACGACCGCGGCTGTGCCGAACAGCAGGTAGGTGGCCAGCCAGCCGGCGTCGGCCAAACCACCGCCGGCATATTGGCCCACCAGATATTGGCTGGCATAGACCAGGTCGCTCAGCAGCAAAGCGGCAAAGCCGGCGGCCAGCAGCAGGAGCGGCCAGGCGCGTGTTTCCAGCGGGCGGAACAGCAGCGCGATCAGCGCAAACAACAGGGCGACATCGCCCATGGGGTACGCCACGGCATAGGCCAGCCGGGCAGCATCAGCCTGCCCGGCCAGCGCCAATGGCCGGAACCAGAACGACCAGGTCGCCAGTCCCGCGCACAACAGCACCAGCACCATATCCAACAGCAGCCGCACCCGTTCGCCGCGCGAGAGCGGCAGCGCCGGCAAGTGCAACACCGCGAGGATTGCCAGCGGATAGAACAGGGCGTACAGGGCGTCAGCCAGGGGGAGGAGGCTGGGCAGCCGGGCGCCCTGGTCGTCCAGCGCCCACAGCAAATCGCCCAACAGGGCAACGGCCAGCGCCGCGGCCAACAGGCCCCAGGCCACGCGGCCGCGGCCGGTCGGCGGCCCGGCCACGCGCGCGGCCACCAGCACGCAGGCAATGGCCAAAACTCCGCCGACGACAATCAGCCAGTCGGCGACAATCGCCCGGCGCACGCCATCTTCACGCCACACCGCCAGCATGATGGCATAGCTCACGGCCAGGGCCGCCCCCAAACCGGCGGCCAGCCGGAAGAGCGTTGCCTGGCTTCGCTCAGAAAGCGCCAGCAAGGGTCACCTGTTCGCGTTCGAAGGGACCATGGTGACGCAAAGTATAGATTGGCGCGGAACGCAGGGCAAGAGGCGGGGTGGGCAGACAGCGATTGAGGACGGTGGAGAATGGACGCAGGACGAAAGACGGTGGACGAGTGAAGCGGGAGGGCCTGAAACCGATTACTTGACGGCGGCGCGGGCCACGGCCCCCCACTCCTCCAGGCTGAGCGTCTCCGCCCGGCGTTGCGGCGAGACGCCGGCGATGGCCAGCAGGGCATCCACCTCGGGCGGCTCCAAGCGCAGACCGCCGCTGAGGGCGTTACGGAGCTGTTTGCGCTTCTGGCTGAAGCCGGCCTTTACAACCCGAAAGAAGTGGTCCACGTCGCCCACTTCCACCGCTGGCGAGGGACGCACCTCCAGCCGGACGACCTCCGAATCAACGGCCGGCACCGGGTAGAACGCGCCGGCCGGCAGGCGGGCCACACGGCTGGGCCGGCTGTAGAACTGGACGCTGATGGCCAGCAGGTTCATGTCCCCTGGCTCAGCCAGCATGCGCTCCGCCACTTCCTTCTGAACGGTGAGGACGATGAGGGCGGGCCGCACCGGCGACTCCAGCAATTGCCGGATGACGGCCGACGTAATGTAGTAGGGGATATTGGCCGCCACCTTAAAGCCGCTGGGCAGCCCGGCGGTCCGGGCCAGGTCCAACCGCAGGATGTCGGCGCGAATCAACTCGACATTATCGTAGCCGGCCAGCGTCACTTCCAACACCGGCGCGAGCGCGTCATCCACTTCTACCGCCACCACCCGCTGCACCAGGGGCGCCAGGTGGCGCGTCAGGCTGCCCAGGCCGGCCCCAATTTCCAACACGGTGTCGTCTGGCCGCAGGTCCGCGGCGGCGGCCACCTTGGCCAGGCCGGCCTCGTCAATCAGGAAATTCTGGCCAAGGCGCTTCTTGGGGTGCAGGTTGAAGCGCCGCAGCAGCCCACGCACGTCCAAAGCAGCCATTACGTTGCCCAGCGCCAGGGGCGATGCCGGCCCACGTCAGGGCACCGTGCTCGGAATAATCCAGTCGATCGCGTCGGCCGGCGGGATGGGAGTGAGAAAGTAGACCGTCACTGGCCAGTGCCAGTTTTCAAAATTCCAGTCGTCAAAGCCCAGATCGATGAAGCGGCCCTTCACCCCGCTGCCGATATCGGCCGCCTCGGCAAAGCCGTAACCCGGCACGTACATGCGAGTGCCAAAAGGGATCAGGTTGCGGTCGATGGCCACCAGGCCTTTGGTGAGAATTTTGCCGGAGGCAGTGCGGCCGTAGTTGCTGGAGGCCGGGTCGCGCCGGGTGAACTTGGCGGCGTAGGAGGTGGCATACATATCGTAGGCGCGCCAGTATTCCACCGGCCCATCCGGGGTATCCAGCGTGCGCAGGGTGATGTGCGTGCCGTAGCCGATCACGAGCGCCGTTGGGTTTTGTACCAGGCGTTCGTCCTCGGTCACGCGCGCCACTTCAACGCCGTTCTCGTAGCGGATGCGGGTGAGCCGGCGCAGGACGCCCGGCGACCCCGCCTGCACCTGCTGCAGCGTATCGATCTCGGCTTCGGGCAGAGCCTGATAGGCGGTCTCAAAGGGAATCAAGGTCTGGTCGCTGAGAATTTCCTCGCGCACCCGCACGACGCTGATCAGCCCGGTGGCCGGCAGCGGGTCAGCGGCGGGCGGCTGGCTATAGTCTTCGCCCACCAGCGCCACGCCCAGCTCGCTCAGCGCCGAGCCCACCGTGGCGGCCGTGGTCCGGCCGTCAACGGTCGCGCCATCAACCTGCACACGCACGGCCTGGGCGCGCTGGATGGCGACGATCAGGGCGGGTGTCAGCGGCGCATCCAGGCTGGGCGTCACCCGGTCACCCTGGTAAAGCTGGTATCCCAGGCCCCATAATGCCTCGCCGACTGTGCGGGCGGCCGATTGGGCCGGCCGCGGCGCGGCAGAGACCTCGGCGATGGTGAATTCGATTGCCCGATTCAAAGTCAGGTTGTGGGGCATGGCCGCTTCGCCAGGCACCCACTCTGCGCCATCCGCCAGCACGACATCGCCCGGACCGAGCATCAGGCCCAGGCCGGCAAGCAGGTCGAGCGGCGAAGCGCCCGCCGCGCGCAGCATGTAGTCCTGCCCATTGGCGGTGAGGCTGACCAGCGGCGCCCGCCGAATTTCTACCAAAGTGCCGGGGCGCAGCGCGGCGTCCGGGGCCGGCTGTACCCGGTCCTCCGCGTTGAGCTGCACGCCGGCCTCGGCCAGGAAGGCGCCGACGCTGGCGGCATGCGTGGAGCGCAGTGTCCGGCGCCCATCCACCAGGAGCTGAACGGGCGTACCCGCATTGAGATAGAAAACCAGGAACGCGCCCGCCAGAAAGAACAAGCCCAGGCCGATGGCGAGGTAGCGTTGAATGGGAGGCATAGGGGATAAAAGAACACACCCGGGCAAGCTTCCCGGCGGCACCCAGAGAACACCTCTTACCGCTGCTGCCTTCCGGCCCTGACGGGGTTCGTGGGTCTCTGCCGCGCCGGACCTACCCGGGTGCGCCTGGGAATTATACCAGAGCGGCCCCTTTCAACGGCGGGCGTGACCTTCGTAGAAGGAGCAATAACGCTCGAAACCCAGGCGCTCATACACCGCAATCGCCGCCGGGTTGTCTTGCCTCACATTGAGCGCAATGGTGCCAAGGCCCGGCCGGCCCAGCAGCTCGGCCGCGACGGCGCCCGTGACCCGGGTGGCCAGGCCGCGGCCGCGTTGGCTGGCGAGGGTATAAACATTGCCGATGGCGGCCACACCCTCCGCCGGCACCACCAGGTGCGTGCCGGCCGCGGCCAGCAGCTCGCCCTGCTCGTAGATGCCGTAGTAAACCCCCTCGGCCACCATCGAGGCCGAAAAGAAATCGGGCGCGTCGTCGGCCGGGCGGCCATCCGTGCCGCCGGCGGCGTGCAGGCGCTGCAGTGCCGGCAGGTCGGCTGTGCCCAACCGCACGGCGGCCCCCGGCTGCGGCCTGAACCGGCCGGCAGCCAGGATCATGCGCCACATTGGCGTCTCATCCGACACGTGGAAGCGAGCCTTGATGAGCGGCAGAATTTCGGGCCGGACGGAGAGGTAGCAGTCCGCCTCGCCCGTCAATTCGTCCAAAAGCGGGTCGACTTCCGCCGGCGGGCCGAAGGCAAACAGGAGGGGAGTCCCAAATGCGCGGTAGAGCATCAGCAGGCTATGACCGGCTGCTGAGCCGTGCCAGGTGGTGTGCTCAAAAAAACCTGGCGCCAGGTCGCCCAGGGCATACACCGCCCAGGAGCGGTCGGCCGACAGGATCGCTCGGATATGCGAAATTTCGGAGAGTTGCGGCATGGCGGGAGCGCGGCGCGCGGCCGCGCCGGGCAGGTGGGGCTACTTGGCGCGCGCTTGGCGGCGTTTTTTGGAGGGGCGGCCCTTGTATCCGGTGCCCTTCTGCTCCCAGAGCTTGGCCAGCTCCACGCAGGCCTGCACCGCCAGCTCCATGTCCTGCACCGTGGTCCATTCGAGCGGACCGTGCGGGCTGTGGTAGCCGGCGAACAGGTTGGGCGTAGGCAGGCCCTTGGCCGTCAGGCGCGAGCCATCGGTGCCGCCGCGGATAGCGGGCGAACTGGGCTCCAAGCCCAACGCGCGCATGGCGTCGTAGGCCAGGTCCACCGGCGTCATGTCCTTCTTGAGCCAATAGCCCATGTTGCGATACATGGGCGTGATCTCGCAGGTGATGCGCGCCCGCGGCTCGGCCGCCTGCATCCCCTGGCACAGCCCGGCCAACCGCGCGCCGGCCTCAGCCAGCCCGGCTTTTTCATAGTCGCGCAGCAGCAGGCGAATGACGGTGCGCTCCACCCCGCCCTCCATGCGGGAGGGATGGATGTAGCCCTGGCGGCCCTCCGTGGTTTCCGGCGAGATGTTTTCGCGCGGCAGCGCTACCAGCAGCCGGGCAGCCACCTGCAAGGCATTGACCATGCCGTTCTTGCGGCCCTCGCCGGGGTGGGTGGAGACGCCCTCGATGGTGATCACCGCGGTGTCGGCGGAGAAGGTCTCCCAAACCACTTCGCCCGGGTTTTCTCCGTCGAGCGTGTAGGCCACATTCGCGCCCAACTGGTCCAGGTCCAGCAGCTCAACCCCTGCGCCAATTTCCTCGTCGGGATTGAAACACACCCGCACCGGCCCGTGTTTAATCTCCGGGTGGGCCAGCAAGTGGGCGGCCAGCGACATGACAATCGCCACGCCCGACTTGTCGTCCGCGCCCAGCAGGCTGCGGCCGCTGGCGGTGACCAGATCCTTGCCGCGCGCGCTCTCGAGCTGCGGGTTCACGGCCGGGTCGAATACCTGCCCCGGGTCGTCGGGCAGCCGGATCGGCTTGCCGTTCCACTTGCGATGCACCAGCGGCTTGACGTTCTGGCCGGGAAAATCGGGCGCCGTATCCACGTGCGCCAGGAAGGCGACCGTGGGCACGCCCGCCTTGTCGCTGGTGGCCGGCACGGTGCCCATCACGTAGCCGTGCTCCGTGATGGCGACATCCGCCGCGCCCAACTGGCGCAGCTCGCTTTCCAGCAGGCGCAGCAGATTCCACTGCCCCGGCGAGCTGGGGGTGGAATCGGCTGCCAGGCTGCTTTGAGTATCAATTTGGACGTAACGCAGGAAACGAGACAGGAGGGTATCGGTCATGGCGCTATCTTACCATGCGTTGCATTCAGCGAGGCCGGCGGCAAATACTGTAAAATTGTCGGCTATGCGACCTTCGAGGTCGGTTTTGGGTCTGCTGGCGGCCGCGCTGGCCCTGGCAGCCTGCGCGCCGAACCCGACGCCGCCAATTTTAGCCACGCGCGCCCGCACGGCGGTGCCCACCTGGACCCTGCCCTACTTCCGCCCCACGCCTACCCTCACCCCGGCGCCGGGCACACCCACCGCCGTGCCGGAAACGCCAGTACCCCCAAGCGACACGCAGGAACCAGCCGGCCCGACCGAAACGCCCTCGGCCTCGCCCACCGCCCGGCCGGGCATCGACCCCACGCTGGGCGCCTCCGGCCCAGACCCATCGGTGCCGCTGGAAGTGCCGGTGCCGGAGGCCATGCCGCAGCTCCGGCTGGATACGGACGTGGTGAATATCCTGCTGCTGGGCCGCGACACTGACCGCAGCGACGCCACCTACCGCACCGACGTGATGATCGTGGCGTCCATCAATAAGGGCGCCAACGCCGTCACGCTGCTGACCATCCCACGCGACCTGTTCGTCTATATTCCCGGCTGGACCATGAACCGCATCAATACCGCGGCCGCCCACGGCGACGCTATTGGCTACCCTGGCGGCGGCGTGGCGCTGCTGGAGCAGACCATCCTATACAACCTGGGCATACCGCTCCATGGCTGGGCGCGGGTGGACTTTACCGGCTTCAAGGACATCGTCGACACCGTGGGCGGTGTGGACGTGCCAGTGACCTGCGCCATGCAGGACTGGCGGCTCAAGCAGCCCGACCTCGACCAGCAGGACGCCGACAACTGGGAGCTGTACACCGTCTCGCCCGGCATCCAGCACATGGATGGCGACCTGGGGCTGTGGTACGCCCGCTCGCGCAAGCGCAGCAGCGATTACGACCGCTCGCGCCGCCAGCACCAAGTGCTGCGGGCCATCTTCGACAAAGCCCTCCAGCTCAAGATGATCACGAAAGTGCCCGAGCTCTACGCCCAGTACCTGCAGATCGTGGACACCGATCAGGGCCTCGGCGACCTGCTGCAATTTGTGCCGATGGCGGCCAACCTGGACAAGGCCCGCATCAAGAGCCGCTTCATCGGCCGGGAGCAGGTGTTCCCCTTCACCACCTCAGCCGGTGCGGCCGTGCTGCTGCCCAACCGGGAGGCCATCGCCGGCGTGCTGGCTGAGGCCTTTGTGGCTCCGCCCAATAATGTCCTGGCTCGGGCAGCTCTGCAGGTGGAGGTCTGGAACGGCACGCGCAACGCTGCCTGGGGCGCGCTGGCGGCGGACAACTTGGCCTGGGACGGCATTACCCCCATCCTGACCACCGCCGACGCCACCAACCATGCCACCACCCTCATTTACGATTTCACCACCAGCGCCAAGGATTCAAAGATCAGCGAGCTGCAGCGGCTGTTCCGCGTAAAGGATGAGAATGTCATCTCCGCGCCCGACGCCCAGGCCCCCTACCCTTACCGGGTGGTGCTGGGCGCGGACTTTGACTCGTGCATCCGCCCCAGCGGCAGCATTATCACCGTCACGCCAACGCCCAACCCTGGCGGGCAGCCCGACAACACTACCCTGCACGCCGCGGCCGTCCTCCAGCCGCCGCCTAAGATCGATGGCGACCTGGCCGAGTGGGCCGACCTGCCCTACCCGCTGGCCGAGCCAATTGCCGGTGCGGCGGAATGGGAAGGGCCGCCCGACCTGGCTGGCACCTACAATATCGCCTGGGATGCCGATAACCTGTACATTGCAATGGAAGTCAGCGACTCGGCCTTCATCCAGTTAGCCAATGGCCGCGACATGGATCACGGCGACAGCCTGGAGCTGTGGTTCGACACGCGCTTAACTCCAAGCGGGGCTAATCGCGAACTGGGTTCTGATCACTTCCGGCTGGGCATTTCGCCCGGCAATCTGCTCAGCGCAGTCGGCGGGCCAGAGGCCTACCTGTGGCTGGGTGAACGCGAGCCCCGCTCCGCGCCGGAGGTGGCCGTGGCGGCGCGGCTGGTGCCAGGCGGCTACTCGCTGGAAGCCGCCATTCCCTGGAAGCTGTTCCATCTCAGTGCGGAGGCCGGCCAAACCTACGGCCTGGCGCTGGCGCTCAACGACGACGACACCCCGGGCAGCGCCGAGCAGCAGACCCAGGCCACCAACCGCAAGGCGCAGGAACTGGCCGACCCTTCCACCTGGGGCAGCCTGTTGCTCGACAGCGCGCCGTAAGACCGGCACGACCTAGATGGCCTTGAGGTAGGCCGCCAGGCCGCCAAAGGCCATGCTGGCGCCCAGCACCGTGACAATCACGGCGCTGGCCAACGGCAGCCAGGTGGTCCAGCGGCTGCCCACGCCGCCCAGACGGTCCACCAAAGAACGTGACCGCACCAGCAGGATGCCGATGACGATCAGCACCGCTGCCAGGCCGAAGCTGAAGGACACAATCAGCCCCAGGCCCAGCAGGATGCGGTTGAGCCCGACGGCGATGACCATGATCCCCAACGCTTCCGGGCAAGGCAGCAGCCCGCCCGAGACGCCCATCGCCACCAGGCTGCCCAGCCGGATGCCCTCCGGCCCGGGCGCATGCGCATGGACGTGCCCATCGCCATGATCGTGGGTGTGGGGCTGTTCTGAGGCGTGGGTGTGGCCATGACCATGCTCGTGGCTGTGCCCGTGCTCGTGGTCGTGACGAACACCCGAGGCGGGTCGGCGCAAGGCCGCCCAGCGCTGCCAGACCAGCCGGGCGCCCAGGCCCACAACCAGCAGGCCGGAGCCAACTTCCAGGATCGGAACGAGCGCGCTGGGCACCACAAACTGACTGGCAAACAGCGCCAGCAAGCCCACCACGATGACCGACGCGGTGTGGGTGAAGGTGACGATGGCGCCCAGCGCGGCGGCGTGGCCCACCGTGCCGCGGCTGCCCACCAGGTAGGCGGCCACCAGGGTTTTTCCATGCCCGGGCGTCAGTGCATGCAGACCGCCCAGCACTGTGGCCAGTCCCAGCGCCAGGGTCAACACCCAGGGCGAAAGCGCGGGCGCGTACAGGTACGCTAGCAACTGTTGGGCCTGGCTCGTGCCGCCCACTGCGGCCGGCCCGGCGCTATCCACGGCCGCGCCGCCCACCGCATAGTCCAGCGACAAGCTTTGCTGGAGCTCGTCGCGGTTTTGTTTGCCCAGCGTGATCGCCGCGCCGTTCTCGACAAAGGCATTCACCTGATAAGCGGAGCCAGTGGGCGCGTAGTCGTTCCGGTAATAGATGGCGTGGGTGCCCGTCTGGCTGCTGACCCATGCCGACTGAGTGAAAACGCGGATCGTGCCATAGCCGGCCTGGATGGTGAGGTAGGCGGGCATGTCGATCCGGGTGATCGAGAGCTTTACGGGCTGCCCATCTACCTGCACCGTCAGGCTGCTCAACACCAACGCCGCATAAGCCCGACCTTCGGCGTCCGAAATCTGCGCGTCGCCGTTGGCGTCCAACTCGGCCAGTGCCTGCGGCGCGACCAGCACGCCGGGTGAGAGATCCAGCTCCACCACAACCTGCTCGGGCGACAGCGTGAGGTAGGTAGCCTGCAGATAGACATCCAGCGGGTGGGCCAGGGCCACGGCCGGCCGCGCCAGCCAGAAGAGCAGCCAGGCGCTCAGGCCGGCCAGAAGGATGGGCCTGAGCGCCCGGTGTCGTTTGATCATTGCGTCAGCTTCGCCCCGTAGTCGTTGGTGGGGTCGCGATAGATTCCGTGGATGTGGTTGGCGGCGTTGCCGCCCATCGACTGCGGCGCATACTCGATGACCAGCGTGGGGCCGGTGATGCGGAAGTAGGCGGCGCTGCCGGCGGCCGTGGGGCCATACCAGGCGAAGGTGGTCTGGTCCAACGTTGACTGAACCTCGGCCAGGCGCGCCGCGGCAGCGGTGTCGTTCACCAGGCCGGTGTAGTGGCTGATGAGCTTGATTAAGGCGGCCTGCTGTTCGGCGGTCATCTGCGCGGCCGGCAAACCTTCGGCCTGGATGGTCTTGCCATCCTGGCCGGGGCCCAGCACCAGGTCAATGGGATTGCTGCCAAGTATGGCGGCGGCCTGCTGGGTGGCGTCCAGCGAATTGACCAAGGCGAAGGCTTCGTCCTCGATGTCGCCCAAGGGGCGCACGGTGGCGCCGCTGGCGTCGGTGTAAGTGCACGGCTGGCAGCCGATGAAGCTGGGCGTCAGCGCGATATTGGCCGCCACAATGGTGGCGTTGACGGTGACATGGTGGCCGCCCCACTGCCACTGCCAGGGGTCGGTTTCCGAGGGCGCGCCGATGAGGGCGATCCAGTAATACTGCGAACCGAAGGTCAGCCCACCGCCGCCCCCGCCCTGGGTGAGCTGGTCGTCGGCATTCCATTCGGCCAGCACCCGGTTGTAGCCCTCGGTGCTCAGTGTGGCCTGCATCACCGCCAGCCAGGCGGTCTTTTGCGCGTCGGTCAGGTCGCCCCACATGACTCCGGCGCGATCGAACGCCCCTTGCGGCAGGTTAGACCAGCGCTGCTTCTGCGCCGTATCGCTCCAGTCGAACTGAACATTGGCCTGCTGGGTGCTGTCGAGGGCGGCCAGGAAGGCGTTGGCCGCGGCGACGATCGCCGACGTGGCATTGCCCGTGACGACCGATGTCGCAACTGTTTCCGTCGGAGCAACCGCGGTTGCGCCGGCCGCCGCCGTCGCGCCGGCAGCGGCGCCCGCCGTGGCGGGCGCGCTCGTCGCCGCTATCGTCGCGGGCGCAGTCGTCGCGGGCGCATTTGTCGGAGCGGCTGAGGTGGCCGCCCCGGTACCGCAGGCCGCCAGAACACTTACGGTGAGTGTGCTTACCAATACGAAATACCAAAACCGAACAAGACGAGACATAAACTTCTACCTTTCTTCGATGGGCTGCCCAGTGCCAATGCGTCTGAGCCACAAATGAAATGACATTGAGGAGATTTTTATCAACGACGCATATAGAATTGGACTAGAAATGATGAGAGAGCGCTCCATTCCTGAAGCGGGATGCAGGTTTGTACCTTTAGGCGATGAGAGGACCATACAGTTTGTCTGACATCCAGGTGCTGTCGCCTACGCTGACTGGCCGGCGGGCGATTCTGAGCCAACCGCCTCCGCGAACCCGGCTATACTGGGCGCGCAAAGCTAATGCCGAAACCATGCGTATGCTTGCATATGCGTGATACAAACAATGACCCCGATGATGCCTGCCCGGAATTGGACCCATGAACCCGCGCCCCTGCCCTTGGCTGGGCGCGGTATTGGCGGCCCAGTTGTTTTTGGTAGCCTGCGCAAATGCCAGCCCGCCGCCGGCCTCAACCTCGGCCGCCACCGCCCCATCGATCGGCTGCGCCCACCTGCCGGCCGCAGCGGCCGCCCCAATGGAGATACCCATGCGCTACCTGGCGCTCGGTGATTCCTATACGATTGGCGAGAGTGTGACCGAAATGGAGCGCTGGCCCGTGCAGTTGGCGGCGCTGCTTCGGGAGCAAGGCTTCGACGCTGGCCCGCCCCAGATCATCGCCCGCACCGGCTGGACTACCGATGAGCTCTCCGATGCCATAGACCTGGCGCGGCCCCAAGGGCCGTATGAGCTTGTCTCGCTGCTGATCGGCGTCAACAACCAATACCGCGGCCGGCCCCTGGCCGAATACCGCGAGCAGTTTGCGGCGCTCCTGCAGCGAGCCATCGACCTGGCTAGCGGAGACGCCCGGCGGGTGCTAGTGCTGTCGATCCCCGATTGGGGCGCGACGCCGTTTGCCGACGGCCAGGACCGCGCCGGTATTGGCGCCGAGATTGACGAATTTAATCGAGTGAACACTCAAGAGACGGCGCGGCTGGGGGCGCACTACGTGGACGTGACGCCCGAGTCCCGGCTCGCGCCGAACGACCCAGGGTTGATTGCGGGCGATGGCCTGCATCCGTCCGGAAAGATGTATGCCGAATGGGCGCGGCTGGCCTTGGGCGAAGCCTGCGCGGCGATCGGCGGCAAGTGAGGCCATGATGGACAATTTTTCGGACTATCGCGATCACGTCGGCAGCAGCGCGGCGAAGTTCTACAAGGCCACCCTGTTTGAAAGCCCGCGGCTGCTGCTGGGCCTGAACTGCCTGGAGCCGGGTCAAACGCAGGCGGCGCACGAGCACGGCGGCCAGGACAAGTTTTACTTCGTCGTCGAGGGCCTGGGCGAATTTACCGTGGGCGATGAAACGCGCGCGGCCGGCCCAGGGGTAACCGTATGGGCGGCTGCCGGCGTGCCGCACGGCGTGACCAACCCGGGGCCGGCGCGCCTTGTGCTTCTGGTCGGCATCGCGCCCTGGAAGTAATGTCCCCGGGCCATTAGCCGATGGCGCGCCGCAGAGTCCGAGTAGGGCGAGAGAACGAACTGAAGGCGCTTTCCGGCGACCCCGAGGCCCAAACGGCGCTGGCCCTGAGCATCCTCGAAGTCGACCGCGACACGCTCAACCTGCGCGCCGCGCTGGGAGTGCTGCAAGCGCGGCCGGTGCGCCAGGGCCGCGCCGCCTTGCTGCAATTGTTCGACTACTACATGGCCGACGGTGTGCGGCGCGACGCCGGCACCTACCTGCGCGCCGCGATATTGCAGGCGCTGCGGCCGGTGGCGCTGGCCGAGGATTTGCCGCTGCTGGAAAAGGCCGCTGCCACTTATGAATTTCTGCCACCTACCCACTCGGAAGAGGCCGTGCTGCTGCGCTCAGCGGCGCTGGTGCTGATCAACGAGCTGGATGACAAACTGGGCGCGCTGCACAGTGTGCGCCTGTTGGCCGATGCGCACACCTCCAGGCTGTCGGGCGAGCCGGCCCTGACGGCCGTGCGGGTGCTGGCCGCCGCCGAGCGCTTCGAACCGCTGTACTATTACGCCCTGCACCAAACCTCGCCGCAATCGGACGTGCTTTCGGAGTGCCTGCGCAGCCTGAGCCGCCTGCCCCAGGCGCTACGGCAAGAGCTGATCGACAAGTACGCCGCCGGCGATGACGAGGTGGTGCTGGTGGGGTTGTTGGATATGGTGATCGACAGCGGCGCCGACAGCGGCTACATCGCCGGCGCGCTGGCCACGCTGCGCCACCTGGCGGTCTACCGCTACCTGGTCACCCGCCTGGTGGCCACCCACCACCCGCCGTGGCTGTCCGATCTGGTGCGGCAGGCCGGGCGAGAGAACGACCCAGCCCGGCTGAAAATCCTGGAAGAGGCTTTGGAGCTGGGCCGCGACGACCCGGCCGTGCAGCGCGCCCAGGCCGAAGCCCGGCGGCAAAAGGCCGCCCAACCGAAACGCAGGAAGACTGATGACTGACCTTCCCGACTTTGATGCCCTGTGGGACTACAACGACCCGGCCGCCACCGAGGCCCAATTCCGCGCCATACTTCCGACGGCCGGCGCTGACCCGGCCTATCACGCCGCGCTGCTCACGCAGCTGGCGCGCACCCAGGGCCTGCAGCGCCAATTCGACGTCGCCCACCAAACGCTGGACGCCGCCGAGACCTTGATCGATACGCGCATGACAGTCGCGCGCATCCGGCTTTTGTTGGAACGCGGGCGCGTCTTCAACTCAGCGCGCCGACCGACCGAGGCTGCGCCGCTTTTCCAGGCGGCCTGGGACCTGGCGCTGAGCGCCGGCGAGGACTATTACGCGGTGGATGCCGCCCACATGCTGGGCATCTGCGAGCCGCCGGAGCGCCAGGTGGAGTGGAACTTGAAGGCGCTGGAGCTGGCCGAGCGCTCCACCCAGCCGCGGGCGCGGCGCTGGCTGGGGCCGCTGTACAACAACCTGGGCTGGACATTTCACGACCAGGGCAACCCGCTGCGCGCTCTGGACCTCTTTGAGAAGGGGCTGGCGTTTCGCCGAACACAGCCCGGCAACGATGCCGAAATCCTGATTGCTCGCTGGTGCGTCGCCCGCTGCCTGCGAACACTGGGCCAGGTGGACGAAGCGCTGGCGCAGCAGCGCGAGCTGGAGCGCGACCAGGCCGCGGCCGGCGGCAGCGACGGCTACGTATCTGAAGAGATCGGCGAGAACCTGCTCCTGCTGGGCCGGCCGGACGAGGCGCGGCCCTATTTTGCTCGGGCATATGCGGCGCTCTCCACTGACCCATGGCTGGCGGAGAGCGAGCCCGATCGCCTCAAACGGCTGGCACAGCTTGCGAACGATGGATAACGTCATCACCCTCACCCACCGCTCCACCCACGCCTACCTGGTGGACTGCCAGGGCGGCAAGATACTGGTGGATCCCGGCTGGCCCGGCACGCTGCCTGTTTTCCTGAGCGGCCTCAAGCGCTACCAGCTCGCGCCCGGCGCGATTAAGTATGTCTTCGCCACCCACATGCACCCCGACCATGCCGGCCTGGCCCAGGAAGTTAAGCAAGCCTGCGGGTCGCAGCTCATCCTCCACCGCGCGCAGGAGCCGTTTCTGGAAGGGCTGCGGCTTTCGTTTGAGAAGAAGGGCGGGTATGTGCCCATTCGAGTGGAGAAGCGCGACTTGATCGTCCACGGCGCCGCCCGCGAGGTCTTGCGATCGATTGGTGTGCCCGGGGTGTTGATCGAAACGCCGGGCCATAGCGATGACAGCATTTCGCTGGTGCTGGATGGCGGCGCGGCGTTTGTTGGCGATCTCACCTGGCCCGACCGCATGGGGGCCGAGAATGCGGCGGCGCTGACGGCCAGTTGGCGGGCGATTATTGCAGCAGGGGCGAAAACGATCTATTTAGGCCACGGCGGACCGCTGCCGGTAGAGGCGCTGAGCAGGCTCTTGCCGGACGGTTAACGATTAGGGGGTCGGGGTGGCGGGGATTTCCCCCTCACCCCGGCCCCTACACTCCGCTTCGCTCCGGGGGCCATGGTCTCCCTCCGGAAGAGGGGACCAGGCGTTTATTTGCCGCGCTTGGCCTTTTTGGCGGCCTTTGGCTTCGATTTCGGCGGCGCGGATTTCTTGGCGGCGCCGTTTTTGCTGGGCCTGGCCTTCGGCGCGGGTGCGGCTTCCTGCTCTGGCAGGCTGAATTGCTGGAGCATCGGCACCAGCCGCTCCACCGCGTCGCCGCTCTTCAGCTTCAGGATGGTCGAGCCGCGGGCGGCTCGGCCGCGGCGGCCGGCTGCGTCGTATTTCAAGGCCTTGCCCCCGCCCTTGCTGGTGATGGCGGTCAGCCGGTCGTCCGGCCCCACAACCAGCATGCCCACCAGCCGCTGCTTGCCCGCCAGGCTGGCGCCGGTGACGCCCATGCCGTAACGGCCCTGGGTGGGGAATTCCTTCACCGGCGTGCGCTTGCCCAGGCCCTCGTTGGTGATCATGAAGACCTCGCCCTTGGGTGTCGCCACGTCCATGCCAATCACCCGGTCGTCGCGCTCGCCCGGCTTGATCCCCATGACGCCCGCGGCGGAGAGGCCCATGGCGCGCACTTCTTCTTCCTTAAATCGGATGGCGCGGCCCAGCGAGGTGAGCAGCAGGATCTCATCCGTGCCCGTCGTCAGGCGGGCAGCCACCAGGCTGTCATCATCGGCCACGTTAATGACGTTGTAGACCTGCGACGAGACGCCCGGCAGGTCGGCGACCGAGGTCTTCTTTACGAAGCCGCCGGCAGTGGCCAGCAGGAGGTAGGCGGCATCACCCGAGGGTTCGCCACCGTTGCTGTCAGCAGCGCGGGCGTCGGTGACGCGGCGGGCCACGTCGGGACTGACGGCGATAGCCGCCACCACCCGCGCGCTGCTGTCGATGCCCGAGACGCTCGACCAGGGCGTGCCGTCGGCCGGGTCTTCGCGCTCGGGCAGCGCGTACACCGGCGCCGTGGCGGCCCGGCCCTTGAGCGTGATGAAGTACACCAGGTCGCGCGTGTTGGCCGCCAGGGTAGCCACCGGCACGTCGCCGGCCGCCAGCTTGGGCAGCTTGCCGGCCGGGCTGCGCGAAACCACGCCCGACTGCAGCACAGTCACCCACACGTCATGCTGCGGCGCCAGGTCGGCGGCGGTCAGCGAGGTGGAAGAATCCTCGCCGGCATCCACTATCTGGGTGCGGCGCTTGTCGCCATATTTTTGCTTGAGCCCGCGCAGCTCGTCGGCGATGACTTCGCGCATTTTCTTGGGCGAACCCAGCAGGCTCTCCAGGTGCTTGATCAGTGCCAGCTTTTCTTTGTGCTCGTCCTCGATCTTGCGCCGCTCCAGCGCGGCCAGGCGCTTAAGCGGCATATCGAGGATGGCTTCGGTCTGGGCGGCGCTGAACTTGAAGCGCTTGATCAGCCGGGCGGCTGCTTCCTCGGTGTCGCGCGCGGCGCGGATGATCTTGATCACCTCGTCCAGGTGCTTGAGGGCGGTCAGCAGGCCTTCTAGGATGTGAGCGCGGTCGCGGGCGCGGGCCAGGTCAAACTCGCTCCGCCGGCGGACCACTTCCTGGCGGTGATCGAGGAACACGCGCAGCGCCTGCTTGAGGGTCAGCAGGCGCGGCTCGCCGTTGACCAGGGCCAGGTTGATGATGCTGAAGGTGCCCTGCATGGGCGTGCGCTTATACAGCTGCCGCAGCACCAGGCCCGGCTCGGCCGTGTTCTTGAGCTCGATGACGATGCGCATGCCCTGCCGGTCGGACTCATCGCGGAGGTCGGCCAGGCCTTCCAGCGAGCCGTCGCGGGCCAGGTCGGCAATGCGCTCGATCAGCGACGATTTGTTGGTCTGGTAGGGCAGCTCGGTGACGATGATGCGGCTCTTGCCGCGGCCCATGTCTTCCACATGGGCGCGCGCCTGCACCGTAATGCGCCCGCGGCCGGTGCCGTAGGCGGCCGCCAGGCCGTGGGTGGGGTCTTCGGCGCGGATGATGATGCCGCCGGTGGGAAAATCGGGCCCCTTCACATAGCGCATCAGATCGCCGATGGTCACATCGTCCAGCTTGGACCAGCGCTCGAGCATGTACACCAGCGCGTCGCAGACCTCGGCCAGGTTGTGCGGCGGCACGGAGGTGGCCATGCCCACGGCGATGCCGCTGGCGCCGTTGACGAGCAGGTTGGGCGCTGCGGCCGGCAGGACGTTTGGCTCGACCAGGGTGTCGTCGAAATTCGCGCCGAAATCGACCGTGTCCTTCTCGATATCGGCCATCAAATCCAGCGCCAGCGGCGCCAGGCGCGCCTCGGTGTAGCGCATGGCGGCCGGTGCGTCGCCGTCCACCGAGCCGAAGTTACCCTGGCCATCCACCAGCAGGTAGCGCATGGAAAAGTCCTGCGCCATGCGCGCCATGGTCTCGTAGACCGAAGCGTCGCCATGCGGGTGGTACTTGCCCAGCACCTCGCCGACGATACGGGCCGACTTCTTATAGGGCGAGCCGGCCCGCAGTCCCATGTCGTGCATGGCGTACAGGATGCGCCGCTGGACCGGCTTTAGGCCGTCGCGGGCATCGGGCAAGGCTCGGGCCACAATCACCGACATGGCGTACGACAGGTACGCCGTCTGCATCTCGTTGTCGATGTCGATGCGGCGAATCATTCCAACTTCCATACTCACCTCGGGGTTCTAGGCGGGCTTGATCAAGCGCGCGGCCCGATTATACATGATAGAACGCATGTTCTGTGAGCCACTTCGTGAATCAAAAATCGCCCGCGGCTGGGTAGCCGGCGGGCGATTTATTGATTACGGTGCCAGTTGCCTAGGCGGCGGCCGCCACGATCGAGTCGGCGTCGCCATCCGTGCCGGCGATAGCCTCCGTCTCCAGGCTGCCTTCCAGCAGGCCGGTCGCGCCCTCAATCTGGTGGTCGTTGCGATGGTAAGCCCAGTAGCCGGTGCCGGCCGGGATGAGCTTGCCGATGATGACGTTCTCCTTCAGGCCGTACAGCGGGTCCTCGCGGCCTTCGATGGCGGCGCCGGCCAGCACCTTGATGGTGTGCTGGAAGGAGGCCGCGCTCAAGAACGAGTCGGTGGACAGCGAGGCCTTGGTGACGCCCAGCAGCACCGGCACGGCCGAGGCGGGCTGCTTGCCCTCGGCGATGAGCGTGTCGTTGAGCTTCGACAGCCGCAGCCGGTCGATCAGGTCACCGGGCAGCAGGCTGGAATCGCCGGTGCGGGTGATCTGGACGCGCGAGAGCATCTTCTTGATGATGACCTCGAAGTGCTTGTCGTTGATGTTCTGGCCCTGGGAGCGGTACACCTTCTGCACTTCGGTCAGCAGGTACAGCTCGGTGTATTCGCGGCCCAGGATGCGCAGGATGCGGTGCGGGTTGAGCGAGCCCTCGGTCAGGGCCTCGCCGGCCTTCACCCGCTGCCCGTCGATCACCAGCATGCGCGTCGACGAGGGAATATCGTAGACCATCTCGTCGCGGCGCTCATACACCACGGTGACGGTGTGGTCCTTGCGCTTCGCTTCGCCGCCATGCGTGGCGCGCATCTCGCTCTCGCCGCGGGTGGCGATGACATCGCCGGGGTTCACGTGCGCCCCGTCTTCGATCTTCACCGCCCAGTTGCCCGGGATCTCGTATTCATCGCGGATGGTGGCGCTGTCCACCACCTTCACCACGCGCAGCGCGCCCGGCTTCTCGGAGCGGATGATCTCCACCACCCCGTCGATTTCGGTGATGACCGCCTCGCCCTTGGGCTTCTTGCGCGCCTCGAACAGCTCTTCCACGCGCGGCAGGCCGTGGGTGATGTCGCCGCCGGCCGCCACACCGCCGGTGTGGAACGTGCGCAGCGTGAGCTGGGTGCCCGGCTCGCCGATGGACTGGGCGGCAACGATGCCGACCGCCGCGCCGATTTCGACGACGCGCCCACGGCCCAGGTCGCGGCCATAGCACAGTTGGCACATGCCGTGCTCCAACTGGCAGGTGAGCGGGCTGCGGACAAAGATTTGCTCGATGGTCGAGGCGTTGATGCGGGTGGCGATGGCCTCGTCGATGATTTCGTTGCGGGCCACCAGCAGCTCGCCCGTCTTGGGATCGGTCACGTTCGAGCCGGCGGCGCGGCCGATGACGCGGTCGTAGTACGACTGGCCGGCCACGTCGTCGGCGCGGCGCACCCACAGGCCGCCTTCGGTGCCGCAGTCCACCTGGTTGATGATCTGGTCCTGCGCCACGTCCACCAGACGCCGGGTGAGGTAGCCGGCGTCAGCTGTGCGCAGCGCCGTGTCGGCCAGGCCCTTGCGGGCGCCGTGGGTGGAGATGAAGTACTCCAGCGCGGTCAGGCCGTCGCGGAAGTTGGAGCGGATGGGCAGCGGGATGATGCGCCCGGAGGGGTCAGCCATCAGGCCGCGCATGCCGGCCAACTGCGAGATGGGGCCAAAACCGCCCTTGGTGGCGCCAGACTTGGCCATCATCGACAGCGGGCCGGCCGGGTCGAGATTGGCCGAAACCGCCTTGGCCACTTCGTCCTTGGCGCGCGTCCACATCTCGATGATGCGCTCGTTCTGCTCCTGCTCGGTCAGCAGACCGCGCCGGAACTTGCGCTCCAGGTCGTTCTGCTCCTCCAGGGTCGAATCGACGATCTCCTGCTTTTCCTTGGGCACCGTCAGGTCCGAAACCGCAATCGTCATGCCCGAGCGGGTGGCGTATTTGAAGCCGATGTTCTTGATGCCGTCCACCACGTCGGTGGTGATCTCTGAGCCCACCACCTGGTAGCACTTGGAAACCAGGCGCTGCAGGCCGGCCTTATCCAGCATCTCGTTGACGTAGCGCATCTCGTCCGGCATCACGCGGTTGAACAGCGCGCGGCCGACGGTGGTCTCGATCAGGCGCTTCTGGGGCCGCGCGTAGCGCTCGCCCTTATCGTTGAACCAGGTGTTCATCTGCAGCCGGCAGTGGGCGTGGATATCCACCTGCCCCAGGCTGTAAGCCAGCTCCACGTCGTCCAGGTCGTAGAACACCCGCCCCTGGCCGCGCTTGTCGCCGGGCGTGTCGACCGTCAGGTAGTAGACGCCCAGCACCATGTCCTTGGCCGGGCCCACCACCGGCTCGCCGTCGGCGGGCTTGAGCAGGTTCATGGTCGAGAGCATCAGCGTGCGCGCTTCTTCTACGGACTTTTGCGACAGCGGCACATGGACCGCCATCTGGTCGCCGTCGAAGTCGGCGTTGAAGGCCGTGCACACCAGCGGGTGGATCTGGATGGCCTTGCCTTCAACCAGCACCGGCTCGAAGGCCTGGATGCCCAGGCGGTGGAGCGTGGGCGCGCGGTTGAGCAGCACCGGCCGGTCCTTGATAACCTCTTCCAGCACCTCCCACACCTCGGGCCGCTCGCGCTCGATAAAGCGCTTGGCGCCCTTGACGTTGGAGGCGTAGTTGTATTCCACCAGCTTGGCGATGACGAACGGGCGGTACAGCTCCAGCGCCATGGTCTTGGGCAGGCCGCACTGGTGCAGCTTGAGCTTGGGCCCGATGACGATGACCGAGCGGCCGCTGTAGTCCACGCGCTTGCCCAACAGGTTGCGGCGGAAACGGCCCTTCTTGCCCTTGAGCATGTCGCTCAGGCTCTTCAGCTCGCGGCGGCCGCGGCGCGAAAGCGCCTTGCCGCGCTGGCTGTTGTCGATCAGCGAGTCCACCGCTTCCTGCAGCATGCGCTTTTCGTTGCGCACGATGACGTCCGGCGCGCCCAGCTCCAGCAGGCGCTTGAGGCGGTTGTTGCGGTTGATCACGCGCCGGTACAGGTCGTTCAGGTCGGAGGTGGCAAAGCGGCCGCCGTCGAGCTGCACCATCGGGCGCAGGTCGGGCGGGATCACCGGCAGCGTGGTCAGGATCATCCACTCCGGCCGGTTGCCGCTGCGCCGCAGCGCCTCCACCACCTTCAGCCGCTTGACGGCCTTCTTCTTCTTTTGCTTGCTCTTGGTGGTGCGCACCTCGTGCCACAGCTCTTTGCCCAGGCGCTCCAGGTCCATCGAGCGCAGGATTTCAAAGAAGGCTTCCGCGCCCATGTCGGCCTTGAACACCTGGCCCCACTTCTGCTTGAGCTCGCGGTACTTGGTCTCGCCCAGGAACATCATCGCCTGCAGGCTCATCAGCTCGTCGCGCTCTTCGGCGAATTTCTCCTGGGTGCCGTCGGAGCGGTCTTCCAACTGCGTGCGCAGCTCGATAACCGAGTCTTCGGTTTCGGCCTTGCTCTTATCGGCGTCTTCCTTCAAGCGCTCCAGGGCGCGGTCGAGCTTTTCCTTCAGGTCGGACTCGATCTTGTCGACGTAAGCCTGTACGGTCTTGGTCAGCGCGGTGATGTGCTTGCGGCTGATGGTCTCGCCCTTGTCGGCGACCATTTCTTCGGTGTAATCAAACACGATCGGCACGCGAATGGTCGTGTCGATCTTTTCCTGCAGGGAGCGCTCCAGCTTCTGCGCTTCCTTCATGATGGGGTCGATCTTCTCGGCCGCCTCGGCATCGTACTTCTCGCGCGCGGTGGTCTTGCGCGCTTCCAGCTCGGCCAGCCGGCGGTCGCGCTGGGTCTTGACGGCGGCGATCTTCTGATTGATCTCGTCGCCGCGGCGCTTCTCGTCGCGCATGATCTCTTCGTCGAGGCGCTTGATCGCCTTCTGGCGGGCGTCCTCGTCGACATGGGTCACCACGTACTGGGCGAAGTACAGCACCCGATCGAGGTTGCGGCGCGAGACGTCCAGCAGCAGGCCCAGGTAGGAGGGCACGCGGCGCGTGTACCACACGTGCGCCACCGGCGCGGCCAGGTCGATGTGGCCCATGCGCTCGCGGCGCACGGACGAGCGGGTAATTTCTACGCCGCACTTGTCGCAGACAATGCCCTTATAGCGGACGTTCTTGTATTTGCCGCAGTAACACTGCCAGTCTTTGGTTGGGCCAAAAATGGCTTCGCAAAACAGGCCGTCTTTTTCTGGGCGCAAACGGCGATAGTTAATAGTTTCCGGCTTGAGCACCTCGCCGTAGGACCAGCTCTTGATCTGCTCCGGCGAGGCCAGGCTTACCCGCAGCGCACTAAAACCCTTGGCTTCCAGTGTCTGCCCACCACGGTACCCATCAGTCATGTGAGAGCCTCCCAGCGAGAATTGTGTGGAAAACATTACCAAGCGACAAGCAAAATGAGCGCTAAAAGGAGTTTTCCTTCAAGCGCTCGGTGGTGCGTGGTTATCACGCGCTTATGGCGTGACTGGTAAATTATATCGAAGGACGTCTATCTGTCAAGGGCGTCTTTTTAGGGCCCATTTGTCCCTGAAAACGGCCGCCGCCTTCAAACTTTCCATAAGGCACTGCGTATACCCAGCAGCCAGCGATACGGATAGTAGAGCGGCGTCAGCAGCCCGTGCCGGATATTATACCGCATCCGCATGTAGCGCGCCGAAGGCAGCAAGTTGCTCCAGGCGAAGCGCAGCCGCCGGCGCCAACCCGGCATACTGGTCAGGTCCAGCCACAACCGTGGCCCGGCCGGCCGCCCCGCCCCACCCAGTCCTTCGAACACCCGCCGCCCGGCCGCGGACGGCTGCAGCCGCTCCAGCCGCGCCAGCACGTCCGCCGGCGCGGGCGCCCCCCAATCGCGAGCCAAATTTGCCAGCACATGCTGCAAAGGCAGCGCCAGGTCGTAGGCCTCGGCCCAGCGCAGCAGGGCGTCCCAGTCGACGGCCTGCGGCGAGCGCGACACCAGCTCGGCCATATCGTGCCACCACAACAGCCCCGTCCCGTGATGGTGCAGCCACAGGTGGCCGGCCAGGTAGAGCAGGTGCGCGCTGGGGCCGGGCGCCTGGGCCGCCACGCCGCTGATCTCCACCGGCGTCCGCGTATCCCAAAACCAATCCAGGTCCAACCGGCTTTGATAGTGCGGCGAATCGAACAGGCTCCAATGAATCTCGACCAGGGTGCGAGTAGGGCCGCGCTTGCGCAGCCGGGCCTGGCTCTCATAGGCGGCCAGGCTGCCCGCCTGCGGTTCGAGGCCCAGCCGCTCGTAATCCAGCGTGGCCAGCGCCGCCAGGGCCGGCTCCAGGTCGGCGCGGCGGACCAATAGGTCGAGGTCGCGCAGCGGCCGCAGGCCCAGGTCGCCATAAACCGTCGGGATGAGCGCGGCCCCCTTGAGCACCAGCACCTCGATCTGGCGTTCGCGCAGCCGGCGAATGACCCGCGCCAGCTCGAACAGGGCCGCGAGATTGCGCCGCCTAGTCTGCTCAAGCGTCTGCCGCCAGGCGGCCAGAACCTCGGCCGGCAGCCCCGAGTGACCCTTCAGGATGTGATACAGCAATGGCTCCAGGCGCTCAGCTTCAGCCTGCCGGCGCACTTCCGGCCAATCCAGCCGCGGCGCGAGGGCTGCCGCCTCCGCCCGCGCCCATTCCAGCCGCGAGCCCACCAGGCTAAGGCGCAGAAATTGTTGAGCGAGAGATTGGGTTGGACGGGCGGGTTCAACGGCCATGACGGTCAGAGGCCTGCGCGCAGCAGCATCCGGATGGCTGGCCGCCAGCTAAACGAAGTCCAGGGCCGAATTGATGGGGCGCTTGAAGGCGTCAAAGCGGCGGCCCACATCGGGCCGGTCGTTTATCACCGTGCCCTCGTATTCGATCCAGGCATGGGCCTCGAAGCGGCCGGCATGCTTCCTGACGCCAATGCGCAGATCGGCGGCCAGGCCCTGCCAGCGCAGCAGCCATAGCAGCGTCAGCGAGCCCGACAGGCAATTGCCATGATAGGGCCCGTGCCGCTTGGCGATGTCCACCAGGCGCCAGGTATCCTCGGCGCGCCGCAGGCCGGCCGACGGGATCGGCGCGTCCGCGACGCTGCCGGCGGTCAGCGCCGCGAACGCCATCCACGGGCGCAGCCCAAACAACCGTACCCCCAAGGCGTTCAGCGGCAGCCCTGCCGCCGCCAGCCCCAGCTTCAGCCAGTCGCCGGCCGGCAGCCCGCGCAAGCGGGCCAGCATGCTGACCGGGCCGTGAGGTGCCGGCGGCGACTTGGGCTTCATGGGCGTTTTGCGCGGGCCTTACAACCGGATCAGCGAGCCGCAGTACTGGCAGGTGAGCTCGGTCTGGCCGCGCAGGATGGTTTGAGTAATCGTAGCGCCGCACGTGCCGCACTTGGTCGGCGCGTTTGAGACAGCCGCGGCAGCCTTTTCATCCACCGGCACCGTGCGCTCCTTGGCGATGTCGCCGCTCTTCACGCGGCCGATGAAACCCTGCCAGGATTCGCCCGTTTCACCTTTCAGATGTATTTCGGCCGTGCGCATCCCCCCGCCCTGAGGCGATTTCAGGCTGGCGCCGTCGGCGGCGGTGATGGTCAGAAAGTCGTCCTTGTTCATAAAGCCGCGCTTGGAGCCGGTGGCGGAAGCGATACTGGCGACGGGAATTTCCCAGCCCAGCGCCTGTACCTTTTCCTTGGCGGTGGTAATGAACAACACTTTCTTGGTCGCCACCTCTTCCTTCTGCTCGAACAGCAGCCGCTGGTCGGTGAGGTACAGCACGCCGCCCACCCCGTCCTTGTCGTCCGGCTTCTTCCAGTTGGCGGGCACGGCCTCCACCACGCCCTCGGTGGGCAGGAAGCCGAACGACGCCTGCTCGGCCTGCTGCAGGGTCCACGAAATTTCATCGATCTGCTGCTGGGTCTGGTTGACGTTGTCGTTGAGGGCGTCGTACATGCCCTGCAGGTTACGCTGGGCGGCGGTGGCCTTGCTCTCCAGCGATGAGAGGGCGGCGGTGGCGCGCCGGCGCTGGTTGAAGGTGGCCTGCACCAGCCGGGCATCGTTTTGCAGGCTGGTCACGCTGCTGCGGGTGGCCGCTTCCACCTTGGGGCGCAGCTCCGCCCACTGGGTGGCCAGGGTCTGGGCCTTGCGCTCCAGGTAGCTCTTGAATACGTATCCGCGCGAGCGGATGTTTTCAATGTTGGGCGGCAGCGCGCCGATGGCGCTGTTGACGTCTTCCAGGTCATCGTTGATGCGCGTGAGCATCAAGTCGTCCTGGATGGCGCCAAAGCGGTCGATCTCCTGCTGCAGCAACTGGGCCTCGGTGAGCGGGGCCTGGCCGGCGGCCGGCGCGGCGGCCGGGGCCGGGCGGGTCAGCGCGCTGGAATTGCGCCGCTCGGTGATGGCCTGGCGGCGTTCATCGGCGGTGACCATCGGCCGCGGGGCGGCTTTGCCCACCGTCGCGCGCGGCGGCACCGGGCGAGATTGGGAAGGTTCTTTACCTGGCATGCGGTTGCTCCTTGTCTACGACCTGGCTCAACTGCCGACCTTTGAGCGCAGGTAGGCTTCTATAAACTCATCTAACTTACCACTCAACACGTCTTCGGTCCGCCCCGTTTCATGCTCGGTGCGGTGGTCCTTCACCATCTGATAGGGATGCAGCACATAGGACCGGATTTGCTGTCCCCATTCGGCCCGGACTCGGTCGCCCTTCAGCGCGGCAATCTCGCGCTCCTTGGCTTCGCGCTCCAGGTCCAGCAGCCGCGCGCGCAGCACCTTCATGGCGTTCTCGCGGTTCTGGGTGAGCGAGCGCTCGTTCTGGCAGGTCACCACGATGCCGGTCGGCAGGTGCCGGATGCGCACCGCCGTGGCGTTCTTCTGGACGTTCTGGCCGCCGGCGCTGGACGCGCGGTAGGTATCGATCTCAATGTCGCCGGGCTTGATCTCGACGTCGTGGACGTCTTCCACCTGGGGATACACTTCCACCGAGGCAAATGAGGTATGCCGGCGGTGGGCCGAATCGAAGGGCGAGAGCCGCACCAGGCGGTGGGTGCCCTTTTCGGCCTGGAGGTAACCGTACGCGTAGGGACCGTTGACGGCCATGGTCACCGATTTCAGGCCGGCTTCTTCACCTTCGCTTTGGTCCAGCATCTCAACCTGGTAGTGGTGGTCTTCCATCCAGCGCAGGTACATCCTGAGCAGCATCGCCACCCAGTCCTGCGACTCGGTGCCGCCGGCGCCAGAGAAAATGGTGAAGATCGCCCCCTCGTGGTCGAATTCACCGCTGAGCAGCGCGGTGAATTCAAGTAGGTGGGCGTCTTGCTCCAACGTCTCCACTTCGTGCTCCAGCTCGGCGCGCAGGCTGGGGTCTTCCAGGGCCGCCAGCTCCAGCGCGTCGGTTGTGCGGCGGGCGGCGCCGCGCCAACTATTCACTTCGTCGCGCAGCCGCGCCAGCTCGCGCATGGTTTTTTGCGCGCGCTCCGAATCTTGCCAGAGATTGGGGTCCTGCGCTTCGGCGTCTAGCTCCGCCAGCCGTTTTTCCTTATTGGGTAAGTCAAAGACGCTCCAGCAGCGTCTGGATGTTGCGGTTCAGCTCGGTCAGTCGGGCAGTCAGGTCGTCCATGAGGCTCCTAATAACGCGCGGCGAATGCTACTCGAGCAGCCCTTCGATGAACCGGTCGGGCTCAAAGGGCGCAAAGTCCTGCACCTGCTCGCCGGTGGCGGCAAAGCGAATGGGCACGCCAATCTGCTGGCCGATGGCAAACGCCATACCGCCCTTGGCCGATCCATCCAGCTTGGCCAATACCACGCCGGTGAGCGGCACGCTGTCCTTAAAGCCAGCCGCCTGCGACAGCGCATTCTGGCCGGTGGAGGCATCCAGCACCAGCAGGGTTTCGTGCGGGGCGCCGGGCTCGGCCCTGCTGATGACGCCGCGCACCTTCTTCAACTCTTCCATCAGGTTGAACTTGGTCTGCAAGCGGCCGGCCGTGTCGATGATCAGCACATCGGCGCCGCGGCTCTTGGCCGCCACCACCGCATCGTGCGCCACCGCCCCAGGGTCGGCATTGGGCTGGCCGGCGATGACGGGCACATTCAGCCGCTGCCCCCAAATTTGCAGCTGCTCCACCGCGGCGGCCCGGAACGTGTCGGCCGCCGCCAGCATCACGCTGCGGCGCTGGTCGAGCAGGTAGCGCGACAGCTTGGCGGCCGTGGTGGTCTTGCCCGAGCCGTTCACGCCCACCAGCAAGATCACCGTGGGTCGGGCGCTCAGGTTCAGCGACAGCGGGGTAGCGAGCCGCGCCCGCAGGGCGTCTTTCAGCGCCTTGCGCAGCCCGTCGGCGCGCACAATCGACTCTTTTTCGGCCTTAATTTCCAGGTCGGCCACGATGTCGTCGGCCAGCGTCGCGCCCAGGTCGGCCTGGATGAGCATGGCTTCCAGCTCATCGAAGGTCGCCTCGGTGACATCGCTTTGGCCGAGGAAGGTGACGATTTTGCCGAATACGTTTTGGCGGGTGCGCTCGAGGCTCTCGCGGAGGGATTTGGCTTTGGCTAACATACCCGCGCGATTATACCATCCTGGTCCGTTAGAATCGCATTTTCAGCGCAATTAACCGAACGAGTTCGGTTATAATGCCAGCCAACCTCTTACCAATCATCCAACCAGCGCATGACCACCCAACGCCCCCGTTTTTCCATCGTCGCCCCGGTCTTTAATGAAGAACAGGGGCTGGCGGAGTTTTACCGGCGCATGGCGGCGGTGATGGATGGCCTCGATGGCCCGGCCGAGCTGCTGCTGATTTTGGACGGCAGCCGCGACCGCTCCCCCGAAATCGCCGCCACGCTCCGCGAGCAGGATGCGCGGGTCAAGCTCATTCGTTTCTCTCGCAATTTCGGCCACCAGATCGCCATTTCCGCCGGCATCGACTATGCCGAGGGCGATGCCGTCATCATCATCGACGCCGACCTGCAGGACCCGCCGGAGGTCATCCCCGACCTGGTTGCCAAGTGGCGCGAGGGGTATGAAGTGGTCTACGCCCAACGGGCCCGGCGCGAGGGCGAGACCTTTTTCAAGCTGCTGACGGCCGCCGTCTTTTATCGCGTCATCCGGCGGCTGGCTTCCATCGATATCCCGCCGGATACCGGCGACTTTCGCTTGATCGACCGCAAGGTCACCCTGGCGCTGCGCCAGGTGCGCGAGCACCATCGCTTTATGCGCGGCCTGTCGGTCTGGGTGGGCTTCCGCCAGACCGGCATCCGCTACATTCGCCAGGAGCGCTATGCCGGCGCCACCCAGTGGCCGCTGGGTAAAATGATCCGCTTTGCCACCGATGCCATTACCGGCTTCTCCTATGTGCCCCTGCAGCTCGCCACCACCGTCGGCTTCTGGGTCTCGGCCGTGGCCCTGGTGGCCGTGCCGGTCGTGGCTGTCCTGCGCTTGATCTATAAGGAAGACTTCTTCTTTGGCCAGGCCACCACGCTCATCGCCGTGCTGTTCCTGGGCGGGGTGCAGCTTATCTCGCTGGGCATCCTGGGCGAATACCTGGGGCGCATCTATGATGAAGTGAAGCAGCGCCCGCTGTACCTGGCCGTGGAAGCGCCGCCCAAACCCCTGCCGGTTGAAGAGCGCCGGGTCAGCGATGGCGCGGCGGCCGGCGTGAAGCTGGGCCAGCCCTGAGGCCGGCATGACGCTCTCCCACCTCGACGCGCAGGGCAACGCCCGCATGGTAGACGTGGGCCACAAGGCCGACACCGAGCGCGTGGCGGTGGCCGCGGGCGAAATCCGCATGCGGCCCGAAACCCTGGCGCTCATCCGCGCCGGCCACATCAAGAAAGGCGATGTGCTCACCGTGGCCCAGCTTGCCGGCGTCATGGCGGCCAAGCGCACGTCCGAGCTGATCCCGCTCTGCCATCCCTTGCCCCTCACTCACATCGACGTGCGGCTGGAGCTGCGCGACGACCTGCCCGGCGTGGCCATCACCGCCACGGTGCGCACCACCGGCAAGACCGGCGTGGAGATGGAGGCCCTCACGGCCGTGAGCGTAGCCGCGCTAACGGTCTACGACATGGCCAAGGCCGCCGAGAAGACCATGATCATCGGCAGCATCCGGCTGCTTGAAAAGCACGGCGGCGCCAGCGGCGATGTAGATAATCGCGATCTACCATCATGAACGTGACCGCTTTCCAGCACATTGGGATCCTAAGCTTAGAATTCCACGTGGACAAGTTGTCGCG
>JADMIO011485818.1_pt1 | contig 79709 bp, 32 predicted proteins | sample 8958161 | NCBI WGS metagenome assembly JADMIO01 (sample SAMN16585339, study PRJNA669376) | soil metagenome | isolation source: Crop rotation soil | place: USA: Cullars Rotation, Alabama | collected 2011 | reverse complement strand
CGTAGCCACTGACCCACAGCAGCGAATTGAGGGCACCGTCAAGGCGCGGGATAGTGTTGACAGTACACTCCTCGCCGTGCAGTGCGAGGTGCGAAAACGTCATCGGCGTCACCACAAGATTCAGAAGCATGCTCGCATCCACGAAACATACGCTCAGCGATTGCCGACCGTTGTGGGAAATGCGAAGCGTTGTTAACTTGTGTACACCATCAATTATGAATCGCGAGGCGAGTGAGTTGCAGATGAACTCGAGAACCTCAATTACGTTCACGGCGAAAAAGAACGATTCATCGGGCTGTCGGTCAGAAAAGTTGCCGTCGCTCTGGAATGGATGCAAATGCACCACACCGCCGGATGTGCTCACCAGTGCGCAGTCTTGAACCGTTACGTATTTTGCCGCACTGAGCGCGATACTGCGTAGTCCGTTGGAGCGCGAAACAATGAGGTGCTCGTGTGTACAATTGGTTAACGTTATTGCTGCCGGCCATACCTGAGGAGAAGGTGTTGAGTAGATACTGGCACTGTCGGCTTGCGTGATCTCGAGGGAGGCCGCACGAACACCGACAAGCTGACATGTGAGGCACGAAGCAATACGGAAGACCGGGCAGATGACGTTCAAAGCGGTAAATCGGGGTGTAAGGGAAAGTGTTATCACTGCGGTCGCATGGACATTATCAGCACCTTGAAATCTTGTAAAGTAGGCAGCGGAAGCTCCGCGTAGAATGGTTTGGAATATCGCTGAACCGACGTTCGCCCCATATACATTGATACGATCAACGCGAATCTCTCGTGGGGATTCGAGGTCTACATTGAGGATCGAATGGCCCGCAAGACCAGACCTGCCGATGATTCGCCCCACCGCTATGTCGCCCGTAGCGTTAACTGTGGCGTCGAACCCGTTGAACTCTTTCCCGCAGGTGATTCCACCCACGGCCACTGTAGCGTTGGGCGCAGTGGCGCTAATGAAGACGGCGAAAGTGTCGCTGTGACTATAACCGCTCCCAAAGGAGGAGATATTTTGGAGCACGACCGAGCCGCCTTTCCGCTGCGCAATGTAAAGCATGCTTGTTATAGATATCACAGAGAGCGACGTGAGCACCAGTCCGCCCTCGGCTTCCGCATCATGAACAATGGAACACCATGAGGCAGAAGTAGTGAGGCTACCGTCTACGATTTGAGCACTTCCAGACGTTCGAACGTCGAAGTGGCACTGTGTCGCACCATCTTCACCGCACGTGTAGTTTCGCAAATCGACCTTGACAGTCTCGACGGCGAGTGAACGGAACTGCAACGAGTCGACGACGACGCTTTCGGAACGAACGATTGTCAGCGAGAGGAACGTGGAGCGGCGGAGAGTGACGTTTGTACAGTTTGTAAAGACCACGACCGAAGCTGTGAAATTCGCGTCGTTCCATTCCACGGATACGCCGCAGACGGACAGTTGGGTAATGGGGGACAGGGCGCACGAAGTAGGCGCCACGCCCAACCCATCAGCGGCCCACGTCGGTAGCACGGGAAACGATGACGAGCCGTAGCCGCCGACCGCAACGGTTGCAGAGACCGAGCTGGTGCAAACAACTCCCGTCCACGGGGTTGTCCCGTTCGTGCTGCAGTCCGGCACCGACGCTGCCCAAGAAGCAGGTAAGAGGCTCGGCGGAAGCGCTTGGCGAAAGCAGCTGAGAGCCGTCTTGACAGTGCTGCTGGAAGAAGGACTGACACTCGATACAGTAGTGCAACAATAGGAGCATAATATGAAAACAATCAGCGATAAGTCCACCTCCTTTCCACGTAATCGACGATAACGGGGCATTCAAACTTCTACGCTTTGCAAGGACACAATCTACAAACAGAGAACCAAAAAAAGAAGAACATCAACGGAAGTCGGAGATTGAACTACGAAAGATGATGGTAGTCGAAGCCAAATTTGCTTTTGATGGAACTTCAATCAACTTCTCTAAAGTATTGTAGTAACGGCTCGTTGTACGACAATCGACGTCGTTTGGGCTGCGCATCGGAAATGCGTCTGACAGGGGCGGCGTTGGCTCCGTGCGGAGCACCGCCTCTGCGTCCTTGGTCGGCAGAACAGGGCGTGCAGGTCAGTCGTTCGTGCTTCACCGTTACGTCCTCGTATTGAATCGGCCTTGTGGAGCTACGGCTCTCCATCAAGCTCAGCTCCAACAGCTGCGCCGCGGAAAACGGCGGAAACATATTGTGCGTTCCCGTGAGAAGCGGTGGAGGTCGATGAGAAACACTTGCACCTGCAACCGACGGCGGACAGTCGTGTGGGTGGGTCTCCGGTGGGCTTTGCCGCGGCAGCATCAGCTCATACAAATATCTCGCGTTGCCAACTAACGTGTCGACAACGGGCGGGTCCACCAGCAGTACGTCGTACCGTGCGACAGACCTAGGTACACACTCCACCGCCGAAAACGTTTTTGTGGGCAGCACAGGTGGGGAGTCCAACGGCAGCATGGGTGGGGTTTTCTGCGCGTCTTCCTCCTCATCTTCGTCTGCGTAGCTGCCCACAGCTGTGTGATTGTGCAGTTCGTGCGCTGAGGAAAACGTCTGATATACCTCTATGGGTGCGATTTTGTGCCGGGCGATGTTGCCTTTACCGTTGCTATCTCTTTTGCCATTTGTGCGTCGCTGTTTAACCACCCTGGAGCAGACTTCGGGGGCGTTTACGGAACCACTACCTTCACCGTTCGGTGTGATGCGTTTAACATCTATTACGCCAGCAATCATCGAATGAAAACTAAACGGCTGCTTGATCCCTCACACCCGCAACCACGAAAGAGGATTAAAAAAAAATGCAAAAGGAATGTTTTGCTGTTTGCCATGAGGAACTGCAACGTATCTGTGGAAATCGACTTTTTCTGCGCAGGCGAAAAAAAGGTTGTTTGATACTCATACAAAGGGACGCAATAAAAAAAACGTGCCTCGCGACCGGTCGACTGTTCCACCCTTCATCGGGGTTTCTAGACCTAATACGATCCTGCCTCGGAATCGAGCAGGCGCCAAGACTGTGGGTTGGGTCTTCCCCGCACAGAGGATTGATACGAACCTGTTGTGTGCTGAAGCTGCACCAGCGAAGCGCCGGATGCCAACGCCTCCTCCTCCCGTTGGATCTGCAGCTCGGATTTCCGCTGATGCAAGAACGCCAAGTCCTCAAGCCGATGCTGCAGCTTCTCCAGTTGCGTTGGACCGTGGACGGGCTCGTCGTACGAAGAGCCCATCCCATCGCGTTCGCCGACCGGAGCGCTGCTGGCGGCGGGTCTAGTGGGCGTCGGCGTCGTCGACCCGAAAGGATTGCCGCTGTACTTGTCGTCCGGCGTCGAGGAAGGAGAAATGTGCCGCGGCAAGGAAGCCGGGATGCTCCCGGTGCCCCTCAACGACGTCGACGGGTACGCAAACGTATGCGACGTCAGCAGCTTCCCGTAATTGTCCTGCTCGTCCTGCAGGCGTTTCATCTCGTAGTGGATGCGCTGCTGTATGCGTTTGTGCAGGACCTCCGCGTTGCCGGCGTGGATACTGCATTGTTTCTGGTGGTAGAGGAGTGCATCCTGCTCGGAAGACATGATCCGTCGCAGAGCGTCGACGGTACAGGCGTCGGACTCCACGGGCACAATGGAGATCGCCCCCAGCTCTTCCGTTTGGGTCCCTTGCGTGTGCTTCGTCGAATGGTACTTCTGGCGAAAGGCGATTTCCAGCCGCTTCGGCAAAACCGAAAAATGCTGCGCCATGCCCGTTGCCGACGCCGCATCGTCGGCGTCGTCGCGCAGCCGACGCAAATCCACCGTTTCGGAAATTTCGCGGATCCGAATGTCCAATATTGCGCTGCGCTCCCGTTCGTCCACGAGTTTGGAAAGCAGCAGCTCGCGCTCTTGCACCATGTTGCCGTTGCTCCGCCGCAGCTCCCGCAGTTCATCGCGCAACTCGTGGATGATGTGATCCCTCTCTTTGGCGGCCTGGCTGATCGTCAGCATGGACTGGACTTCTTCGTGCAGTTCCGCTTCTTTTTTGTTCTCGACGTCCCTCAATCGGATTTGAAGCGCCTTCAGCTGTTTCGAGAGCTCCACTTCCCGCTCCTTCAACCGTTCTTCGGCTACTTCCACCTTGCGCACCTCCTCGAGGTACCGTCGGGTAACTTCGTGGGTCTCTTTGTCCTTCTCCTTGCACAACCGGTGGAGACGCTCGATCTCGACGGCTTGGGTTGCGACGAGCTGGCGGGGATCCCGACCCGTCGGCGATGCGGGCGCGGAGTAGAAGTCCCCGTTGGACGACTCACTGATCACGACGCCCAGCACTGGCTTATGGTGCTCCATCTTTTGTTTCTCTCTTTCTTTTTCCTGTTTTTGGCCTTTTTTTTTGTGCTTCCGAATAGTTTGGGTGAGATCCCTTTACCAATTGCCAAAAAAAAGAGGAAACTGGGATGATTTTCAAGTGACGAACTTACGGCGGAGTGGTGGCAAAAAAAATGGACCTTCGCGTTGGAACGGATAAGTGTCTAATTGTGTGGCGAAATAATAAAGTCATTGAATGATTGGCTTGATGGATTTTTTTTTGTTTCTCTCCCCCAAAGCCACTTTGTGTTTTGTCCTCTCTATTTGCAAAGGTCTATATTCTCTTCCGGCAAATAACTCTTTCTTACAGCAAGGCATATATCTCGCCCTTCGTGTAGATCCACGGTTGATTGGTCACCCAACAAAAAAGAAAAAGGAAAACAAAAAAAGAATGATAATACCCTCTCCGATCCAACGTTCTCCTAGACGGCAATTCGCATTTTCTTTTTCTGTGTGAGCTTTCAGAACAAAATCCTCACTTTGTCTTCCGGTCGAGCCGCAAAACGCGAACTGGAGGAAACGCGTGGGGGCGGCTTCTGCAGGTACCGATAAATCGCGTCCCGCTCGCTGGTGGAGATCACAGCCGCATCGCCCGGCCGCATGCCCATCTCCTTCGTTTTGTGCAGCACTTCCTGGAAAGGGTCCACGTGGGCCTTCTTCCGCGTCACAGCCGAAACCGCCGACACGTTCGCCGGCGGTCCTTTCGGCACGGTGACCTTCTTCGCCGAGCTGGCGGTGGGCTGCGCGAAGGACGCCACTTGGTGGTGGTGGTGGGTGCTGTTTTCGTTCGCCGGTGTATGGGTTGGCTCTCGGGGCGTGCACTTGCCTACGAGCTCTGGTCTGCTCTCAGTCTGTTGCTGCTGCTGTTGCTGCTGCTGTTGCTGCTGCTGTTGCTGCTGCTGCTGCTGCAGATGGGATTGCGGTTCCTCTGCGATGTTGACCGACTTCTCCTTCATGGCAGACCTCTCCGGAATCGTAGCCGCCATAGCACTACTAACACCGGCGGCACTCCCGGCCTGAGCTGTAGTGGGGTAGGGTGGGATCTCAACGATGGGGTTCCGGAGGATGTCGTTGCGAGACGGTACGTGCCCTTTGCCTTTGTCGTAGATGTATTGCCCGTGCGTCGGGTTGGGCTTCTTGAGCTCGATGAACAACGGGTCCCGCACCAACGCCGCCGAGTTCGATCGGCGGACGCACCGCGCACGACGGCCGGCACGGTGTTCGATCTCGCCGAACTCCTTCACACGATCCCCCGGCACTTGGTAGTACGCGCCGCTAAGAACGTCTTCGATGACTGGCCGTGCGGTGGCGGGCATCAGCACCTGATGGTAGTCGTTGCTGAGGATGCGGTCCGTCGCCATCCCTCGGGCGCTGCAGACTTGCTGATACTTGTTCGCCACTTCTTGCTTCAGCTTCAATTTTAGACGCTTGGCGACCGGCAGAGACTCGTGATCCATTTCTAGTTTTTTGCTTTTTCTTCTTCGTAACCCGGTTTTCTTGTTCCCTTAGCTTTTGAATTCTATTTGTAAAAAAAATTCAACTCACGATCTTGGGCTATGTGATACTAGCGGAATGGCAGCTGATATTCTTTTGTTTGGGTGCACAAAGGAAATTGTAAAACGAGCAAGAGGTCTTCTTTTCCTTTTTGACGAAAGCAAATTGGTGGAGAAAATTGGCGTAAAAAAAGTAAGAAAAAAAACGAAATAAACATCACTACGCGCGTTGTTTCTTTTTCCGTTTATTTCCTCTTCTTTGTTTTTTCATCCCATGTTCCAAAATACTCTCACCCGCTCATGACGTTACCAAGACGGCGATCAAGATCCCTAGAACAAACACCAGTAATACAACGCAGCAGATTTTCTTCTTATCCGACATCTGGTTCATGATCGTGTCCAAGCGTTTCGCCGCCGAGCGCAAACGCTCTTGGGCGGTGGTGACCTCCGTTTCCAACGTGTCCAACATCGTTTTCTGTTGCACAACCTCTTCTCGAATATTTTCCGACTGCACTTTCAACCGCGACACGCCGTGGGAAATCTGATCGAGCTGTTCGTCTTGCTCCTCGCGCAACTGCTGCTGCTGTCCCATGTGATCGGCAATAAAAGTGGACGAATTTTGCTTGCTGAAGTCCACGGAGCTGGACAGGGTTTCAGCCCGCACTGCGTCTGCCCCTAGAATTGTTCGGTATTTTTCCAGTTTGCCTTGCATTCCCAAAGTAAATTCGTCGTATTTCGTATCGGAGCTGTACGTGTTGAATCCGGTGGTAGCGGCTGCCCCGATACCGCTGCTGAGGTCGTGCTCTCTCCGACGTTTTCGTTTCCGCAGGAGATCGTTCATTTTGCGGGTCCTATCGTGGATTTCGTTCACCAACAGCTGCAACTGATCGCGATCCCTCGGGGAACCGCTTTTCTTGAAGTCGATTGAAACCCTGTTGGCTGTGGTGGATTTCCCTTGAATTTCAGTTTTCAGTGTCTCGAGAAGTTGACGCTCATCGTCGTCGCTCTCTGTCGGTGCAGCACCGCTGGTGTCCAACCTAGCGTACGAACTCATCCCCCGTGTTTTAATTTTTTTTTGTTTTGTTTTGTTTTAAGATCACTTCTGCTATCTCTATTTTTTTGTCGGACTCCTATCAAATAGTTTTTTTTTCGCTTTGACGAATGAAGAAAGTCGAACAGGCTTGTGGGAGTGAATAACATCAAAAACCGAACGCACACATGCGTTAACCGTTTACTCTCTGGATTCGCTCTGTAGTCGCCCGGGTTACATGTCGTAAGTTCTTCGTACAAAAAAAAGTAATAACCCCTGCGCCAGCGGCTGCACGCTGGTAAAGAAAACCTTTTTTGGTGGATGGAACGAAGTGAAAAATCTCTACAAAACGAATTCCGTTTCTATTCTTCCCTTTGCTCACCTAATTCTACTGACTACCGTACACGTTCCAGACTAATGCGCACGCGTCTGTACCGCACGTCAGTACCTGCTTGCTATCTGGCGCGAACGCGACGTCGGTAATTGTTCCACTATGCCCGTACCCAAAGGCAACCGGACTAAGTGTCGCGGCGTCCCACAGCCGCACGACCTGATCTGTCCCCCCCGTAGCCAAGTACGAACCGTTCGGCGACCACCGCAGCCGTGTGCAGTACGAGTCGGCCACCTCGTTGTTGTAATTGGTATGACGGACGGACTGCGTCTGGCGGAGGTCCCACTGCGTTAACAGGTGGTCCGTCCCGGCGCTGACCATCGTCGTGTCGTTGGTCGGATCGCGGGCCAACGTCGTCACTCCCCCAACCCGCGCTTCGAGGCAGGCGACCCGCCGCGCTTTCTGCGTGTCCCAGGTGATGATTGTGCGGTCGCGTGACGCCGATACTAGATGCACCAGGTCCGACAGCAGCTCCAGATGGACTACCTCCTGTTTGTGTTCTTTCAGCTCGCACAACAGCTCCCGCGTCCTCGTTTCCCAGACTTTGATCTCCCCTTCTTTTGAGCCGGTGACAAAGAACTTTAGATTCGGCGCAACAGTGAGGGCAGTGATGGGCGAACGGTGGGCATTGCAGTGCTTCCACAGCAGCTCAAACGCCTGCATGTCGTGGCATCGGACGGTTGAATCGGACCAGCTCGATATGATGATGTCCATCGACGCGATCGGGCACACGGCGGTGCAATACACCTTGGCCTCATCGTCTTTGAGCACCCCTTGGAAGCGGTTGACGACGTGGTACGTGCTCAAGTCCCACATGCGCAGGATGCCATCGCGGGAGGCGGTGAAAAACCGGTCGGTGGCGGCGGGGTGCGAGGCGATAATGTCGTACGGGACGGTGGCGGAATCGCTGATCCGCTGGACAGGCGACGCGTCCTGCCGTTGGGCGCTGAGAGACACTAGGTAGAGCGACCCCTTGGCCGTGCCCACGATTAAGGGAACAACCCTTTCTGCGCCGGGCTGGACGAGGCTCAAGGCGTTCGCGGCGGCATCGACGACCGTTTTCGCCGTTACTTCTAGAAACGGATCGTTGTGGTCCGCCACCACGCATTCTAAGACGCTGCCGTCCCCGCCGCCGACGTACAGAGTCGATCGTCGCGTCGCGGAAGGGCCGAAGCGGGCGTACTGGAAGCCTTGGCCCTGCGTCACAGCCATCGCATCGCTCCTCTTACCCTCCACATCGACGATAATTTCGCGGACGCCGGAGTTGCAGACTTTGACGCTGCTCGCCACCGTTCCGTTGTTCGTACTCACCACGGCGATGTCCCCCGTGTCGCCGCCCACAAACAGCAGGTCCCCGTTGGCGGAGTACTTCGCCGTTGTGTAGCGGCGCTGGAACTGTGCCATCTGCAGCCGCAGCGGCGTCAGCGACGCGGAATAGGGATCGACATGGTAGGCCAAGATCGCCGAACTGACCACGACGGTCAAGTGGTAGTTGTTCGTGGCCCGGCGCTTGACGTCCTCGACGGAGCCGCCAAAGGACACTTCCCGCACGCTATCCTGCAGACCAACGGCCGCGGCAATGCTCGTGTGCACGACGATGCCGCCGTTGGACGTGTCCCACACAATAAGGCGGCGGTCCTCCCCGACGCTGACCATCAGCTTGTCGTCGTGCGAAATGTCGACGGCGCTGATGCCCTTCTCGTGGTCCGTCATGCGGAGAACAATGCGCTGTTCTTCTAGGTTCCAGAGGCACACGTCGGCGTTGCGCCCCCGCTGCCCTGTGATAAGATATTTTCCCGACTCGGATACTTTCATCGTCGTTACGTCCTCGTCGTGCCCGCGGAGAAACGTTTGGTCGTGGAAGTCGCTGACGTCGCTGATGACGACGCACCCGCCGGCGACGTAGACGTATTTGTTTGAGTGAGGAATCATCTGTGCGCAGGCGTGACTTCCACTGTAGCCGATAGCATGCTCGAGCTGCATGACCTCCTTCGCCATTTTTTTTTTTCGTCCTCTCGCTGAAGAGGCTTGGGTTCTTGGAGGTTTCTAAACCGTTGCTACCCCTTGTTCGCTCCGGTTGGATGCTAGAGCCTAACGAAACGCTTTTGGAAAACGACAAAAAGGCTGGATATTATGCACACTAAAGCTGTAAGCAAAAAGCTCTAGCGAACTTCCTGTAGCAGTTTCTGTAAGGCACAGAAACAGAGACGTGGGGTAGCATTCGTACAACGGAGAGATAATTGGACGACAGTTGAAACGTGGCAAGAACTATCAGGGGAAGAGGAACAAAAGAGGATCGTGGGTAATTGGACATACATCAAAACAACGGCACCAACAGTCACCGTAAAATCAAAGCACGAACTAAGTTTGGAGAGGAGGGGGAAGCTACGTTGGATCGGAGGAGGCGTCTGCCACGTCGGCCGATTCGGAACCGAAGACCGCAGGCCCTACAGCGACGGCGGAGATGAAAGAACCGCCAACCGAGGCAGGGGACAGGGGCGCCCCTCCACCACCGTCGCTGACGAACGAAAAGTTGGACATTGATCCGTCCACCGCGACCGACAGCAACGACGTGCCCATAGGGTCGACTGTCGCGGTGGCTGCCGGCAGCGTCGGCGAAATTCCGCCATGCACTGCTGTTGCCTGTGGGCGCTGAAACGCTTGCGCGACATCTTCCGATAGTTTCAGCCCGAGCCGTGCGCCGTATTTCTTCTCGACCAAGTATCGGGTGCGTACCATCGCCCCCGCGTTCGTCAGCGCTACGTTGAACAAAACTTCTTTCGGCAGCGCGTATAAAGTTGAAGTTTCGCAGGCTTTCGCCGCGCAGAAGCGCTTTTTGTTCAACAGCGTTTCTACTTCACCGATGACGGTGGGAGCGCTGAGGCGGTTCTCGAACACTTCAATCGTTCCCGAAACCAGCACGTATAGCATCGTTGCGAGGCTGTTCGCTGGGTAGAGCAATGCACCCCGTTCGACATTCACCGGCTTCAATGCTTTGATGAGCAGCGTGACCGCGGCTGCCGGCCAGTGCACGAAGCAATACAGCTCAAGAAACTCCACTTCCGTCACAGGATTGAGGAGCTTCAGATTGGCCTGCTTGCGCTGATGGCTGATGTTCACCACGTGGTTGATTGTGTCGGAGCTCATCTTCGCAAGCAGTTGGCCAAACTGCTGCTGGCCAATCGTCCATAAGTTGACGTCGGTGGTGCACAACGCCGACGCACCCCGTGGCTCTTTCTCAAGCAACGCAACTTCCCCCACCAGTGCTCCGCGACCGATCTCAGCGATGGGGGTGGCGTTGAACACATTGCGCCTTTTATTCGTCCGCGACGGCTTCTTCATCAGGATGGAGACGGTGCCGGAATCGATGATGTACATTTCGAAGCCGATGTCGCCTTCGTGAAAAATGTAGTCCCCTTTTCGAAAGCATTTCGGCCGCATGTCCGCGATCATCCGCGCCAGAAGTTCGTTCGCCATGTCGGAGAACAACATCGCCTTCTTCAGCTCCTCGACCGTGGGACGTTTCATGTTGGGGAATCGCTCCTCCATAAGCTTCTCGTGCGCTTCCCTCCGCTGTTTCAATTTCGACCATCGTATGATGAGCGGCAGCACGCGGAAGGAGATAAAATTTTTCATGCGAACATTCTGATACTCCTCTTCGTTCTTCATCTGCAAGGCAAAGTTCACCACGGTGAGCACAGTCCGCCAGTGCTTGACGAGGGGAACAACCTCCGTGGCAAGATGGATCTGGCGGTTGCGTTTCTCTTCTTTCTGCTCGGCAATGCTGTTGGCCTTCTCCACGAACAATTGATGAAGTTGATCTCGACGGGATTTGACGTCGTTGATGGCGGTCTCGTCGTTGCGTGGCTTGACGCTGAACACTTGGGCGATCATGGGCGAGGTCGGCCGGCACCCTCCGGAAGTGTATCCGCGCTCGCCCAACCCGACGTACCTGGACGGGGCGTAGTCCATGCTGCCAGCGTATAAAGTGGAGCTAGCCATCAGCGGAGTTGACAAAGAAGAAATTGGGCTCCTGACCACACTCGGCGTGCTGGCGCGGATGTCGCTGTCGTCGTTTGAGAGGGAAAGGCTGCTCAGCATCTTAGGGGCGATGCCTTTGCCGACCTGGTTGTTGGCCACGGCAACCCTCACCCGCGATTTCGTTAGCCGCTGAAATTCTTCGAGCGGTAAGGCTTTTGAACGCTCGTTGTCTGACCCATCGCTGTTGTTGTTGTTGTTGTCTTCTTCTTCCTGTTGTTCCTTCCGACGTCGGTAGGCGCGAATGCGTTTGGCAGCCTGTAAAGCAGGCGAGGCCTTCGTCGGTGACTCCGCATCATTTTTCACTCCACCACGCTCTTCGCCACCGTGATGATTTTCGGTGCTATTGATGTCCATCATGGCCTTGACGATGCCGCTAAATCCGTCGTTGTAGAACTTGCCGCGAATCTGCCGCAAAGACGAGCGGCAGACGAGATCGTACCCAGACGGTACAAACTTCGTCGGGGAGGTTTTTTTTTGTGCGCCGTCTTCGGAGGTACGAAGGGCGGTCGACGGAGAGCCGATGCGCGGGAACGCTCCGATGGAGCTGTTGGGGTTGAGTCCGTGGGAAGTCGCTGCTCTTGTGGGTGAGGCACCGTGCATAAACAAATGTATTGTTGATTTTGTTATCTGTTTGTTTGCCTTCTTGACGCTGTGTGATTTGGTGAGAAATGAAACGCTTCGAAAATGTCCTCCAGGATTCCGGTTTGAGCGTCAGGTAAATAACGATTTCATACTTGTTGGAAGGATCGGATAAACAAAAAAAAAACTTTGCGTATGTACCTACCTAGCGCTATGTGGCTGTGAGAGACCAACCAGCTAAACTCGACGATGATTTTTGGCCTGCAGACTATTTGCGCCATCCATCAGCCCCATGTCTATGTTGTTCACCATCGTTTGCATGTCGACCTCAGTCCTTCTCTTCCTGCCATCGATTCCTTGGCCTTCCGTGAGCCGTGTGGACCGTTTGAGCTCCGATATGGCATCAATGATTGGAACAAGGCTGTCGCCTGGTTTGTTATGACGGCGATGACCGTTTTTGTTCAGCAGCGCCATATCCTCCACGGTACCGCGGAAGATTTTCGCCACCGGCATTGTCAAGGCTTTGCTATTGAAGCTTTCGAAACAGAAGGTTCATACGGTGTGACTTCCCCCATAAAAAGAAGTGAGCAAAAGGAGAAGGGAATGTTTCATTGGTGAATGAATGAATTTGAATTGCTTAAACGGAAGGAGTAGAACGAGACATAACAACTGTTAGTTAAAAGTGATCTCGCTTGTTTTTCGTCCCACTGGGGAGTGGGGGGTGAAAGACACGTGGTACGCGTAGGTCCGCAGCGACATTTACGCGAGAATCTCTTCTGGTGTCGACCATGGAGGTCAGCCCGAGACTGCGCAAAAAATTGTCCTTCGTTGGTGTGGGTTCCTTCAGTTTGTCCTGGAACCGCTGGATCGTCTAGACCTTTTCGGACACTGCCAGCTCCAATGACGGCTGTTGTCGTTGCTCGTCGCGCAACGTGGAGGCCTGTTTGCCGGAGATCACTTCGTATCACTGTCCGCATCGGAGTCGGAGCGCTCCTCGCGTGTCCGCTTTTCACGCGATTTGTTCCTTTCTGCCTGCCTGCCGTACGCTGGTCATAATGGCTGCGGCGGCGGTGTTCCTTGAACAGTTGGACGCGGCTACTGCCTTCGCTTGTCCTTCGGGACGGGCTCCGAGCGCCATATATCGCCATGATCCGCCTTCACCAATCGCCCGCAAGAGCCTGCCTCATTTGGTGGATCGCTGTGGTACCCACCATAATAACTGGCACATTTCCCTTTGCGGCCGCCTTGAAAATTTGGGTGCACAGCTCTCACTCCTTCCGTCCGTCATGGGCCTGGTCATTTCGTTCTGTAATAAAGGCCCGAGGAACCTCGAAGTGTCCCACAAATCGCCGTCGAGCGTTGGCGCCTCATCGCTGCCGATCCAAGAAATCCGTTGTGCATCCAGGCTTCGATCAGCTGCTGTGGTCGAGCGACGCGATCAAGGCGGTACGACGGTTCTGCCGTTCCTGCTCTTTCAACACTCCGTCGAGATACAGCTGATCTGTTTCCACGAGGAGGGCATAAAGTCCGCTTGCGATGTGGATACCCCTTTTTCTTCTTTTTCTTTGAAAAAAAGGAAACACGAGAGGCCGGAAATGAGCAAAGCCCCCTCCCGCTTACAGCAATACTACATATATGGTCAGACTGGAGAGAATACCTTTTGAAAATTTTTCCCCGTGGCAACAAACCCCAGGCGTATTCTTTATCTGCTCGTTAGATAACTGCAGATTCACTCGGCAGGTTCGCAAATCTGCTGTTTCTTGTGCTAGACAACACCGTGAACGGAACAACGAACGTCATGCCATCCGCTAGATAGACGCGATGGACTACCGTTATTGCTGGAGGAACTAGCAGTGAGATGCCTGCAGCACGTTACTAGTAAGTAAGTGCTGGTAGTAGTATCCTACAGCGGACAGGTTGTCCAAATGGCGCAGTGAGCCCACACAATTCCATTTTGGCACCGTCAGGCAACCGCTAGGGCAGCTGAAACAGCCATGTCGGGCTCATCGAATAACTTCAAACAAACAAACTGCATTGGAGTTGTACCTGAAGAAGTAAAGCAATTTTTACGAAGGGAAGAACACAATGATTCAGTTTTGTCGACGTACCACGACGCATCTCAGAGGTATCTCAGAGCAAGGGGAGAAATAACAATGTAACAAATAAAACGAAGATCGACAAGAACAACATATGCGACAAAGTCAGGTCGAGAGGGAGAGCGAGCGATAGATAGCAATGGAAACTCACTTTGCCGGTATTATTCCGAACTATTACGCCGTAAATGTCTAACTCACGACCTCGGCAGTTTCTTCACTAGCCACAAAATGGTTCCCCAACAACTCGAGAGCTTTCATGTAGATTTCGACGTGCGGGTGCAGTTGCAATTGCTCGCAAACCTTAAGTCCTCCAAGCCCTTCAAACAGCGCTCGATAATTTGGATCCACGCCCAAGACGTTGCTGAAGAACTCCAACCAGTTGGAGACGATCTTATCGTCGTTGAATCTGGTCATGCTCATCACGGCCTGCATCGCGCCGCTGTGCACAAGGTAGCTGACGATTGTAGGGTCCTTCGCGCTGGTGGCGTTGGAAAGCACCCACAGCGCTTCGGTCGCTATTTTTGAGTCCGTGGCCTCCGCGCAGCATCGAACCACTAACGGTATCAAACCGTTCTCGATGACGGCGCGCACTTGTTCCACGCTGCCGGCCGTCACGTTCGACAGACACCACATCAGCTCCCGAACGTTTGACCGCTTGTTGTTGCTTCCTCCGTTGCCGCGGAAATCGGCGTTGCTCAGTTTCACCTGCAGCACCTGCAAAAGATTGGCGTTGAGAGCAATTTGGGTGCTGACATCGTCGCCACTGACGATGTTGCCACACGCGCGGAACGCCGCATCGGCGTAGCGGCGATCGGGATGAAGGCTCAACGCCACCAGTCGCGGAACGCAGCTGATGTTCCGGATCGCTTCGTCGTTGAAGTCGGCGATATACTGGATCGCCCAGATGCAGTCCAGGAGTGCCCCGCTGTCCTCTGGCAGGATCTCCAACCCCCGCTCGAGGATCGGGATGATGCAGCGGACGTCATCCAGCGACGGGTGGGGCTTGTTCCGCACGACGTTGGACAGAAACCAGAAGGCGTTGCTGTACACCTTGGGCGGTATCGCGTTGTGGACGAAGCGCTGGACAATGACGGTATGGGCCCCGCTTTCAATGACGGCGTTGCGTGTGGCGACGCAATCGCCGGCGATGTTCCCAACGGCCCAAATGGTCTGATCTAACACATCCTCGGTGACGTCCGGGTTCTGCAACAGCCACAGCAGGCACGTCAGGGTGCCGTTATTGAGGAGAATCCGCACGTGTTCGGTTGTTCCGGAGCCGATGTTCGTCAGCGACCACAGTGCCTCGTATTGAATCTCCGGCCGCTCCATCACTTTGCTCAATTCCACCAGTCGCGGTACCACACCGAGATTGACCACAAAGTCAATTTTGGGGCACGTCTCGATGGCCAGTGCCTTGCGGATCGTCCTGACACCGACAAGGACGAGATCCAAGTTGTCTGACATCACAGCCGTCACGCATTCCAGCAGGTTCACTTCAGTCACATCGGCACCGCCGCTTTCTTGCACCACGTGGAGGGATTTCATCATCCGCTCAACTTCTTCCAGTTCCATTTGCATTTTTTGCTGCCGAAATGTTGAGGGCCTCCAAAGAAAAAAACCCTCCACGAAGAGACAATTTCCTTCTTTTTGTTTGGTAGAAAATCAAAAAACGAGTCGACGTAAAGCTGACAATGCCTCCGAAGTGTACAACATCAAGGAATCGAAGGCGGTAAGTAACAAAGCAACAAGCAAAATAGCTAAGGTATTTCAGCGGAGAACCAACATGCGTGAAAGTCCGTTGCGCCGCACGTTGAATCATACAGTTCTTTCACCAATTCTTTGATTTTCGACTTGACAAGTCTAGTATTAACGTTGTTGCCTTTGTTTTCCCCGTCGTTTCCTTCTTCGAGCAGTTTCAAGCAGAGCAGATTTTCCTGAATGTGCTTCGGGTTGGTGGAACGTGGGAGTACACTGAAGTTTCGCGTGAGAAGCTCCAACAGGAGCAAGTTGCCTGGCGTCAGTCTCAGGAGCGGCGTGCTGCATTCCGCAGCCAACTGCAAGATCGCTTTGTTCTCCACCAAACGGCTGTCGCTGCTGGCAAACGGTGAATAGGCCTGAACGTGGATTCGATGCTGCTCGCAGTACGTCACCACGTCTTGCTGCCGACACAGCGCGTGCAACTCAATTTGGTTCACCTGCGGCACGGGCGGTGGGAGGGCTGCCAGGTGCCGCACGAGGAAATTGCTGACACCGATCGATCGACACAGTCCTTCCTTCTGCAGTGCGGCCATCGCTCTCCAGCAATCGTTGCGCATGCCGATGTTTTCCACGTCGCCGCAGCGGATGCCTGAGGTGGCCGGCCAGTGTATGAGGTACAGGTCCACGTAGGTGGTTTTAAGCTGCTGCAGACTGGCTTTGAGTGCGCGAACAACGTGGTCGGCAGTCTTTTGGTCTTTCGGATTCAGCTTCGTCGTGATGAAGAGCTCCTCACGACTGGAAATGTACTTCCGTTCAATTGCCTGCTCAATCGCAGACGCAACTTGGTCTTCGTTGCGATAAACGGCAGCTGTGTCGATGAATTTGTATCCCGCTTGCAAAGCTGCAAGAACCGCGTCGCGGCATTCGTGGTGCTTAAGAGTGTATGTGCCAAAGCCAATAAGAGGCATGATACGGCCGTTGTTGAGCGTAGTAGACATCGTTCGGCAATTGTTTGCGAAGCACCACACACCATTACCTGCATGCAGCTCGCACAACAATATGATCCATAGGGAAAAAAAAGAAGAAAAAAACTGTTATCGATCACATTTTCATTCAAATACCTCGGCCACTTCGAGCAATTTGAAACCAGAACGTAATAAGTACACTCTACAACGACGCTGCTTCAAAAAACGGGGTGAGAGAGATGAACGCTACAGGTCGAACAACGGGTTCGACGATTTGGTTCCGCCATCGTTGGGGCCACTCTGTTCACACACGGCTCTACAATACGATCGGCTTCGGACGGACACTGCCGTTGGATTGCATGGTCTGCAAGACACCAACAAGCAAGTCCAGAACGTCCTTGGGCGGCTCGTACTGCTGCTGCTCAAACGCCTGCAACACAGCGCCTAAATTGGGAACGTTGCCGCCGTCGGCCGCCCCCGTGTTCGGCCCCGTCACAGAGTCGTTCGCGTTTGCAATTTCGGCAGCTTTGGCGGGTGCTTCTTCCTCTTTCTTTCCCGCCGGGCCTCCTTTTTTTTTCGCGGCGGCCTTCCGCTCCCTTTCTTCTTTTTGCCGTTCCTTTTCCCGCTTTTCTGCCTCCTCTTTTTGACGGCGCTGCTCCTCTTCTTTGTCCTTTGCGCGTTGTTCCATCAAACGGGCCAACTCCTCTTCGCTGAGCTTCGTCACATCGGCGTACGCTGCCGGGCGAACAAGATCGATCTGCCGAAGGGCTTCTTCGATCACGCGGGCGATCTGATACGTTTGCAGCAGCTGCAACGCTGTGGTTCCGCTTTCCTTCGCACCCCAACTGATCTCCTTCGCCAGTTGGGCAGCAACGGACGAAGGCGTTTTTGGCTGAAGGTGGGCCGCGTTTCTCAGGGAGGCCAGCAGAACTTTCGGCGGCTCGGTGCATGCCACGTCCTTCTCCTTCACAGCGCTCGATGCCTTCTCGGCGCGAAAGAAGGACTTCATTATCGACGATCCGATAGCGATGCACTGCCGACTGATAGCCTCCCAGCAGGAAGGGTCGTAGAATTGAAGGGCGGAAAACGAAAACTGAGGATGGTGCACATACGGACCCACCGCAAAGATGCACGGCTCTCCGCCGCCGGTCGTCGCCCCAGCTAGGACGTTGTTCCGTTCGCCCACGTGCAGGAGTTCCACGCTGTTCAAGTTGCCATCGCGCTTGTGCAGACCGCTGCAGTTCCAAAGCGCTGGAACCATTGGGTGCGAGTAGCGAGACAGAATGTCGATCTTAGCGTCCTTACCAGGAGAAGCGATAACTGGAGTGAACAGAGCGCTGCCATTGAACACGCTTTTCAGTTTTGCGACAAAGAATTGTGCTGCGCCAGTATGGAGCGCAGCTGGCAACACCTTCAATATTTCGTCGTACACGCAAATGTGTAACTGCATCCGTTGCTTGCCGGCACAGAGGGCAGGAATCTTTACAATGGCATCGTATGGGGACAGCACGGGGCTGGCTTCGGACGGCGGACGGGGAACGGACTCCGCATTCTTCACGACCTTCTCCACTGGCGGAAGAAGATCGTGGCCTGCGAAGACCCGTAAATCCACTACGCTCGTGTTGTTCCTCAGACCTTCAGCGAGAACTTGGGCGGCCAGACGTTTTTCGGGCTGGACGGACACCGTGACAGACTCAAGATGCGCGTTGGCCTCAAACAGGGTTGCCAGTCGCGTCAGTTCCTTCAGTGTCAGCGGCGCAGTATGGGCTACGTGCAACTTTTTGAGGGTTGTGTTCGCCATGCAACTCTCCACGAGAAATTGAATGCCGACCGCCGGAATGTCTGCGTTACCTTCCGCCACCAATTGAAGCAGCGGACTGTTGTTCGCGAGGCAAGTGCCAATAACCTTGCAGGCGTTCTTTCCCAACCGGTTGTTGCTGAGGCTGAGGATCTCAAGCTTCGTTCGCGTCGATTGCAGCAACTGGGCCAAAGCTGGGCACAACAACTCGGTTCCATCGGGGAGATCGACGGAATCCAGCTTCAGCGACAGCAACGAATTCGACAGTTCGGCAGCAACCAAAACGGCTGCAGCCCCGCTTTCCCCTAAAGGGTTGCCGGAGAAGTCGACGGCCTTCACCCATGGATGGTGCTGGAAAAACGCCGTAAGGGCTTCTTTCTCGAGGGTCCCGTCGACGCGATTGCGCGCGAAAGAGAGGGACTGAAGATTCGACGTTTGTTGAAACGCGCTTTGTGCGGCGGACTTGAGTATGGATGAAACGTCTTCGGCCACGAGCGCGTTGCCGCTGAGGTCCAGCGTTTGCAAATATGGATTGAACAGCAGGGACGTGATGTGCGGGACGGCCGCACCGGCAAACCCGTTGTCGCGGAGGAGCAAATGCTGCGGCCCATCGCCTCGGACGCACACTTTGGCGTACACTTCGGCAAGCAGCTCCAACTTGACCACACCGTGCTCGCCCGGACACAATTGCGACACGTCGGCCGAGGACTCGCCTGGATACGCTAGGGAAAAGGCAAACGGCCACAAAACCGCTTCAACCCCCGCACCGGCGGCAATGCAGCACTTCGCAATGTACGTGGAGAAAGCGTTGGAGGCTTTCGACGGGGGTGGGATGACGATTGCAACATTCGTCGCCCGTTCGATCATGACCATCCGCTCGTCGTCGCTGAGTTCGCTGTCGCTGTCGTCGGCTGGCGGGAGCCCGTCGATGACCGGCTTCGGTTGCAGCGCCGTCACGTCCACCTGCTCCCGAACCACCCCAGCTTCCGACAGCAGTCTCGCAAACTGCGCATAATCGTAGTCGTCGAATAGATGGAGAAGGTACGAGGAAGCCCAAGGAACCGTGAGGGATGGCACGGTGAGCTGCAAGCGCTTTTCCTGAAAAGACGAGGGCATGCAATCCAAAGGGCTGTGGGCGACGACAAGGTAGTCGAACGCAATGCTTTCTTCGCCGAAGTAAACTGTTTTGGTTACGGTAGAGATGAAATGAGGGTGGCCGACGACGCAGCGGGTGCAATGGAGCTTGAGTTTCGAGTTCACAACCTCAACGGTGGATTGCTGATGCTGCTGTTGGCTTGGTTCGCACATGACGCGGAACAAGGGTGAAATGTGTCGCGGTGTGACGAATGTGATGTCGATGATGTTGGCGCTGTACCCCTTTTGCAGGGAAAACAACACGCTAAGTGCCCCGATGCCGTCGCCTACGATGACGACGTGCGGGTGTTTCATTCTGTACGATAATCTTATTCTCACAATGACGTTATTCGATTAACTCTTCTTAGCGAAGAAGAAACAAGTCGCACCGCAACGTATTTCATTCAGAGTTTCCAAACTTAGCAGGAGCCAAAAAAGGGAAGCGTTTTTTAACTTTTCTGACGGTGAGGCTAGTTTGCTTATTACGAGTCGGGCAGAAATTACAAAACCCGCTTGAAAAAATCAAGCGCTATCGTTATTGCTTCCAATGCTCGTTTTGCTTCATCGGTCGTCGACGACAGAGTGGCTGGAAGTACCCCTCGGGCACCGATCCACCCGTGGTGCATGTCGTCGAACCGCTGCCACACGTTCTGGGCAGCAAACGGCTTCTTCTCCAGTTCCTCCTTCAGGTCCTCAAGCGGTTGTTCGTCTTTGGAGAGCAAAACGCACATCGGTACGGGACACGCGGCACCATCGGTGGCTTCAAGCCGCGATGGATGCACCGCCACACCGGCACGGATCGCGCCTTCCGCGGCGGCACGGAAGACGATCTTGCCGCCCCAGCACAACCCCAACGCGCCCACCGCAACCCCAGACCCCTCTTGTTGGAGCAGCTTTGTGGCCGCGGCGATATCGCTGGCGACGGTCTTCTCCCACGTGTAGTTGGCTCGCCATTGATTGATGGTCTCGGGGTCTTTCGACGAGGCGCCGGTGCGAGGGTTCCCATGGAACCAGTCCGGGCACACGGCGGTGAAGCCACCCTCTGCCAGCAGGTCCGTCAGCGCGAAGGCATTGTCGTGGCCCCAACCAAAGACGTCGGTGATGACGATGATTGCTTTCGGGCCGTTGCCGCTGATGTACAGGTCCGTCTGATCCACCGTGACGTGCCTGCCCTTCTTAGGGTACGCGGTCGGCGGAATCGGTTCGACGTTCGTAGGACAGCAACGCTTGTCGTCCGACATTTAATATGCTGCCTTGTTATGTTTGTTTTGTCCTTTTTACTTCGTTGCTTTGGTGTGTTTCACCGCGAGACAGCGGAATACAAAAAAAGATGTCTCTCGATGGGACACGGAAACAAATCAGCAGCCGGAATCTGAGTTGAATTGAGTGACCAAGAAGAAAACGATTGTTGCCTGAACGCAATGAGTCAAAAAAGTATCCGCGCATGGTAATGAGTTTGGCTGGACGAACTTTCATTGTGCTGCAGTCGTTGCCGCATTAGAGCCATCGTCCTCATCGGCACTGTCCTCGCAGAGCTCGGAAAACAGCTGTCGGTTGAAAGGCTCCCCTTCGCAAAGGTTCTTTACAGCAGTGTCAAGAGCAGCAGTCACACTTCGGCGCTCCGCATCCTCGACCCCTTCTTTGCAAGATAGGAGCACCGTGTGCAGGAGCTCTTTTGTCTCTGACGTTCCAAACAGCTTCTGGTTCGGCGGGGAGTCCTTCGCCAAAACTGCCAAGGCACAGAGAGATTCCAAAGGGCAATGTAGCAAGTTGCCGAGGATCAGCTCTTTTGTTCGTTCTTCGCCGAACAAGACTCTATTCGCGGCGCAATCGGCGCAGAGGTTGGCAATGGCACCGATGGCGTACCTGCCTACCTGACGGAGTTCAAAGTCGGCGTCGGCGTCCATGGCATCCAGAATCGATGCTGCTTCGAGCTGCAGGGATAGGAGCAACGATTTCACCTCAGCATTGCCATAGAGCAACTGATTTGCCGGTGCCTCGTAAACGAGGATACCGACGAACACCGCGAACTCCGATGCGACATCGGACGACAGCGACATCCACCGCGCAGCGGCTCGCGTGGCGCAACGCTGCAATTCCGCCGTGCCGAAGACAGATCGATTCCGGGGACAGTCTCGGCATAGATTCGAAATAACCACCAGCGCGCAGCAAACAATCGCCACCTGGTCGATGGATTGTGTCAACACGTCGCAGACGATGTCGCCTGTTTTTGGGCATCCCCACAACGTCTGAGCCTGTGAACAGTTCCAAGCCAACACCCCAATCAAAACCAGTGCTTCGCGAATACAGTCGAACCCGAATGATTCCATCTGTGCTGCGCGTCTTCGCCCTTCTTCATTGCCAGCGTCTTTTTCTTCCGGTTCGTTCTTCTTCAGCAGCACCGTGTTGACAACATCGAACACGAGTTGCCGAGTTGGGTACGTGGAAAACAGCTTTTTGTTGCGTTGATTTCCGGAGCAGAGTTGACGGATAGTTTTGACCAATAGGAGCCGTCCATTCAGCGACAACGCCGACGATGACAGTCGTTCTTCACGAACAAACACAAAGAGACTGTTCCTCACTTCTCTCGTGCCGAAAGTATTTTGGACCGTCGAATCACCGCTGGAGGTCAGCAAAAAGATGAGGTGGAACACACCGTCCGCCTGCTGCCGATCGTCGCATCGGTCAAGGAACGTAAGCAACATGTCGCGGACAGCGGCTGTTGCGTAACGTCTTTGTATCTCCGAAGACCCTTCGCAAAGGTCCGTGATCGTATCCAACACGGCCATGCGGAGATCGTTCGTGCGGCAGCACTGTCCGTACCGCACCAGCGCATCGTAAATCCGCGGTGACTGGCCGTAGAGCGACTGATTCTGCGGCTGGTGCGACACAATAATCCCAATGGAATCGACAATTTCGCACTGTTCGTCTTCGTCCAGCTCATCGTATTGACAGAGATCGGCGATCGCGTCTAAGACAGGCTGCGTTCCAAACAGCAACTTATTCTCCGGTGAGTCGAAGCACAAGGACGAAATGGCGCAGGCAAACACACTCACCAGATTTCGCGCGTTGTGCCGGGAAACTAAACCGAGCAGCGCATCTCGCACCCGCTCATTGCCGAAAGAAATCTTGTTCGGTGGGTGCTTATGGCACAAGGCACCAAATGCCCTCGCTACAGCGACCGCCTCCTCCTTGCAGTCGCAAAGCGTTGCGAGACGTAGCAGCGCATGTTGCACCTCATCGCCCCCCAACAACATCTGACTCTGGCTATGGTTGCGAGCAAGGGCAGCGATGGCATTGCAACTTTCCATCCAAACTTCGCGGCTTTCCGCCGAAAGAGAACTGACGACCAAGTTGTGAACGCTGGGGACGCAAAACGCGTCTTTCGCGACGTCCGACGTCTGAACAATGCGACGGCAACACTCCAACACAATGCGGCGAAAACCCGGGGCGTCAAGCAACGGACGCTGCCCTACATCGATTAAGGCATCGCGGATACCTTCAACGGAGACGCCGCCATCCTCGGCCAAAAACCCGTCGGTTCCGTCGTCCAGACCGCCGTCTAAGATCAGTTGTCGGAGCAGCTCCACAGAATTATACGCTGCTTGTTCTCTCGGTATCGCCGCTGGACTGCCGTGTTTCTTGTTGTGGGGCGACGTGCTTTCCAATTGTGTCCAGAAACGAAGCAAAGCGGACGGCGCAAAGACAGTCCGCAAGTCGTCGTACCGCTGATAGTCAAAAGTTTGGGCATGCACAAGCGCAGTAAGCGGGTTGATCTCCGGAGATCGATGCTGCCAAGACGATGTCTGACGTTTTTTCATGCTGCGAAACGTTTCAATACAATCTGAAAAATATTTGCTGGTTTTCTTGTCTCAGTCTTCTCCCCCATTTTCTTCATTCTTCCCCATTGGATGAAGAGCGGAAAGAAAGTCATAGGTTTCTGTTTTTTGCAGGAAAGAAAGGTTCGCTAAGAAAAAGAAGATTCACAGAAGATTTAGCAGTAAGCTTACGTTAGCAGCGTAGCTTTCTCCAACGTTTGTAGCGTCGCATCGTAGGGCACGCTGACGCACCCACCCGGCGCAATGGCGGCATGGTCGGAAATATTGATCACCTGAACCCTGTTGCCGTTTCTGTTGAGCATGGACAACAGCATGGGCACATTCTTCCTCACCATCGTCAAGAACACACGCGCCTTCGTCATCGCTTCAGATTCGCGCAAACACCAGTTTGGGCAGACTTGTATTCCAACGTTCAGCGCACGCTGAAGGTACTCAATGTCGGTGTCCACAGCCAGTTTCGACTTCACGCGGTTGAGCGCATTTGACGTATGGTCCTTCAGCACCTTTAGCACTTTGGGTACGTTCATGGTCTCAAAGTTGAAATGAAACGCGCCCATTGTGTCCAACCGGTAATCGATGATTTTGGCGCCCTCCAGATCGTGCAGTTGCGTGTGAAAGTGAAGCTTCACAAATTTTTTGCCTTCCGGAAGCGCCAGCGAGGGGTACTTGCCAATCGCGCCGCGGATCTTGGCTTCCTCTAATGACACCTGCTGAATCAGTTTCTCGCCCCAGGCGGGATCGCTGCCGAGCGGGGTTTCGCAGACAAGTTTCTGCACGTTGAAAACGTTGGCCAGTCGCTTGAGCTGACGCTGGCGTTCGTGCAGCCGCGTCGGATGTTCGCCGCGCCAATCGTGCTGCAGCTGTTGGCACTGTTGCCACACGGCGATCGGTGTCGACAGAAGAAAGGTCTCCCACTCTTCGACGATGGCCAACGGCAGCACAATGCACCCATCGCGTGCGACGAAACAGCGATTTGCAGTGCCCGTCACGATGACAAAACAGACGCCACCGCGAACAGCGGTGCCTCGATGGTGCTCAAAAATTGTGCCGAGTTTTTCGACCGCTCGGCCAAGGGCCTCTACCGCTGCCACTGTGAAGACCAAACGTATGTTGAACGCCTTGAGCTGGCGTTCACGCAGAAATTGTATTGTTGGTAAGTCTAACTGGGCGTGCTTCAGAAATCCGATGGCCGGGTTGTCAAGCGAGGGCAGCCCATTGTCCGGCATCGTTAACAGGTACGTTTCCGCACGTTGGCGCAGTGCCACCACCGCGCCGAACGAGCGAAGACGAAAGATCATCGATTCGATGTAGGATTGCAGCTCTTGCAGCGTCCGCCCGCTTTTGGATGCGACGAGGGTTTCCGTCGGGCTCCGCGCGCCGCCGAGGATGGACCCCAAATCACGCTCGTCGATGACGGAGCTGTCTTGGTTCGGCAGCGCGAATTCGTCGTTCAAACCGGCGGAGTGGAAAAGGGACTTCAACTCACGGTGCACGTCGATGTCCGAGAACTGGTCGCGAATGCGGCACGCAACGCTCTTTAGACCCCGCGTTTTCGAATCGACCAACCAAAAACGTAAGTCTTTGTCCACCTTTTGGGTTCTCGTTTGGCTCTCCACAGTAGTGTTGGCAATCGAACGCCCGTTGAGGAAACTTTCTAGTTCGATGAGCGCCTCCCCATTAGTATGGGCCTTCTCGGCGCTGTGCGGCAGAAGTATGTCGGGGTGCGCACCGGCCAATTTGAAGCGCCGAAGCATTTCATGCAAGGATTTGCGGTGGGCCCCGGCCTGACTGACGGCTTGCCGCAGCATGCGAGCGGGGACAAACGGTCTCAACAAGGGTGTTCCCCATCGATGCATCTACGGTAGTGCTGTCTCTTATTTTTTGCTCCCGGGGTCTTGTTTTGTTTACACACTAAAAAGAACACTGAGGCATGAGGAAGAACAAAGTTGGAGAAAAGAATATTCCAAAAAGCAATAGCAAATAAAAGTGCAACAACCAACAAACCTAATGAACATAATCAGCCGAACCTAAACTCTTTTAGTGTTAGTGTCAGGATAAAAAGGGGAAAGAACGATGCATGTAAACATATTTTTCTTTTGGGAAAATACAAATTGCGTTCGTTTCGTCGTCGGTATCGCATGTCAAAAAAACAACAATAAAGAGGAAAATAAAGGCGGAATGTGGATTCTTGAGAAGGCGGGTTAACGTGGAAAGAAGCTTCTTCGACAATCGAAGAGCGGAAGGTTAGTGTCGACACTAAATACGATACTGCTAAAAAGTTCGGAGACCTGTTTTTTGTGATTGTGTGTAATGCGTTTCCATTTTGAGGTTGGGAACGAAGGAAGGTCGTTTCCAAGTCCATTGTTGGCGATGGTCCGATGGTCTACGACGACGTGCTGCTGGAGCTCGTCTCGGCGTCCAATTCCACGTTGTTCAACAGCTCATCTTCGGCGTCGGTTTGATTTTCGTCGTACGCGTAGCCATAGGGCGAGAGCTTCCACACTGTGCCCGCGACGGTGACCAACGACAGCAACAAGACGGTGGCCTGCACGCCGTAAGCGACGCCAGTGACCACGGAAGGAAATCCGGCAACGATTGGACATCGCACGAACGCCAACTGCAGGATGATGAGTGGATGCAGTACATTATCGTAACGGTGCACGTACGGCCGCAGCGCCAGCAGTGTTACGAATTGGACGGCGTAGGCCACTGCCACGGCCCATGGCAGGATTGTGCAGATGGTCGAACCGTCGTCGCTCAGGCGCACTATCGCCAACGCGCAGCCTTCAATTACTAACAACACAAGGTCGAACAAAAAGAACCACCGCCGTTGGACGCGGTACCGCTCAAAGAGCGCCAGGAACCGGCTGTGCTGAAGAAGGTTGCTTTGCATGAAATCGGGACCATCACTTTCGTTAACGTGCAATGCAAGAACGTCGGTTGTGCGTTTTTCCAGCATCTTTTCAGGGCGTTTGGTTGGTTCTTCCGCCCGGTCGACGTCGTGTTCCCCACAAAGCGGAACACCTGTGGATGAGCGTGGCCGATACAAGTCGGCGCTGCGCTCCCCAACGATTTGCACCATACACCCTCTGTTGGAGGTGTACACCCTTTGTACAAGCGCAGAAGGGAATCGAACGGTTAGATAAAACGCAGTAACGGCGCACGCGGCCACAGCCGACGCAATGCCCAACACGCCGATAATTTTCTCAGCCATCGGGATCGCCAAAAGCGACGAGACAGAGTTGATGACAAAGCTTTCAGTGTAGAACACGACAATCGCCGACAGCCGCTCCGCCAACCGAAGCAGTGGGCCGGATGCGGGAAATTTCCTCACAAGAATGACTTGGAGGATGATCAAGCAAATGAAGACGACAAGAGTTTGGATAACGTTGCTCGCGGTGTTGCTCAGACCGGGGAACTGAAAGAAGTGCAACGCGTTGACCAATGAAATCCCTTTCGTACGCTTCTTCGCCGCAGAACACGAAATCTGCGCAAAGGCACGCATCGCCAAGACGGAAAGTGTTGCTGATCCAGTCGACAAAGTAGCAACGGCAACACCGCTCTGCACGACGACGAGGACGGCTGCGGACTGTGCCGTCGTACTTTCCTCGAGGGCCAGAGCCAGCGCAACAGGTCCGTCCTTGTCGTCGATGCGCGGATCTAGGGCCACTGCTCCTGCCCACGGGGTTTTGGAGGCGAAACACCCGGCCGCCAAGGTTCCATTCGCCAATTGGAAATCGTTTTTCGTGGCAACCGATACGTTGATGAACATCATCGAGCTGTTGACAATCTGCATGCGGCTGACGTAGACGGTCTGTTGGGGAGTGTTGGGTACGAACGACAGGAGACACGGAGTGAGCGTCGAGTTTTCAAACCCGTCTGTCGTGCCGGGCATCAGCACCAACGCCAGCGACACGTTACGAACGTTAAAATTGACAGATGTGCCGTTACGAATGATAAGTAGTGCACAGACGTGCAACGGACAAGCTGCAGGAGGTCGATCAAGCTGCGCAAGAAGGAACACCTGCATGTTCCTGACCAATCGACGCACTGTCGTCTGCGGAGTGGGCAAGTTTGCCGTGCGCGTGATCGTCATCGCGGAAAGCGTCAATGTTAGATTGGACGAGTATGTTCCTGTGATCGTCTGAAAGTCTGTCTTCGTTTTTGTGTGGTGTGGTGGTAGGACAGGCAGCGTAGTCGACGCAGTGTGGCCCACTGTACTCGTTGCAATGTGGAAGTCGTCCTCCGAGATAGTAGGAGACCAAGGCAAACAGCAGCATCCCTCCGTTTGACACGTCATGGCGTCAGCGTCCGTTGCCTCATCTTCTGTCGCGCACCATTCCGTCCCAGCGCCACTGCGGCAGCCGGCGCAGTACGAAAAATTGCCGTGCACTTGCTCACAGGTTGCACCACTGCGGCCGCAAAAGCCTGCAGGGCCATTTTGAATGCACACTGCCGTCATGTCGCCGACTGCGTCATTGAGCTTGCCGGCTACATCCCGAAGGACGAGGAAGCGCAGCCCTCCTACACCGCCACCAATAACGAGGGCGGCGTTAGGCAGGTCCGCGAGGGTAAGATTCAACAGCGACTCAAAGCTCAGTCTCTCCAGGTTCGGTAGATGGGCAACGGTAATGAAGTCGGTAATACGCGTGACACATGCTAGGTTAACAAGTCCAGGGACTTCCATCACGAGGGCCATACCGTCCACCGTTCCGATGCCGTCCAGAGGCAACCGCCCCGTCGCGCTGTCCATGAGGGTCGTGTGGGGTATGTCGGCTGTTCGTGCGGTCTCTTGGTCCAAAGACCCTGCGGGGATCACATTGCCGCTGACGGCGATGAAAATCAACCCCGTACGGGACAAGTCTAGCGATCGAAGCAGTGGGAGCCGTGCAATGTGCAACCTTCGTAAAAGAGAGTTGTCCGACAACAGCAGTGTATCGATTGTGGTAAACGAGAGGACGTCCGCGAACGGCTGGCGGCTCGATGAGCTCAGCAACAATGCGGGGACAAAAGAAAGACGGGAAAACTGGTTGTTCCTTAAGTCAAGCTGAGTTAGCGATAGCCCGTTCGACCCGAGAATGAGGGGCTTTGTAACGGGTATATCGATGTCTTTACCGGCAACGATGCGCGCCGTACCTCGCAGCGTCAGCTCGGTTCGACAAAACGACGCAGGCAGGTTCGTCAGCGTCGTCCAGGAGGCAACGCCAGCGATTGATGTCGCTCCCAGCGGCAGTGCGAGCACTTTCAGTTTCGGCACGGCATCAAGCATCAACAGTTCGAGAGGCGTTTGCGCGATTGTTAACGAGGCGAGTGCGGGTGCTGTGATATATGCAACGTTCAAACCATTTGCCGGACTGAGCGCGGTCGGACAAAACAGGCTGCCGGACACGAGGATTTCTTTCAGCGCGCTTAAGGCAAATGATAGGGTTTTGAGAACCGGTACGCGGTTCATGGACAATTGCGTCAGGTTTGGGAAGTTGGCCAGAAAGAGACTCTCCAACGCAGGAAAATCACTGAGCCTGATTTTTGACACGGAACTGCTTGCAGTCTCAATTGTCCCTATGCGCAGCGATTGCAGTTGTGACACTCCGCAGACGACTCTTACCGTTGCTGTGACCGATGCTCCTACAACCACGGGCAACAGTTGCTGGCCGTCAAATTGCTGCAACGGCGCTGTGTCTTGTGTTGTGCACGATGCCACGCCGCCTGACATTGACAACACGTCGCCTTGAACGGAGACGATGTCCAGAGTATAGAAACTGGCCGCGTCGGCAAGCTGCATCGCATTCACCGCAGACAGAAATTTCAAACCCAACAGTTTGGGCATGCTGGAGATATTGGCCTCGAGGACCGGCGTTGGAGGAGCAGCTGCTTGGAAACACTGCGACGCCCCGTGCGCCAGGGTAATTGCTGTCACGTTCTCGACCCCAACGATGAGCAACCGTCGATACGACGCCACTGCACGATTGTAATCGCGAGGGTTAATGACGCCCATCGTGCCGCTGACAGTGAGGTAGCTGAAGCTCTGCGGTGAAATTGTCATTGCCGCTAGCTGTGGGGTGTTGACGCTCCAGATACTAATGGAGGACTGCCCGGAACTGAAAAGAAGCAATTCCTGGAGCGTGGGCAGGTTGCGAAGGTACATCGCTTCAAATCCCAAGATGCAAATTATTTGCAACCGCCGAATTGCAGACGCAAGAAGCGGGAGTGATCCGGTTGTAGAAGAAGACGGAGATTGGCTTTGCGTCGATGCGAAATCCCTTCCTACAACGACGGGGTCGTCGAACTTTGCATCCGCAGCGCAGTTTTGAAGTGTGAGAAACTCGGCGTTCAACGCCAAGAACTGCAACGGAACGCGGCAGTTCGATACAGCGAAGTTGGGCGCGGTGATTGCTCTCAGCGACATTTGCGGCATGGAGAGGGATGGCCAACCGCTGTACACATCCCCATCTACTAAAGCGGGCGATACGAGGCCATCGACGGTCATTTGATCCAAGGCGCGGACGTTGTCCATCGAACAAGGCAGAGTGCACGTTATTGACACAGTTTTGCTGACAACATCGGTGATCGAGATGGCTGCGGCACTTTCGAGCAGCATCGTTGTGGAGGAGCCCAACCTCGAGTACACCATGATGTTGGAAAAGGTGATAGTTCCATTAGCGACTATATTGAATGACTGGCTGCCGCCGGCGCCCATTCCGCCAAAAAACACTGGGCGGGACACTGTTACGTTGCCGCTGGTGACGATCGTGACCACGCGGGTCAAGACAGCGATGTATAAATTTTCGCCGGCCATGTAGTCCAGCACAACATTACAGTTGCACCTCGTTTGGAGGGCATGGTTCCAGAACATCCCATCGTCGAGCATGTATCGTGTGATAGCCAATTCGTTGACAGAGTTACGAGCGTCGACTGTCATTGCCCAAGAGCCTCCACTGCATAGCGCCCCAACGATGTTACTTGCGCTGAAAAGCGAATTGATGTGCGAAGTGGTCTGTGCGATGACACCGTCGCAGGACTTTGGGGCGGACATGGTGATATTGACCACGACAAAATAGCGGCTGAAGGCAGGGAAATACGATGACGTGGCATTTTCTAGTTCTTGTTGTTCCGTACCTGGCGCGGATGCTTCCAGTTGGACAATGGTGAGATCCGCGTGGAAATGCGTCAGAAGCATTACGTTTCGGACGTAAAGATCGCCATACGTCACGACCGAAAAAGTGCACACTGGTCGGAGGCATTGCACATCGTCGATGTCCAGAAGGGCTGTGTAGTCGCTGGAAACACTTAGCGTGTTTGTGAAGCGAAGATGAGAAATGCTGATGCTATGAGACGCGTTGACGATTCGTAGAGATCCAACAGTATCGGTGAGCGAGCCGTTCACGCCAAAGTGCTGCCGACCGACGATACGAACGGATACCGCTTCATTGACAACGATTTGGGTGAGGTTGGTGAACAAGGAAAAATTCAGCAGTTCTACTGTTGTGACATTGCTAAGGGTAAGCGTCATGTCGTCCAGTGCGCCGTCGCAACCGGACGGAGCACGGTCCAATGTCCATGCTCTCACGGAGTTGAAACTACTAGCCTCCAAATGAACGGCGCGGACTAAGTTGCTTCGGCATTCCACCCCCGACCACCGATTCTCCGTGTTGTTTTGGCAGTTCTGAGCTTCCGTGCCGAGGACCCACGACGGCGGAGTAAGCGACGCCGGTAGGGCGGCCCGCAAACACGCAAGGTTGTGGTGCGGCAGCGACAACGGCAGCGGCGACACGGAATGTACCAAAACTAAAACCGATAAGATGACCGCAGCGTACATAACATAAGATGAATTGCAACGGAACCGAAAGATATTTTTTTTCGACTAAACAACTAACTGTCCCGCAAGACATAGAAACAACACAAAAATACCACCGTGCGACGTTATTCTGGGACGGAAAAAAAAAATAGCAACTACACAGCACCTTAGTAGAGGGACAAATAAAAACAAAAAACAAATGGAAAAACCGAATCTACAATGTTCAAGCAACGTAATAACGACCTCATTGCTCCCTGATCTCTTTCACATACGACGAGAATTGACGGCGCTCGCCTTTGCTTTCCGCGTACGTGGTCGTGTTGCTTCGTAAGGGCCGTACCGACCCCTCGCTGGACGAGACGGGCCGCGGAGGTGGCACGCCCCTTTTCGTGGGCTGGAGAATCGCAGAGGTTCCCAAAGATTGTTGCGGCTGCTTCTTGGCGTTGCCGTTGGTGTCGGACATGAGCGTGTAGTACATCTCCTTCAGCCAGTTGACGACATCCCGCTCCATCGCCACCCCACCGACCATCACTACGTCGCTGGTGTCGACCTTGCCCGAGGTAGCTGGCGCCCGCGGCGACGTTGCGCGAAGCTTCGCGACCTCGCGCTGGGCGTGGCCCGACGACTCCGCCAGCACGCCCAACTGCATCTCCATAACCCGCACGCGGTCGAGCAGTAACCCTTTGTCGCCCAAGAGGGCCATCTTGTCGGCCGACAGTTTGACGTTTTCGGCGCGTGCACGGTCCATCTTGTCCTTCATGGTGCATGTCAACCGCGCAAGCTCATTCGCAGCCTCGTTCGCCTTTTTGGGACTCGCCGGCCGGTGCTGGTGGTGAGCAGAATCGGGCAACGAATTGCCCTCCGTGCGTTGGAGTTGCTTGATGCGCTCCTTGTACACCTGAAGGACGTTGTTTTCGTTGCGGTAGGAACGCACCACCGTGTTGAACTGATTAACTTGGGAGAGGAACACGCGCTTATCGTTCCGCTCTTCTAAAAGCTGTGCTGACAACGCCGAGACCAGGCTTCGGAGATGAAACAGCTCATCGCTCACACGCAGCTGACCGTCTTGACGCTCCCGTTTGTCTGCTTCACGATACACAGGCAACGCGTTGGTGGCTGCCAGGGCCGCGACGCTCGCGACGTACTGAGCAAACGAATCTAAGATGTCGGTGGCTTTGCAGCCGCTTTGGATCGTCGTCGACTGTTCCTCTACGGCGGCGACAAAACTTTTCACGACGGCCAAAGCTGAGAACAGTTCGTCTAGCGCAGTTGTCAAAGCGTACGTGTCCATCGATATTTCTACTACGGTGGGCCTCTTCATGGACGTGCAAAAACAGAAGAGGAAGGAACAACAATAACGTATGACACTTTTTGCTTTGTTCTTCTTGGAATGCGGTAGGAAAACAATGCGCGTTTATCTGATGATTACAAACGGCGACAAAGAAAAGTAGGAACGCGTGAGGCGTCGTATTCTGGGGTGTCCAAAAAGGGGGAACCAAATTTCGCTTTGATTCCCACGTAAAACCGGAGTTGTAGTTACGAGCTGACAGGCAACAGGCCTATGCTTTGCGCGATCCCCTTTGCCTTTGGTGACAGACGATCAAGCCAAACCGCAGGGGGTGGGGTACCCCCATGCTGTCCTTCCGTTGCCGCAATGATAGCCCCAACGATGATCCCACGGGCGCAGGAGTCGCCGCCCGCAAGAATGTTGTCCCTCGCGGCCTCCACAAATGCGTTGTACGTTTCCCCCCTCTTCATCGCGGCCGTTGTGTGCTGCTTTACGCAGAGAATGGCCCCCGGCATCATCTCGCCCAAATGGCATGCGGTCCCTACCCTTTCTTGGAACTCGACGTACGATTCGTTTGTCTCCAGAGCCTCAAGAACGCCTTCCAGAGCCTTCGCCGAATCAGGCTGCTCCTTTTTGAGACTGTCCACCGCGTGCCGACTTGCAGCCACAGGGCTCTCCCCGCGCAAAGCGTGGAGAAGCACTCGAGCGTAGAACTTCGCAAAAACATAAGGGTTCTTTTCGTCGTTGATGAACGTTTTCAGTTCGGAAACAACGATGGCGTCAAGCTGCGCTTCAGTGATAGTCGGGTTGGCGGCCACGGCCGTGCAGACGATGGCAGGCACCCACACAACCGCCGATCCCTGGTCGTCGCTTACGGATTTCGGCCCACTCACTTCCGTTGTTATCCCCTCGAGCAGTCGCTTCACGGCGTGAAGAACGTCTGAGCTGGCATCCGGCAGACGCTTGAACAGATCGTCGCCGATATTCTGCGGCGACTCGACCGACCGGAGCGTTTTTTGCAGCGCATCTTTCACTTTCGCTTTTTCAGCCTCACGGGTGGCGAAAAAGTCGTCCTTGTCAATGAGGTCGAGGGCGCGTTGCTCTGCCTGATGGATGTTCGCCAGGAAGCCGCGGATAACCGCATCGTGGTAGCCAACGTACCCGCTTTCCGGTCCGTACATATGGAAGAACTTGCGCTCGAGACCAAAAGCATCCGTCGCGGTTCCATGGGCCGTATAATACGGGTACCACAGCTTGGCCCAGTTGTCGGTGTACCAGCTGACGTCGCCGGCAACGTCGTGATGGTGGGCGAAGTAGCCAAGTTTTTCTCCTTTGGCGTCGACGAAATTTGCCTCGCGGGGTTGGGCGAATTCGTACGTTTCGCGGGGCTGCCCTTTCAGTTGGTTCGTGGTGTACAGCCAGTGGTAGCCCAAAGCAGCGGCGTCCCCGACCATAGCGCCCAACAGCGTGTTGATGAGCGGTTTCGTTAAGGATGACATTCGATTTTTTTTGTGAAAAAAAGAACCGGAAATCACTACGGCAGAGTTATATTTTAACAAAAACAAGTCTTTTTTCCCCAGTAAATAGTGGTCATTTTCCAGAGAAAAAAAACGTATTTTTTTGTATTTTTCTATCCCATCTTCAAATTGCTGCAATAAAAGGAGCGGTAAACGACGAACTGGGCAGCTTGTAACATTTGACCCGCAAAGGCAGTGACATTTGAGATTCAACTCATACCTCGTATCACTTGGGCCAAGTCACGTTCGCTCATCTCGCGAATGGTGCCGAGCGTAACGCCTTCCATCTCACTTGGTTTTCTCCGCCAGAGCTCGTCATACAGCTTCGATACGGCTTTGTTCAGCACCTGCCGCAATTCGCTTTTCGTATCTCGTGAAAACCCAGTGCTGCCCTCTCGCTGGGTAGGTGGTGTGAGACGCGCTTGCCACGAAAGGCACGCGGCCAGCACCGCTAGACACCCCGGTGGGCTGTACTTGACCGCAATGGCGTCAACACATGTTTGCGTTAACGTCGTAACGATGGCGTTCGTCGTTGTTTCAGGAAGGAGGAACTGTACGTGGATTAATTCCGCCAGGACTCTTGCGTTGGCGAGAGGGTTTGCTCGTTTATTGCACAAGGCAGCGCAAAACAGTTGCAAAAGGGCTGTCGTAACGTCCGCTCGTGTTCTGTGGAAGTCATGGCAACGCAAAAAATAGAGCAAGTACGAGAACTCTCTCCCAGCGAAAGCCTCGAGAGCCACCGTCTTTTCGATCAGTGGCATGCAGAGAGAATGCGTCAGGTGACGCTTGTTGGCGTCGAGCAGCTGCAGACAGCAGTGCTTCAACAGCGCAGACAAGCGGAACACGGAACGACAGTGGTGGGGAAGATACACGACCACGATGAACGAGACGGTGAACTGTACGTCGCGGGTCCGGTATGGAGGTGACGTGAGGGGCAAAGCGGCCGCGAAGCCATCCACGGCGAGCGTCGCATGCTGCGTGGTTGGGACGGCCGACAGTAGCGCTTTTGCGTGCTGAGAAGAAGCCTCCTCGAATATTTGATCAAACGCGGTTGCATCTGTCACACCGATGTCGACAAGTGCACTGGCGGTAGCGGCCCATTCCGCCGTGCACGTCGGCCGCAGCGAAGGATGTCGCAGCAGTGCCACACACACCAATGCAACCACAGACTGCACCGTTTTTTCGTCGTACGCCTCGTCCGATAGTTCTTTGTCCGTATGCTGTCGCCGGTGCCGCTCCACGGTAGCGGCGGCCTGCAGAAACTGCAGCGCTCCGCGTGCAGTGGTGACGCTGGCCGCGACAGCCGCCAGCTGATCTTGGTTCTGCGATTGCTGCACTGCGTTTCGAAGCGCCGTGCACATTTCCATCAGCTCCGGTTGGAGACTGGAGGGCTGTCTTGAGCGGTACAAATATGGCATCGCAACTGCAGTGATCGATGAACTCAGTTCTGCTGAGTTCACCCTGTTTCCACCACGGCCCTGAGCAACCACGGGAAGCTGCGGACGGTTGCGGCGAAGCCAGCAGCGGCGAAACATCTTGACTCCGTGATCGGTAAAAATACTAAGCAACGAGAAATTGTGCGAAGTACTTTCGCGGAAAAACCAAACGGAAGTTACAGTTATGAACTGTAGTCTGTGACGACCTGCGTTTTTCGTTCAGAAACACTCCGTAAAAAGGAAAGGTAGCGATAAGAAAAACGTGAAAAAAATGATCTGTTGCCAAGCGCTCGTCGATTGCTGACAGTGACAAAGACATCGGCATCAAGCATCAAAGAGGAGGGCGATAATACGAAGGCAAAAAACAAACAAACAAACCGATAACAACAAAAAAAATATGTCGAACCCAAAATATGTGTGTTGTTGACTGTGAAAGAAGTAATGGTGATGCAACCCAGATAATGTTTTTTTTTTTTGTGGCTGCGTATATTCGTAGGATCTTCTTTTGTGACAAAACAAGTGGCTACAAATGAAACGCAAAAAAAGCAGCCGAGAAAGCAATATTCCTAACTAACGTTGTTCGATTCACGAAATACTAATCGCAAGAGGAACAAGAACCGCAAAGAAATCAAATGCTGCAACAACCACAACGAACATATCAGTGAAAGTAAGCTCGAGTACTCGGATTCCTGGCGGCTTCGAGAAGCCGCGTGACGATCTGTTCCTGAAGCAGCGGAGATCGGCAGGCGGCTGCCGTCCCTGCGGGAGCTGTTGAGGGACGACCCCTGGGCGCGACCGACTCGGGCCTTCGGGCACGGAAGGCGTACACGCCTGGAGAGACGGGGCTCGACACTGCCGGCGGCGCTGCGACGGTTGTCGCAGGCGGAGTTGGTGCCATCGGCAACGCCGACGGCAGTGAAGGCGGTGTTCCGTTCCCTTCGAGCGACGTTGACAGTGTCGCGGCGGATGTCCCGTCAGCGGTCAGCGAAGGTGTTTCCGCATCGCCACCACCACCGCCGTCGCTGCTGATGCTGAAATCCAGCCGGTCCCTTCCCGCCGGAGGGCGTGGTTCGTCTAGGAACACCGAAACTGGGGCCAGCACGGTCACGGCCATGTGCAGGTCGGCTTCCGTGATGTCGATTGGCGGTTCGATCGGTGTTTCGAAGGCAGGACGGTTCCTCCGCACGCAAGGCGTCGTTGGGACCGTCGCCACTGCTTTCATCTTCTCGCGATTGAGCCATGGATGATCCTTCAGCTGTTGGAGAGTGATCCGCTCGTGCGGCCGCTTCTCCAGCAGCCGACGGACAACGTCGAGCGCGTCGGTGGACACGGCGGGCGTGCATGGAAGTCGCACTGGATCGTTCAGTATTGCGTTTCTCAGCTGGTACAGCGACGAGGAAGCGAACGGCAGCTCACCAAAGAGCAGGTAGAACATCGTCACGCCGAGGGCCCAAACGTCGCCTGCCTCGCCGTGCTGCTCTTCCCCCATAAAGAGCTCCGGGGCCATAAACGCGGGTGTGCCGTTAATTATCGTCGCCGATTCGTCCTCGTCCGACCCCACGAGCTCCGCGAAAGGGTCCAAATCCGCCATTTCACTCACGCCGAAATCGGCAACGTACACGTGGCCGCTCTCGTCGATGAGCAGATTCTGCGGCTTGATGTCGTGGTGGATGACATGGTGTCGGTGCATGTACATCAGCGCGTTGGCGGTTTGGTAAATAATCGAACGGACGTCGCCCTCTGGAAGCGCGTCGCAATGGCACGTTGAGTCTAGATACGCCACGGACCCGTTCTTGACGTACTGCATCACCAAATACAATTTGTTGCGGTCCTCGTCTCGGATGACTTCGTAGAGACGGACAACGTTGTTGTGGCACATCTTTTTCATCACCGCAATCTCCCGCAGCAGTTTCACTTCCTCCCGTAGCCCAGCTTTTTTCATGGAGATGATCTTAATGGCCACGAGCTCGCCGGTGTCGTTGTTCCGCGCAAGCTTGACCTTTCCTTGCGTGCCGCGCCCGATCTCCGATTGCATTGTGTAGTTGTTTATCAGCTTGAACCCGTCATCGTCAATTGTCCGTCGCGCTTGAGCAGTTTCCCGCACCGGCGGGAAGTAGATACTGCCGATGCTGGTACTAAGCGCGTCCCGCAGGCCATAGCCTCGGGCCGACTGGAAAGCCATCGAAGTGATCGAGCCCCTCGCCAGCATGTTGCTTTTTCTGCGTCGTATTGAACTCTGCGCTGAGTCTTTCCCGTTGGTGAACGTGGGCGGCGAAGTAGATAGGCTACTTTCGATCTCAGGCGGGCTCGGCGACCTTTGTGCGGTGAGGGCGTCAAGGATTTCTGCTGCCAATCCGACAGCGTCGTGCAGCGCAGCCGTCGCTGGTTCGTTCGTCAGTAAGCGTTTGATGCTCGACGATTTATCATGCAGGTCCAATGGCAGTTGGTATTTGGCGAAAATGGCACGCAACTGTCCAATGGTGAGGCCCAAAAAGTCGTCGTCGCATACTATCTCGGTTTTCTTGAGCCTGAATTCCTTCATCCTCCGCTAATTTTTCCGCGCTTTGCTATCGACGATTCGAGAAAAAAATGAAAAAAAAACAGAAAAAACACACACACAGGAACATTATGACACATCTGTCTGGTGTTATAAAGGAGGCCCTCGATTTAGACGCCCATAACGCGGTGATTACGCTCTCAGCTTATCAAAAGAAAGAAGAACTAAAAAAAGAAAAAAAGAATTACAAGGAAGTAAGGCGGTTTGTGTTTATAAGCCGGGGAGGGGGTGGATGGGAGGAAATCCAAGCAGGAGTACAGGTTCTCCAGGAGAGATTACAAAGAAGTAAAAGGATGAAGGAAGGCCTTGTGCGCGAGACCAATTGTGGGCCCTGAAGGAATGCAGCTCTTGCAACCGACACAATCAAACGCCCAAAAGAAGGGACACCGCCCCGTCCCCAGCAAAACAAAAAAGAAAAGGAACGTACACAAAAAAAGATCGAACGACGCAACCACAAAAAAAAGAGAAACAAAAACAAAACGGGTACGAGCGATTTGGAACGCATTACAATTTGAATCCAAAAAAAAGAACAAGAAGAGACAAAAAATGAAACGCCAGTTATTGAGAAAAAAAAAGAACGAAAGTCGATTGGTGTTGTAGTCGCCTAGTAACACCCTTTCTTTGTGCTCAAGGCTTCGCCGATCCGTGAATCTTGCGTCTGAACTCGGCGATCTTTTTTCCGACTTCCCCGCCCAGGACGATCGGCAGGACATCGTCTTTTGCCGCGGCGGCGGCGCGGAAGTTGCGCTTGACACCCACTTCGAGGACACCCGCATCGGTGTCGGCGCCCTCGATTTGCAAACAGTCTTTCAAATCCACGGCAACGTCAAGCGAGACGAGGTGGCGCTGCAGCCTGTCTGGCATGTCTCCGTATGGTTTCGCCGCCACCGCCGCCCGCACGAGCTCTGGGCAGTCGACGCCGATGAAGTTGCGGTCAAACATTGTCAGCACCTCGGCAAGGCTGATCTGCATGCCGTGCGCCACCTTCCAAAGAATGCGAAGCGGTTCGGACCATTCGCGCGGCATGAATTCGGTCTTCTTGGCCACGCGCATGGCGAGCCGAATGTTGAAGGGGCCCTTGATGTCGAGGAGGTATTCGAGACTGCCGCCGTACACGATCAATTGCAGCTCCTCCCACCATACGTCGTTGAATTTTGCCTCGTCTTCGACGCGCTCGGCAACGACGGCCAACAGCCAATTTTGCAGTGACAACGTCCGGCCGTGCAGGTCGTCGGCGACGGTGTTCACTGCTTTGCCGTACTGGTTGACCCATTGGAGCAGCACGATCTCACCGTCCATGTTGCAAGCGGCGCCGAGCCGCTGTGTACGAGTCCTTACGTCCTCGCGGAACTGCTCAGTCTTTTGCATTTCCTCGGCCGACGTCATGCGGGTTCGGCGCCACACGAGCGACGTGAACGGCGCGCTGAACGATCCCCGTTCTTCTTTGATGCACGTTGGCGGGTACGACGACAGCACTGTTTCTGCGATGAAGTTTTGTGGGTCGAGCGTTTGAAGAATTGACAGCAAGTTTTCGGGTGCGAGGGCCGACAGCACGGCGCGCGAGTCTGGCGCAGTCAGCAGGATGTTCTCAAGCATGTCGATCGCGGTTACGAAGCGCTGCTTCCACGCATTTCGGATATCGCTGTTCCAATCCAAGGCCTTCCCGGACTTGACGGCTTTGTAGATCCAATCCAAGTCATGGAATGGTCCGTCAGTCTTGGCCGCGTCGCACTTCTCCAGCGATGCGGGCTCGGCGAACATGCCGCAAATGATGGGAAAGCCGACCTGATCGATGACCTGCAGCCGCGCAAAACAGCCTTCAATTTTGGCGCTATCGATCGGTTCCATATCGAAGTATTTCATCGCGTAGACGACCCACATCGTGAGCCGCTGCACGGGATGGAGAATGAGATTGTCCGTTTTGGCACCAATGTCACCAATCACAGTGCCGTTGGCGCTGAATTCCTGCACGGACAGCATCATGTCGCACGTTGAGCAGTCGACAGCTTGTGTAAAGCTGAGCGAGGCGAGAACCAGCAACTTCAGAGGATCGTCGTTCTTAATGGCCTCCTCCATGAGTGCCTTCAGCGGCGTGCCTGTCTGTTGATCTGGGGTCAAACGCCATTTCACTTCGTAGATGCATCGCCAAAAGCATTGGACAAAATAGCCGACGAAGGGACCAAGGGCGGGCAATTTTTCCATCATAGCTTGTTGGAGACCGACGGTACAACGGGGGTCGTCGGTTTGACCGCCGTTGAACGCTTCGAAGATGATCTTCCGATCCCGAAGGGTGCAGGCGTTGTCCGAGAAAAGCGCGCGGCGGGCACAGTGGAACGCGAAAATGAAATCCGACGCCTTTTTCCTTTCCGCCTCGTTCTGGCAGCCGCTGATCACGTCCCTACAGACGAGGTCCACCTTCTTTGCCGACAGCCGTGCTCGTATGTGGTGGACGGTGTTCTTCGGAAAGCGTTTCTTGCAGCTCTCAATCAACTCATCGTCGAGTTTCTCGGATCTATTCGCTACAAGCACCACGTTCAACTTCCCGGCCTTGGCGCACAACCAATCCATCAACTCCTTCTTCTTTTTGGCGGTGAGGAAGTGGTACTCATCGGCGATGAGCATGATCTCGAGACCTTCTTCGGTCGGGCAGTTGCGGTCCAACAACGAACGCATCGATTCAAAAATAAGTCGATCGTTCGAGCAATCCAGCAAGAAAATGATGCGGGAATCCTTGTACGTCTCACGCATGGAGTCCATCAGGTAGGATTTACCAGCGCCGGGCGGCGAGACAATGAGGGTCAGTCCGCCTTCCTTGACCGCTTTCTCCAACCAATCTTCCCATTCCCCAACCAGCGCGGTAGAGAGTCTTGCCCACCGTTTGTTGGGGTCTTTCGTCAATTCATCGATCGACAACGCTTTTTCTCTCTCGTAGTGCACAGTTGTTGTCACAACAGTCTTGACAACGCTGTCCTCGTCGCCAGACGGGATGATGCGATCGCGATTCTCCGGCACGTTGTAGATGGTATTGCAGTCGTAAATGAAGATAAAACGCCATGGGTAGCGGAATGTGTATTCCGCAAAGCTTTTCATCAGGACGTCGCTCATCGCAGGCAGGCCTCTCACTTCCACGTGCGTCACGAAGTCGGAGAATTTGGATACAACACCGATGTACGTGTCGGCATCGCTCGCGCCGTTTTGCGCAGTGAAGCCATCGTGGCACACGCCAACAATTTCGTCGTTGATAACGCGCGATGAGCGCATCACCAGTCCATACGTGTCGTTTCGTCGCTTGCATAAGCGTGTCACGCGTGCCGAGAGCCCCAACCGGTTCTTGATGAGTTGCGCATGGTACGGTAGCGGCAGCGCCTGAGCCAAGCAATAGCAAATTATTGGCGTGCCTCTCGGCTGTTTATCGTCAACAAACATGTTCTCGGCTTTGCGCAACGAGCGGGAGCAAAGAAGTGTGAAAAACAGGTTTTTGAGCTCGGCTGACAGCGGCGAGATGAGGCAATACCGCATCCATCGATCGAACGCCGCGTTGAACGAGATGCACGTGGCCTTGCTTTCACCCACCAGCTTCTCCGGCGTCCAATCTTCTTTGTGCTTCTTCTTGAGCGCGTCGATTGTGTCTTCGAGAAACATGTTCTCCACGGCACGGGAGATGCGTCGATCGTAGAGGCAGCCAAGAACGACGCGTCCGCTGGAGTTCTTCGCCGCATCGGTGACAAAAAACGAAAGCACCGGCGGCGTGGAAGACGATTTGTTGCAGAAGTTCGTGACAGCCAAGCGGGGCATCGGTCCATAGCCAAAGTCACGTTCCAGCACAGCCAGCTTCGCGTTTTCTTCCAAATCTTTGGCTAGATCCAAGTTCTCGTAATATTCTTTCTCAAGCCCTTCCCGGTCGATGACCTTCGGATCGTTGTTGCCTTTGATTAGGTTTTCCAGCGCCTCGATGTCTTTGGCCTCCTGCAGGCGAAGGTTCGTGAAACCGTCGAGAATCCGACGTACGTGGTATTGTGGTGCACTGATCAACGTTGCAAGGATCCCTGACGTATGCGAAGCCGGGTCCAGAAGACCCATGAACCGCGACGAACATTGCCCCAACGCTTTCAGCTCGCTTTCCTGACTCCCCCAATTGTTCTTCAGCATCGTGCGCATCAGCCCGTAGTATTCTGAAGCTTGTGCGGGAGAGCCTTGCACCTGCACCTGCTGAAGCTCCGTGATCGTGTCCTTGATGTTCACGCGGATCATTCTCCCTTTGCGGGTCAACTCGACGAAGAAGTGTTTCACGACGCAATACGCAAGATGATGAACCTCTCGATTTTCGCCTTCGTGCATGCAAGCTTCCTCCAACATCTTGACGACGACTGGGAGTTGGGCGTCAGCGCTTACGCCGTTGGGACGATAGGCGGTCGTCCCCGACGCGTTACCCGTCTCCTCTCTTGTCTTGCCGATGAGATCCGCAATGCGCAGGACCCACAACAGCGCGACGCGGAGGGCTTTCTCTTCTTCGCCGAGCCTGATTCCGAGGTGACGGTGGTACTGCAGGATGTTCCACGGATACGCCGAATATTCGCCTTCACGCGCCGGTGCATCACTGAGAACGTACGCGGCAAACGTGTGGTTCTTGGTCTTCGTCAAGAAAAACCCACGGTGCACAAGCGTGCACGGCCGAGGAAGGGAGGAACAGTACTCCCATGCGTTGTAGGAATCGCGGAAGGAGGCAAGTACGGTGGCGGATTCAGTGAGGTCGCTCGCTCGAACGATTTTCTGATGCCCTTCGTCTCCGCCGACGAGCTTCACGGCGTGGCATTCCCCAACGTCTTTGAGGACGAAATCGGTGAAAAAACTTCCAGTGCTGATGCACGCTGTTGGGTGAAAATCAAAATCCCCGATGTCGCTTATATCGACAACCCCACCGTCGCTGCCAGTTGCATAGGACTCGCGAGCGACCTTTTGACCCCTCCCAGCACTGTTGCTGCTGTTCGAATCGGCGACCACGATACGCTTCGATTCCAACGCAAAAAACGGTTTAACGTCTGTTCCTTGGGGCTTGTGCGGCTGCGGAGCGGCGTCCGGCAGTTTGCTCGCTTTCGTTGCTACAAGAGGATCGAGGTCCGCCACGCCAGCTTGCTTCTTCACTGTCTCAAGCAGCTCAATGGAAATTGACGATGTGAAGGCAGCATCCTTCCTCACTTTTTTCTCCAGTTTTTCAATCCCACTGAAATCGAATTTTGTCGGCTTGCCATTGTGGTCTCGTGGATCCCAGTTTTTATTGGCGTACTCCAATTCCTTCCATAGGGATGGCGAAATCTTTTGGGCAAACGGAACCGCTTTCTTGTCCATTTGCCTTAGCTGGTCGAGCAAGTTGTTGATGATGTAGACGGACCACATGTCTGGCAGAGAAATGGCTAAGACGAAATCGTGAAACACAGCTGCGAAGTCGTCGAAAGGGAGCAGGCGCACGATGTTGGCGACGAATTCTGTGGCCATCAGCGTAGCTCGATCAGGGCCATTCTGTGGGCAGTGGTCCCAAACAATGCGCATCGCAGCAATATACGCACAAAGAGCGTTGTGGGCGATGTCCTCACCTTGACCTGTCTTGTACGTGTTGGCAAAACGGGCAGAGAACGCTTTGGTACATATCTTTATGAGCGCCTCCGGAGTCCACTTAGCCTTCTCATGCTCGACGTCGAAGATTGAAGGGATGCCCGCTAAATCATCGCCAGCACCCAGCGCAGGAAGAACGTCAATGTACTGTGTCAGCGTGGAGTGCGTGAACACTGCGTTCTCGATTCCGCTGCCAAAAAGCTCCACAACCTCCGCGTCCGCGATCACATGAAGGTCAAATGAGGAGGGCATAGGCGAAAACACATCCTGAGTCTTCCTTGCTGCTCCTACAATAGTCTTCATGTCCCCAAGTACCTTCGTGAGTTGGTCGCTCTTGTCAGAAGTGACGCAGGCGATGAGCGTCTGGTCTTTGATACCAAGGCTGTAGAACCACAACAATGCACAGCCAAATAGGATGTTCTTGTCGCTCACATCCACGTTGTTGCTGGATTTCGAACCCGCCGGTGTACTCAACAGCACCTCCAAATTGCACTCGATGGTCTCTTTGGAGACGCCTCGGTTGACGGCCAGATATTTGGCAACGCGCTGTTCGGTAGTGAGGGTCGTAGTGCGGCTGCATGAATAGGTCAGAGGTTGAAACAATCGTTCTGCGTCGCGCTTCATCAGAGGTCGCTGCGATACGGCCAGTGTGTACGACGGCCAGGGATCCACTTGTGTTGCCAATCGGACGTACATTATCGGTATACGCTTGCGCCCAACTCCTTCGGCGAAAGTGTTGAACGTCCCATCGTCCAAGGTGGCTCCTCGATGAGTCAGCATCAGCGCTAGCGGTGCGGCCATCGCCGCATTCTTTTCCACCGTAGCCAAAAATTGCTGTCGACACTCGTTTGCCTCGTTGCCTTCGTTGACGAACCAATGCAGCAGTTTGATGGCCTCGTCTTTGTCAGCGTGAGGCAGTGAAACAGCCATCAGCGGGTTGAGAATCCACAACGCGCACAGCAGTAGGTACGCCGACTCCGCTTTTTGCATCTCGCGCAGCACATACAGTTGGTTAGTCGGCGAGAGACAGCAATTCAAGATAGAGACCAGTTCAGAGAAGCTCCTTTGTCTGTCTTCCATCTTGTACGTTGCCAACGAACTGGCCAGGGATTTGAAGAACCGGATCAGCACTTTCATCAAATCAGTTGAGAGTTCAACCGGAAGCTTCACCTCGCAATTCGTCAACGCCATTCGCTGCTGTTCTTCGTCGGCGCCGAAGGCGGCGAAGTTATGGACCGGTAGCAGCTTAGGAAAGGGAACTTGCATATCCTGAAGGCGCGCTTCTTGATCGAGTTTTACGACCCACCACGCTACAGCGTTAAAGGCAACTTCACCGTCGTCAAAAACCCATGTCTCATGAAGTACTTCAATGCGCTTTTCTCGCGAGCCGACAACGTCATACAGCGCTTCAAGCTGCTGGGGCGTGCTGCATACCGACAAAAGATAGGCAATGCAGCGCATGGTGCATCTGTTTAGCAAAGACAGCGATGCTAACTTCTTGCGAATATCCAGAGCGGCGGTGCGCGGGCGGAAAATCTTCTGAAGTTCAGTAATGAATTCGGATTTCATCAACGGCGACTTGTCCCCTCCCATCCCAGCGACGGCAATGAACAACTTCATTGTGGCGCTGCCAAACAGAAAGCTTTCGTCGGTACTGACGTCTTTGCACGATTTCAGAATGTATTGCCGCATCCCAACTTGATTCATCAACACGTCTGGCATTTCCTCTGTCTCTTCTAGGGCCAGCATTGACTTCAATATTTTGTGGAGTTGGTCGTCAGAGCTGAGGGCCGAAATGTCGAGCTTTACTTCGGCTTTGATCAGGTTGTGCAGGTCCGCGTCGGTGAAGGCGGGCAGCTCGGTTGCGATCTGGCTGTCGCTGCATAGCAGGATCCACATCACGCAGCTCATGCGCATGGAGACCGTCTTCTTCGACGGCTGCGTCTGCCAGTCCTGCAGTTGCTTTTGTACGATCGGACAAGAAAGGTGCGCGACAACGCGATCGAGCCACAACCGCTTTCCGTTTATCAGCGCTGACGCCAATTGCAACAAGATGAGGGGATTGATGGAGCAAAGGACACGCACCGGACACGGACAAACGTCGAGAATGGAAAACAAAGAGACGGCGCTCATGGTGAAGCCCGACGACCAAACCGCCTCGATCGCGTTCCAGTGCAGATCTCGGTTGTCTTTTGAGCACAACGCAATCGTTTCGTACGACGTTGTTTCTTTCGCGACGGTCTCGTAACTCGGACTGGTCACCCGGTGCGCTTCGCCGGTAATGAAAGTGGCGGACAGCGACGGCTGACTGACGTCGCGCACCTCCCCCAAGTTCCCATCGTACCCCCAACACACGAAGAAATACAGACGAACGCGCTCGACATGGGACATCCATTCCGTGACGGGCATACAACGCAAGAAGTATCGGTACGGAATTTCCATTTTGCCTGCGGCGAGTTTGACATGTTCGGCGAAAGGAAGCTTTGGTATGTCTCGGACTAGGCTCTGTACTTCCACCGATGTCGCAGTGGAAAGGATCTTCACGTCGCACGTCATTCCCACCATGTTAAGATCGTTTGGATCGGCCGCTTGCACAACGAAAACGCACGTCTTCTTCGCCGTGCGATTATACCGCGTTTCGTCGCAGAACTCTTCGATGATCTTCTTCCGCTGGGCAACGCTTAACGTGTTCAGTTTCTTGTACACGACCAACACGCCGTACTGCGGATGCGGGACATTCACCAAGCGGCGGAAGTTTTCAGTCTGCTGTTGAGAACCGGCGACGATGACGTGCTCGGCTACCTCTTTGTCTTCGAATTCAACCAGCGAATGGACAACGGTGTCGCCGGTTTCAAGAATCACAAAAAGACCGCGCTGCGGATCTTGCTCTTCGATGAAACGATCCAACCGGTTCTTCCAGGAGCAAACCTCACTTTCGTATTTGGTTGCAATCTCCGTGCCCTTCTCCTCGAGGGAGCTTCGTCCGAACATTTTCACAACGGAATCGTAAGTGACGGAAATGGCCGCGGACGCCACAGGGAGGGAGTCGTCTTTTCCGTACGGAATCACCGACGTCATCCGGGTGGCAGTCTTGCACTTCTGCGAGATCATCACGGCGTCTTGACGGCCGCACCCGAAGACTTCCAAGACAATCGGCCGCGACTCGACAACGACCCTCAGGCCGCTTGTGCCGACGCCCAATGCCTCGAGAAACTGCGTGATGCTGGACGCGTTTATTTCCCCTTCGAAACGGACAACGACGACATTCAGTTGGACCATTGTGAGTAGCGCCGTGAGAATCTTCAGTTTGGCGGCAAAGCTCTCTTCATCGATGGAAATATGCGTCGGTGAGATCCGCAGCTCGCCAGCCTTGGCAAGCAGAAGGGCGATTTCCTCTTCGATGCAGACGAAGAAGCGCAGAGGAACGGCTGAGCCAAGGCCAAGAAGCCGGCGCAACGCCGCCGAAACGTCGTCGCCTTGAGCCAGCTCACGCTCCATCTGGTCCTCCATGAGCTGTTTCGTCGCCGGCAAAGAGCTCAGAGAAGCTGGTGTGAGATGGTACTGCACTTGCAGCGGCACGTTGGGCGGTGGGTACGTCTCGTCGTCCGATTTGTCGATCGTGCTGCGCAACTTGTGCCACGCTTGAACGTCTTGCTCCAGCTTCAGAGCGTGGAAGAGAAGGGCAGGAGGCTCACGGACCCCTCCATCGCTCTCCGTCATTGACTTAAACTGTTCCGTGAGCTTCCTCACGTTAACTAGGACACAGAAGAACGGGCGAAATGTTTCTTGCCGGTCATCGACTTCCTGCGCGTATTTGGCCGGGACAATCGGATGGTGGTAGTTGCCGCTAACTGTGAACTCGTTCTCCTCCTTGTGCCGCAGGATAATCTCTGTGTCGCGATGCCCGTCGTTGTACACAAGCCTGATCTTTCCATGCCAGCTCTTCAGCACGTTTAGGAGCGCATCGCCGCTTTCACCGGCGGTCTCCGCCGTCCAGTACAGTCGGTTGCCTTCAATACGGTAGCGTCCGTAGTCGCAAAAGCCAACCGAGACCACTTTTTCCACTCCCTCCGAAAAAGTAGCTTTGCGGGCGACTGTGCGCACGACGCTTCTGTCGACGACGACGAGAATGGGGTCTTCTAGATCGCGCAACTCCAGTCTCTGGCTCCAGCGGAACACGACCTGGGCGTGGTACCACGACCGGGAGAGAAACGAAGAGATCGCTTCGATGAGGTACTTGCGGTACATGGCGATGCCCGTGTCGTCGAAGTCGTCCAGCGTGTCGTCGATCAATCGATCTTTCAGCGCTCTGCGCCCAAACTTGTCGAACCTCGTTCCGCCAATCAATTCCGCTAACTTGACTACACTTTCTAGTTTCAAGTCCCGTTGAAATTGCTTCGCCTCCGCTGCCCAATCTTGCTGGCATCGGGCATACTTGTGTTGGAAGACGCGGAACCATTCCACAACAGCATCGTCGCTGTTGGGAACGACGTCGACGAACTTAGGCGTATATTCATTTTGCATCAAGTTCTCGTGTAACTTGAAGTGGCGCATGGCCTCCTGCATTTCCTTGCTCTGATTCTGCAGTGTTTGGTACAGCGAGTTGGCAATCTTCGTCAGCGGTGTTTTGTTCGCCAACTCTCGGGCGACGAACTCGTACAATGGGTTAGTCTTTTCGATGTTGTTTCCGAATAGCTGTTCGACGTGGTTTTCGTCGTAGCCGCATCGGCTCTTCCCATAGATCCATCCAATACGGTATCGGTGCTTGCTCACCATGAACTGCGCGATGTTGTGCACGTCCGCAACAAGCGACTTCCGCACTTCCAAGCTCATCGTCTTCGCGTCGCGTGGAAGGCTTCGGAGACTCGGAGGATCGATGAAGGTGCCATCCACCTCGCTCTGGCAAGCATGGAAGACGCGGTGGATGCGCGCAATGGCGTCGATGCACTCTAGATGTGCCGCTTCCGATTCGATAAGGTGATTCGGTGTTGAGTACGCAATGATGGCTTCGAGGTGGTCGTACGTGCAACAGTTGAGCCCCAAGAACCGTTGCGTGTTCTCTGTCACAGTCGTGGCCTCCACAGTGGGATCGAGGTATTTTTTGTCTTCTTGGCAAGCTTCGCTCAGCCGCGTAATCACCATGGCGCGGAAGCTGTTGCGGACCGCGGTGTTCACTGGATCGGTGGTGCGGCAGTGGTACTGCGCCACAAGGTCTTTGTGCGGGCGGTGGGGATACTCCATTTCTGGCACCGGTTCTGCCACCGCGCCAGTCGGGTTTGTTGCAGGAGCCACACCCGTTGGTACGAGGCCTCGAGCGAGTGCTTTGTTGTAAAGTGCCACTAACTTCTTCATTTTGCCGTGGGCAGAAAGAGTGTTTTTGGTCGTCGTTTGCTCATCGCATGGACACCTAAATACGTACGAAGCTTTGGAGTCCTTTTCGCACTTGCTGAAGTGTGCTGCGCAGATGAACTTCTCGCAATGATCGAGCTCAATTGGGACTTCGAGCACCTCATTGCACTCATGACACTTCACAAACTCAGCGAGTTTTGCAAAGTAATCGTTCACTAAGTTCTTCCTTATGCTGTCGACAACAAGTTCCTCTTTTTTCGTTGTTGTTCCATCGCATTTGCACGTAAACATCGGTTCAACGAAGTGTTCTTTGCAGATGAACTTCTTGCAGTATTCTAGCTGAATTGGTTCTAGAAGCAGTTCCTGACACGCATGGCACAGCACTTCCTCGGGAATTTTGGTTTCCATTGGTTGCACCAAATTAAACTTGGCTTTCCTATCTTACTTTTCCTTTGATTCTTTGCAATTAAACTTGCCTACGTTTTTTTTTTGGGACAACAAAAAGGAACAATGACCAGCATTTTGTCCCACTTGTTCAGCTTATGGAGGTTTTCAGCGAAGAGGAAGGAAAGTCAACACGGTACATACACTCGTTCAACTCACTGCCTCGTACGAGATAATCGTTCGCTTGGCGTCCGAGTAGAGGTTATTGCCGGGGTAAGGGTGTTTCCTCACCAGCGTAGCCGCAGTTGGTTCGTCTCCTGGGGGTATCCAGAGCAGGTACAGCGGAGGGTGTAAGTTGTGACTTCGAGCGGCTCTTCCCGCGTTCCGCCTCGGGATCCCAGGCGCCGTTGGGGCCTTCCCCATAGTGGCTCATTTCCTTTGGTTTAGGATAGGTTGCAGGGCCACCACTAATGCTGTCGCATTGTCTATTTGTAGTCTCTTTGGCAGAGGAGGCACAATAAACCATTCGTGGTGTCGATCAATTGTTTTTCACCACAGTACAAAAACAACTAAACCAGAAGATCGAAAAAGAAAATGAAGCATGACTTCGAAAGAAAGAGCAGCAAAACACAAAAAAACGGGTATGAGCGATTTCGGAATGCTTAGAATTTGAAAAAAAAAGGGAGGAAAAATGAAGCCCGTCAGTTATGAGGAAAAATAAATAAAAGAAAAGGAAACAATAAACGCGTTAAAAAATTCACTGCGTCAAAAAAGGAACGGCCGATCGCCATGGCGGAAAAAAAGACTGTAGTGAAAAGTCAATTTGGCGTCTATATTGCCTCGTTACCAACTTCATTTCTTTGCACGTCACACTTTCTTGTCCTCAAGGCTTCGCCGATCCGTGAATCTTGCGTCTGAACTCGGCGATCTTTTTTCCGACTTCCCCGCCCAGGACGATCGGCAGGACATCGTCTTTTGCCGCGGCGGCGGCGCGGAAGTTGCGCTTGACACCCACTTCGAGGACACCCGCATCGGTGTCGGCGCCCTCGATTTGCAAACAGTCTTTCAAATCCACGGCAACGTCAAGCGAGACGAGGTGGCGCTGCAGCCTGTCTGGCATGTCTCCGTATGGTTTCGCCGCCACCGCCGCCCGCACGAGCTCTGGGCAGTCGACGCCGATGAAGTTGCGGTCAAACATTGTCAGCACCTCGGCAAGGCTGATCTGCATGCCGTGCGCCACCTTCCAAAGAATGCGAAGCGGTTCGGACCATTCGCGCGGCATGAATTCGGTCTTCTTGGCCACGCGCATGGCGAGCCGAATGTTGAAGGGGCCCTTGATGTCGAGGAGGTATTCGAGACTGCCGCCGTACACGATCAATTGCAGCTCCTCCCACCATACGTCGTTGAATTTTGCCTCGTCTTCGACGCGCTCGGCAACGACGGCCAACAGCCAATTTTGCAGTGACAACGTCCGGCCGTGCAGGTCGTCGGCGACGGTGTTCACTGCTTTGCCGTACTGGTTGACCCATTGGAGCAGCACGATCTCACCGTCCATGTTGCAAGCGGCGCCGAGCCGCTGTGTACGAGTCCTTACGTCCTCGCGGAACTGCTCAGTCTTTTGCATTTCCTCGGCCGACGTCATGCGGGTTCGGCGCCACACGAGCGACGTGAACGGCGCGCTGAACGATCCCCGTTCTTCTTTGATGCACGTTGGCGGGTACGACGACAGCACTGTTTCTGCGATGAAGTTTTGTGGGTCGAGCGTTTGAAGAATTGACAGCAAGTTTTCGGGTGCGAGGGCCGACAGCACGGCGCGCGAGTCTGGCGCAGTCAGCAGGATGTTCTCAAGCATGTCGATCGCGGTTACGAAGCGCTGCTTCCACGCATTTCGGATATCGCTGTTCCAATCCAAGGCCTTCCCGGACTTGACGGCTTTGTAGATCCAATCCAAGTCATGGAATGGTCCGTCAGTCTTGGCCGCGTCGCACTTCTCCAGCGATGCGGGCTCGGCGAACATGCCGCAAATGATGGGAAAGCCGACCTGATCGATGACCTGCAGCCGCGCAAAACAGCCTTCAATTTTGGCGCTATCGATCGGTTCCATATCGAAGTATTTCATCGCGTAGACGACCCACATCGTGAGCCGCTGCACGGGATGGAGAATGAGATTGTCCGTTTTGGCACCAATGTCACCAATCACAGTGCCGTTGGCGCTGAATTCCTGCACGGACAGCATCATGTCGCACGTTGAGCAGTCGACAGCTTGTGTAAAGCTGAGCGAGGCGAGAACCAGCAACTTCAGAGGATCGTCGTTCTTAATGGCCTCCTCCATGAGTGCCTTCAGCGGCGTGCCTGTCTGTTGATCTGGGGTCAAACGCCATTTCACTTCGTAGATGCATCGCCAAAAGCATTGGACAAAATAGCCGACGAAGGGACCAAGGGCGGGCAATTTTTCCATCATAGCTTGTTGGAGACCGACGGTACAACGGGGGTCGTCGGTTTGACCGCCGTTGAACGCTTCGAAGATGATCTTCCGATCCCGAAGGGTGCAGGCGTTGTCCGAGAAAAGCGCGCGGCGGGCACAGTGGAACGCGAAAATGAAATCCGACGCCTTTTTCCTTTCCGCCTCGTTCTGGCAGCCGCTGATCACGTCCCTACAGACGAGGTCCACCTTCTTTGCCGACAGCCGTGCTCGTATGTGGTGGACGGTGTTCTTCGGAAAGCGTTTCTTGCAGCTCTCAATCAACTCATCGTCGAGTTTCTCGGATCTATTCGCTACAAGCACCACGTTCAACTTCCCGGCCTTGGCGCACAACCAATCCATCAACTCCTTCTTCTTTTTGGCGGTGAGGAAGTGGTACTCATCGGCGATGAGCATGATCTCGAGACCTTCTTCGGTCGGGCAGTTGCGGTCCAACAACGAACGCATCGATTCAAAAATAAGTCGATCGTTCGAGCAATCCAGCAAGAAAATGATGCGGGAATCCTTGTACGTCTCACGCATGGAGTCCATCAGGTAGGATTTACCAGCGCCGGGCGGCGAGACAATGAGGGTCAGTCCGCCTTCCTTGACCGCTTTCTCCAACCAATCTTCCCATTCCCCAACCAGCGCGGTAGAGAGTCTTGCCCACCGTTTGTTGGGGTCTTTCGTCAATTCATCGATCGACAACGCTTTTTCTCTCTCGTAGTGCACAGTTGTTGTCACAACAGTCTTGACAACGCTGTCCTCGTCGCCAGACGGGATGATGCGATCGCGATTCTCCGGCACGTTGTAGATGGTATTGCAGTCGTAAATGAAGATAAAACGCCATGGGTAGCGGAATGTGTATTCCGCAAAGCTTTTCATCAGGACGTCGCTCATCGCAGGCAGGCCTCTCACTTCCACGTGCGTCACGAAGTCGGAGAATTTGGATACAACACCGATGTACGTGTCGGCATCGCTCGCGCCGTTTTGCGCAGTGAAGCCATCGTGGCACACGCCAACAATTTCGTCGTTGATAACGCGCGATGAGCGCATCACCAGTCCATACGTGTCGTTTCGTCGCTTGCATAAGCGTGTCACGCGTGCCGAGAGCCCCAACCGGTTCTTGATGAGTTGCGCATGGTACGGTAGCGGCAGCGCCTGAGCCAAGCAATAGCAAATTATTGGCGTGCCTCTCGGCTGTTTATCGTCAACAAACATGTTCTCGGCTTTGCGCAACGAGCGGGAGCAAAGAAGTGTGAAAAACAGGTTTTTGAGCTCGGCTGACAGCGGCGAGATGAGGCAATACCGCATCCATCGATCGAACGCCGCGTTGAACGAGATGCACGTGGCCTTGCTTTCACCCACCAGCTTCTCCGGCGTCCAATCTTCTTTGTGCTTCTTCTTGAGCGCGTCGATTGTGTCTTCGAGAAACATGTTCTCCACGGCACGGGAGATGCGTCGATCGTAGAGGCAGCCAAGAACGACGCGTCCGCTGGAGTTCTTCGCCGCATCGGTGACAAAAAACGAAAGCACCGGCGGCGTGGAAGACGATTTGTTGCAGAAGTTCGTGACAGCCAAGCGGGGCATCGGTCCATAGCCAAAGTCACGTTCCAGCACAGCCAGCTTCGCGTTTTCTTCCAAATCTTTGGCTAGATCCAAGTTCTCGTAATATTCTTTCTCAAGCCCTTCCCGGTCGATGACCTTCGGATCGTTGTTGCCTTTGATTAGGTTTTCCAGCGCCTCGATGTCTTTGGCCTCCTGCAGGCGAAGGTTCGTGAAACCGTCGAGAATCCGACGTACGTGGTATTGTGGTGCACTGATCAACGTTGCAAGGATCCCTGACGTATGCGAAGCCGGGTCCAGAAGACCCATGAACCGCGACGAACATTGCCCCAACGCTTTCAGCTCGCTTTCCTGACTCCCCCAATTGTTCTTCAGCATCGTGCGCATCAGCCCGTAGTATTCTGAAGCTTGTGCGGGAGAGCCTTGCACCTGCACCTGCTGAAGCTCCGTGATCGTGTCCTTGATGTTCACGCGGATCATTCTCCCTTTGCGGGTCAACTCGACGAAGAAGTGTTTCACGACGCAATACGCAAGATGATGAACCTCTCGATTTTCGCCTTCGTGCATGCAAGCTTCCTCCAACATCTTGACGACGACTGGGAGTTGGGCGTCAGCGCTTACGCCGTTGGGACGATAGGCGGTCGTCCCCGACGCGTTACCCGTCTCCTCTCTTGTCTTGCCGATGAGATCCGCAATGCGCAGGACCCACAACAGCGCGACGCGGAGGGCTTTCTCTTCTTCGCCGAGCCTGATTCCGAGGTGACGGTGGTACTGCAGGATGTTCCACGGATACGCCGAATATTCGCCTTCACGCGCCGGTGCATCACTGAGAACGTACGCGGCAAACGTGTGGTTCTTGGTCTTCGTCAAGAAAAACCCACGGTGCACAAGCGTGCACGGCCGAGGAAGGGAGGAACAGTACTCCCATGCGTTGTAGGAATCGCGGAAGGAGGCAAGTACGGTGGCGGATTCAGTGAGGTCGCTCGCTCGAACGATTTTCTGATGCCCTTCGTCTCCGCCGACGAGCTTCACGGCGTGGCATTCCCCAACGTCTTTGAGGACGAAATCGGTGAAAAAACTTCCAGTGCTGATGCACGCTGTTGGGTGAAAATCAAAATCCCCGATGTCGCTTATATCGACAACCCCACCGTCGCTGCCAGTTGCATAGGACTCGCGAGCGACCTTTTGACCCCTCCCAGCACTGTTGCTGCTGTTCGAATCGGCGACCACGATACGCTTCGATTCCAACGCAAAAAACGGTTTAACGTCTGTTCCTTGGGGCTTGTGCGGCTGCGGAGCGGCGTCCGGCAGTTTGCTCGCTTTCGTTGCTACAAGAGGATCGAGGTCCGCCACGCCAGCTTGCTTCTTCACTGTCTCAAGCAGCTCAATGGAAATTGACGATGTGAAGGCAGCATCCTTCCTCACTTTTTTCTCCAGTTTTTCAATCCCACTGAAATCGAATTTTGTCGGCTTGCCATTGTGGTCTCGTGGATCCCAGTTTTTATTGGCGTACTCCAATTCCTTCCATAGGGATGGCGAAATCTTTTGGGCAAACGGAACCGCTTTCTTGTCCATTTGCCTTAGCTGGTCGAGCAAGTTGTTGATGATGTAGACGGACCACATGTCTGGCAGAGAAATGGCTAAGACGAAATCGTGAAACACAGCTGCGAAGTCGTCGAAAGGGAGCAGGCGCACGATGTTGGCGACGAATTCTGTGGCCATCAGCGTAGCTCGATCAGGGCCATTCTGTGGGCAGTGGTCCCAAACAATGCGCATCGCAGCAATATACGCACAAAGAGCGTTGTGGGCGATGTCCTCACCTTGACCTGTCTTGTACGTGTTGGCAAAACGGGCAGAGAACGCTTTGGTACATATCTTTATGAGCGCCTCCGGAGTCCACTTAGCCTTCTCATGCTCGACGTCGAAGATTGAAGGGATGCCCGCTAAATCATCGCCAGCACCCAGCGCAGGAAGAACGTCAATGTACTGTGTCAGCGTGGAGTGCGTGAACACTGCGTTCTCGATTCCGCTGCCAAAAAGCTCCACAACCTCCGCGTCCGCGATCACATGAAGGTCAAATGAGGAGGGCATAGGCGAAAACACATCCTGAGTCTTCCTTGCTGCTCCTACAATAGTCTTCATGTCCCCAAGTACCTTCGTGAGTTGGTCGCTCTTGTCAGAAGTGACGCAGGCGATGAGCGTCTGGTCTTTGATACCAAGGCTGTAGAACCACAACAATGCACAGCCAAATAGGATGTTCTTGTCGCTCACATCCACGTTGTTGCTGGATTTCGAACCCGCCGGTGTACTCAACAGCACCTCCAAATTGCACTCGATGGTCTCTTTGGAGACGCCTCGGTTGACGGCCAGATATTTGGCAACGCGCTGTTCGGTAGTGAGGGTCGTAGTGCGGCTGCATGAATAGGTCAGAGGTTGAAACAATCGTTCTGCGTCGCGCTTCATCAGAGGTCGCTGCGATACGGCCAGTGTGTACGACGGCCAGGGATCCACTTGTGTTGCCAATCGGACGTACATTATCGGTATACGCTTGCGCCCAACTCCTTCGGCGAAAGTGTTGAACGTCCCATCGTCCAAGGTGGCTCCTCGATGAGTCAGCATCAGCGCTAGCGGTGCGGCCATCGCCGCATTCTTTTCCACCGTAGCCAAAAATTGCTGTCGACACTCGTTTGCCTCGTTGCCTTCGTTGACGAACCAATGCAGCAGTTTGATGGCCTCGTCTTTGTCAGCGTGAGGCAGTGAAACAGCCATCAGCGGGTTGAGAATCCACAACGCGCACAGCAGTAGGTACGCCGACTCCGCTTTTTGCATCTCGCGCAGCACATACAGTTGGTTAGTCGGCGAGAGACAGCAATTCAAGATAGAGACCAGTTCAGAGAAGCTCCTTTGTCTGTCTTCCATCTTGTACGTTGCCAACGAACTGGCCAGGGATTTGAAGAACCGGATCAGCACTTTCATCAAATCAGTTGAGAGTTCAACCGGAAGCTTCACCTCGCAATTCGTCAACGCCATTCGCTGCTGTTCTTCGTCGGCGCCGAAGGCGGCGAAGTTATGGACCGGTAGCAGCTTAGGAAAGGGAACTTGCATATCCTGAAGGCGCGCTTCTTGATCGAGTTTTACGACCCACCACGCTACAGCGTTAAAGGCAACTTCACCGTCGTCAAAAACCCATGTCTCATGAAGTACTTCAATGCGCTTTTCTCGCGAGCCGACAACGTCATACAGCGCTTCAAGCTGCTGGGGCGTGCTGCATACCGACAAAAGATAGGCAATGCAGCGCATGGTGCATCTGTTTAGCAAAGACAGCGATGCTAACTTCTTGCGAATATCCAGAGCGGCGGTGCGCGGGCGGAAAATCTTCTGAAGTTCAGTAATGAATTCGGATTTCATCAACGGCGACTTGTCCCCTCCCATCCCAGCGACGGCAATGAACAACTTCATTGTGGCGCTGCCAAACAGAAAGCTTTCGTCGGTACTGACGTCTTTGCACGATTTCAGAATGTATTGCCGCATCCCAACTTGATTCATCAACACGTCTGGCATTTCCTCTGTCTCTTCTAGGGCCAGCATTGACTTCAATATTTTGTGGAGTTGGTCGTCAGAGCTGAGGGCCGAAATGTCGAGCTTTACTTCGGCTTTGATCAGGTTGTGCAGGTCCGCGTCGGTGAAGGCGGGCAGCTCGGTTGCGATCTGGCTGTCGCTGCATAGCAGGATCCACATCACGCAGCTCATGCGCATGGAGACCGTCTTCTTCGACGGCTGCGTCTGCCAGTCCTGCAGTTGCTTTTGTACGATCGGACAAGAAAGGTGCGCGACAACGCGATCGAGCCACAACCGCTTTCCGTTTATCAGCGCTGACGCCAATTGCAACAAGATGAGGGGATTGATGGAGCAAAGGACACGCACCGGACACGGACAAACGTCGAGAATGGAAAACAAAGAGACGGCGCTCATGGTGAAGCCCGACGACCAAACCGCCTCGATCGCGTTCCAGTGCAGATCTCGGTTGTCTTTTGAGCACAACGCAATCGTTTCGTACGACGTTGTTTCTTTCGCGACGGTCTCGTAACTCGGACTGGTCACCCGGTGCGCTTCGCCGGTAATGAAAGTGGCGGACAGCGACGGCTGACTGACGTCGCGCACCTCCCCCAAGTTCCCATCGTACCCCCAACACACGAAGAAATACAGACGAACGCGCTCGACATGGGACATCCATTCCGTGACGGGCATACAACGCAAGAAGTATCGGTACGGAATTTCCATTTTGCCTGCGGCGAGTTTGACATGTTCGGCGAAAGGAAGCTTTGGTATGTCTCGGACTAGGCTCTGTACTTCCACCGATGTCGCAGTGGAAAGGATCTTCACGTCGCACGTCATTCCCACCATGTTAAGATCGTTTGGATCGGCCGCTTGCACAACGAAAACGCACGTCTTCTTCGCCGTGCGATTATACCGCGTTTCGTCGCAGAACTCTTCGATGATCTTCTTCCGCTGGGCAACGCTTAACGTGTTCAGTTTCTTGTACACGACCAACACGCCGTACTGCGGATGCGGGACATTCACCAAGCGGCGGAAGTTTTCAGTCTGCTGTTGAGAACCGGCGACGATGACGTGCTCGGCTACCTCTTTGTCTTCGAATTCAACCAGCGAATGGACAACGGTGTCGCCGGTTTCAAGAATCACAAAAAGACCGCGCTGCGGATCTTGCTCTTCGATGAAACGATCCAACCGGTTCTTCCAGGAGCAAACCTCACTTTCGTATTTGGTTGCAATCTCCGTGCCCTTCTCCTCGAGGGAGCTTCGTCCGAACATTTTCACAACGGAATCGTAAGTGACGGAAATGGCCGCGGACGCCACAGGGAGGGAGTCGTCTTTTCCGTACGGAATCACCGACGTCATCCGGGTGGCAGTCTTGCACTTCTGCGAGATCATCACGGCGTCTTGACGGCCGCACCCGAAGACTTCCAAGACAATCGGCCGCGACTCGACAACGACCCTCAGGCCGCTTGTGCCGACGCCCAATGCCTCGAGAAACTGCGTGATGCTGGACGCGTTTATTTCCCCTTCGAAACGGACAACGACGACATTCAGTTGGACCATTGTGAGTAGCGCCGTGAGAATCTTCAGTTTGGCGGCAAAGCTCTCTTCATCGATGGAAATATGCGTCGGTGAGATCCGCAGCTCGCCAGCCTTGGCAAGCAGAAGGGCGATTTCCTCTTCGATGCAGACGAAGAAGCGCAGAGGAACGGCTGAGCCAAGGCCAAGAAGCCGGCGCAACGCCGCCGAAACGTCGTCGCCTTGAGCCAGCTCACGCTCCATCTGGTCCTCCATGAGCTGTTTCGTCGCCGGCAAAGAGCTCAGAGAAGCTGGTGTGAGATGGTACTGCACTTGCAGCGGCACGTTGGGCGGTGGGTACGTCTCGTCGTCCGATTTGTCGATCGTGCTGCGCAACTTGTGCCACGCTTGAACGTCTTGCTCCAGCTTCAGAGCGTGGAAGAGAAGGGCAGGAGGCTCACGGACCCCTCCATCGCTCTCCGTCATTGACTTAAACTGTTCCGTGAGCTTCCTCACGTTAACTAGGACACAGAAGAACGGGCGAAATGTTTCTTGCCGGTCATCGACTTCCTGCGCGTATTTGGCCGGGACAATCGGATGGTGGTAGTTGCCGCTAACTGTGAACTCGTTCTCCTCCTTGTGCCGCAGGATAATCTCTGTGTCGCGATGCCCGTCGTTGTACACAAGCCTGATCTTTCCATGCCAGCTCTTCAGCACGTTTAGGAGCGCATCGCCGCTTTCACCGGCGGTCTCCGCCGTCCAGTACAGTCGGTTGCCTTCAATACGGTAGCGTCCGTAGTCGCAAAAGCCAACCGAGACCACTTTTTCCACTCCCTCCGAAAAAGTAGCTTTGCGGGCGACTGTGCGCACGACGCTTCTGTCGACGACGACGAGAATGGGGTCTTCTAGATCGCGCAACTCCAGTCTCTGGCTCCAGCGGAACACGACCTGGGCGTGGTACCACGACCGGGAGAGAAACGAAGAGATCGCTTCGATGAGGTACTTGCGGTACATGGCGATGCCCGTGTCGTCGAAGTCGTCCAGCGTGTCGTCGATCAATCGATCTTTCAGCGCTCTGCGCCCAAACTTGTCGAACCTCGTTCCGCCAATCAATTCCGCTAACTTGACTACACTTTCTAGTTTCAAGTCCCGTTGAAATTGCTTCGCCTCCGCTGCCCAATCTTGCTGGCATCGGGCATACTTGTGTTGGAAGACGCGGAACCATTCCACAACAGCATCGTCGCTGTTGGGAACGACGTCGACGAACTTAGGCGTATATTCATTTTGCATCAAGTTCTCGTGTAACTTGAAGTGGCGCATGGCCTCCTGCATTTCCTTGCTCTGATTCTGCAGTGTTTGGTACAGCGAGTTGGCAATCTTCGTCAGCGGTGTTTTGTTCGCCAACTCTCGGGCGACGAACTCGTACAATGGGTTAGTCTTTTCGATGTTGTTTCCGAATAGCTGTTCGACGTGGTTTTCGTCGTAGCCGCATCGGCTCTTCCCATAGATCCATCCAATACGGTATCGGTGCTTGCTCACCATGAACTGCGCGATGTTGTGCACGTCCGCAACAAGCGACTTCCGCACTTCCAAGCTCATCGTCTTCGCGTCGCGTGGAAGGCTTCGGAGACTCGGAGGATCGATGAAGGTGCCATCCACCTCGCTCTGGCAAGCATGGAAGACGCGGTGGATGCGCGCAATGGCGTCGATGCACTCTAGATGTGCCGCTTCCGATTCGATAAGGTGATTCGGTGTTGAGTACGCAATGATGGCTTCGAGGTGGTCGTACGTGCAACAGTTGAGCCCCAAGAACCGTTGCGTGTTCTCTGTCACAGTCGTGGCCTCCACAGTGGGATCGAGGTATTTTTTGTCTTCTTGGCAAGCTTCGCTCAGCCGCGTAATCACCATGGCGCGGAAGCTGTTGCGGACCGCGGTGTTCACTGGATCGGTGGTGCGGCAGTGGTACTGCGCCACAAGGTCTTTGTGCGGGCGGTGGGAATAGTCCATTTCTGGCACCGGTTCTGCCACCACGCCAGTCGGGTTCGCTCCTGCTGAGGACGTAGTATCCGCGGATGTGAGTGTTGCCTTGTAAAGTTCTACTTCTCTGTTCTTTCTGCCGTGGACTCGGAGAACGCGTTTGGTCGTCGTTTTTCCTTGGCAGGTACACGTCTTTGCGCATTCGTACGTCAAGGAATCGCTGAAGTGCATTTTGCAGACAAAGTTCTCGCAGTGGTCGAGCTCAATCGGATCTTGCAACACTCCTTTACATTCGTGGCACGCCACGTTGGAGGGTATGTCGCTTTGCATTGATCTGACCGAATTAAACTTGGTTTTCCTATCCTTTCTCTTTTCTCTTTGATTTTTCTTGGCAATTAAACTTGTCTACAATTTGTATTTTAGTTTTTCGGAAACGGGAAACAAAAAAAGCAATGGATGAGCATCGTATCCCACCCTAGGCACGTAGTCTTGGAGGTTTTTGCCATTCTATACTAATTGGGGTAACGGTAGAGGGTGGGAGGCACAACAGTACATGCGATCAGATCAGAAGAGGGAAGGGAAGACGATGTTCCACGCACTGTCGTGCAGAGCAGGAGACGTTAACACGTGTATTGACTTAAATAGGCGCCGCACGCAAGAACACGAGCTCATGGCAATAGGCGAACATGACTTCGTTGTGAAATCTAGCATCCAGTTCCGTCATGCCGATGAAATTGTTCATGCCGTCCTTGTCGCGCACCCAGCCGCTCACCAGCGGTCCCATGCCGGCCAGACGCTGCGTTCGCGGCGACATCGCCGGATGCTGCTTCATGATAGGGGACGGCACCGCGACGTCGTGGCCCAGAACACTCACAAGCTGTTTCGAGCTTGGACTGACAGCGTTCGGGTTCACGGTCAGTTGCAATTGGGTGCTCATTCGACGTTCGCGCTCGAATAGGGCAGGTGGTTGGACGTCGAGCATCTGCGGTGGGCTATGGGAAACGGTCTTTCTGGTCGACGGGGCAGAACCCTCATCAACGTCACCGCGACCCAAAAATTTCGGGTCCACGATCGCGGTGCGCGTCAGTTCAGCGAAGGAGATCGGTGGCGTCTCCGCGTTGGGACGCGGCGCCGGTTCTTTCTGTGTCTGAACGACGTCCTTCGCACCAGGGGTCAGACGAGGCGACATTTTTTGCGGCGGCAATGCCAAAACACTTTCCGGGAGCGGAGCGACGGACATGAGCTGCCCGACGAACAAACGGTCGTCCCTCGGCGGCTCGTTTGGAAGCACAAAATCGTGTCGTGGCGGTTTACTGTGCCCCACCCGACGGTTGGACCCGTCGCCGTAAATGGTGTGGGCGGCGGCGGCGCGGTGCGGTGGTTGCGGGGCGATATTCGCGTGGTAGTTCTGATACGATGGAACGTCCGCATACCCAGCGGCGGTCACCGCCTTGTAGCTGTCGTCCCGCTGAAAAAGACGCACCATCTGATTGACGGATCGAGGTCCTGTGTTGAGCGACGACGCGGACGCGACGGAGTTCAACGACTGCAAGGTTGCGGCCAGAGGACTCATCTCCCCACCGCTACTGCTGTGTTGCTCCTCCGATTTCACCATCGACGACGCAGCCACAAGCGTCGGGATCGACGGCAACGTATAATGCGGAATGGCTACCAGACGTTTATGTTTCGGCGGGGTCGCAGGCTTTTGTACCGTGGGTAAATTTTTGTGCTTCGCGTTTGTCAATGCCAGTGCCTTTTCCTGTTCGTATTTCGGCGTGATGCGTTGCGGGTGGTGCGTGACCCGAGGGCTGATACTTTCGTACGGCGACGGCCGCTTTGGTTTCGTAACTTTGAGAATCGTCGGCGTCGGAATGTTGAAATCAACTTCGCGGTGTTCTTCTGCTGAAAACGAGCTATTGAGGTCCGTGCCGTCGAAGACAACGAAATTGTGGCTGACCTCCATCGGGACCCCTTCCATCATCTCCACGGGCAGCCGTGGGGGCTCACAGCCGGCAGCGATAATGTTGCTCGTTCGCGTCGTCACAGCAAACGAGGTCACCGAGGCCGCCAACTCGGTCGCCGCGGCGCTGAAATGCTTTGGCGACGTCGGCTGAACGTTGGCCGACGCTGCGGGCTGGAACTGTTGGTGGGCTTGCTTGGTGCGACACAGGGTGACCAGCGTTGAAAACTGTTCGAAATCGAGGTACTCCTGTCCGTACGGGACGACGGTGTACAGATAAAGATCGATGAGTTCGGTTGTCACCCCAACGCGATACGCCCTCGCGCGGACACGAGCAACTGGCAGCTGCAACAGGCGATACCACGCGTCGCCGAGAAAACTCGTTTTGGTGCGCTCGGTGGGAGGAAGGTGCGCGGCTTCTGGGGAGTCGGGATCTTCTGCCCCCAAAGCGATGAAAAGACGCACCAGCTGACGCTCGTCGCTGCCGAACAGGCTCCGCAGTGCTTCGATTTCAATGATTTCGTCGCCCAGAGGTGCTCGGCGGGGGGCGATGAATGACGAGGAGGGGCTGGAAGCTGGAGACGCAGACGATCCCCCCTTGATGAGGCACGCAAAATGGCTGTCGGCTTCGAGTTGAAAATCTTTAGCCACCTTGTTCAGCTGCTGAAGGGTCACTGTGCTGCCGACGAAGAGCTGCCCGACAGCCCCGCCAATGTCGTCCTCCGGGGTCGGGCGCTTCAAAAAATGCTCCTTGCACAGGTCCAGGACCAAGAGAAATTGCTGGTGGTCCACAACGTCTTTGCACCCGGTGGCACGCATGAACGATCGAAGTTGGGCGTCCGTTGGCAGCTCCGTGCACTGCAAGGAGTACATCAGCGACATGATGACCCTGGGAGCGATGGCTGCAGGCAAGTTGGTCCCCACCTCCCGATCGAACAATTGCGACGCCTTTCGGACTTCGTTGTCGTCGAGGTAGCGGATGCGGGACGCGTCCGTGCTGGCAAGGGATCTGCTGCTTTCGAAGGAGGAAGCGTCGCTGCCCTTTTGACGGTGTGCGGCAAAAAGCTTCTTGGACGTCACGACCACGTGCTTCACGGTCCCGGCCAGAAGGGTTCCCTTGCGTCCGATGCTGCTGCTCCCCTGACTCGTTGGCCACGCAGTGTGCGGTGCGTTCACGGGGGTGACGGCGAGTGGGCTGTTCGATAAACTGTTACCGGGCATGGTCCACTACACTTCTCGGTGCTAGTTGTTTGATTTTCGCCCCCACTGTGGTTTTGGCGACGAAGTCCTCAAGGACTACTATTTTTTTGGATGAAATGCGGAAAGGGGACAAAGAAATGAAGATTGCAAATAAACAGATTTTCAATTTCGACCAACTCAACAACACAACAGAATAACAGGAGAAAAAAAGGAAAACGGTAGTTTATTATTACAAAACGATGGAATAGTTTTTGCCGCCGCTGTTGAATATTCGAGAAGGAACTGGACTGGAGACGCACCACTCATACCACACACGCTTACCTTCTTCGACTTTGCGCCAAAAATCGACGACCATCACATCATTACCGCAAACAAGATGCTGCGGTACGTCTATTGGGAAGTAAATTGGAAACCACGACTGCATATTCGGCGTGTGCGTTGATGGCACTGTGCTCAACAGCACGTCCCCGTAAAGCTGCGACGAAAAATAGCCAACAAAGCCGTGGCACGTCCACACCGCCCCAGCGCTCCCGACGGGGACGAAGCGAAGTTGCGCATGCCGTTCGTTCGTTGTCCGCAGATCCGCGGAAACAGTATGCGCAAACGTAAAACACGGTTGAGGCTCGCAAAGCATCGTACCGGCGTTGATTTTCACCACGTATGGCATGTCGAAGCGGTTCATACACGTCTTTCGGTCGCGGCTGAATTCAAGGGACCGGATGGTATTGTGCAATCGCACGTTGTGGATCGGTGCCAAGTGGCTTGTGTACTGCTGTGGGATGGAAGAGCCCAGCTCGCGGTGCAGCAGCGGGGTCACGGCGTCTAGGCATTCGGGCGACAGCTCGTTGTCACCGAAGGAGCCTAGCAGCTCAGAGATAATGACGTGGAACGACGACGATGGCGATGGGTTGGCACCGGATTGCTGCAACACGGCGCGCAGATCGCCGGGAATCACCTGTACCTTGTCGTGCCACTTGCCGCTTTGCAGCACGGCGTTGAGATACACGAGGCTGTGAGGGTTCTTCTCCACTGCCGTGACGGCGATGTTGTCGTACAGGCCAAGGGCAGCGGCCGCGTCAATGGCACGGTCCACCAGCGGGCCACGACCGGCGCCAACGACGGCGATGCGAATGGGCTGCCCGGATGTTACTACAACCGCTTTCAGTTGCTTCAGCTTCGATTCGATGGCGCGCTGGTAGTGCTCGTACTTTGGTTTGTCGTGCTCAAAAACTTCGTACGTCGCATTTGTCAGCTGATCGCCAAGCGGTTGAAGAGGCGCTTGCGGAATATCGTTATACGCGCTGAAGTCGTTTGCATCTTCGTGCAGACTATCAATTTCGTCGTCGGTGGCACTTTTTGCCATCGCCACGTCGGCGCGCGTGAGATCATGCTTCGCCGTCAAAGAAGCGGTCAGCACACGACGGGCCACTGCGTAATCTTCGTCATTCATCACCGTGGTGCGAATGGGGAACATAGCGGTGCGATGCCGTTTGAGCAGCGCCCGCGCCGTCGACACAGCGTCAACGTTCTCCCACGAGCAACCTTCCGCGTCCATCCAGACACCACCGATATCCTCCCCAAGCCACTGCGACGGCAGCGGTACCGACGCCGAACTTGGCACCATTGGGACGGGCACCAGATTCGACGCGTTGCCGCACAGGGAGCGCAGCAGCACCCACTGTCGGTACACCAGCTGCGGGTCCGCTTCTCCGCCAAGGCAGCTGGCGGGTACCCACACCTTCCGATCGGTGTTGTTCGCCAAGTGGCTTGAAACGATGCGCGCAAGCGCTTGAATGGACATCGTCGACGGAGCACCGAGGCTCGAATGCGACAACATGACGGCCGGGAGCTGCAGATGATTCGCGTACGCCAGTTCGGCCTCCAGCTGCGCTTCGCTGACCCCCGAACTTACTTTGCCCACGACGAACCGACACCACTCGCGAGAGTGCGTCAAGAGGGAAATGTCTTCCGTGAACGCTTCGTAGTTGGGGTGCTGGAGATTGATGCAGAGGAAGTCGCAACAGTAATGCTGCATCAGGTGGAGGGCCGACGCCAACGGCGGTGTGGTCATGAAATCCAAACCGAAGCTGCAGCGGCTCATCGTGTTATTTTATTTTTTGCCTTTTTTTTGTTTTTTTACCCACCTGGAAAACGGTTGTCTCAACCGCACTTTTTCTTTGACGTTTCTTACTGCGCTTTTGTTGGTTATGTACCTTCGATCTTACAGGAAAAAGAAACAGCAAAGAGCAAAAAGCAGATCGCTTCCAGTACATTTCTTCGTTCGCGATTCTTGCTTCTTTTCTCTGGCCCATCTGCTGAAATACGATAACGAAGCACCAGCGGGTGGAATGAGAGTCACGACGATAAAAAGTCACAAAACAAATGATCGTTAGCATAGGAAACCACTGTCCGCTTCAGGGGGAAGAATTTTGAAATGGAGGCAGTGTGTACGTTTTGTTTTGCGGGAGGAGAAAAATAGTGAGCAGTGAGAGAGATATTCGCAAGCGCAAAGGTTCTGCGAGCGAGATAAAATGTACCGTCAAAAGTCGGAAACGGAAACAGAAGGGGAAACAAAAGAGGAAAAGAGAAAGCGACCACAAAGTAGCTTTGTTGGCTTTTTCCTCACGGCTTCGCGAGTTTGGTGGCGATTGTGGCCACGTGCTTCCCTTGGTGGCGTGCGCCGTTGAGCTCGTTCTCGCTGGGCATGCGCTGCCCCATCGATCCTGCGATGGTCGATGCGCCGTAGGGCGTGCACCCAGAGACCTCCTCCACCCCCGACACGCCCTGAAAGCCCGCCAACCCGACGATGATCATGCCGTGATGGAGCAGCATGATGTGCGTGGACAGAATTGTTGCTTCGTTTCCGCCGTGCTGCGTCGCGCTAGAAGACATCACGCTGCCCACTTTGCCGACCAAAGCGCCTTGCATCCACAGCTGCCCGGTCGCATCCCAGAAGGTCTTCATCTGCGCGGACATGAGGCCGAAGCGGGTTGGATTGCCGAGGATGATGGCGTCGTACTGGCCGAGCTCGTCCACCGTGGCTACTGGAACATGGACAAATGCTTTCTGCGCCTCGACCGCGTGCATCTTCTCCAGGACTTCGACTGGAAGGGTTTCCGCCACGCGTTTCACGACTGCCTCAGCGCCGGCAGCCTGGACCCCTTCTGCCGCTGCCTTCGCCATCGTGTACATGTGTCCGTACGTGCTGTAGAACAGAACAAGAACCTTGACCGGCATTTGAGCAGCTTTTTTTTTCGAATGTCAGGGGATTGATGGTTCACTACGCGATAAAAACAAACAAACAAACATGGAATTTTTTTCGCGCTGCCACAAACATTGAGGTCACCTGAACATCGAGTTTAGTTGTGCCTTTTGCTTATTCGTGAGGTACTCCATACAGAACAACAACAGTAGCCAAACAACGTTGTGCTTTTTTACCGTCGATTTTTTTTTTTTTGTGTGGATATATTTTGTCGAACGGGCGCAGATTCAAAATATCTCCACGTAGTATTCTTCCTCGCATGTGTTGGGCTTTTCTAACCGCGCCAAATTCGTCATCTTCGAAATGAACTGCTGTTGCCGCCACATGATCCGCCAAAGACGTCGCGTCCGCTCTTCCCGCGTTTCGTGCCGTCGACCGCTTTCGGGACAGAACCGCCGCCAGGGTTCGTCGCAGTACCGACAGTACGGCAAGGTCGAGACGGCGCCTTTACGGTCTTGGATCGCCGACGAGGAAGGAGGATGCTGCTGCGGTTCAGTCCCTTTGCCGGCGCTGTTCGCGCTGCCGTGCTGCTGTGGGGAGGCGGATGGACTATTCGCGGAAAGACCCAACGGAAGCGTCAGCAGCTCTTTGCACGAGTTTTCGACCTCACTGGCGTAAAGGCGGACCGCCAGACTGCGGGCCAGATTAGGATCAACGGCGCTGCCGTTGCGAGGGCTGTGCTTGATCGCCTCATCGACGATGTAATGCCGGTTCTTATGCAAGATGGCCCTGGCAAGCGTTAGCGCCTCCTCGGGACTTCTAACCGGCTGCATTTTCACTGAAGACTACCGCCACCGGTGTGTCTTTTTTTCTTTTTGGTTTTCTTCCTTTCCTTCCTCCCTGCAAGAAGACGAACCCAATCCCGACATTGGCGCAAGATTTTTTTTGAATCGGCTACGAAAGAAAGAAAAGAATCAACAGAGGCGGTGGGGTGGTGTGTAGTAAGAGAGAGAGGCCGAAAGGAAGAAAAGATGGTCTAGGTGGAACAAAACAGAAAAACGTAACTGCTACATCGTGTGTTGGGTGTGCTGGGGAAAAAAAAAGAGGTGACCAACCCGGGCAAAGCTCTTTCTGAGCTTGATGCTGGTGGGGTAGGGTGGGAAACGTCTAATGTGTGCGTGTAACAAACAAAACAAAGCAACCACAACCCCTCGACGAGTTATTCGCGCTAGTGTGACAAAAAATGCAAAAGAAGGGACACATGAGGGTCCCCTCCCTTTGCAGAATTTCTTTTTGGCATACCCATCGCAGATGAAAAAAGATTTTGACAAGAAAAGAAAATTGAACAACAGGTCGCCTTCAACAGGTCGCTATTGCTGCACAGACAGTGGAAAGAACTTTTGCCCCAACGCCGTACAACACGCCGCCACGGAATTGCGACGCTGCATGCAGCCCCTTTCGGCCCTTCGATACGTTCACCAAGTGTTCTTTGAGAATGTGAACGACACCCTTGTTGTGAACGATGGTCACCAACATATGTCGCTCCGCCGTTGGCAGGTCTGTCCGCGAGAACAACTCGTTGACGTACTGCATTCCCGCAATCACCATTTCCTTCCTCATGCACGGACCTTGCAGCACGTTCTTGATGGTGGACTGCAGAACTTCTGTGTGGAATTGAAAGTAACCTTCGATGTCGGCGGGAACGCTGACGAGGTACATGGCGAATTCGAGCGCCTGCTGGGATGGGGCTTGCCCACAGTTGGCGATGAGGTGCGGACGGGAGGCCAAAATGTCTGGTAAGAGCCTCCGCTCCAGAACGTCCGTTTGCTGCTGCGCGAAAATCATCTGCAGCGACGCTTTGACCTCGACCGCGACGGTCGTCATCGGGTTGGCCAACGCCGGAAGGAGGTAGTCCCAAATTTCGCTGAAGGCCTCCGAGACGCGAAGGATGAACTGTCGGCAGTCCTCGTCGGCGCACATTGCCAGCAGCAGGTGCGAAGCCAACATCTGCACCTTCGGCGACCGCCATTTGTTGGACAGGGCCCGGCACACGAGCCCCGGGATGCGGTTGGATTCGATGGCGCGGGCAACGCGTTCTGGGGAGGTCGAGTACGCGAGCATGAACTTGACGCCGTCCAAGAGCATGAGCCACAGCGTCTCCAATTCCGCCATCCCCTGCTCGGCGTTTATGCTTTTGACAATGACGTCCGTTATCCGATGATGCTCGTACATTTCGGCGAGCTTCTGCCGCTGGCCGAGCAAGTGCTGCAGCACGCCGGAATACGTCGCATCGTCGCAGGGCGCAACAATAATGTCCACGAGGCATTCGACACGGGCGATGTGGGCGGCGGTCTCGGTGATGATGCTTGGCAGAGGCAACGGTGTTTTGATTGGCTTTCGCAGAGAGACTTGGGCAGCAATGCGACCGCCGTAGCGAATGTCGAGGATTTCCACCACCTTGTCGAAGTACGTTTTGACCAAAGAGTTGTGCACGCGCTTGATGCGCAGTTTCAACAGCATATCGACGACGCGGAATGCGAGCAGCTTCCCTTTGGCATCGCTTTCGGCGACGAAAAGCTGATGGGCCGCGAAGAGTTTTCGATACAGATCCACGTTGATCTTGAGGGTCGAGTTCTCTTCGTCGACGTCGGACATGATGCTGTAGTTGTGGGACCCAGGAGTGACAGAGTCGTCCACCACAGCGTTCTTCGAGTCGTCTAACACGTCGTCCGGCAGCATGGCTTTGAGCTTCTCTGCGGTGATCTGCAGGAAGAGCATTGCATCCTCGACTGTAGCACGGGTTGTGATGGGAGTCCGTGGCGTGACCATCGGTGTGCTATTGGCGCTGCTTGGTGTGCTTTCGTCATGTCCCATTGGCTGACGAAAGGTAATCGACAGTCCGCTAAGTGACCGTGACAGCGGCATCATTGTCTCCGTCGCCGACTCGTCCTCTTTTGTGCACTCCTCACGGTCATCGCCCGAACTGCCAGCGAGTGGCGCAAGGGACTTGGCGGTCTGCACGTCGGAGAGTGTGAGTGAAATCATCTTGTTCGTGATGGAGCAGCGGACCCGACGTTGGACGACCGAACACTTCGCGGTAGTAGTAGTCTTCCCCTTCGAGGCCTGGGCGTCCGCTTTCACATTCGGCGACAACGATCCTAGGGTAGACACGCGCGAAACGAGCGATCGACCGGTTGTTGCCGACTTCTTCGCTGGTGAGGATGCGTTGCAGTTTTCTTTGTCGTTTTCCGACGCTGCCTTTGCCTTTGACGCCGTCACACGACGGGGTTTTGGGCTCTGAAGCGTCGAATCGACGGATGCGCTGCCTGATGCTACTGGGTCGATGCGCGTCGTCTTGATCGGGGATAAAATGTCGATGGGAGAAGCGGCTTTGTCGGTCGATTTGCTTCGAGAGCGGGTACCTAAGCCTCCGCTACTTCGGCGGCCGCGGGGCTTCGCCGAAAGGCCAACCGAAGCCACAGACGCTGACATCCTCTTAATCCTTTGTTGCTTTTCGGAATCGGTGGCTTACCGTTTGAACTGGTTGGAAACCTTTTCAAAATTACTCGAAAATAGTAAGATGCGATTTTTCTTATTCACACGTTTGACAACTTCTCCTCATTACTCACTTGCTCCGTGAAGTGCAGGTTGAACCACAAGAAAAAAAAAGAGAAACGTAGATCCGGATTGTGATAAGGTAATAAGGCACCTCTCTTTTCACGACACGGTTGCTGTCGTGTTCAAGCGCAGAAAACGAAAAACCCCAAAGAGAAATTCGAATTCAATCGAATACACGAAAAACAAACCAACAGACAAAAAAACCCCACAAATAGCCAATAGTTTAGAAATGAAAAAGGAAAGGAGGGTCAAGCGCCCTCACGAGTAGAGAAAAACAAAAATATACTGCGCAGGATGATGATAAAAAAAAACTAGTGAAAAAGGGAGAAAAATAAGGACACGTCACAGTGATCCGATCGTGTATTCACACAGACTCCCGGTTGACGGTGGATAGAAGTGTGGCAGACGAAAACTTCCTTGGCCACCACACAAGCCAGTCCGGGCAGATGCTCACAAGAGCAGGCACCAGCAGCGGCCGAACCAGGAACGCGTCGACAAGCACCGTTGCCGTCGCGCAGAATCCAAACTGCTTAAGCATCACCGTATTGGCTAACATCAACGACCCGAACGCGATCGACATGATACAAGCGGCGAAGCTGATAATTCGTCCGGACTTCCCCACAGCGTACGTGATCGCGCGCTCCTTGTCGCAGTCCATTTTGCAGAACTCGACGACCCGTGAGAGGATGAACACATCGTAATCGAGGGACAACGCACACATCAGCGAAAAGGTCAATACCGGCACGAGCCACATCAAGGCCGACGTGCCATCGAGGGAAGTCCACATGACGTGGGACCACTGGTACTGAAATACAGCGACGGCCAGTCCGTACGAGACGCCTACGGTGTAGGTGAGGCAGACCATGAACCGCACCGCAACGAACACCGACCGAAACACTAATAAAATCATGACGAAGATGGTTGTGAGGGTGATGTAGATCTGCTTGTGGAATTGCGAGGTCACGCTCCGCATGATCGACCAACCGTTGGCGTTGGGCCCAAAGAAGCCGATGAAGATCTCTGGAAAGCGAATCGACATCGCGTCCACAACGTGTTCTAGGCGCGTCATGAAATGCGTGTTTTCGGCCCCGTAGCTGTCGAACGGAGGATAGAGCGACACGACCACCATCTGGTTGTCGGCGTTGACGCTCAGGCTCCATTGCGTGTAGTACGGCGACGTCATATCTGTAAGGAGGGCCCGGGATTCGTTCCACGTGATCGTTCGCCCGCCCACAATCGTTGGGGATAAGAAATCGCTCTCGTACTGCAAAGCCAGATGGGCAGCGGCGAAGTGGAGTATCGCAGTCACTGTGTCGAAGGTACGCTGACTCATGGCGCCATCTTTCACTTTGGTGTCAATCAAGATCGTGAAAGGGTTGAGAGGCTTTGAACCAAAGGTTGGGAACAACCCGCGGAACGCAACGGTGTACGGCGAATAGACTGGCACTTCGGCGTATGCGTTCGAATCGTATTCCATGCGGCTGACAAGTACGAAAAAAGGCGTCCCAATACACGCCGCAACGAAGAGAATCAACATCGGATGGTCGTACGCAAACTTACTCATCCGGTACCATACACTGTTTTCCAAGGCAGCATTCCTCTGCTCGTTTTGCGCGACGAACGATGAGGGTTTGTGCTTGAGTGGGAACGGAAGCTCGTCAGCAATTGTGTTCATGCTGGAGTTGCTGATCCCGCTCTTCTTCCGCTCGCGTCGTTCTCTCCGCCATTGCAATAAGTTCTGCAGTGCCTTGCGCAGTGAATTTCGAACCGCCATTGAGCATCCAAACGATGACGCAATTGGGGTGTACAACACGTAGATCAGCGCCGGCGTGAGCGTCATGCTGACAACCATGGCGACCATGGCCCCGAACGACGACCCAACGGAAACAGAACGCACAAAATCGTTTTTGATCGTCGCAAGGGTTGCGAAGGACGCAGCGATCGCAACTCCAGAGACGATGATGTTGTGGGCGGTATGGTACATCGTGCGTCGGATGACATGGTACCGGTCAAATTCTGGATGTTCGATCCGAACTTCGCGCAAACGTGAGAAGATGAACAAACTGTAGTCGATGCTAAGCGCGATTACGGTGGCGGACATCATTTCAGGGGCAAAACTCGACACGCGCATTGCCTTGGTCATAGGAGCGAATACGCCCATCGCAAGAATCACGGCGAAGGGCAAAATGAAGAGCGTCAAAAACGTGACGCGGATCGATCGAACGCAAATGGCGAGGAGCACGAATGCAAAAGGCAGCGACACTTCGTCGATGTGGGCCATGTCCCGGGCAACCGAGGTGCTCGTGGCGTGCAGCATTTGGATCATGCCGGTCACTCGGACTTGGTAATGCCCATTACGAGCAATCGGCTGCGCCATGATAAAGTCTTCGAGCGTTTCCGTGAAGGGATCATACGACCCGCTGCGATAGCCCAGGACGATCAAGGACGACTCGTTGAACCGCCCGGCGACGTAAATTTCCTGTCGGAAGTTGGTCATGAAGTACCCTTGCAAATCGCAGACGAGGAACCGGTACCGTGGATTGTTCGCCAACTCGTTTTGCAACGCCAGGCCAAAATAGAAAAGATCGTCGGAAAGAGTGGAATGCATCGGATTGACGCTCTCGACGACGATGAAAACCGGGTTGACAAGCACCTGCTTTGTCGTGTGCCAGAAAATGCGCTGTTCCGTTCGCTCCAGGCTAGAACCTGGCATCGGATCAAAGTCGATGAACCGCATGTTATGAAAAAGATATTCGGACCCAAATACGGCACCGACAAGGCCAGCCCCAAAAGCCAAAATAACGAGGATGGCCAACGCGAGCACCAGTTTCCGCTTGGCTATTGAATCCGACGGAAGCTGTTCAGAGATTGTGTCGCGGAGGTTGGGAAAGTGATGCGAAGTCAATGGGGCTGATGGAGCCGCAACCGCCGACTGCGCTTCCAGCTCATTCGGTTGTGGAACATGGACCGCCCCCTCGACGGTGACAGTCGCGGTCGTGCTTCCAGCCGTTGCAAATGAGACCGAAGCACTGACAGACAGCGGCGAGGTCAGCGGGTGCTCGGCCACTTTCGCACCGCAGAGGTTGCAGTGGTGCAGCGAGAGGGTTAATATACTGGGAGATGTCGCCGCCGCCGTCGTCGATGGACTGGTTCCTGCATCCGTTTCACAACCCTTCTGTTCATCGACGGCTTCGCAGTTCGTATCGCGCGCATGAAGGTATGCTTGGTATGCGGTTGGATTAACGGACTGTTGCAATACGATGCGCATGAGCAAATCTTGCCGAAGGCAACAACGGGAAGCCATACTTCCGGTGGGTTCTTGCGTTTCTTTTTCCTTTGCCTCTGGAACGGCAAGCAAATACACCCTACATGAGCCACATCACGTTACGGAGAACAAAAAAATGGTCAGGGATGTGTCAGAAAATGCAAATTAGAATTAGAAAGGCTTCGAATACAACCAAACAACTAGCAGGACAACGGGAACAAACAAAAAGACAGACGTTAGAAAAAAAACCGCGCTAAATAAGCAAAATGACTAAGTGAGTCTCTCAGTCTTCAAATAGGGGAACTCACTCATTCCTCACAGCGCCTCATCGATTTCAACGACACATTTGACAGCGCATTCGACTTCTAAGAACAGCTTGTTGTGACCAATCGTGGGAAATGTATACCGCACTCCATTCTTCGCCAGCAGCGTCAGCATCGCGTGTTCAGCCGCGGCCTTCATTTTGAATTCGTCCTTCATAAACGATTTACCGCCGGGATAGTCGTAGAAGCGCGAGCTCATACTGCGTACTACCAGCGACTGCCAGAAGACAGCCAAAGGCGACGTGGCTTTGGCTAGAAGCTCGCTCTTCAGTGCGGCGACGTCGGCTGTGAGAGCCCAATCGGTCCCAAGCTCGTGTCTGCTGCGCGGCAGCGGTGTCCACACACCGCCAGCGTAGAGCCCGTTCTGTGTGGGACGAACTGACGCCAACGTAACGATGGTGGCGTCGTCCAGCCGATCGAGCGAGACGGGACCCCACAAATCGGAGGCGCGCTTCGCCTGGTCCATCATCAGCACCATCTCTATGCCAACGTTGTAGTAAAACTCCGGCGAATTCATTTGCGCGCTGATGAAGTCCACAGAAAACATCGACGATTCGAACTTCTTGAGGAACGATCGCATGAAAAAGAGCATCGGACGCATCATCCCTGTGTAGGCAACGTACGAATTGAATTTGTACATCATTCCGAAGCGTAAGAACCCTTTCCGGAGGTGGTGGAAGGGGTGGGCAAGCCCGTCGAGGTTCATGAACGCAACGACCATGTCGCTGTGGGCGCCCAAGAAGCACTGGCCCGCGATGCTGCCCATACTTGGGCCGAACAGGATCCATTTCTGTGTGGCCGGGGCGACACTGCACATGACTTCGTACAGGTCGTCGTTGACCTCCTCCACAGTTGGAACTTTGCCCGTTTTGTTTTCGTCGCTGAGTCCGACGCCGAGACGGTCGTACGATAAGACTGAGAACCCTTCCTTCACCAGGGCATCTTGGATCGCGCCAATCGTGGCCAGCGTAGCGGCGAGGCCGTTGGGTATGACCACAGGGTACTTCCGTGGGCACGGATGATCTTTCCTTGGCATCGTGTAACGCACAGCCAGTTTGTGACCGTGCCGCGTTGAAACGAACCGCAACTGCCCCGACCGGACCAGGCGGTCTTTCGTTTCGCGCATGAGCTGACGGTCCCGGAAGCGCAGAAGCGCGGCCACCAGCTGCAGCCCAATCACCACAAACAAAGCGATGAACCACCCAGAGATCATTACTGCGTTCACGGGTCCGCACCCACTTCGTGAAGATCTATTTCTGTCCATAGGAAAAAAGAAGGAAAAACAACACGCAAAAACAGCTATTTAACTCCATTTCACGGTGCAAAAAAAAATATGCACACAACAAATAAACTCAAATGATTCCTCTGCCCTTGACTGTGCGAAACGAAGTGCGACATTCACATGCGCAACGTCAGACATGACAAAACCTTCTTGATTCATCAATGCAGCCGAAAAACAATCACCCATCACTGCGAATCGCCAATTACCTTCATCCCATAACAATTTCTCATTCCCACTCTCCGGAGGAAAGAAGAAAAAGCATCACATGTCTACTCTGTTTTCATTATTGTCTTCACGCCTACCAAATGCGATCGTTCGCGCTCAGATCTGAACCAGTCGAGGTCGCATCGGAACTCACGCCCATGTCTCCGGTGACGTCATCGCTTATAGTCGCCGCGAGCTCCGCGTAGTGGCGTCGGTGAACAAGAAACTCTGGTACCGTCAGGAGCGAGTTCAGCGTCATCACTGCGGCGGCAATGGTCTGTATTGCCATCAGTACTGATGAAGGCAACCGCGTAAGCATGATCACGCTCGACGCACAGATGCAGCAGTTCACCACGCCTAGTAAAATATTCCGTGCGGAAGTTGCGAAGGGCCGCAGCCCGAAATATGCTACGGCGATCGCAGCATGGATCGCGCAATACAGAGCCGCACTCACGGTGCAGCTAATTCTGTCGGCTTTGCCCAATGCCACAACGAGCGTTGACACCACACACATCGTGTACGGTGCTATGGCAAACGAGACGCGCGACTGCCGATAGTCACCGAACAGGGCAGCGTATGTTGAATGCACGGACACCGGCACGAGCGCTGCTTGTTCGTAGAACAAAGACAGCAATGGAGTAGGTGGCTTGAACACCGAGTCGTACCTCAACCACAGAACATCTGGCTCCCCCAACAACAACTGCTTGTACCGTAGCGTGGCGACCACAGCGACGATTGTCAGACACGGAGCAACCCCGTTGGCCACGGTCTTCAACAAGCCCATTTTTGTACCCGAAAGAAGCTCGTCAAAAGCGTAAAAACAAGCACCAGTTTGCAGCGCAAGAAGAACCTGCAGCGTCACCGAAGGATAGTGGACCTGAACTGCAGCGTCCGAGAACGTCTTCCGCGATGCACGCATGACTGCCGATGCGACCGCGAGCTGCAATAGAAAAACCCCAACGACGATGCAGTCGACGGAAAAGGGGATCGACACGGCCAGTTTGACAGCGCCCAACGAAGACCGTAAATCCTTATCGTAGGATGCGCACAAGCTTGTGACGAGCGAAAGGCGCTGCACGTCGTTGAGGGACGAGCGTGAGTCCAGCAACGCCAACGAAGTGGCCACAGCAAGCATAGGAGAAAGCAAAACAGCAGCGGTAGTCTCGGATTCGGTGCGGCGAGCAGCGTCTACGTACACAATCGTGATGTTTGCGGTAACGTTTGTGTTTGGGAAACACCTCACAGAGACGACGAAAGTATTGCTAAGCGGTTGAGATCGAGCGACGGCGACAACGACCGAGGTGAGAAGAACAGCGCGCGCCGCCGACTGATCCACCACGACAAACGTGGCATTGAACATTTCTTTCGGCTGATAGTCGATTGCACAGTCGTGCGCATTGTAGCTGAAGTTTAGCGTCAGCGTACGATTGAAACTCAGCACAGGGCGCGTCAACTCGTCGGGTATATATAGAACGGCTGTGTCATTGTCGAAAAAAGCCGACGCGATGGCTAATGGCATCTTAGAAGCAACGAATTGATTAGTATGTTCCAAACTGCGAGTGGCTGTCAATACAGTTCCGCTACATGATGGACGGCAAATCAACGACAACGTGCGCGAACGGGCCATCGACGACGTCAAGGCGATACTTACTGTTGACGTTCGATTGGCCGCCGTCGTTCCATCACTCGCAAACGGTAGGTACCACGGCAGACAGCACGCAGGCGGTACGGTAGTGTCGCAAGTAAGGCGTAATCCGTTGACTAAATCCGCAGTCAAAACATCCTCCTGGGTATTACAAAATGGGCTTAAACCGTTCGCCACGTTGCCCACGTAAGCATCGCATTTCTTGAGTATGTGCTGCGTGGACCACGCATCGGTGATGCACGCGGAACGCAAGACACCAAAAGGAGGGTTAGGGTCGGGAGCAGGACCGGTGTAGCGGTGCCAGCTCAACGAGAGCTGAAGAGTCAGATTGAGCCCGTAGCCTACATCGATCAGAGCCAGACTCATTGGCACGCCAACCATGAAGTGAAGAAGGAACGACGACAGCACAGGACAGTCGAAGAGCGTTACAAAGCCCAGGTCGGGGACGGTCGTGTCGCCAGTTGCTGGTTCCACTACGAGTGCCGTGAGGTTCGGAACGTGCTCGACGGTCAGCATCTGCATCCGGGCGTTGGACGCAACGTATAGAGACGTCAAGGAAGGCACGCCGCGGATTAGGCAACCGCCGAGGACGGAGTCGAGTGAAGGAATGTACTGCAGACCCACCGGCACGCTCTTAGCCGACAGCCCACGGAACGTCGCGGCGCCGGTCACGGCGAGCCAACTAAAGCTGCAGTTCGAAACATCCAGCACTTCGAGCTGCGGCATGGCGTTGATGACCAGGTGCTCCAACGACTGGGAGTTGCTCACATTCAAACTTACGACGGAATTGGGCAGTCGCAAGTAAGAAAAGAGCATTCGGGAGTTCAAGACATCGCCGATTGTATCAACAACAATACCCCGTATCTTGGGACTTGTGACAACAACAGCAACTGGCGCAAACGCATCGGTGGAAAATATGTACGCCTCAATGTAGCGTGGTCGGTCGGGAAGGAGGCTGCGCACTAACTGCGACGTGTCCGCTGCGCCATCACACCAGCTTGCTGCCGGAGCGAAGCCTTGTTCACTGGCGATGGTCGCTGCGGCGGAGAAAAACTTAAATACTTTCATCGTTGACACATCTGTCGCTATCAGTGTACTCAGACTTGCTGATTGCACACACAGCTCTTCCAGTTTCGGCGTTAAAACGATAACGCCGCGCCCGTGGCTGCCGTCGTTGACATCGTCGACGACTAACGCTTTTATCCACGCGGCCTCCAAGCCGCCGATGTTGGACGTCGTGCACTGCTGCGCTGTGCTGCCGCTTACCAGCATAGCGGCCATGGAATCGCTGTGAAACGTTAGGCGAGTAAGTTGGGGCAAGCCGTAAATGACGAAAAGAGACAACCGAGGTGAGCCGATGACAACGAGTTCGGCAAGGAAGAGGAAGCCGACGACAACCATGCGCCTTAATCGACGGGCAGTAATGACGTGCAAAACAGTTAACAACGGACAGTTAATTGCGCGGAAATCGGATGCAGCAACTGCTGCCGGTAGCCGTGCAGAAGTGAAATTGACGTTGTGCAACCACACGGTGTGTAGTAGTTGTAGGTTACGAAGACTCAGCCATTCCATTGGCGCATCGAAATGAAGCACCTCCACGTCCACATCCTCAAGAAGAGCTGTGCGTAAGTTCGGCGATGGAGGGAAGACGAACGAGGCAAGTTTACCGCAATCGCAAACGCCGAAATGCAGTGTGTTGGACGCAGTGGCGACAGTATCGATGCAGTGGAGGCGAATGTCGGCTGTGGTGAAGCCAGCCACAACGTTTGGGTGGAACACAAACACGGAAAGCGAGATGTTCCTGACGTGGACAGCGGAAACCGCACCGACAAGCTGCACGTTAATAATAGCCGGCAAATTGATGAGGATTGACACTTGCGCGTTATTGTTTACGTCCGGGCCCGTAGTTGCGACAGTCGACAACGTCGGCGAGGTCCCCGTCAGTAGGCTCGGGAGGTTAATATACACACAGCTGTAACAGGGCACGTCGACAGTGGTCAGGTACGTATGATTCACAGCGATGAAACTTACCACCGAAGAAAGCACTTGCACACTGCGCAACATCGGAGTTCCGACGATTACCACCGACGAAGGCGGCGTTGCGTGGTACACGTGGCGAAGCTGTGCCAACTGAGACCCGCTACCACGGAGTAGCGTTTCAGTTCCGTCGTAATTGTAGATAAGAATAGGACGCACTGAAGCATCCGACTCAAGAATTGCCCCCGTGACGTACACTCGCAAAGTGTTAGATACAATGACGACCTCCAGAAAAGGAAGATCGACAATGATGATATTACTAACGAGCTGCGATAGCTTTGCACTGACATCGCCAACAACCAATGTGCGTAGACCTGGTGCTGTGATCACGGATTCCACGTCGATTGCCGACTGACAAAAGGCGTTTCCCTCCCATTCCGATGTGATCGTTGCGTTGATCAAAGGCTGTAGATACAGCGCACGTATTACGGCAAGGCTGGAGGCACTGCCGTAGACGGTCGTGGGAGGACAGCGGCTGACACGCTCTATCGCAGTCATAGGCTTTCCAGCACAGTGGGATCCGAAGCTTGGAATTCACGTGACTTGAAGTCGC
>JADMIO012752759.1_pt1 | contig 79719 bp, 92 predicted proteins | sample 8958161 | NCBI WGS metagenome assembly JADMIO01 (sample SAMN16585339, study PRJNA669376) | soil metagenome | isolation source: Crop rotation soil | place: USA: Cullars Rotation, Alabama | collected 2011 | reverse complement strand
CTTTCCCCAGCACATACGACATTAATCGTGCCGATACCCAGGTTAGGCGCGCTGTCAATAACTATGACATCATAGTCATGAGCAACAGTTTCAATGGCCAGTCGGAGCATCAGGTGTGGATCGGTGGGCAGTTTACCTTCATCAAATTTGCCCATTAACTCAGTTTCAATACGGTGCAGAGCCAGACAGGAAGGAATAATGTCAAGCCCCGGCCAGCAAGTGGGCTTTATTGCATAAGTGACATCGTCCTTTTCCCCAAGATAGAAAGGCAGGAGAGTGTCTTCTGCATGAATATGAAGATCTGGTACCCATCCGTGATACATTGAGGCTGTTCCCTGGGGGTCGTTACCTTCCACGAGCAAAACACGTAGCCCCTTCAGAGCCAGATCCTGAGCAAGATGAACAGAAACTGAGGTTTTGTAAACGCCTCCTTTATGGGCAGCAACCCCGATCACCGGTGGAAATACGTCTTCAGCACGTCGCAATCGCGTACCAAACACATCACGCATATGATTAATTTGTTCAATTGTATAACCAACACGTTGCTCAACCCGTCCTCGAATTTCCATATCCGGGTGCGGTAGTCGCCCTGCTTTCTCGGCATCTCTGATAGCCTGAGAAGAAACCCCAACTAAATCCGCTGCTTCACCTATTCTCCAGCGCCGGGTTATTTTCCTCGCTTCCGGGCTGTCATCATTAAACTGTGCAATGGCGATAGCCTTCGTCATTTCATGACCAGCGTTTATGCACTGGTTAAGTGTTTCCATGAGTTTCATTCTGAACATCCTTTAATCATTGCTTTGCGTTTTTTTATTAAATCTTGCAATTTACTGCAAAGCAACAACAAAATCGCAAAGTCATCAAAAAACCGCAAAGTTGTTTAAAATAAGAGCAACACTACAAAAGGAGATAAGAAGAGCACATACCTCAGTCACTTATTATCACTAGCGCTCGCCGCAGCCGTGTAACCGAGCATAGCGAGCGAACTGGCGAGGAAGCAAAGAAGAACTGTTCTGTCAGATAGCTCTTACGCTCAGCGCAAGAAGAAATATCCACCGTGGGAAAAACTCCAGGTAGAGGTACACACGCGGATAGCCAATTCAGAGTAATAAACTGTGATAATCAACCCTCATCAATGATGACGAACTAACCCCCGATATCAAGTCACATGACGAAGGGAAAGAGAAGGAAATCAACTGTGACAAACTGCCCTCAAATTTGGCTTCCTTAAAAATTACAGTTCAAAAAGTATGAGAAAATCCATGCAGGCTGAAGGAAACAGCAAAACTGTGACAAATTACCCTCAGTAGGTCAGAACAAATGTGACGAACCACCCTCAAATCTGTGACAGATAACCCTCAGACTATCCTGTCGTCATGGAAGTGATATCGCGGAAGGAAAATACGATATGAGTCGTCTGGCGGCCTTTCTTTTTCTCAATGTATGAGAGGCGCATTGGAGTTCTGCTGTTGATCTCATTAACACAGACCTGCAGGAAGCGGCGGCGGAAGTCAGGCATACGCTGGTAACTTTGAGGCAGCTGGTAACGCTCTATGATCCAGTCGATTTTCAGAGAGACGATGCCTGAGCCATCCGGCTTACGATACTGACACAGGGATTCGTATAAACGCATGGCATACGGATTGGTGATTTCTTTTGTTTCACTAAGCCGAAACTGCGTAAACCGGTTCTGTAACCCGATAAAGAAGGGAATGAGATATGGGTTGATATGTACACTGTAAAGCCCTCTGGATGGACTGTGCGCACGTTTGATAAACCAAGGAAAAGATTCATAGCCTTTTTCATCGCCGGCATCCTCTTCAGGGCGATAAAAAACCACTTCCTTCCCCGCGAAACTCTTCAATGCCTGCCGTATATCCTTACTGGCTTCCGCAGAGGTCAATCCGAATATTTCAGCATATTTAGCAACATGGATCTCGCAGATACCGTCATGTTCCTGTAGGGTGCCATCAGATTTTCTGATCTGGTCAACGAACAGATACAGCATACGTTTTTGATCCCGGGAGAGACTATATGCCGCCTCAGTGAGGTCGTTTGACTGGACGATTCGCGGGCTATTTTTACGTTTCTTGTGATTGATAACCGCTGTTTCCGCCATGACAGATCCATGTGAAGTGTGACAAGTTTTTAGATTGTCACACTAAATAAAAAAGAGTCAATAAGCAGGGATAACTTTGTGAAAAAACAGCTTCTTCTGAGGGCAATTTGTCACAGGGTTAAGGGCAATTTGTCACAGACAGGACTGTCATTTGAGGGTGATTTGTCACACTGAAAGGGCAATTTGTCACAACACCTTCTCTAGAACCAGCATGGATAAAGGCCTACAAGGCGCTCTAAAAAAGAAGATCTAAAAACTATAAAAAAAATAATTATAAAAATATCCCCGTGGATAAGTGGATAACCCCAAGGGAAGTTTTTTCAGGCATCGTGTGTAAGCAGAATATATAAGTGCTGTTCCCTGGTGCTTCCTCGCTCACTCGACCGGGAGGGTTCGAGAAGGGGGGGCACCCCCCTTCGGCGTGCGCGGTCACGCGCACAGGGCGCAGCCCTGGTTAAAAACAAGGTTTATAAATATTGGTTTAAAAGCAGGTTAAAAGACAGGTTAGCGGTGGCCGAAAAACGGGCGGAAACCCTTGCAAATGCTGGATTTTCTGCCTGTGGACAGCCCCTCAAATGTCAATAGGTGCGCCCCTCATCTGTCAGCACTCTGCCCCTCAAGTGTCAAGGATCGCGCCCCTCATCTGTCAGTAGTCGCGCCCCTCAAGTGTCAATACCGCAGGGCACTTATCCCCAGGCTTGTCCACATCATCTGTGGGAAACTCGCGTAAAATCAGGCGTTTTCGCCGATTTGCGAGGCTGGCCAGCTCCACGTCGCCGGCCGAAATCGAGCCTGCCCCTCATCTGTCAACGCCGCGCCGGGTGAGTCGGCCCCTCAAGTGTCAACGTCCGCCCCTCATCTGTCAGTGAGGGCCAAGTTTTCCGCGAGGTATCCACAACGCCGGCGGCCGGCCGCGGTGTCTCGCACACGGCTTCGACGGCGTTTCTGGCGCGTTTGCAGGGCCATAGACGGCCGCCAGCCCAGCGGCGAGGGCAACCAGCCGAGGGCTTCGCCCTGTCGCTCGACTGCGGCGAGCACTACTGGCTGTAAAAGGACAGACCACATCATGGTTCTGTGTTCATTAGGTTGTTCTGTCCATTGCTGACATAATCCGCTCCACTTCAACGTAACACCGCACGAAGATTTCTATTGTTCCTGAAGGCATATTCAAATCGTTTTCGTTACCGCTTGCAGGCATCATGACAGAACACTACTTCCTATAAACGCTACACAGGCTCCTGAGATTAATAATGCGGATCTCTACGATAATGGGAGATTTTCCCGACTGTTTCGTTCGCTTCTCAGTGGATAACAGCCAGCTTCTCTGTTTAACAGACAAAAACAGCATATCCACTCAGTTCCACATTTCCATATAAAGGCCAAGGCATTTATTCTCAGGATAATTGTTTCAGCATCGCAACCGCATCAGACTCCGGCATCGCAAACTGCACCCGGTGCCGGGCAGCCACATCCAGCGCAAAAACCTTCGTGTAGACTTCCGTTGAACTGATGGACTTATGTCCCATCAGGCTTTGCAGAACTTTCAGCGGTATACCGGCATACAGCATGTGCATCGCATAGGAATGGCGGAACGTATGTGGTGTGACCGGAACAGAGAACGTCACACCGTCAGCAGCAGCGGCGGCAACCGCCTCCCCAATCCAGGTCCTGACCGTTCTGTCCGTCACTTCCCAGATCCGCGCTTTCTCTGTCCTTCCTGTGCGACGGTTACGCCGCTCCATGAGCTTATCGGGTCCACTCGCGAACGCAGAAAGGCCCACCCGAAGGTGAGCCAGTGTGATTACATTTGCGGCCTAACTGTGGCCAGTCCAGTTACGCTGGAGTCACTAGTATTTAGGTGACACTATAGAAGCGGCCGCGACAACTTGTCCACGTGGAATTCTAAGCTTAGGATCCCAATGTGCTGGAAAGAGCACTGCCCTCATGATCTCCCTAGTTTTCCTCTCATGAACCCCGCACTTATCCATCTCTGCGTTTGGCACTGGAGTTGCTCATGAAATCATGAGAACTCTTCGTGGAGGAAACAATGTTGAATCACACTTCGGACGCACATGAAGGGCGAGAGTCGGCACAGAAGCGCGCACTCCATCGGGCGGTCTTGGTCGATCTCAGAGATAATGGCGGAATGAGGTGGCCCGCCCTGTACCTCCACTTCGATGGAAATGGATCGGGAGAGATCGGATCGGCCTTAGGGTTGTTGGCGCGATGGAATCACATCTCGGTTGAAATTGACGGGAAGACCAAAATCACGGAAGCGGGTACAGAGCGGCTTCTGCATGGCAATTAAGCTAAAAACCGGCACAACGAAGTTGCACGCACTCTGCCGCCGTTTCGATCAGAGGGAGATAGGACCAGCATTACAAAACCTTGCGCTCTGGAAGCACATCATGGTGACGATTGAAGATGGGAGGACGACCATTACCGCGTAGGTACGGAACAACTTAAGATCGAGAAATGAGGGAGGGCGAGATGATCACATAAGAACTCGACCGAATCTGCAGTCGTATTCTGCTGCTAAGAACGATCGCGTTCTTCATGTCAGATCTCCCCTCCAATGTTTTGTGTCACTCACTTCTGCATTGCGACAATCTTGTATTTGATTTGCTCATAGGTGGCTCGCGGAAGAATCTTCTTCAGCACCAGCTCATCCTTCCTGGAATAAGGACGCCCCTTGATGATCTTCTCTGAGTAGGCATCACCGATACCTGGGAGGGATTTGAGTTGATCAGAGGAAGCCGTATTGATGTCGATGAGGTCAGGCACGTCCGTAGGTGGGCGGGGAGGGCCTGCAGAGAAAACGGACAGAGGGAAGGGGAACAGCGTGATGATCAAGAGCAAGCATACGGCGACGAGCATCCGCAGGCTGATCATGATCTGACCTCCGTCATTCATGTGAGATCGCTCATCACGATTCGTGAGAGAGATTCCATACAGTACCTTGGTCCTCAAACAGACCCGCGTGGTAGGGCACAGGGCAATCTTCGTGTGTGCATCGCGATAGACATGAATGATGCACGTTCAAACACTCATCTCGCAACCGTGATCCACTGTGATCAGGGTCCAGGGATGCCGTTTAACGGCCCGATCTACGGCCTGACCGACCGTCTCACATCCGCGAACCGACTTCCAGCATGGGACTGCGCCGACTCCCGTGATCCACGACCGTCAAGGCTCGAAAGGGCCGCCCATCCACCAGCCTATATGCACAAACTCCATGCTCCAGTGCTATGTGGGACCAGTCAGAATCGAAGCGGGCCACCGATGTAACGCGATATGCTTCCGGCGGCTGACGCGCATGCGCAGTGCTAAGCGACCGGGGTGCCGGCTTCGGCTTGTCAGATCGCAGACAAGACCAGTACCTCCAAACAAATTCGACGACTTCATGGGTCCGCTCCTTTCGTTGAGGTCCGCCAAAGCTACTATCGTACACTATTCTTCAGGTACCATCGGTTTCCGGGGCACGTCGCTTCAAGATTGCCCCGATACCTGCTGGCCGCAGCCCGCCAATGCCTCACAGAACTATTGGAGACGCTCACGTGAGTATGCTAGGTTGCGCAACGTCATAGCCCAAACTGATCACGCTCACGCACATTCCTCAAATCGTGCGGCCTATATTCGCAGGGCGGTCATGGCGCGCGAGACTCACATTGCCAGTGTCATAAGGGGAAGGTCACCGTATCGTCGCTCTTCAACTAAGCCCATCACACCCTCTATGATTGCAAGAATTTTGTATTACATACTTAAACCTGCAGCTCTCGAGGTGTATCATGTAATACCTCACTCTCAACTATTCAGAATTTTACTGTATTTAATATATCTTCTTGAGTTCTTAACAGACCACAAAAGACTCCCGATTCATCCCAGCCTGCTATTTAACGATTTTCTATTCCAGCTAAAATCCGGCTCGGAAATTACTCGTCCTTTACGAAAATTAATTACCGACAAAGAATTCGCAAAGCATTACATAGAAACGAAGGTCGGTGTCGGAACAACTCCCACGACTCTTTGTATTTTGCGGACGCCAGATGAAGTTGACGCTTACCGGCCAGCTATATTTCCAGTCGTGATTAAGCCAACGCATAGCTGGGGCAGGGTTGTCACAGTTTTTTCTGAATCTGATTATCAGAGAGCAAAAGCGACGATTACAGATTGGCTCAGTCACGACTACTTCCTAGAGAGGCTAGAGAGAAACTACCAGGAGCTTGACAAGAAAGTAATAGTGGAAATGTACATTGATGATATTTTTGATATCGAAGGATCGGTCCATTGCATGAGTGGAGAGCCGAGAATTATTAGCTTGATTGATCGAAAAACAAAGCACCGTCAATCTTTCGATGTCAACAAAACTCCATTGGGGGTGAGCCTACGTTATCCCTTAAGCGAATTCGACCCGAAAAGCTGGGGCTTTCTGAACATGCTTATGGAACGCTCCAGAATTCTCTCGAGCGAATTCAGTTACATAAGAGTAGACTTTTACACCGATGGGGAACGGGTAATTTTTGGCGAACTCACGAACCTGCCCGCAGCTGGAAGAGGAAAGTTTTTTCCTCATGGCGGGGAAACGAAATTTTCAGAGGTACTTTTTAAGACTGGGCAAAAATAAAATCCAATTCCCAATTGACAGTTAAGACCTCTTTCCCCTTACTGATCCCTAAAATATTCTCTACGTGGCACAAGAGCGTCTGCTTTGAAATTGTCGAGAGCCCGAAAAACTTGCTCATCCAATTAAACAAGTGATCTTCATTCAAAAACACCCATGGATGAACTATTGTTTCGCGTTTGATAGTTTCATATCCAGCATGAGTAACTGTCCTCACAAAGTTTCCCTTTAAATAGTTTCCACTGTGACCAGTTGCCGTATATTTACCTACGAATTCGTCGAGGAAGCGAGCTGTACGAGAATTGTCTTTTACCTCGACCATGAGCAACCGTCCATCTGTTTTTAAAACTCTCCTCGTTGCAATAAGAAATTGAAGTTGTTCATCATTCACGAGATGGTGAATGCCTGCAATGGACAGAACTACATCGAAATAGTCGCTCGGTATACCATCGAGATTGCGGTCTGTCTTTAGGATGTTCCAATCTTTCAAAGAATCCGGAACAACCAAGTCAGCGAAGGTGGTCTCTACATTTCCAGAATAGTATCTGACCAAATTGCCTTCAAACGGTACATTTAAAACCCTTTTGGCTTCCTGTAGGCTCATCACATCGAGCAAATGTTTAATTTCCGATGCACGTGGAGAATTATCGTCCGCGTATGCGTGAATGAGTTCGCTGTTTTTGCCAAAACGTTCTTCATAGCTCGTTGGCATGCAAGATTCTCCTTCCTTCCTTCGTTTGTTCTAGAGTTGTCGCATCCACAAAATCCCTTCAAGGGGGCAGGTTTGTGCTTTGGAGGTCTGCTGTTGAGGCATAGTGTCCTGCAACTGCCTCGTCTGAAGGACGAGCACGACAGCATATATAGGAAGCTAAGGTTGTTCCTATCCTACGAAAGATTGGTAGGGACGAATCGAGAAGGGCATGGGAAGCGTTTTGGAGAGGGATGTAAATCAAGGCGCAAGAGCCGAGTGGGAGGATGGTTGCATGACCTGCTGCGTCAACAACTCACTATTGGCATACATTCCCATTCGCCCCAACGTTTACTGCGTTGTTAGACCCTGTTATATTTATATTAACGCATTTCTGGCCGAGTCCCTCTACGCCTCCTCCATCTCCAACTAGTGGGAAAGCTTTTAGGAGGTCTTTACCTAGATCTATAAAAGCATCAACGATCGCGCCCAAGACACTTTCCTTAGCAATAATCGTGGTTGGACCGACGACGGTGATCGTTCCTTTGACGCCGTGTTGTTCGCTTTGGAACTCCAACTCCAAGACCCCCTTAGCAGGCTTTACTACACGAGCTGTCGCCTTTGCAGGTGTGTTGAAACCTGTCGACAGTGTCGGATTATTTTTGAGCACTGTCTCCGTTTGTTCAAGGTAACTTTTTGGTACCTGCTGTCCGTAAGAAAATGCTGGGAAGACAAAGTACATAGCGGTGGCGCATACAACCGCGAAATTTAGACGTGTCCGCATGTTAAACCTACGACGACCTCGAGTCCGCACCTCAGCTTTTCAATAATTCGGCTCTTCGACCTGCACCATGGCAACCAATTTCCATTGAAGTGAGCTACAGGAGTATGCTTAATCGTGCCAGAATAGAATGGAGTGAGAACTAGGAAATGCCCTAGGGAATGCGACTGTCCGCTCAGGGCGTTGCGCGGATGTGGTGATCAACAATCGAGCTGAGGGGCAATGCGCCCTTGACGGTCCAAGCCTTATCCGATCTGCTTCGAGCTAGCATCGAGGGGACGGTCATCCCGATGATTGTCCTTACTCGCTAAAATGACTATGTATATGTATTGTGGCAGACTCGCTGCGAGCAGTGCAGCCAATTAGCCCACAGTTCACAATAGCGCGACAACTTACTAGAAGACCCGATTCATCTCCCCTTCCAGTGCGCTGGCTAATGAGTCTGACATCTCGAGTTCTGATGTCGAGTGCACCCTGGTGGGAACTTGGAATTTTGGCGTTTCGGGTTGTTGCGTATCAGCTACCAGCACATAGGTCGAAGTACCGACTTGGAGAAGCCGCAGCCGTCCATCCCCCGACATCCGATTAACCGCAAGAAATATCTCGCTCCAACTGAGCTCGGGAAGAGCGCTGAGAAGATCGTCCATAAAACAAGGGCCGGTGCTCCGCAACGTGTCAATTACGAACTGCTCTGTAGGCGCGTTGATAGGCATCATGGCGTAGAAACCTCCGCTTAAAGTAGTGGGGGACCAGTGCACGCCAGGATGGAGACAATTGCGCTGCAAAGGAACTAGGAAAAATCCTAGTTATGAGCCACCTTTGGGATCGACCGCGACTCTGTTGCTTATGAAGGATTGGGATTAGCCCGCCCTTCCGCAACATCACGATGTGAGTGGGCTTGCACGGTCAATATGCCCCTTACGGTCCAGTTCCCGCCAGGTTTTTCTGCAGGGAAGGGACGCCGCGAGTATTAAGAGGGTAGAGCTCGTGGGCAAAGATATGGTTCAGGCTCACCCGCTCCTAGGCGCACCTTTTTTAACCGGAAGCCGAGCTATGCCCGAATGAGAAGCTGGTCGATGTGAGCAGACTTTCCCATATGTAAGGCTCCGTGGGTCTGGATAAATTGTTTCAATCTTAATCGATCAGTTGGGCCCACCCGAATCACACCTACCGTGATCCAGGGGGGGTGAACCTTACTGACGACCGCCAGCAGGATGTCTATAAAGTCTTCCTCCCCTTCCAACCATAATTGGACCTTCACAAGATCCCCTGCCCTCAGATAATCAGGGCTAATGAGTTTATGTCCTTCCTCTAAGCTTTCGAGCACGCATCCATCCGCTTGAAGCTGCGTGCTACCGAGCGGGAGTACGCAATCAATTGTAAATCTCGTGGTAAATATCGGACTATCTTCCCCGGTATGTTGTGCGCCCTGAGCCATCTTGTAAATAATAGCTCAGGATAGAGATGGGCGTGAGAGTGAGGCTATTTCTCAAAAAAAGCAGGGGCTTACAAAAACAGCATGATTCTAGCATACATGTGCTTTCGCGAACCTGATTCGACGGCTGCATAGATAAATAGGCGAGACGGTCAATGTCACCAGCAGTCATGAGTGGCATGGATTCTGGAGGCGCCACGTGCCCCATGAAAGACTTTTCCACACGCGTGCGGAGCACATGCCTTTGTCTGCTCGTATTACTCGCCCGGGTGATAGATGTCATCTAGTTCATGTGTGGGGCCCTGCTCAAAAATGATAAAGGATGTGTCCTGATTCTTATCTCCTTCCACCTTCATCATGTGGGTATTCGCCGGTTCAAAGAAATAGTTTCCCCTTTCATAGTGTTCGGTGTTCTGGTGCATACTCATTGTGAGCGAGCCAGTCAACAGCATACGAATCTCGTTGCCTCGATGGGTATGCTCGCCGGCGAAGCCCCCACGAGCAATCTTTCCATACACCAAGACGATTTTATTTTCCCCAGTGGGGACATCGATCTCCCGTTCGAGTCTCACCTTTTCCGTGAAGTCTTTCGTCTCTGATGGTTTCCGTGTTTTGGTTTGAGATAGCGGAAGCACCTCGAACACGACGATTCTGACCAGGTCTTCACCGGCATTTTTGTACTGACGATCATCTTTCACCCCGACTGTGATGGCTTGGCCTGCCGTATAGCGTTCGGATCGGCCATTTTCTGTAGACATCTCCGTCCCGTTAAGGAGGTAACCAATGCCGCGACCTCCATGCGAGAGTTCGCGTATCACGTGTCCAGCCCTAGCAGTGATTTCGGTCGCGCGCATTCGATACTTCCCCGCAAGAAGCCCATCAATCGATTCTTCCTTCAGAACGTTGAGGGTCACCCCATGGCTCTCAATGGCTGCCATCGTGCCTGAGACGATAACAATTTCGATCAATAAAATGGCGGTGACAATTCTTCCATACTTCGTTTGCATCGACATACCTCCTAAGACCCAGTGATGGTCTGATCCTATACCTCTGCGCTTTACTGTGGGTTGACAAATAGTGACCGAGAGTCTCCTCAAGCCACAGGGTTACACCTTCGACAGTATCCATGCATGTTCTATGAATTCGGGAAGGGAGAGTTAGAACACCGCTGCTCTGCTACTGGGAACTACTAGGATGCTGGTGACCTAAATTACTGAATCGCGATGTTCTCGTAAGTTCAATGCCGTTTTTTCCGCTCGGATGCGAATTCGCCGGCACGAATTAGGCGCGCTCGTTTTTGTTCTTGTTTGAGTGTGGCCAACTGCCTTATGGTTCGATTGAGTTCGTATTGGAGCGTCTCTAATTGAGACTTGTGGTAATACTTCTCTTGCTCGTGTAGCCTGGCGCATTCTGCCAGAGAAAGCTCAATCCACTCTCCATGAGTGTGCGCCCGCTTGATCCGCCCTTTTAAAGATTCCTGCAATTGCTTGGAACGTATCCGTAAAAGGGATTCCAAGGCGTCCATACGCCGCTGGCCTTTCTCTACGTCCGAAGCATATCCACGAACCTCACTGGCTAACATAGGAAAAAGCATAAAGGACGCCAACTGTACCGAAGACTGGGTATTGCCCTAGGCCTTATGACAAAGGATTCTTGATAGGTATTTCGGAGTATTGGGTTGTCTTCTTGGTTTGTTGAAGGGGCTGCTCTGTCGAGAGAGATTAGATGGGCCTGGCGGTTGAGAAACCGTGTCTCCACCTGGACTGCGGTGCTGTATGTCAATCCAGCTTCTACAACCTGCCTCTCGACAGCGATACCATCGAGCAGCACCCTGAATCGGCTCTCAGGCATTCGTATCAAGCCAACATGAGCCCGCAACATGGTCAGACTAGGAGCTTTTCCCAGTACGCGGTTTTCTGGGAATGCGGCACAGTACGCCCTAGGATCTTTCCTTCAGGTGCAGTCTACTGGCGCTCACCTAGCTCTGAATTAGCACCGATTCGGGATGCTCATGACTACCCAGACTCCCGGCCTCCAGGACAAAAGAGAGTGGGGAAGGCGAAGCGACCTTCTCCAGGCAGTCTTGCGCTATCTCACAATGAATGGACCAACGAGTTGGATGACGCTTTACCTTCACTTCGATGTAGGTGAAACAGGGGAGATCGGCGCAGCCATCGGACACCTCACCGTGTGTAAACATATCGTCGTGGAAGGCACTACCGCGAAGATTACCCCACTCGGAACAGAGCAACTCAAAAGCGTGGACTAGGACATACGTACAAAGAAACGGAGAAATGACTTATTGGCTGTAGACATGTCCACTATCTCCGACATAGCCGACCGATGAGGGACTGACCTTTAGACCAAGAGGACAGTAGGATCCTGAAGTCTGAGCAAGGAGGATTACACATGAATAAGCGTCTAGAACCTATTGGGATTGCCACTACGGACGGCGCAATTGACATTATTCAAGCAGACGCCATGGATGATGAACGTGCCGCAGTGGTTCGCATCACAATTGAGCAAGTTGACATCTTGATTGACTGGTTAAAAGAAGCGAAGGCTGAACTGCTAGAGAATGGACAAGGTGTGAATGTCGTAAGGGGAAAGGGCTGGAGTCTCTCTCAAGACAGTATTGAAGATTCCCCCGAGGAGGTGTGAGAGGTCCATGAAGATTTTGACCATCGGGGCATCCCACTGACTCACAATCAGACAATACCGCGAAGATCGAGCAGCTCAAGGCAAAGGAATAGGTCACACTTCTTCGACCGTGGCTTGCACAATTGAATTCCGGCTTCGCAGTCTGCCTTCTTCCAATACCGTTCAACCGACTCGGCAATGATGCGCCTGTTGGGAGATACCAGTTTCCACTGCCACTGGCCGACAAGATTTCTGAAGACCACATAACGCATCACTCACTCCGTTCGCTACGTTAGAATCCGTCAATCACGGAGCTCCGCAATAGGCTGTTCCACATTTTGCAAGGCCACTGCGATTGTTCCCAGTCCAGTCAGCCCGATCCTGTTCTCATTCATGCGCCTGCACATGAGTGAGGAGTGCTCTAGTCACCATGGCCTCATCCAGATTCTTGGCTCCTCTGACTACCATGTAGGGGCAGTTCTGTTCTCCACAGAAGGACTCCTGAGTCGGTCATCAGTCGCAGGGATAATCTTTGAGAGGAAATTTCTTTTAGCCCCGCAAAACTCTTTTGCGGATCTTGAACGGCAACGTCTCCAGTGAGGACACAGTTGATCTGTGAGATGGTATCCTCAGGCTGTACCGTGATGGCATGAGCCTCCCCGATACTGCGACGATCGCTGAGTTCGTGAAGCACAGCCCTCCATCGTCCAGCCATCACCGGATCTCCGGCGAACGGCCGCACCATATAGTCCGTACCAATGCCAGGTGCTGCCGCTCATGCGGTCAGCAACCCAGGGGTTTTCGAATGGTTGGAATTCAATGTGACTCGTCCGAGTCCAATCAACCCGGACCGCACCTTCGCCGCCAATTGGTGCGATGGCTGATGGCATACTTTATCGATACCTCGGACATTTTGTCCTATTTTTTATTCTACCCCCCAGTGATCCGCCAGTAAAAACGCAAGGGTTTTCCCCAGTCTTCTCCCTAGAAATCTCCCTAGGCCTATATATTTCCGTGCTTTTAATGATCACCTGCGCATTTGGCGCGGGTGTTGCTCTTAACGAAAGACATGAAACATTCTGAAGAAAACATGTCAAAGTCTTCCGGTACTCAGGGCGAACAAGAGTGGGCACAGATACACACACTTCAGGAAGCGGTCTTGCTGCTTCTCAGCGAAAACGATTCGATGAAGTGGATAGATGTGTATCTTCACTTCAATGAAGATGAAGATGGAAATGGATCAGGATGGATTGGGCCAGCCTTAGGCCTGCTCGCGCGAGCGAAACACATCGCCGTTGAATTTGACGGGACCACCAAAATTACTGCGGCTGGCAGAGAACGGCTTTTGTATGGGAAGTAGACTATCTATCGCCTGAGCTATCTCACGATATAAAGAGGATAGGTCAGTGCATACAACACGAGGTGCGTTATGCTCAGCATGAATGAGATTATCGTCTGCGAGCTCCTTCTCGGAGCGGCATTGATGGCGCTGGTATTCGCGTCGTTTGCGGATACGGACCTCATCGCTTCGTCGAAGTCGAATCAGCATCCGCAGGTTGATGGATTCAAGGGCGCAACAAGGAGAGGCCGCGCGCTAACCGAAATCTCTTGCCTGATGTACTTGAGCGTTCTAGCGGGAGACTACTATTGGGCGAAAGTGATGGAGGAGGCGACGGTCCCTTCTGAAACATAACAGATGTCGCGTCCATTCAAACAGCTGGGAATCAGTTACGAGGTTACCTGAGCTCACTTTGGTTCAGGCTACTGGTCCAGTTCTATGGTGGAATCGGCCCGCGCCAAGAAGCTCTCAATGTCGCCATTCTATCAGTCAAAAGTATTCACTAGAATCGGCATGAGGGTAAGGGTATCCCTCCAATTGAGAGAAGCTATTGCGGTCCTTTCTGCGCGCTTCAATGGGGGCTGACCCCAGCCAGAGACTTGTTCACAACTTCTTTAGTTGGACGCATCAGAGGCAATGCAGAATAGTATCTCTTGATCCAGAGCTTCCCCAGATAGACTGGGAGAAAATATAGACCGAGAGCCATGACAAGGATGATTGCGCTAGACAGAACCTCAAGAACGCCGCTGACAAAAAAGAAGTGCTTTCCCACGACTCCGCCGAAAACCGCCACCGCGACGATGATCTCCATCATCCATACGAATTGAGTCAGGGTAAATTTCCCAGGCAAACGGAGTGAGGTAGAGAGATAAACAGCTTGCGGTTCATTCGGCAGACCTTTGAGTAATCGATGCCCCACGCGGTGCAGCACCCAACTAAAAGCAAAACCGACAATGGCATTGAGGACGACAGTGATCCATGTGTTGTTCGATACAATCGACGCCGGCCCCACCATGAATAACATTGGTGGCAGATAAACAGTCACACTCAGAATGTCTTCATACGACAACATCTGGATGAGGCGACTGCACCATTGGGTGAGAGCTGAATGCTTGCGTGTGGTATGTGAAGACACCATCAATAGTTCTCCTTGCGAGAGAAGTTCATCACAACAGAGGTTATATAGCGCGACTGACGATGATGTTTTTTCGTTATTGCTGGGCCAATGCGAGAGGCTGGGATCTTGTAATCGAATCACAAGATAGTGTCAAGCCCTAAGTGAATGGAATCATTAGAGTACTTTCCATTAATCAACCAGGCTGGGGAGGTTCCTAGGAGCCTAAATGGGCTGCGCGGAATAAAATTTCATCAGCATTGATTCCATGGAGAGGAGTAGCCCATGCTCTACTATGCACTAGCGTTCTTGGTGGTCGGCTTGATTGCCGGTGCCCTGAATCTCTTCGGAATCTCAGCAATCGCGATGCAGATTTCCTGGATTCTGTTCGTGATCGGAATAGTGTTGGTCGTGATCCATTTGGTCACAGGGCGAAGCACTCGGATTGAGTAACCGGCTATGGGCTAGTGCGGCAGAGGCTTCATGCCCGGTCATGCCTTTTCCGTGGGCCTTTTCTACAAAAGTGAAGCAGCGGCGTTCTGTCTCCACCAACTTCACCACACTTTGTCTTCCAGTGATGACCTAACCCGCTATCACTCCTTTGCCACACACAATGTTCCATAGAATGGCAGCGGTACTTTTGGGTGCAACCGGACTCCATTCGTTGCCTCCGTCATCACCTGCGAACATCACCTTACCATTTCCCATATTGTCTGAGTGATACTTATACGCAAGGTGCCGGGAGCGATGTTCTGCGCAGTCGAACTGCTGTTGCCATGTGGCAGACAAATATGATTTACCTTTAATGGCTTGGACAAACTTGAAGTCGTACAAGACCGACATCTTCACAAGGTCTCCTTGACGGAGAATAGTGGAAGGATCGACATAGATGGTAAAGCCCCCCGCGCCCTCGGCGCGGCTAATCGGACGCCACTCTGCATGGGCTGGAACACTGCTCAAGAACAGGAAGGCTAGTAGCAACCAAAGAATTGCAAAAAACATATGAGGTCCCCGATGCCTGTACTGTACTCGTAACCAGACAAAGCGGCACCGCCAAGAGCAAGGCTAAACTATAGTATCATTCACTTTCTCTTTCTTCCTTCTCTAGAGCCTGTGCTGGTTTTGGTTGCCGTAGCCTTATCACCCACGCACTTGTTCCATCGTTAATCTACATCGAGGCGGTATCCATTCCAGCTCGCCACTCGTGTTCCTGTTTGCCAGTGAACAAGATCGAACGCTATGCCGACGTCCGCTCCCTTGAGCAGTATGCAATTCACGACTTCAGCAAACCCCTTCTTCTCATCAATGGGAACGGTGAAGTATCTCAGACCGACTAAGACATGGATGCCCGTCCCTCGTACTCCGACGTCGCACAACATGTCGAGTTCCTTGGCCTTCTGAAGTTTGACGTTGCATGCGTCGCATGTGGCTTTGGTCGCTTTGGCTTCAGATTCGATCTGTGCTGAGGGCTTCTGTGCAGATGGGGGCTTGTCCTTGATCTCAAGGAGAGATCCAAGAAGAATCAGACCAAATGGCTATTAACCACCATCTTACTTAGACGACCTGACTTCTTTAGCTTGATTGAAGGGTTCGGTTTCTGCTCTCGCTTTCTCTTCAAGATCGATGCATTGCCGTTCCTCTGGCGAGAGTTCCATAGCTCCGCTCCTATATAACTGCCTAGAAAGGCGGCGTATTGTAGGAGGATTGCGAAGAAAGGTGCAAGGACCACTGGTGCTGATAAGGAGAGATTCAGGGGAAATGGTTGTATTTCGACCCCGCATTGAGGAACACTACCAACAAGTCGCTAAAATTCCCCTCGTGGTGCCCCTCTCGCTCTCTCCATTAATCCGCTTCGGCACCTCAACATGGACCTACGAAAGCTGGCAAGGCGAGGTGTACCAACAGCAGCCTGCCAAGAGCATGTTAGCGTGGGAGTGCAGGGGGAGCGTCAACGCTGTGGGGAAAGTTACAGCTAGCCGAGGTCTGAGAGTCCTTTTAGGAGATCCCTAGCACAAGTCTTGGATCTGGTGACCACCCTCTCTTGTGACTACGACAGAGAAGGACTTCCCATCATTATTCAGCTTACCTACGGCTTCCAATAATGAATTGTAGTGAGTCTTGTATATTAATGCCGAAATCTTCACTTCTCGAACCATGAAATGCCCCGTCTACCAAGCAATCTCCCACAAGGGGAAACTTCCCAAACCCTCAAAGAAATCCCGCAAGAAGTAACCCTGTAATCTATCGGCTCTAACCATTCTGGTCTTTTATCCACAATTACTTTTCTTCCTGAGTCTTCTATTTATTGCCGAATCCTCTAGTCCACATTTTCTGTGGACAATCCTGTGAGTAACATCGCGTCCGTATGCATGATAGGCCGAAATAGATTGCCAGATAGCTCACTGCCTATTATTTAAGCATTGGCTCTCACGAACACGACCCCCTATATGTTGTGGTCACCTCAGAACTCCAGAAAAAAGAGCCTACCAAGCAATCTCCCACAAGGGAAACCGTCGCTCGATGGACATGGTTTTGCGTGTGAGGCGGGTCCTTGCTCAATGACCTGGCCCCCGAAAGAACTCTTAGCTGTGGATAACGACTCCGATCTAGAGTTGTTCTTCGTGTCGCACACACGCACTTTTGTGCAGCCCATCACAGATGAAAAATTGTCAATAGTAATGGTGTATGGGGTTACTACGGAGTTACGAGTGTGTTAAGAAAATAGGAGCCAAAACGTTTGGTGGGCAGGATAGGACAAACAGACGTAACACGCGCCGTTCCCACTGGCCCGCCGAGAGCATGGCGCGATCACGCGAATTGGTACGAAGACTTTTCCAGAATTGGGTGCGACGGAGTGTAGCACGAATACTGAGAGGGACAACGACTCGGCAGTAGAAATGATCTTGCTGGCGAAGTAAAGATCCCATGAGAAACTACACGGGTTTCTCAGCTTCGAATCGTCAGGACTGGCGTGGTTGCGAAGTGCTGGTGTCCCCAATCGGAATGTGACCCTTTCAATGCCGCATCTGGCGCACCTCATCATCTATCTGCGGTTGACTAATTTCAAAAACTCCAACCGCAGCGGTGCCCCCGACACGGAGCACAGTTCTTCAAGCGCATCTCGAGTAATCACAGCTGTGATGTTATATGAGCCGATATTGATATCTACTTGCGCCGTGATCGTGTCCCGTTTAATTGCGGACACTTTCCCGATCAACAGGTTTCGCCAACTGACATTCTCCATGCCGGATTTCTTCTTTCCGAGCCACCGATCGAGGAGCGATCTGCTGAATCGGTACCGACCTCCAATCTTTGGCGCGTGAATTTCCCCATCCCAGACGCACCGGTAGAACGTCGGCAACGTCAGACGCATATACCTGACTGCTTTTCTTGCGGTCAACACCTCCCAAACGCCTTCTCGAGCTATCTGTACCATCAGCCATACCCTTTCGTATGCCGCGGCACAGACGATGTCCTCCGCAGCAGGATGAACGGACTCACCTCCCTTTCATTTCGTCCCGGTATCGATTGCGACTACCCGATCTGTTCCTGGTAGCACCGTAGCACGAGGTTTTGTTTGAGGGGGCGAGGTCTCTTTTTGTCTCCAGGTGGGCAAAAATGGGACAGGTGCCTCATCCCACTTGATGAGGCAGGTATGCACTCAGAGGCTACTGCAGTGTTACGATGAGTGGCAAAATGAGTCGACCAGGACAGATGAGTAACAAAGACATCCCCTTAACAATTGTGCTACTGGGGCGGAAAGAGAAAGGAATTTCCACTTCATCAGGGACTTGAGCAACCGTCCGGAGATCATTCTTGCTTCTAACTCCCAGGAGACCCCTAATTTCGGTCTAGCGGGACCCATGGCCTACGGTATCCTTTTCGCATACATCAGGGAGGAGAGCCAAGCGGCAAGGTCTGCAACCATGACGGCGATCAGGACAATTTCGCGCTGCACATAGCAATTGAGTAAAAGGGACCTGCGCTGATGCAAATGAAGGGAAAACGAGCGATGCAGAAGTATCTGCAATCGGCAGGGAATTTAGCCATAGCCGATGAGAGCCTGCGTATACTTGACACAGCCAAAGCCAAGACCCGCTCCCCTCGACTGAGGCTGGTACCGGGCATTACCGAGGCGGAGTATGAAATTGAGGCTCTTGCGCCTGCAACCGGAATTATTAATGGGATTCGCCTGTCTATGCCGTTGTGGTACCTTATCGTTCTCGCTATTCTCTTAATTCGTTAACCCTCCAACTTTTTAGATTCACACCATCCTTACTACCATCCCGCGCTATCGTGTGCGTGGCGACGAGGCAGCAAATAAGGCCGATTGCAAGAAGACCGTCCCATCGATACTAGGCCCTCAGGAGACCAGTTAAGGCCTACACCGTCAACGGCGCATTTCCCTCGCTCCGATTGTTGACCAGCACCTACGCACGGTGGCCTCCGCTGACAGTCTGTCGTGCTAATTGCACCGCTCTATCGGCAATAATCTCTCCACGAACATGTCTATGGCCCAGCTATCGCTGGAACAGGCTGTGACCCGACTTGTAGCCTTCCCGACAAAAATCTTTCTTTTACACCTAGGGAATATACGAGTTCCTAGAATTCTGCGGGGTGTGTATGGTTACAGTACCGGTACAATCCTCTACCCGAGGAGGCTGTCATCGTATCTCTTCCCAAAGTCGTCGGTCTCGTATTTTCTGGGCTCCTCCTCAGCATGGGGCTGTCCACCGTCGCACAGGCAGAGATATTGGATCGGCGGCAAAGCAGTCAGATGGTTGGTGAAACACCATTGCAGCCGATGGGGAGCGCCCAGTCCATCATTCAAGGCGAAGTGTTACGCGTTGAAGGTAATGACTGTGTGATCAAGGATCAGGACGGCAAAGAGGTGCGATTGCAAATCGACTTACCCATCCTGAAGGCCAGAAACATCGAGCCGGGTGACCGTATAGAAGCAATCGTGAACGAGCAGAATCATGTGCTCTCTTTCAGACCCGGTGGTCACGGATCGCCGAAATGATACAGAGTAGAAGCCGTTCGAATTCTGTGGTTTACAATTCAGCGCTGTGGAGGACTGTATTCACCATCAGACCTGGAGGAACCAGACCTGGAGGAACCTACAATGCCCAACCTTGAATCACCGACATGCGCCCTTGACCTTCGAGACCCATCCAACTGCTTAAACATTGCGATGGCCCAACCTGGTGAACAGATTCGAGTAATAATGCGTGTCGAAGACAACCCCATGGCGACACAACTAATGGAAGCCGTAGGTACGCTGAGTAATGATGGGAAGTCCTTCTCTGTCGTGGTCACAAGAGAAGATGGCACGCAGCAGACCCAGGACTTACGTTATAGGGATCTGCTAAAGGTACTCTCAGACGTCGGCTAGCTGTAACTTTCCCCAGCGTTGACGCTCCCCCCGCACTCCCACGATCACATGCTGTTGGTTCACCTGGTCTTGCCAGCCTTCGTAGGTCCACGTGGACGTGCCGAACTGGATCAGAGGGGAGAGCGAGAAGGACATCGTGAGGGGAATTGTACTATCTCTCAGATCGCGTCCTCAATGAATTCGAGAACTGATCACACCGAATAGAAAATCGGGGCCTCGTGTCCGAGGCCCCGCTGCATTCATCGGCTGGTATGAGGTGTAGCAGTTTCTATTTTTCGGTGTTTCCCAATATATCGGAATCTCCTCAGGGAAGTGAACGCATCCGCAGCGCGTGATTCTGTTCGGTGACTTCTGCCTCCACACGATCACCCTGCTTGAGCTGTCCCAACATGAGCGTAGTTTTATCTGCATGAAGACGCACTTCCGTGCCGTCTTTCTCCTTGACGAAATAGTATGCCTGTTCGATGCGCGTCACATCGCCCATGATCGTCCTATTGTGAGTCAGGTCATTGGGAGCCTGCATGGCGGCGGCATGGGACACATCCAAGAGTAAGACCAGACCACACAGGGCGCTGCAGACTTGCGGAATTGATATCATGAGACCTCCTCGGGTTAGTGGTGAATGCCATTCATGTCACGATCGGTGCGTGCGGTCGTCTCCTCGCTCATCTCTCGCTTCTCTGTAGACTTGCCCAGGCCAGGCCCAGGACGCCAAGCGAACAGAGATACAGCGAGCCATTGATCAACACCTCGTTTATCATCGTCATAGTGTTTCTCCTTTCCACAATAATTACGATCCTCAACATGATGCGCGGTGTTGTGCTTCTACGGTTCAGGAATAGCATAGGCCGTGCCGTTCTAACTCGTTTCAACCGCTCAGTCGCAAACAGTGGAAGTCTAAGACTCTTTACGGTTCCCTCTTCATTCCAGTGGAGAAAGCCGGCGGTTCCACGCGATGGATCGCGTTCACGCGCGAGCCCACCGCGCGACTGATCGCGTGCGGCTCCTTCGGAGAGGGTAGATTGTACGGGACAGCTGTTCTGGTTCTTGGGCTAGAAGGTCAGTTGTGCACTCCACACTGCCTCATCACGCTGTGCCAAGTGAATGTTGGACCAATCGAACAAAGACCGGAGCCTTATAAGAAACCGCTGCCAAGAATGGGCCGTTGCACCTTCCTAGCGGCCTTCCTACAATGGGCCTTCTGCGAGGCACTATGCCCTTTGTCGAACGTCCCTGCCGCCGCTTTCTCTTTTCGCTGTCCTGTCAGATCGAGGCGAAGCAAAATCACCACGGAATCGCATGCCTCTCCTTCACTTTTGTAGAAAAGGCCCACGGAAAAGGCATGACCGGCCATGATCTTGGCTCAATGTATGGGGGCGGGATTAACACGATGCTGTTTGCAGGAATTCAAGATGAGGAACTCAGTGGCTTTCGGGAACGCATTCATAATTGGCAACGACTCGAATATGGAGTTGCTGTCCTTGGGATCACAGCCCTGCTCGTGCTTGGACATGGGAACTGTGGAGCCGTAAAGGCGGCGATGAAAGCTTAAACGGTTCCGGGGCAGATCAGCGTCTTGTATCAACACCTTCAGCTGGCCATAGCACAGTCTGGCGGCAATGTGGATAGAGCCATTGAAGACAATGTACGGTTTCAGGCCCAGTTGCTGTGTACTTCCTCGACAGTCATCCGGAATGCCGTCAAAGCAGGTACTCTGAGGGTAGAAGGAGGAGTTTATGATCTTGCCACCGGCAAGGTCAGTTTGCGCGAACCTGCTACCTCCTAATTATCTCGGACTTGAAATGGTTCCCAGACGGGCGCATAGCGGGTGATCACCCTGAAGAGGGATTGATTCGCAGCGGCCATGAGGGTCAGAGGAGAGGACGTGCAAGAGAGGACACCTTCGCCGCGCGTGTTCGATCGGCATCCCGTGCAGCTTCGAAATCCCGCCATGTCGCAGCCAGCTACGTAGTAGTGCTAGTGTCCCCAACGGGATTTGAACCCGTGTTACTGCCTTGAAAGGGCCGATCAATTGAAAAGTTGAACAAACTTAACCTATTCCAATGTGTTCAAACGAGGGATCATATTGTTCCTCAGTTGAGCCGATCTTCCGTCCCATCATTTCCCCCACACCCAGATGCTCAAGCGTTTCTCAAAAATGACAACCGCCTCCTCCGCCCGGTAGTAAGCTCAGGAGTCACTTGGTTCTTGGTTCCTGAGGCGGTAGCTCACACGATTGCGAGTCAGATTATCAGCGAGCCATCGCTTAGACAATCACCGGTTTCAACTACTGCAAATCCATTGCAACGTCGAGGAAAATCACGATAGGCATCATCATATTCCCTTGATCGATTCTCTGTGTTACGAAAGAATTAAATGAAGGTGAACGTTCAAGATCTTGACGTGTCGGGCCACCCCGGAAACATGACGGCATTGATTAAACGATCTTATATTCCATGCGATACAAAACATGTTCGGCATTTTTCAGCCAAACCCAGTTCTTTTTGATCCCTTCCACAGCTTCCATTGATCGTCAACTGAATCCAGAGGATAATGGCTGCTTCTGCACATCGTTTTTGGCCTGCCCCTGGCTGACGACTTGTCAAAGCCGCGTACGTCCTGCCATCTCGAAGGCAAAGGCTCTAGCCAAAGGCAAAACCAATAGCTCGACCTGCAAAGTGATTGTGTCCTCACCCGTTGGGCAGGAAGCTCCTCTCGACTTGCGAAGTGTTGATTCAGGTATGAATGCAGCGATGAGTATCTCTTAAGCTCGTATCACGGGCTGTTCAAATCGAAATCCTGGGTCAGTCCTTCTTTATCCCACTCGGTACCGAACTGGAGGAACGCTCGAGGGTATCTTCGACGGACTGCACAAACGCGTGTGTCGCGTGGGGATCCCTGATCGACACGGCTGGAGCCGTTCGCGTGACTTCTGACGTGACCCCGTCACGAACCTGCTCTTGCGGTTGTTGAGATCGGACTTGCTTCCAGCCCTTGCGTTCGATGCAGCGGGTCACCTCGTCGAAAATCTGATTCGGATAGTCAGGATGCGTCGATGGGTTATGTCGATAGGCCAGCGCCGCGGGGCTCTGATCGATCTCCATTGCACAGGCCTCACGATCCTCCAACAGGCTATGCTGGCTGCCGTTGTTGTCATACATCGGTTCGCCGCAGCCGGCGAAGAACAGGAGGAACAGCAGCATATAGGGAACCCGTTCGCGTCGCATGATCATGCAAGATCCTTCATCCCTCCATCACCCAGAACAGCCGACAGCAGGTCAGGCAGACTCACTCGTTTTCCGATCGCGCGAGCACTCGTTTCCGCCTGCATTGCCTGTGGCCGCAGCTCTTCACAAGTGACCTCATGACCGGCGCCCAACACCGCTCTGAGTCGCTCGTGTTTCATCGTGAATGTGAACTCCCTCCAAGACTCGGCCTTCGCTACTGGCGGTATAAGTTCTACCTGTCAGCGTCACGGCGAAATGGAGCCTGGCACAATTTTCTACTCGCCGTTTGAAGTACCTACCCGAGCAAACGTCTCAGCTGGGCGAAGTCACTGAAGGTGTTCACGCAACTACGCCCTCATTTCACCCGTTGCACTTGGAACGTGAAACCGCAATTCCATTCAATTACCCGCCATACGGCCATGAGCGTTTTGAAGGGTGGAGCATCAATTTAACGGGAGTATTAGTTCCACATTCAATCAGTCGAGCGAGTTCCTTCAAAGCAGGTTCGTTCACCAACTGCACCACCTGTTGCTGGTTGGAAACGTCCACCCGCGTCAGGATACAGATGCCGTGATCGATGGATCGATCACCAAAAGGTTTCTCCCCAACAACACCGAGTTTGCGGGTGGCGAGTTCTCCGTCGGCACCATCTATCAAGAATGGTTTTTCGGGGCAAATTTCAGGCGAATGAATTTCCTCTCTCGTGTCTTGCCCGTACCCTTTGCGACGCGGACCCGCGGCGTTCATGCCCCACATGATCACCAACATCATCCCTACGGTAGCTAGCGGAGCGAAGATTGCCACAAATATGGTATGGGTCATCGTTGTACTCTTCCTTTCCTCTCACTCATCCTCCATCAAGGGTTGTCCCAAGTCGGGGGTACGTCCCACTTGCACGAAATTCCTGAGATGGAATTGTGGTCACGTCAATCTGCAATCCAACATGTCGCGACGCGTGGAGGAGATCTGGTGTATCTAGTTTCCTCGGTTCATTGGTTTGCTTGGTTTGTCCGGTCGGGGAATGAAACACACTAGAAAACCCAGACAAACTATATGAACCTCCTTCCCTTCATATGCCGATGAAGCAGGGCGATCCTTATAAAGGAGAATGTCCCGGTTTCTCAGGCTCAGGCACGCATGCCCTTCAGATTCCCTTCATGGCGAGTGTGCCGTGGGTGATCGCCGCACCAGTGCGCAACGCCACCACAATGAGAACGGCTTCGGCGATCTCCGAATCCAACGCGCCGAGTTTTCCACCATGTTCGCGTGGAGCTTGATGCAATACGGGCATTGTGTCGTGAGCGCGAGCGCCATCAGCTCCTTATCCCTTCTTGGAGTCGCTCCCTCAGCCAAAGCGGTCTTGTCGAAGGCCGCACATGCTTGTATCGCCTCATGATGGTCGGTTGCTGAATGAGATGAGCCATGCCATTCCTTATTCCCTTGCGCATGATGCGCAGGATGTTTTCCGGCGGCGCAGCCACAAGTTATTCGCTACGCCGCCGGAAGGTGTATTCAGGAGCCGGCACCTCGTCGGGTCATAGTTGCGAGCCTACTGTCCATTGACAATGAAGGGCACCTTCTTGGCATTCGAGATGACATGGAATCCCATGAGCTTCAAGTCCTTCTCATCGAAGTGACCATTACCATCACGATCTTCCAGCACATTGGGCGCCGGTCCCTGCACAATCGCCACAAAAAGGCGCGAGGGCGTGTGCTGTCCCACCGCGCCAAAGACATTGGGCGCGCCGATGATCCAGGTGGCAGACACATCGGTGTTGTCGTCACGGCGGTCCGTAATGGCAACGATGTTGAACAGGTCGGCTAAGTTCTGGCCAGGACCTGCCCCCAGGGTGGAGCTGGAGAGCAACACGACGAGGCCCGGGAAATGATCAAGGTTCGCGCCGATCCCGAAGGTTCCGGGAAATGGGGGTTGGTTGGCTTGCGCGCCTGGCCCTGTGAGTTCCGGCGATGCGCCAGTTGACGCAAGATTCCCCTCAAAGCGTGCCACGAGGTCGACCAGGAAGGCACGACTGCCGACCCCGGCGACGGCGCCATGTTTTGGGGCAAGCACTTCCAGGCTGACAGAATGATCCTCCGCGGACACCACGGTTACACCTGCATGGAGCAGGAATGCGATGAAACTGAGACGGATGATATGAAAGAACATGGGACACCTCCTTTAGTGTGTGTATTCCCGGATCGAAAATCGGTCCGGCATCGCCGCTGCAACGACGTGTCCCACAATAAGAGCAATGTCGGATAATTGTCTTATCCAGGAGGCAGGTTCTCTTGACACTGGTGTCATGGGCAGCACTATACTTGCCCTACTATCCGGTTTGATTAGCCGAAACGTCGTCACTGGAGGGAGAGTTCCGCTTGGATGTCTTGTCGGAAGTCCTGAGGGCCGTCAAACTTGACGGAGCCCTGTTTTACAACGCTGAGTTTTCCGCACCCTGGGCCGCCCGCTCCATCGACGCGCACACAGTGAATTCGAGTCTTTCGCCGAACTCTCAGCACGTGATCATATTTCACCTGCTGACCGAGGGCCGCGGCTATGCACATGTCGAGGGTGACGACCGGCCGATTCCACTGAACGCAGGGGACATCCTCATTGTTCCACACGGCGATGCACATATCTTGGGAAACGGCCCACCCGTTACGCCGGTGGACCGCGCACAAGTTCTGGAACAAGTTTTATCTCAAGGACTTAAAGTTTCCCGAATGGGCGGAGGAGGGGAAATCACCAAATTTGTTTGCGGCTACATGGCCTGCGAACCGCAGCTCAGCAGAGTTTTCCTTGGCGGGCTACCGTCCATTCTCAAAATTAACATCCGCAACGACGTATCCGGCCAATGGTTGGAAAATTCCATCCGCTATTCGGTGGATAATGTGGATCCATCGAGACCGGGTGATGAGACCATTCTCGCCAAGCTGTCCGAAGTCTTGTTCGTCGAAACATTGCGACGTTACATCGGTATGCTGCCTCAAGAACAAACTGGATGGCTGGCCGGGATTCGCGACCCGGACGTCGGGAAAGCCTTGGCCCTCCTGCATCGCAAGCCCGCCTATCCTTGGACGATTGCTGCACTCACAAACGAGGTAGGAATTTCGCGCACCGTACTGGCCGAGCGTTTCCGCCGCTATCTCTCGGAGACTCCCATGGCCTACCTCACCCGCTGGCGGCTTCAGCTCGGCGCGCAGCTGCTTAAATCGACGAGCAGTAGCGCTGCGCAGATCGCTGCTGATGTTGGCTATGAGTCGGAGCCGTCCTTTAATCGCGCCTTCAAACGTGAGTTCGGCCTCCCGCCAGCCCGGTTCCGCAGCAAATCGAAATCAACCCGCAGCACAGCCGACCGCCACATCTCGAAGAATGGTCACCGCACTTCAAAACGATGAGCGATGCGGCTCCTTCCTCACCCTCATCCTCCTCGCATCACCACTCCCACATCATCACCGACGTAATGGATACGTTTCCAGCTTTGCATGCAGAATAGCACTCTATGTGCCAGCGGTAGGCTTGGCGAGACGCGCCTGCACCCTCGAACAAGTGAGTATGGCGGTCTTGCGCCGGGCGAAGCAGGCGCAGTTACCGGGCGTGAGTGTGCACACGCTCCGACATACCTTTATCAGCCGCTTGGTGCAGGTGGGATGTCCGTTGCCGGAAGTGGCGGCACTGGCCGGACATCGCGCGATCACGATGACGCTCCGCTATGCGCATCTGGCACCCAGCCATTTACGGGCTGGGATCCAGGCGTTAGAGGATCGGCAGGTCGGTCAGCCGGCAGAGGTGACCCACAGATCTGCTTGTCACGCCGGTGTCACAGGATTTTGGCGGGAACGCGTAAGTGCTGGTGTCCCCAACGGGAATTGAGGGGATTTGCCACGCCGCTCTTCACTCATGAGAAACTCCATTCCAAGGGATGGTGGTGGCCGCATGAGCACCCGCATTGCTTGCAACGGCGGGCGGCCTTCGGTATACAAATGTTCGATAGCTAAACCTCAGACAACCTTACCCCCCAAGAATCCACAATACAGGAAATCTCGACGTGGGGCCTGATGGTAGTGGTTCTTGATCGCAAGACTGCCTGGAGAAGTGCCCTGCGCTTGGTCCACTTTCCTTGACTCATTTTTCTTAGAACATGGAGAATCAGCATAGGCTACCCGAATGGGAAGGAGTCAAATAAACCTCAAGGAGGGATAACGGAAAGGTAGGACTGTCCTGCAGAACAGCAGCCGCCTTTGTGGTAGAATACCTAGGTGACAGCTTCCCAAGCCACCGACCTGCAAGTTAGATGGAAATTGCGGACTAGTCCCTTTGACTGCATGCATCTATCCGTGGAGCTGGAGACGACCGAAAGCGGTGATTTGACTGGCGACTCTCACTGTATTGTCTGCGGTATGCTTGTTGTGAAAACAACCTAACCTGTCTTCAGCCAGATCCACCTATCCTCTCTCTCCCTGCAACAGTAATTTGGGTGGTCCCGTCAAATTCAACGGCGATGCAGAATGACATCTGGGTGTTCTCAGCGATGAAGCTCAAGCCCACTCCATCCATTGTCTGCGAGAGATACGTCATAACCCAGACGCTTGAGTACCATGTCAGTGAACGTTCGGAAATCTGGCTCATCATCAATGATCAAAATCTTTGCTAAGGTATTCCTCGCGGAATAAATGAAGTGCCGGTGCCTTTCCTAGTCCGAGCGCAAATCTCCTCGTCTGCGATCATGCCCAGGAACGCGCCGTCTAGCAAGCTAGGGAAGTCGCTTTGCTTGCGGGTTCCCTTTCACTCATTGGGCAATGGATACCCCTGGCCGAAGACCCCACGGGGGGTGCTGTTCGGAACGAATGTAGATTGCTGCACTGACTGGCAGGCCAATAATTGCCCTCAGGATCGAAATCGGTGAAGGGGTGACCCGTGGGTACGAGGTACTGTGAAGTCCGATTCGATTTATTTTATAAAATATAAAAGAGTGTGTGCCCGAGCAAACCAGATCGGCTTCATGCCTCTGGTCTCAAATCCCCCGTTAAAATGCTAATTTCCAGGGGTCCTCTCCTATAGCCCTAAACTGACTCAGGCGTGCGCGATGTTTCTCGTCCACCTTCAAAAACTCGACACCGAACCGAAAACCCAAGGCCCACTGTACGACCGCTAACGACACGCATACCGATAAATTACCATCAGACAGAAACAGGCGCAGCTGGAGATGATCCCCCGCTTTGATGAGTATGGGGGCTTCCATTAAACAGCCACTTTCGGATACGTTAAGCACTTGTCCTTCGCCGGTCTGTGCTCCATTTGCGACGATAACGGAACACTGAAGCGCGATACGCTTATTGGATCGAGCTTCTATGGCGCTCACCTGACTAGCCATTGTATGACCTCCCTACGATTCGACATAGATACCATGATGTCAATGCTCGGACAGGGTTGGCATCGCATGTATGGCCTCCTTGTGTGCGGGTCATGCTGCCCATTGATATCCTCCGATACAAGTAATCTCCTCCTCAACCTTTTGCGGCTCTTTCTCCGAAAGCCGCTTCGCCGCCTCGATGGCCTGTTGTGCGTCATCAATTAATGTGCGGACTCGGGGATCAATGGTGTAATCCAGTGCTCCTTCGAGTTTGAGCAATGCAGCGTCTAACTTCGTCATCATCGGATCCTCCTTTGTAGTGTGTGGATCATGGTTATGCTAGTTCAAGCCTAGCAACATACGTGGGACTCGTCAGTCCTCGTTCGAGGCAACCCTTTCGCAGGGGTCGGTACAAGCCAAGGAGTTTTCCCAAAGGCATCATGTCCGACAAGTCTAGCGATTTCCCCCGCAGTGCCTTGCGATAGATCCAGGGCGGAATAGGATCGGGGTCACCCCATAAGCCTTGTTTTGCCTGCCGTGCAGCTGAGCAAGACGATCCTGAAGAATTACGGCTATACCGTCTTGGACGCCAAGGTGGTTGGAAAGACGGGATTGAAGATTGCCGAGGAGTATCCCGATCCGATTCAAGTACTCCTCGGTGAGGCAAAGTAGCGCACGTCTTGGCGTCGTTGCATCAGGGGCGCAAAGAGCGTTCGACCGGTCTCAGAGCTCGCCATCGGGACGGCCTCTTTCGCATGCACCGCCTCTGCCAACTCGAAGATTGCGGAATCCCGATAGGTCATGAATGATTGCGTGTGAGCAATCGACATCGGCTCTTTTCAATCACGGCCAACGCTCGAAAGCCGTCATGCTTGATTTCATAGATCCATTCTGGACTATCGAATGGCTGGGTTTGTTGACGAAGGGGAAGAGGCGATGGAATGTTCATGGGATATAGACGATCATCCTATTTTCATGAAATATGTTCGTCCTTACTATCATGACGTGGCGGGGCCATCGACAAACTACTAGCGTTTACTCGAGTTCGACATCTCCTCATTCAACTTCGCGCCAATGTCCGGGTCTGTCCTGGTGGCGCGTGATAACCGTGGAAGCTATCTGAATAGTTCCTGTCCGCGTGGGTCCCAGGCCAGCAAGCCTACCATCTCCTAGAATCTCCTAGAATCTCCTAGAATCTGCCAGAATCCTGAATGTTCTTGCGGGCTGTGGCGTCTCATGGCACATCTAGATCATGGGCGTAATCCCTCAACGGGCCTGGAGCAGCCTCGGAGCTGGTAGACAGGTGGTCCCTGCCTTGAGCGCGTGCGGAACACTGCCTGCCCCCTCGATAAAATGTAAACAGATCCGGATGCCGCCCACTCCGGTGCAGCCCAGTGCAACCTATTCAGAGACAACTCAACGAGAGGGATCAGCGCATGGCGGAGTGAGAGTCCCGATTGGAGACCATGAAGGTGATTGATCAGGACATCGAGAAACGGAGAAACGTCAGCTGGCCGCCTGCAACCGTCACACCTGCCGACAGCCTCCTCACCTAGCTGTTTCGGCAGCGACCAATGGACCTGGCAGTACCTAAGTGGGACACATTGCTGTGGCATACAACCGCATACTCACACCATGAATACTGATTCGCAGATTCGAGGACACGCCTTTCGCGGCCTGCGTGCGAGCCAGGGTGCAAGGCGATTGATCATCGATCAAGCGATGGACGCGATCATGCTCATGGACGGTCGGGGACTCATCACTGATTGGAATCCGCAAGCCACCCAGCTGTTCGGGTGGTCCAAGTCCGAGGTGGTGGGCCGTGCTATGCAGGAGATGATTGTTCCGGCGCAACTTCGCGAGGAGTATCACGGTGGGCTCCAACGGTTTGCATTGGACGGGGAATGGGCGGTCCTGAACCGACGAGTCGAAACCACAGCCCTCCACCAGGACGGTCATGAATTTCCGATTGAGCTGACGATCATCCCTGTACTGAACGAAGGGGTGCGTTACTTTCATGTATATGTGCGAGATCCGTCCGAAGGGAAAGAAGCGGAATACGCCTTGCAACGCGAATCCAGCTTTGTGGAGTTGTTGCAGCGCGTGGCCATTGCCGCGAACGAGGCGCAGTCCGTGGAGCAATCGTTGCAGTTCACCCTCGAGCAGGTCTGTCGGTATACCGGCTGGCCGGTGGGACACGTCTACCTTCGTGACGGAAGGGAAGACAACTTACTGCAGCCAACCACGCTCTGGCATCTCGATCGGCCGGAACGATTCGAGACCTTTCGTCGCATTACAGAAGGTACAAGGTTTCCTCGCGGGAGCGGGCTGCCCGGTCGCGTGCTGGAATCAGGCATGGCGGCCTGGATCCCGGATGTGACGAAAGACGTGAACTTCCCACGAGCTCAGCATGCGAAGGACATTGGCGTGAAGGGCGGGTTTGCCTTTCCCATTGTCGTCGGAGGGACAGTAGCCGGGGTGTTGGAGTTTTTCTCGGAGCAAGAGGCCGCACCCGACGTCCGGCTGTTAGAGATCATGCAGGGGATCGGCACGCAGCTTGGGCGTGTCATCGAGCGGGACAAGGCTGATCAGGCATTGAGGCAGGCCAAGGAGCTTGCGGAAACCGCGAATCGTGCCAAGAGTGAATTTCTCGCCAATATGAGCCACGAGATTCGCACGCCGATGAATGGGATTCTGGGGATGACGCAGATGATGTTGCAGACGCCGCTGAATGATCAGCAGCGTCGCTATGCCAATATTGCCTATCGATCGGGAAGCGGATTGCTCCAGATCATCAATGATCTCTTGGATTTCTCAAAGATCGAAGCCGGGAAGGTGGAACTGGAATGTATCCGATTCGAGACACGACGATCGTTCGAGGATGTGATCGATCTCTTTCTGGAACGAGCGAAGGACAAAGACATCGAGCTGATGTGCACGGTGGACGCTGCCGTTCCAGAGCAGCTTGAAGGAGATCCGCTCCGCCTGCGGCAAATCGTGATCAATCTCGTGAATAATGCCCTGAAGTTTACGGAGCGCGGCAAAGTCGTCGTGGAGGTCTCCGTGGCAGAGCATGCCATAGATTTCTGTATGCTTCGGTGCGAAGTATGCGACACCGGTGTGGGAGTTGCTGAGTCGATCCGAGGGCCAATTTTCGAGGCCTTTACGCAAGCCGATAGCTCGACGAGCAGAAAGTATGGCGGGACGGGCTTAGGTCTTTCAATCGTCAAACGGCTGGTCGATCTCATGGGGGGAACAGTGGGGGTGGACAGCATCGTGGGACAGGGTGCGACGTTTTGGTTTACGGCACGGTTTGGCACGGTTGCCGACGCATCGGCGGCTCCTCCGGATGAGGCGACGGCGACGCCAGAGCAAAGCGCCATACCGCTGCGCACGCAAGCGACAGATCGCAGGCTTGTTGGGCAGCACGCCTACGTGCAACAGCTGGCAGATCCTACTCCTCAAGACAGGGCAATGGCTGCGCCGGATCTTGGCGGTCAGATATTGGTGGCCGAAGACAATCCCGTCAACCTCGAGGTTGCGCTCGCCATGCTGGAGTCGTTCGGGTGTCGAGTGGATCTCGTCTGTACAGGACAGGAGGCCATTGAGGCGGTTTCGCGTGCTCTATACGACCTGATTCTCATGGATTGCCAAATGCCGGGGATGGATGGATATGCGGCAACACGCTCGATCCGTCGCCATGAGCGACAGGGAGCGAGGCGAATCCCGATTGTTGCGCTCACGGCGCATGCATCGCGTGGAGATCGTGCGCTGTGTCTCGCCGCGGGGATGGACGATTACCTCAGTAAACCCTATACGCAAGAGGCGCTTCGAGCCATCGTACAGCGGTGGCTGTCGATGTCTCTCTCTACTGCTCCTTCCTTGTCCGAGGGGCGTCGGCATGGGACTTGTGCTCCGTCCGTTCCTCCGCATCCTGCAGGACCGGTCGTCCTAGACCCTCGCGCGTTCGACGTTATTCGATCGCTCCATCGCAATGGCCGTCCTGATTTTCTCGCCCAATTAATTGAGAAATATATCGTCTCGTCAACGGAGCACCTCCTGTCGATCCAACATGCGGTGGTAGCCGGAAATGCTACGGCGCTCTGGCAGGCGGCCCATACCTTGAAATCGAGCAGCGCCATGCTGGGGGCATCCATGTTCGCGGAATTATGTCATGAGCTTGAGCTGTTGGGTCGGGCTGCGACACTCGATCGGGTCCCAGAAGTGCTGAGCAAATTGGAAGCATCCTATCCGAGTGTATGCGCGGCGCTCGAAGTGGAACTGGGAAAACGACCCTGATATGGCACCTCAAAGCGAACGAGCAGCCTCGCTGGCGCTTGTCGTCGATGACGACGGGTTTGTGAGGATGGTCGTCAGCGAGGCGCTCCGACAGTCTGGGCTTGAGGTCTGCGAGGCGGAGAGCGGGGCACAGGCGCTGGAGATGTTTGCGGCCGTAAAGCCGGATATTGTGATCCTGGATGTCATGATGCCTGGACTCGATGGCTTTACGACCTGTACGAAGTTGCGCGGGTCTGTCGGGGGGAGCCGCGTCCCCATTTTGATCATGACGGCGCTCGATGATGCGGAATCAATCGCGCGTGCCTACGAGCAGGGCGCGACGGATTTCATCACCAAGCCGATTAATCCAGTGATCTTGAACTATCGTGTGCGGTACATGTTGCGTGGGAGCCACACCTTAGATGCCCTGATCAGAAGCGAAACTCGGCTTGGATTAGCACAACGGATCGCCAAGATTGGCAACTGGGAATGGCGTCCGGACACGAATCAGTTTACCGCGTCAACTGAGCTCTGTCGTCTGATGGGCATTCGATTGCAGGACTTTAAGGGCACGTTTGACACGTTTCTGCAGCTTATCCACAGTGAAGATCGCGACCGGGTGGGCACGGCTCTGCGGGCCATTTTGACGAAGCGAGTCCCGTGCGATATCGACCATCGTCTTGTGCTGCCGAACGGAATGGATGTGACGGTCAATCTCCAGGCAGAGGCGGTGTTCGATGACCAAATGAAGGCACTCTCAGTCATCGGGACGGCTCAAGACATCACCGATCGGAACAAGTCTGAGCGAGAGATTCATCGTCTGGCGTATTTCGACAGCCTGACGGGACTACCCAACCGTGTGCTGTTTAAAGATCGTCTCGCGCAGGCCCTCTTGCATGCGCACCGCTACCACACCACGTTGGCCACACTCTTTCTGGACTTGGATCGCTTTAAAGTCATTAACGACACATTGGGTCACACGACCGGCGATTTGCTGCTGAAGAGTGTGGCCGAACGTCTGGCCGAATCCGTGCGTCACAGTGACTCCGTATGCCGGTCTGTGGGAGAAAAGGAGAATCATTCACTGGCACGATTGGGCGGCGACGAGTTTACGGTGCTGCTCACGAATCTGCGCGAAGTGCAGGACGCCGGAAAAGTGGCACGCCGAATTCTGGACTCGCTCGCACAATCCTTCTCGATCGAAGGGCGAGAAATCTTCGTCACCGCCAGTGTGGGGATCGCGATCTTTCCGGATGATGGAGACTCGGTCGATGCCTTGCTGAAGAATGCGGACAGTGCCATGTATCACGCGAAGGAACATGGCAGGAATAACGTTCAGTTCTATTCCAACACGTTTAATGCCGCCGCGCATGAACGATTAATCTTGGAAGGAGAGCTCCGCCATGCTCTAACACGGGAGGAGTTCGTAGTATACTACCAGCCGCAGATCGATCTGCGGACGCACAGGATGGTCGGGGCGGAGGCGCTGGTGCGGTGGCTTCATCCCCAGCATGGACTCTTGCCTCCAGCGAAGTTCCTGCCAGCCGCAATGGATACGGGTCTGATCAGAGCGATCGATGAGTGGGTCTTGCGAACAGCCTGTCGGCACAACCAGGCATGGCAGCAATGCGGCAAGATGCCGGTATGTATTTCCGTCAACCTCTCTCACTCGTTGTTCCACAGCAATACATTGCTGTCTGTCGTGGAGGAAACCCTGAACCAGACGGGATTGATTCCGGCTTGTCTGAAGCTGGAACTGACCGAGTCGATCGCCATGCGGAACGTGGATGCGGCAATCGTGATGCTGACTACATTGAAAGCGATGGGGGTACAGCTCTCCATCGATGATTTTGGGACCGGCTATTCATCCCTCAGCTATCTACAGCGTTTGCCGATCAACACGGTGAAGATCGATCAATCGTTTATCCAAGAAATTTTGACGCAGACCAGTCCAGCCCCGATTGTGCGGGCAATCATCGCGATGGCCCATAGCCTCAATCTCTTGGTGCTGGCCGAAGGGGTGGAACAGGAGGCCCAACGGGTGTTATTAGTCGAACAGGGATGCGATCAAGCCCAAGGTTATCTCTTCGGTCGGCCGATGCCAGCGGATGCATTTGCTGCCTTGCTTCCCTCGCCCGTCTGTAGAGAGGGAGATCCGTGGCTCAAAGGCTTTGACACGACTCCCTTCAACTCAGAATTACCTTCATGAGAAACGGTGCAAACCGGCTTCTAACAGGGCTCCATCTCTGGCTTGGCTTTTTCAAGTGAAGCTGCAGGTCCGGGCACTGGGGGTGACCGAGTACGTGGAAAAAGAGTTCTCGCTGCATCTGCTGGGGGACGCGCTGAAGCGCCTGCTCATACAGGCTGAACCTCTCGGGACATTGGCACGATGACGCCAGCGGTCAGAAGGGCCTGGAAGTCATTCGCCGAGCATGCCCCGATGTTGTGGTCCTTGATTTGAAAATGCCGGTTATGGGGATGGCCTGGCGGTCTTGCAACACGTCCGCCAGCTCAATCCCAAACAACCGGTAATCATTTTGACGAGGGCCGCTACTCGAGAAGCGTATCGAGAAAGTCCCGGATGCCCGGCTCATCGTTGATCACCAGAATTTTGGCCATGATACCCCTCCTGCCAAATACTCGAACGCGAGACAAAACAGGGCTCTGAAACCGTGACCTCCACCATTTTTTGCCTGGGTTGAATCTCCAAAATTTCTCGCTCTGAAATCGCACAACTGACTCCTGTCAATATCCTTCCATGAATACACGGTTGGCTTGTCGATTTCTTAAGGAATTTGACATATCCTAGACCCAGTCCAAAAACAAACTTTTCTGTCAACCCCCCCTTTCAATGAGCCGGCTCGGTGAACACTTTGAAGCTGACGGATCCGAGAAGGAAAAGAGGGATCAGACGGGATGGCAAGAAGGCTGACCGTGATACGCCCATGGAACGATGTTCGATGCTGAAACAGGACAGCACAAGTCTGAAGATTCGTCACGCATTCGTGATGATGCCGTGCGCGATACTGCTCATAAGTCTGTCGGCGGGATGCGGCTCGGTCCCGGAGCCGTTGCGCGAAGGCCAGAGTCATATTCTACAGGACGGGTTCAGAAACACCAATCCCGCGTTTGCTCCGCCTAGCCTATGGGAGCGTCTGACGTTCCTCCCCTTGCGGACGTGGACGACGACTTTTCACACACGAACGGCACAGTTGCCTCGCGTTGAAAATGACGGCCGTGCCCTCAAGCACAATCGCACGGACGCCACTGTGACCTGGATCGGTCATTCCACCCTCCTCATTCAGCTCGATGGCGTCACAATCCTGACTGACCCTCAGTGGTCGGAACGAGCCAGTCCTGTCACCTTTGCCGGGCCCAAGCGGCTGATGCCCCCCGGGGTGTCATTCGAACAGCTGCCAACGGTGGACCTCGTCGTCATCTCGCACGATCATTATGACCATCTCGATGTCGAGACGGTTCAGCGTCTTGCCCGAACGCATCACCCGCTGTTCCTCGTTCCCCTCGGCCTGAAGGCGTGGTTTGCGGACATCGGCATTACGAAGGTGGAGGAGATGGACTGGTGGGAAAGCCGGCAGGTCCGTGGCCTGACCGTCACCTGTCTTCCCGCTCAGCATTTTTCGGGGCGCAGCCTGTGGGATCGGAACCGACACCTCTGGAGTGCATGGGCCCTGGCAGGAGGTACGAAGCGGGTCTTCTTCGCCGGGGACACGGGTTACTATACTGTCTTCAAGGAGATTGGAGTTCGCCTGGGCCCGTTCGATCTTGCGGCTATCCCAATCGGAGCCTATAGCCCCGCCTCGATGATGAAGATGACTCATATCACGCCTGAAGAAGCCTTGCAGGTGTTCGCTGATGTCCAAGGGCAATACTTCGTCGCCATGCATTGGGGCACGTTCGACCTGACGGAAGAAGCGATTGAAGAGCCGCCTCTGCGGTTGGAAGCCGAGGCCAATCGGCTAGGGCTTGACCCATCCAAGGTGTGGGTCTTGAAGCATGGAGAGACCCGAGTATGGTGAAGAAGGGAACGAGGCGGAGTTTCCTTTCATTTCCTGAACAGGTTGGAAGTGTATCGTTGCGTGCTATGACCTGCCTCTTTAAACCAAGTCAGATCCGGGGTCCCATGAACACTCTCTCCATCAGCTATGAAGATTGTCTTCTGTGCGCGATTGTTCCAACGACCGGGCAGGACGAAGCGTAACAATCTCCCGAAGGAGCGCCAAGCCATTGTTCCATCCAGCGGAACTGAGGGACACGGCAGAGGTGTTGAAGCCATGGAAAAGGTCCACCCGGCTTTGGTCCCTTTGTTCGCAACGGCAGCAGGTCACGATTTGTTCTGCAAAGAAAGTCAAATTCTCTCAGAGGTCATGGCGCAGATGCTCGAGCACTCGCTACCATTCCTTCCACTTCATGACGCTGTGTATGTCCCAGTCTCACAGGTGGAGAAGACACAGAGGATCATGGAAGGGATGTTTTATGGGATGGTTGGCATCAAAGGGTTGGTGAAGGTTTCGAAGGGGTAGAAGACAAGAAAATCTGTTCCTAAATACCCCACACCACCTACTATAGCTCCGGTAACAAAATCCCATGGTGGTTCTTGAGGTTAGATCTAACCTTACCGGAGCGATCCTCATGTAATTGTCACCGAGTTACCGGAGCGACCCGGACTTGGAACGCTAACCTCCTGAACTTGGAACACGGAGACTGTACCATTTGGTCTCATTGACTCTCCTCCGTTCGGGGGCCATACTTGACAATGGCCAACAAAATTCCCGGTTCACAAGATGAAGTAGAGAGAGAGAGAGAGAGAGAGAGAGAGAGCACACCGTAAAGTACTCCTCCAGGCAATCTTGCGCTACCTCACAGAGCACGGTCCAACCAACTGGGCTATGCTGTACGTTTACTTCGATGATCGAGGCGTAACTGGGGAGATCGGGCCAGCGTTAGGACACTTGGCAGTGTGTAAGCATATCGCGATTGAAGCCAGTACCGCTAAGATTACCGCACTAGGCACAGAGCAACTCAAGGCAAGGGAATAGGCCACACTTCTTCGATCGGTTCTTCAACTGAACTCTTCACCAGTTGAATTCAGACTACTTGTTGTCTGGTAACGATTGCACCGCAGACAATACAGGCAAACTCTCCGGTTAAACTTCCTGTCTCACTCGCCTCTAATTCCACGGTGCGATGGACACATGTGGGAGGATGCGTTCGTAACTTCCATTTCGTTCGTAAGTCAGCAGCGTGAGAGGATGTCATTGTAGTTCTTCTCCCTTGTGTGTTGAGCGGCGTTGACGTGAACCACGAATGACAGAAATCGAATTGATGCGGGAGTGCGGGGAGTAAGAAGAGTGAGGGTGCGCTTCGTAGCGCGCGCGTGCCTTGTACCACGTTAACGGGTACTCGTCAATCCTGTTCGTTGTGCCCGCCCGATGTGGAGCGCGTCACGAAGTCCGAAGGAGAACGGCCACCCGTCAAGCCGATCCGGTCATGAAGGTCTACACAGCTCACCGAAAACATTCCTCCTGGAAGTCTATGGGGGACTGCCTGGTCACTGTCGGCAGCGACGATGGGCGGTAATGGTTCGGTGGGAAGAATCGTGATCAATGAGAGCCTATGGAGGAGGCATTCAGAATGCTAGTGATAGGTTCAATACGTGGCTGCGCCAGACCGCAGGGGTTGCACCACCACGCAGTCCTCATGGCCTCTTCTCCGTCCTTGGGGTGTGGGTTCGGTATCAGCGGCTGGTCACACCTCTGACAGTGCGGTCGATTGGTCATCTCTTTGGGTTTATCCATTTCCATCGTGGGATTCTCCCGTGAGCCGCGCAGTGCGGGGCCAATTGTAGAGGGACATGAACGACGGGCGCAAGGGCCGGTCTTGACTTGAGATGGTCTACAATACGTTTTCAGGCCGGTAGTCTGCCTAAGAGTGTCTAGACAGGGGCTCCCTCTGGGATGTCTATCGGGCCATCTACGGCTCTGGTGTTTTTCTGATCGCCTCTACCAATTCGTCTAATTGATAAGCAACAGCGATTCCCGAATTCTCCATGACATATTGAAGTTTTTCAACATTGGTTTCAGATGGGTGTTTGTCTGGAGAACTCACGTCAATAACATCTGTTTGTTGCCAACGGTAGCCTGAAACAACCCCAAGGATTTGTAATTGGCGCTGACTGGTCAGATTGGCAAATACGACTGGGCCACCAGAGAAGCCTTTATTATTATGTCCATCTGATTCGAGAATTCAACGTTCCTTCTCTTCAGAAGGAGCGCAATTGTAGAGGGACACGAACGACGCCGCAAGGACGGTTGATTCAGTCCACGTCCAAACGGTCTCCATTCCAGCTCGCGACATTTTTTCCGGTCTGCCAGTGGATCAGATCGAATGACACGCCTTTGTTTGCTCCCTTGACGAAGAAGCAGTTCACGGTCCTTGCAAACTCTTGTTGAGTGTCAATCGGCACAGTAAAAAAAGCAGGACCAACAGTTACCTTGAAGGTTGACCCCTTGACCTTCAGGTCAGACAGCACAACGAAAACTGAAACCGCAAATACCAACCCGAACACGACAAGGAGTGGCCGCACAAGCCTCAGGCGTCCTTCGATGCGTGCCTTCTTTTCGACTTGTTGGCGTGCTTTAGGCGAGAGTTTCACTGTGGAATTTACCCTCATAGATAAATATTTTACGAAGGTTGCTGACGAGGGCGCAAGTGTCCAGACGGAGCTAATGGTTGTGTTCTCGCTGGATATATCGGCTTGTGAACGGCCAGGAACAAGACTAGAATCCGGCGCGTGACCCGACTTATCCTCCTCATCATGTTCTTTGCCTTCTTGTACGGCTGCGCCACAGCACACCAAACCTGAAGCAGCAGTGCTGCCGTTCTACGCAAATGTGCAAACTACGCAGAATCAGTTTTGGGTCAAGTATGACGAGAATGGTATCGTTCACGATTTTGGCTTTGCTGGCAGACCTGGCCTCACCGTGCGCTGATGTTCTCTTCCTCACAGCTCCAGACAAAGCCAGTGCGTATGTGTTGTTCAATAATCGAGCTGAAGGTAATGCGCCATTGACGGTCGAGGCGTTAGTGGATCAGATGCGGATCTAGGGTTGGAGCAGAGCCGCTAAACTAAGTAGGCTATGCTTGCGCCATGAGCAAGCCACGTTTTATGGTGCTACAACTTCTGGGAGGCTCTAGACGCTGAATCGCCCAGAGCAGAGCGGCGTTTAGCGTGTTTCTGGTGTCCCCAATCGGAATATGAACCTTTCAATGTGGCATTTAAGCCACCTCATCATCCCGTTTTCTGGGATGGCGGCTTAAGCATGGATGGCAACCCTTTTTCGTTCTGTATGTCTCATTGGCATTTGATCTATCGCCTCTAGCCTTGTATTCTATGATTAGCCTTTGACCACCGCGCCGATGATGCCCTGTTCCCAGACTCGAAAACGATCGAGGTCATGCGCGATGCTGCTGAGTAACCAGGCCAGCACGACAGCATCGTCGAACAATCCAATCAAGGGAATAAAGTCCGGCACCACGTCCAACGGACTGATCACATACAACAGCGTCGCGACAATCGCCACGAGCGTCTGAACTGATAAGCCCCTGTACCTGCCATCCTTCCAGGCCTTGAGAAGCCGAACCAACAAGGGAAGGTCGGTCCAGAGACGACCGATCGTACGCAACAGGTGCAACAGCCTCCCGGATACCTTCATAGTGACCTCCATGAGATGCCGGTTTCCTTGCCTTTGAAAAAGATCCACGAGAACAGCATGATCAGAATACCAAATGTCGAAGACTTAAAAAAGCCGGTTAAAAAGATGCCTATGTCATGCGCATCAGCCATTAGTCCTAAGAGCCGGCATGGCTGATCGCGACTCAATCAAGGACGAATCCCACTGTGGCAACCATCAAGAGACCAGACAAGGCATGCGCAGAAGAGGTCCATGGTCTACGTAGTTCTACCTGGTGGTCAATCGACGGGACCCCGGTTATCCACAGTCACGCTGGAGTCACGTTATTTTCCGTAGGGCTAGCATATCTGATTGACAAGATAACCCAAGATCACAATTATCATATGCTTAGACTCTTAGTAAGGAGGTTCCGATGAGGAGGTTCCGATGAGAAGATTCACGATTGTCGCAATGGCATTATTATTCGTGTTCGTTGGAGTGCAGCGGGCTGCACAAGCCGAAGAAAAGCAGGCTACAGAGAAGCAATCTACACAGGTGGAGACGAATGAAGAAGCCAAGGCGAAGACTGAGACTGACCGGAAAATAAAGGAGTTAGCGGAAGAAGCTAAAAGGCATGCGATGAAGGACTCGATCGAACCGGCGAAAGCGAAGCAATCTACACAGGTGGAGACGAACGAAGAAGCCAAGGCGAAGACTGAGACTGACCGGAAAGTAAAGGAGTTAGCGGAAGAAGCTAAAAGGCATGCGATGAAGGACTCGATCGAACCGGCGAAAGCGAAGCAATCTACACAGGTGGAGACGAACGAAGAAGCCAAGGCGAAGACTGAGACTGACCGGAAAGTAAAGGAGTTAGCGGAAGAAGCTAAAAGGAATGCGATGAAGGACTCGATCGAACCGGCGAAGGGGAAAAGTAAAGCCGATGGGGGGAGAGAGTCAAAGGCACCGCGAAACAACTGAAAGTCAAGACAGAGTAACTCAATCGAGAGCTTGTCTTCTAACCATGCGTTGAAAGGTGAAGTCGATCGAAGAGAACCCGGTTGCGTTTCTTCGCATCCATCTTCTGCTTGGTCGTCATGGTCCTCACTCCTTCCATGAAGGCGAGGACTCTACCTGACTGTCAGATTAAGTTCTAGCTTCTACAGGTGATCTCTATGTAGGCGGACAGTTCTTTCGATATTCAAGGATAGCGGCATTCCACTCGTCTTTCTCTTCCGGTGTGAGTGGTGTGTTGCGGCCTACGATAAATCTCGTCTTGTGATAGGCATAGATAAATTCCTCGTCTATACCTGCCTTGCGCATGGCCTCGGTAATTACCGTTTCGCTCTGCTCCGAATTTAACGGCCTCGGCCCATCAGCATCTGTATCGAAAAAGATGGGATCATCTGGCCCCATGTGGTTTCAATCCATCGTGAGATCAGATCGTTCACTTCATACTTGGTCATGGCCTTTCCTCTCATCTTCAGTGTGACAAAGACACGACGCACGCGGGCTTCCCACTGGGCAGACTTGAGCCGCGCCTCGTCATTGTCAGTGGTGCGTAGGCATTGCCAGTACTCTACTCTACCTCCAAAGAAGTGGCGTAGCGGTTTCGGAATTGTGGTACGTTGGTAGAAAAACAAACGGTGGGCGGGAATGAATAACATAGCCATGAAAGCCTCTAAAAATGTAGCTGGCTGCTACGATCCTCGGAAGCTCTACACTCAACCCCGCTCTAGGAGTGGTCTAAGTAGTAGTACTGGTGTCCCCAATCGGAATATGAACCTTTCAATGTTGCATTTGGGCCACCTCATCATCCCGTTTTCTGGGATGGCGGCTTAAGCATGGATGGCAACCCTTTTTCGTTCTGTATGTCTCATTGGCATTTGATCTATCGCCTCTAGCCTTGTATTCTATGATTAGCCTTTGACCACCGCGCCGATGATGCCCTGTTCCCAGACTCGAAAACGATCGAGGTCATGCGCGATGCTGCTGAGTAACCAGGCCAGCACGACAGCATCGTCGAACAATCCAATCAAGGGAATAAAGTCCGGCACCACGTCCAACGGACTGATCACATACAACAGCGCCGCGACAACCGCCACGAGCGTCTGAACTGATAGGCCCCTGTACCTGCCATCCTTCCAAGCCTTGAGAAGCCGAACCAACAGGGGAAGGTCAGTCCAGAGACGACTGATCGTACGCAACAGGTGCAATAGCCTCCCGGAAACCTTCATAGTGACCTCTATCCGACACGTGTCCTGGGTGCAAGCGCGACAGAGAGTCGGGTGTAGTAGGGACACGAACGAAGGCCCAAGGGTCACTGACCAGACATTGAGAAACCAACCGCCATTGACTATAGGAATGTTACGCTGAGGTTTGAGCCGGAGAGCTCCCTTGACCCTTCCCGTTTGATAGCTGTACAATTTACACAACATAAATGATTGGTGATGGAGTTCACCAAGAACCGTCCCGCGTGAATGGGGGGCTGATAACTCCTACCTGAAATAATCTGGTAGGAGTTTTTTATGGGTCCGCAGCAGAGTTCCTTACCCCTCCTACCTGTCCTATTTCCATCGAGATGTACTGCCTTCCTTTTCGCTCCTAAGCGGATCAAGAAAAGTTCGATGTTGTTGGATGTGGGCCGTGATCGATGGTGCTTCACCAGGCTAGTGCTTCTGGCTCTGTTGTTCATGCAGGGGTATTCGATCGCGGATGTATCTGCGGAGACCGTGGGCGTGGATCAACCGGCTAGAAGTCCAGAAGTCTCAGAAGCGAATGCCCCAGCGGGGGACGGTCAACAATTTACGGGACGGGAGTCAGCTACTGAGGAGCTGATTGCTGGGCGAGGATACCAACACTTTCAGTACAAAGGCGTCCGCTTCTCGCCCGGTGGTTTTGTCGACGGAACAGCAATTTTCCGTTCTACCAATGAGAATGCCGACGTTCAAAGTACGTTTGGAAACATCCCGCTCCAGGGGACAGCCAACAGTCATCTTCGGGAATTTCGCGGCACGGCACGTGGTTCCCGTGTGAGCCTTTTAGGCGAAGGGGCATATCGGAGCATGGCCATCGCCGGCTATGTCGAAGTCGACTTTCTCGGCAGCTCGACCTCCGGGAACGAGGTGGAGACGAATAGCTGGAACCCAAGGTTGCGGCAGCTTTGGAGTAATGTCGATCTTCCCAATGGCACCTCCCTGTTGATCGGCCAAAGCTGGTCTCTTCTCACCACACATCGCATCGGGCTCAAACCGAGACACGAGTTCATTCCTCTGAACACCGACATGCAAACAGTGGTGGGGAATAACTGGGCGCGGCAATGGGGATTGCGTGTCACCAAAGCCTTCGGATCCAATCTCCTCATGGCCGTGGCGATTGAAAATCCAGAAACCAGTGTGAGCGGCGTCGTCCAACCCATTGGCATACAGGGTTTCAATACTTCTCCCAACGCCCAAAATCCTTCTAATTTTTTCACCACCAGCGCCACGCCGGGAGCCAATGGCATTTCGACCGATATTGCACCAGACATTTTAGGAAAACTGGTATGGGAACCCGGCTATGGGCACTGGGAGCTCAAAGGCATTGGCAGATTTTTTCAGGACCGGCTCGGCACCCACAACCATGTCGCCGTGGGGGGCGGAGCAGGACTGGCGGCTGTGCTTCCTGTGACACGAACGCTCAATCTGATTGCTGAAGGTCTGGTCGGACGAGGGATTGGTCGCTATGCCTCCACGATTGGGGCTGATGTCGTCGCAAGCCCGTCAGGGAAGATTGTACCGATCGCGGCTTTCCATTTCATGGGCGGACTAGAGTGGCATCCAGATGATGATTGGGATGTCTATGCGTATTACGGGGTGGAGCACTATGCGAGGACCGCCTATGCTGGTACACCGATCGGATATGGTTCTCCCTTGTCCAACCTCAGCGGATGTGGAGTAGGAGATCCAGGTCCTCAGCCTTGCCAGGCCGCCAATGCGACGGTCAGCCAGGCCCAACCTGGGTTCTGGTATCGGATGATCAACTCAGATATTGGGATCGTCGCGCTCGGACTCTCCTATGCGTACACGCATCGCACCGTGTGGTCGGGATTACACGAGGTACAGCCGTGGGGGGAACAACATACAATCATGACATCGATTCGCTATTATCTGCCGTGAGCGACGTCCCACTGCAAGTCCCTGCATCGAAGACCCTCGGCATTTGGCTTGAAGATTGCCTAGCTTCTCGACGGTCTGCTTAATCTATGGCCTCGAAGGCGGAAAACCCAGCGCCTTGACTTTCTCGATCACTGCCTGTTGTAATTATCGTAAATATATTTGATTGGTGATGGAGTTCACCAAGAACCGTCCCTCGTGAGCGTGGGACTGATAACTCCTACCTGAAACATTGTGGGTAGGAGTTTTTTTATGGAGCCCCCAGCAAAGTTTCTCACCCCTCCTACCTCTCTTATTTCAGTTTTTTCCACTGAGATACGCGCCCTCCATTGGGTGTCACCACGTCAGCTAGATTTTTCTCTACTGCGACGAGACGCTGGCGTTGTCAAACCCCACAGGGAGGGTGGTCTAACCGAGGAGGTCACCATGGTAGCTCTTGCCAAAATCATCGGTATGATGTCCTGTGGCTTTCTGCTGTGCCTTGGTCTGTCAGGTCACGCGGCTTCGGCTGCAAACGGAATGAAGGCTGACCAATCTGGTGAACGGATAGGTGGACAAGCTGGGCGAGGATATGAACAAGAAAAATGGGAGCACATCTCGGCGACCCAAGCTGGTGAACGAATAGGTGGACAGGCTGGACGAGGATACGAGCACGTATACCGGGAGCGCATTCCAACCCATGCTGGTGAACGAATAGGCGGGCAGGCTGGACGAGGATATGAACAAGCAAACCGGGTGCACATAGCGACCCAATGATCTGCTTACCTGTTCGGTGACGTAGTTCAAAGTATGGCAGGGGGAGCGGCGTTGCCGTTTCCACTTGTCAGAGGCCTCGTTATGCCACCAATGGTACTCACAGTTGCAAGCGCAAAAAAAAATTGATCATTGCCGAATGGCGTACCTGGGCAAAGAAACGTGGCGCGTACACGAACGCCGATATGCAGATTTTTTATTTCGCATGGTTGAAGCCGAATAGACCGGAACTGCTGACGTTCAAATGTTATGGGAACCGGTGGCTACTGGTGAGGACATAGCTCCGGCACGATGAAGACCGTCAAGTGAGGCAACAATCGTCCTGAGGGGAATGCGCCGTTGACGGTGCGATCCTTGGAAGCTCCTACCGCAACCCCGCTCCCAGAGCGGGCTAAGTAGTAGTACTGGTGTCCCCAACGGGATTTTTCAAAGGGGGAACCAATCCCCTCACCTTCCAGGTTGATGTGAAAGCCTTGGCTGTTTAGTGGCTTTCAGAGTCATGCCGGAAGGGTGTACCCGCTAGGGCTCTCTCTAGTTGATGCCGTCTTGTTGAAAGGCTTACCGTGATTCCATGGATCTTTCAAGAGCAATCACCGAGTTTGTGAAATCTGGCCGCACGATCTTTGATCTGCTGCGATCAGAGGGAGACAATATCACAAGGCTGGACCTCCACATTCTGCTCGCCGAACTGTTTATCCTCCAGGTTGAAGCCCGCAGCCTAGGGCGCGCCCGGTTCAAAGATATGATCAGCCCCACATCTTTCTATGAACCAGAGGAACGAGTTGTTTCACATGTCTCTCCCTCCATTACGGAGATGGCCGCGCATCTACATGTCGGTGATCGTCTTCAAGCGGAGCGCGATTTCTATCCAGCCCGTTCAGGTGCCATTGGACGGATTCTCTTCTTCAAAGGGATGCCGGAGAATTGGTATGTCGTCGTGGAGTGGGAGAAACCCTCGGACAACTTTGCTGGTGAGCAGAGGACCAATATCTGGCCGGTCGGTCTGAGTGACTTTCACGTTGTGGAGAGATGACACCCCTCGCATGCGGCCCACCGAGGGGCTGTTGGTGCCATTGATTCCCTCTCTGTCGGGGAAAATGAAATGTCCACGCAGACTACAAACCCACTGGACGAAAGAGAGTGGGCAAGGCGCAAGGAACTTATCCAGGCAGTCTTGCGCTTTCTCACCCTGAATGGTCCCACGAGCTGGTTCACACTCTATCTTCACTTTGATCGGGGTGGGACGGGGGAAATTGGACAAGCGTTAGGGCATTTAGCAGTCTGCAAGCATATCGCGCTTGAAGGCACTGTCGCGAAGATCACTCCACTAGGCACAGAGCAACTCAAGAACCTGTCACCGATTCCCACACCCTGGGCCACGACAGTTCTCCTCATTGATGACAACATCAGCGAACGCACCGCCTATGCTCAAGGGCTGATGCGGTGTTCTACAGACTACCTCATACTCTAAGCGGCGGACCACCAAGAAGCGGACATCTATCGACGATCACAGCGGATAGATTGCGTGGTGCTCGAACTTAGCTTTCCCAATAGCTCAGGCTTCACCCTCTTAGTGGACTTACTTCCCCTTCCGAGGAGACCCAACATTGCGGTCGTGGTCCTCACTCGGAGCGCACATAGTGGCTCGTGGAACTTAGCCAAGCAGGTTGGTGCGCACGCGTGTTTGTTCAAACCACACACGTCCGCTGAAGATTTAAATAAAGCCATTCAGCGGGCGATTGCTTCTGTTGGCCAGACGCCGAAAGAGGACCGGCACCGACCAATCTAGGTACGTCCTAACGACTCCGCCTCCGTTTCTAGCTGAATAACTACTTGCTTCCTTGCTCCATCTGACGTATCGTCAGCCATTATCCTACGTATGTATACGATCGGATCTTCCTTACGAAAAAGGAAGGTTTTATGGTCGAATCAATCAATAGAACTATTTCAGAGTTCATCCGCGTGTGCGATGACCTGTTAGACGAATCATCGCCCCCATTGACTACCCACGAAATGAACATTCTCGAAGGGTACATGAAAGAGCTCACCGAGAGATTTTTTAGGTCACCGTAGGGGGGAGAATCCGCCCAAGTTCTCTGCTTCTAGTCGCCCCTAAGTCTCGCCTAGATTTTAGTCCGATCTAGATATCATTTAGTCTAGAGTCCAGTTTGCGCCTAGCCTCCACTCCGTTCCAGTGTCCATACTTCCGATACCACCAGCCTTTGAATTCGATGTGTGAGAACTCGGAGCTGCGCTAGTTCCCTACGACAATGCTTGGAAACTCAGTCATCTGTTACAGGTGGAGCAGACTTCCTTGTGATGCTCCGAGCAGTACGTCATGATTTCGCGTTCGATTCTTTGATGTAATACACCACGGCATCACAGTCATCGTTGGAGAGCGATCCATTGTTTTGGTGCGCGAATCCGATGAGTCGTTCCGATACGCGCATAAGTTCGCGTACTTCAGGTCGCAAATTGTGTGAGGGCGGAAGTCTGGGTTCCGGCATGAGCGACCTTTCTCACAATCAATCGACGCTCGTGGCTACCAAGTGAGCTCATCGGTAGGTTGTGGTTTAAGATGTGTGATGTGTAGGGAGTTAGGAAGTATGCTCCATTCCGTTTGTGCTTCTGTGTCAAGGGGGCGGATGTGGCTTCTTGAACCTGCATATCCGCCAGATCCTTCACCAGTTCGTCAAACCCAATCGCAGAAGGACCGTTTTACGACCCGCGGTCCGGGCTAACTAGATAACCGTGGGTTGAGTGGTTGCTCCGAGAGGCCGTGAACCGGTAGACTCTCGAGCGGCGTGGATGGTCTGATACAGCTCGTCAGAGGCTGCCTCTTTGTTGATGATTGCTGCCACTCCTGCCTCTGTCATCGCCCTTCCCACCTGTTCGGATGTATGGACCGAAAGACCGATCACCACCACATCGGGCCGTATACGTTTAATCAACTTGGTGGCCTCGATCCCATCCATCTTCGGCATGGTGACGTCCATGAGAATGACGTCCGGCTGTAGCTGCTCGGCCAATGCTACCGCTTCCTCCCCATTCGCGGCCTCGCCGACCACCTGAATTTCGCTATAGTGATCCAATAGGCTAGACAATCCTTGTCGCATCATGGTGTGATCGTCCGCGATCAACACACGGACTTTTGACCCATTGTGGCTATTTGAGTATTGCATTGAGAGCGTTTCGTTACGGGCCTTCGTGCTTCTTCCTTGGGCATGCCCCGATGACACGTCCGCGACTGCGCCCGTGAGCGGTACCACGAGAATCGCTGAGGTACCCAGGCCTGGAGCCGTCTTCAAGTCGAGACGGCCACCTATGGACAACATCCGCTCCCGGATACTAAAGAGCCCGAAACCAGGGGTATGAGGATGTGCCTGAGCGGAGGTCGCCACAAATAACAGATCAAAGCCAGTGCCATGATCGGACACGGTTATGTGTAGTGACTCGCCGATGCGTTCCAGAACAATCGCGGCCTCATGCGTGCCCGCATGTTTTATGCAATTAATCAAGAGTTCCCGGACCGATTGGAATATCAGTAGCGCTTGGTCCTCTGGAATTGGCGGAAGTTCGGTCCTCAGATTCACTGAGACGCTCAGATTCCGTTGATGCATCTGCTCCGCGAGCCATCGCAACGCCGCTGATAGGCCGAACTCATGCAGCAGAGGCGGACAGAGCTGTGCGACCAAAGTGCGTGTATAGGCCAACGCCTTGTCCGTGATCTCGACCACCTCGCCAAATATCTTTCCGAGAGTTGCCTCCATCGGTTGCAGTTTCGCCTGGCTCAATTTAATGAGACTGAGCGCGAGGAGTTGTCCGAGATAGTCATGGAGATCCGCCGCGAGGCGTTGACGCTCTCGCTGTTCCGCCAAATTCAAGTCGGCTGCTAACGCGCGTAGCCGTTCCTGTGACTGCGTCAGCTCCCTGGTCCTGACCTGCACCCGAGACTCCAGCTCACTGTTTAAGTGACGCAAGGCGTCCTCGCTCTGCTTGCGCCCAGAAATATCATTGAATACAGTCCCGACGCGACGCAGTTCTGCGGGGCCCACGCGGAACGCATTCACTTCATACCACCGATGGAGGGCGGCGGCGTGGTTCTCGAATCGGGCTGTCTCTCCTGTGAGAGCGATTCGGCCATAGATGTCGAACCAATACTGTTCGTGCGTCGGGGCGATCTCGCGCATCAACCGGCCCTTTGCCGACACGATTCCCGTCTGTTTCTCGAACGCGGGATTGACTTCGAGGAATCGATAATCGATCGGGTGATTCTGGTCGTCGAAGATCATCTCGATGACGCAATAGCCTTCCTCCATTGACTCGAAGAGCGTGCGGAATCGGCTTTCCGACGCGCGCAAGGCTTCATGGGCCTGCTTCCGCTCGGTGATATCCGCCAAGACCAGGAGAACCATGGGTGTGGCCCCGTCGTCCACTAATAATGGGCGGGCCTTGGCCAGCATCGTCCGACGTCCAAGTCGGGGAAAGTCGTGATTGAACTCCAACGTGGACGGACTAGTGAGTGACTGAGCATTCCTCAGGTATGTCCACAATTCCTGGGCGTCCCACGTGTGATGTTTCAGTTCGGTGAGAAGACGATCGCTGGCTTCTTCTCGCGACACGTTAAACATTGTGTAGAACGCTCGATTTGCCGCCTGCACGCGCAGCTCAGCATTGAGCACGATGAGGGGTTCCATGATCGTGTTCAGGATGGTCTTGGTGAACTCTCGCTCATAAATGGCTTGCTCGATACTGGCACGCTGCGCCGTGACATTCGTGAGCGTGAGGACCGCGCCCATCGTCGGGCGTGTTCCGCCGGGGTAGGCGGCTATCCGGAGAAGCAGGCGCCTCTCCTCGTTTTGGAGATCACATCGGAGGGGTGCCCCCTCAGCCATCACTCGGGCACAGAGCTCTACTATGTTTGGCTGATCGCTGAGGAGGTGAAGGTGTCCCAAATTCTTGCCAATATCTGCGGGAGTAAGGCGGAGCAAGGCGGCTGCCGCCCGATTGAAGCGAGTCACCGCACAATTTACGCCCACGATCACCATGGGCACATCGACGACATCGAAAATGGCGATCAGGTCGGCGCTCGATTGCTGAGCATTCGAGGCCATTCCAGTGCTCTTCGAGCAATCTTGAGCATTGCTGTCTTCGGAAAATGCTTGAGGCGTCATGGGACCCTAATTCGCGTACAACGTACGGCTGCGTGTGAGCACCGCATCTGCAACCACCGGGAGGGCTTGCCGCAAGGCCAGCAGGATGGCCTGTGACCTCGGCATGCGGAGAGACGCCGGATACTTTGCGAGAACTTGTGCTTCGAGGCTCCGAGCCTCGTTAGGGCCGACGACGTCGCACAACGCAGCGGTGACAGCAGATTCAAGACGAGCATAATCTTCAACGGGAATTAAGTGAGAATGGTTTTCGCCAAGCCTTGGCAGCATCCGGGTATGCACTTTCCCATCAAAATTATCCATGACAAACGAGCAGAAGATCGCAATATCCTGTTCATGACTCACTTGGTCGAACAGATCCTCAAGATTCATGCTGGCGCTGACATCGCCTCGCTCCCAGAGGACGTTGACCATCTCGCCCCACCAGCGCACTTTCCGGTAAGGTCCGGATGCTCGGGTTCGGGAAATGATGTCGGCCGCAAGCCCAAGAAAAACTGGGGCATCCGGCATGGCTTCATGCATGAAGCGAGGCAGCAGTTCATCCGCGTCGACGACGGTGAGTTGACCGCGGTCTTGTGCGGACTGGACATCGATGCCCAGGCCCTCCAGTCGCGGACGAAAGGCATCCCAGTGCGCCCGCGTCGGAACGAGAATGACACCCTCACCATTATCAAGCGCTGCGCCCGCAAATCGACAGACAGCGCGATTGAGAAAATCTTGATCCTGATACAATTGTACGATGTGATCGCGGGGTGCAGCGGTGGCCAAAAGAAGATCCCATGGCGTGCCCTCGTCCGTAGAGCCTTCGGCTTCAAGCGGGGTCTCCGCACCATGCCTTTTTGATTTGGTATTCGCGATGGGTTTTGAATACAGATCCATGTCATTGGTCCTCCCCACTGGTTAGCAGCGGCCCTCGATGAGTGATGAAAGCGAAGTGATTATATAGTGGCTCCTTGAGGGTGTACCTAGGAAGGGCCCTAGTCTGATGAAACAAAGCATTTTTTCGTTCCCCGTGAGCACCGAACTGGTCCTTTGGGCGGGAGAAGCTCGTCGAGAAGAACGGACCATTCTCGCTGTGGTATTCTCCCAGATCGTCGCTCTCGCACAGGAGGAGAGAGCCAATGCACATTTCACAGAGGAAACTCGAGGCAGAGGCCGTCGGCGCCGTGCCAGAGGGGGGATAAGCAGCGAGAGTGACAGCGGAGCTGGCGCGAATGGTGCGTCTCGCCGGTGACAGCCGATGGGCCACTGCCGGAGGGGATACCACCTAGGAGCCGGTGATGAAGAGGCGATTCAATTGAGGAGGGCATAAGAGCCGTTGCCGGCAACCTTGTTCGTTCAATGGCATCCCCCCCACGAATGAACCGATCAGGTTGTGTGTCCTGGGGAGCGCCAGAATGAACGTTCGTGGCTTGGGGAGGCTGAAGCGTTAGTTCTTCGAGTTGCGGAGAAGGAATCACCTGATATTTCGTGGAACTGACCTGGTGAAGGAATACCCATCCATCCTGCGACAGATGCGAAAGTGAAATGATGAGATCGTCCAGAAAACACGGACCGGTGCTCCGCAGTTTGTCGATTATGCCTAGCCGAGAACGTGAGGGTGATAGTGCTGTGGAGTAAAGAAAAAGAGTGGAGGATCAAATTGGCGCCGGTTCAGCTTGATGGACGTGGGTATGCGTCTGGCAGACCTTCTGGTAGGACTCGTCATTCTGACCTGGGAAGCTCGACATCCGATATCCACAGAGCAGCGAGAAAGTATGAGTGGCAGCGAGTTCATTCCACAGGGCTTCTAGGCGAATGGCCGCGCTGGTATTGCCTTGTGCCCACAGCACCGCCACCATTTCACCGTAGATGCGGATTGGCCCCCTGAGCGTGGCGCGTTGAATGAGTGGCGTGAGAGCCGAAATAAATCGTGTTTGATCCGGCTGGCCGTTGACCAGGATCGATGACAACAGTTCTGCTGCATCGATATACATTACCGCGGCTTCGATCTCGGCTTCGCCTGATTGTTGAAAGCGTGTGTGGAGGTCCTGTCGATGCTGTTCCGTCGCTATCACGAGAATTGTGGCGCGTTCTGCATATCCTACCCGTATAAACCCGGCCACGGCATCAATCAGAAACACATCATCATGGTAAAACTGCACCCCATGGGACATAGCCCACCTCCTTTTGATTTCGGGACTTTATCATGGGGACAGGCCGGCGTTCAATGAGCAGCGAGGGTGCCGCGCCTATGTCATCATCAACAACCGCAATGAGGGGAATGCCCCACTGACGGTCTAGGCCTTAGCCGATTTGGTGCGAGCCTCGTAGCGAGGCACATCTCGAGATGTCGTCTGCTCGAGGTGTTCAGTCGATCTCTCAGGGTCTTCCCTAGCATAATTCGTCCTGCTAAAATGTGACTCCATTTAGAGAGATCCGAGTGGGTTAACTCCACCAACAAACCGATATAAAGAACAACGGCAATTCCAGCAGGAACTGCTGTGCAAAATTCTTTCACGCTTTGTTTATAGAGGCAAGATGCCAGGTCCGCTCCAAGATCCTCTCAGAACCGCTGCATACTTAGCGGCGATAGTGGACAGTTCGGACGATGCGATCATCAGCAAGAATCTCTCCGGCATCATAGAGTCCTGGAATCGAAGCGCCGAGCGTATGTTTGGGTACTCGGCGGAGGAAGCCATTGGCCGGAATATTGGTCTGATTATTCCGCGTGACTTACATGATGAGGAAGTACGCATCCTGGGTCGATTGCGTCGAGGCGAGCGGATCGAACACTTCGAGACCGTTCGGAAGCGGAAAGACGGGACGCGTATCGACATTTCCCTGACCATCTCTCCGATCCGGGATGAGAAGGGAGAAATCATCGGGGCATCAAAAATTGCGCGAGACATCACGGTCCAGAAGCATGCCCAGCGGGCGATAGACGAAGCAAAAAACCGGCTGGCCGTGACATTAGGCAGCATCGGCGATGCCGTGGTCGCGACAGATACACATGGCCACATCACCTTTATCAATGGCGTGGCAGAGCGGCTGCTGGGCCACCTGCAGGCAGCGATTGTTGGATGGCCGCTGCACGAGGTCTTTCGCATTGTGAACGAGTACACGCATGAGCCAGTCACAAACCCCGTTGATCGCGTTCTTGCCGAGGGATGCATCGTGGGACTCGCCAATCACACGGTGCTTCTGCACCCCGACGGTCGTGAAATCCCGATCAATGACAGTGCCGCCCCGATTACAGATGCCGATGGTCACCTCGTAGGGGTGGTCCTCGTATTCCGCGATATCACAGAAGAACATCGATCCGCTCGTGTAGCGGCTTTGTTAGCAGCGATCGTGGCTTCATCGGACGATGCGATCATCAGCAAAGATTTTAAAGGGACGATCATGAGCTGGAACCAGGGAGCCGAACGCCTTTTCGGATATGCGGCAGACGAAATTGTCGGACAGTCTATTCGAGTTCTGATTCCACCCAACCGCCAACATGAGGAAGCCGAGATCTTGGCACGACTCAACCGTGGGGAACGCATTGAACATTATGAGACCGTCCGTCGCAAGAAAAATGGTCATTTGTGCGATATTTCGCTGACTGTCTCTCCGATACGCGATGCGGAAGGACGGCTGTTAGGCGCTTCCAAAATTGCTCGCGATATCACCGAGCAAAAGCGTGTTCAGCGGGCGCTCCATGAAAGCCAAGAACTATGGCGTGTGACCCTTGAAAGTATCGGCGATGCCGTGGTCGCCACGGATCCCAAGAGCCTGGTAACCTTTGCGAATTCGGTTGCTCTTCAGTTACTGGGACGAAGCAAGGACACCGTCATCGGTCGACCCTTAGCCGAGAGTTTGTCGATCGTCAATGAAACCACGCGTCAATCTGTTGTCAATCCCGTTGAACGAGTTATTCGCGAAGGCAAAGTGGTGGGGTTAGCGAACCATACAGTATTGGTGAGGCCCGATGGAACGGAGGTTGCGATTGATGATAGCGCGGCTCCCATTCATGATCCAGACGGACGACTCAGGGGCGTTGTTTTAGTTTTTCGAGACATCGGCGAGCGACAACGCAATCTTCGTCGTTAGCCATTCATCGACGAGATGGACGTGTCGAAACCCGTCATCTACCCCATAGCTCAGTATTGCGTATGGCAATGATTCAAGGTCTGGTCTCCAATAAGGCTATCCTGCCTCCTTAGGTATGCGGATTGGGTTGGCCGAGCAGTCGCCTGATAAGGGCGAGTAGTTCATCGTCGTTCCAAGGCTTCTGCACGTAAGCCTTAGCTCCTCCCTTCTCAATATAAAGACACTAAAGGGTTTGCTTCCAATCTGTAACCATTGTAAGAAGATCCGCGACGACCAAGGTTATTGGAACCAACTGGAAGAATATGTTCACGAACATTCGGAGGCCGAATTTAGTCACGGCTTCTGTCCAGAGTGCTTAAAAACATACCTTCCTGAAGAATATAAATTGTTGCGCGAGCAAAACCCGAAACTATTTGAACAACGGCAACGTCCGTAAGTCCCCAGATAGAGCTCGCATCCGTTTTCCGTCGTCGTATTGATGTTGAACGCGATGAGGAGTGAGTTCGCCATCACAGTAGTACGACAGCACTCGATGGAGAAATCAGCAATGTACCCACAAAGGACGGACTCAGCTCATTCCCCTGACTATCAGCATGGGCTCGCCACGATTCTGCTAGTGGACGATGTCAATATGTTGCGAGAACTAGCCAAGACGATCCTGAAGAATGCCGGGTATACCGTCTTAGATGCCAAGGACGGAGAGACCGCATTGAAGATTGCCGAGGAGTATCCCGGTCCGATTCATGTACTCCTGACCGATATGTTCATGCCAGTATCAGGATGCATTCTGGCCCGAGCATCGACTCTGGCGCGATTTGCCAGTGCCTGGACACGGGAAAACTTAGGACTGTTCTGGCACTGCTAGAAGAAGAATCCTGAATACGACGCGGAGTCATCAAGCTCAGCACATGTCATGTCCGCCATTCGAACGCCGTGCCACAGTCCATCTGAGTCTGCTGAGACAAATGTTTGTCGGTAGCCTGCGCTTTCCACATAGCTTGGCACCCCGGCGATCGGCTGAGTGATTCCAAAGAAGTGGGGTCACTGCTTCTCGGCCTGTATGATGATAAAGGGTATCTAAACCATGTCGGCTTTACATCAGGCATCCCGAAGGCTGATAGACCATCCCTGACGAAGAAACTTAAAAAGCTTATTCATGAGCCCGGCTTTACCGGGAATGCGCCCGGCGGATACAGAGCCGGTGGTCGACTGAGCGGTCTACTCAATGGAAACCGCTATTGCCAAAATGGTTGTTGAGGTCGGCTTTGATCATGTCTCAGACAGTCGATTCCGCCACGGCACAAGCTTGCTCAGATTTCGGTCGGACAAGTCACCTAGGCAATGTACGACGGAACAACTACATCGATAATTTGACTATGCTGATTCCTAGCTGAACACATTTTGGGGAAGCCCCCAATGACGAGAGCTTCCCCTGAGGCAACAGACGCTCCTTGGCATATCCTAGGTAGAACCCTAGTGGAGATTATTATCCCACATCGCGCGTTTTTGGTGGGCTGCCTTCGCTCTTTGCTTACCTAATGCTGTTTGAATCCGCTTAGGTAAGTGGGTAATTGTTCGTGCACGTTTCGCGGCCGCTCCCGCTTTTTTGATGTTGCGACGTGCAGCAGTCTGTTGTTTTGTCGTCATTGGGTTCTCCTTCTGACATAGTTTGCCTCCGACCCTACTTCCATAACTTCCCCCGTGGACTCGTGGCCAGTACATCTCCCGATTCCATGCTTGGCATGAGGCCACCATAAGATGCAGATCATACCCGCAAATGACAGTGGCCCTCACTTTGATAATTGCATCGTGAGGGCCAAGAATCTTCGGATCGGAAACTTTCTTGATTCGGACATCTCCGTGCCGTGCTAGCAAAGCGCTTTCAGGGCCCCCCTCCACTTGTGCGAGCGACCGATGACATGATTGAATCCCACGCGTACAAATGGACACCGCGCCACCTAAAAGGCATGTGCGTGTCATGGCGGCATCTTGTCGGCGGAGCGCGATATGGAAGGGCCCTCATTAGTTCTCGCAAAAGAACAGCTCAGACCATTTAAGAAACAGATCGTCGTCAGCGCATCTGGGAACACAAGGATCGACAAAGCTCGTTTTGAAGGACAAACCGTCAAAGATATTTTCACCTGGGGCAAACATCTCCTCTTTCAGTTCGACGGGTTCGCCTTGAAGGTTCACTTTCTTATGTTCGGCGCCTTTAGGGCAGTGGTCAAAGGGAAATCCGTTACGGGAGATTACAAACCGACAGGGATTACCAGGCTCGCCTTCGCATTTGAGAACGGCCAGATCGAAATGTACAACTGCTCAGTGAAAATCATCGAGCACGCAAGACTTAAAACAACATACGATTACTCGGCAGACATTATGTCTCCTTCGTGGAACAGCCTACTCGCGTATAAAAAGATGAAACAATCACTCGATGCAGAAATCGGGGACGTGCTACTCGATCAACATATTTTCGGAGGCGTCGGGAACATTATCAAAAATGAGATTCTTTCACTCGCGAGGCTAAACGCGAAAGAAACCGTGCGCGATCTTTCGCCCCAGGAGCGCAGGAAACTTATTGCCTTAGCCCGGTCATTCTCAAAGCAATTCTATAAGTGGAGGAAACAGTTTGTTCTCCGACGCAACCTTAAAATACATCGAAAAGGGATCTGCCCACACTGCGGCGGTAAGGTGACACACATTAAAACAGGGTCACGTAATCGTTGGAGCCATTTCTGCCTCGTATGTCAGAAATTAAGAAGCCCAAAAACACAATAGTGATGAGTCCCCTTCATTTTGGCGACTTCTGTCCTAGAGCCGGTACATTCTCTCATTAGCTGTCCCGGATTTGATCCTCCTGGACCTGAAAATGCCGGGGCTTAGTGGACTCGAGACTTTCAAGAAGCTTCATGCCGCGACCCAGATCCTTTTGACCGCATTGGGACGGTCAAAGACGAGGTCGATGCGATAAAGCTGGGCGTCTATGACTTGTAATCAAGACTGTCGAGTTTGACGGGATGGATCCGGTCGTGGACCGTGCGATGGATTTACTCAGCCTTCGTTGGCGTCTGGACATGGAGAAGGAAAATCTGGGCAGCCAATACGGGCTGTCCACCCTGGTCGTCCACAGCCCGGCCATGCAGCAGATCCTGCTCCAGGCTCAGAGCATCACCGCCAACGCGAAATCCAGCGTGCTCCTGCTCGGAGAGACGGGGACGGGCAAATAGTTTTTCGCCCATGTGCTGCATTGCAACGGTCCGCGGGCATCCAGGCCTTTTATCAGTGTCAACTGCACGGCCATTCCCAAGGAGCTTTGAAAGCGATCTCTTCGGTTACGAGCGAGGCGCCTTCACGGGAGCCGTTGAACGCAAGTTCGGGTTGATTGAAAAGGCCGAAGGCGGCACGCTGTTTTTGGATGAGATCGGTGATCTCGATCCCGCAAGCGCGAGAGTGTGGGTGCGAGCGGATCATCGTGACTTGCCACAGTTGACAGGGTTGTTCATGGGGCGTTATAGTCGAGCGACTTTACAGAAAGGAGGCGTTCGGATTTTTCAAGAGAGTCCCTACATTCAGATCCTCAGTAAATTGTTCCCATCGGTCAGAATAAATTAAGACAGCCCTAATAGGCCACCCTCCGCAGCTGATGCGCTGTATTGTTCTGCGTACAGAGCGTGGCGGTTTATTGTCTATTTAATGGTGGTTTTAATTAATGCATTTATTGATGTATGAAAAACGTAAACGTTTCTAAACGATGAGAGGAGGTGAATAAGAATGATCAATGACTAGTACATCAGAAGCAGAGAAGCACAATGGTGATTATACACAAGCCAATAGGCGCATGAAGGAGGTAGAGAGTTATGACCAAGACGGAACTACAAGAAGACAATGCGATGTTGCGGCAGAAGATGGAAGAAATTTATGACATCATAGGCGACGTGCTTGGTTTCGACGATGAGGAAGGTGAGAGTGACGATATAGATGATGGGTCATAAGGATCTTAGAGGAAGATCCTTCGGCGGAGCGAGACATTTCGATGTCTTGCTCCGCCCCACAAGGGATGCAGGAGCACATTGATGCGACGGCACGGAGAATTTGATTAGACTGCGCTGAGGCTAGGTGAGCAGGGAAACGGTAGCCATTCACCTGCCATCAAAGAATTTGTTCAGCTTACAGAGTCCCTCATAGAAGTTTGAGCGGCCGCACCCGGACATTCGTGAGCTGGTACAAGAATCGTTTCGGCGCGTGAATTGAAGCTAAACCACGAGAAGTACAAATGGCCACCTGTCATTTCTGCGACACAACATTCAGCAACCGCCAAGCGGTCCGTGCCCATCTCAAAGGATGCCCTGGCTATCAGGCTCGAAAAACGGCGAATCAGCCTGAAGGCAAAGGCAATCAAGTCACGCGTGCTATAGGCAAACTATCTTCTAGGCAATCACGGGAGCCTAAGGCAAGGGTTTCGAAATTGAGAGACCAACAGATCATGTTTCCAGATGTCGGTTCTCGGCTGAAAGAAGAAGAAGTGGAAACCGTGTTGTGCCTTTACGAGGAACTTCGTGTTCAACGACAGAAGATAATTGAAAGTCTGCCCATCCGACGGCTCTTGGCCACAGCACAGCAATGGGATAGCTCACCAAGCTACGAAGACTGGTACGGGCTGGCAAAGGAAATCCTACATCTCGAACAGGGCACAGACTGCATTGTGACGCAAGCACGCATCTCTCGCGATGAACCATGGACCCTACATAAGTTAGCTCTTTCGATTCGAGAACGATGGGTTTTCTGGCGGCGCGAGGAGGCTCTGCGAATGTATGAGAGTGAGCAGAAAGCCGCTAAGCGAGCGGGAAAACACCTGAAGCCGGATCGCCTTGATGAAATAATTGCAGACTTCAGGGTGTTGGAACTGGAAGCCTCATGGGGCCGAATTATTGATGGCCTCCGATGGCTAACGATCCATACAAAAGCCACCCTGTAGTCAAAATGCGTAAACCTCAGCCAACACAGTACATACGCCGCGAACAAGGGAAGGCAGGTTGGATTTCTGGCGCGAACACGAGGTGTTCGGGTCGGTCGGACTCTTGGCCACACTAAATCCGATGAAGTCACCCTCTTGAACAGCAGGTCTTCGGTGTCCGAAATCGCCAAACGCATGGGAGATGGCCAATCACTATCACGCGTCGGTTTAGGGAACCCATCATTACAGGCTGACCGCATAACATGCATATAAAAAAGCCGTCTCTCCGGCTCTCACTCACGCTAACATGTAGGGTGAGACTGTGGAAACTGGATCGCTCAATCCGGTTTTCCTTCCCACATCACAGGAGGAGAGCATGCCTATCCCGACATCTCGTGTTAGTCAGTCCCCCGGTACTGCCCGCGATGCAAAACCAGATTGTGGCGTTAATAGCGGATGCGTTGGTTCTTGATTACCGAGCCTACCCACCATAGGTAGCGTGGTATTCGACAATTCCATGTCTCTATAATTCCCTGACTCTATATTGAGAGGGTTGGCGATGAAAGCCGCCATCTACGCAAGAAAATCCAACGAACAGTCCGGCGTGAGCGATGAACAGAAATCGGTCGCCCGTCAGATTGAGCACGGGAAAGCGTACGCGACAAAAAAAGGCTGGATCGTCTCCGATGAACTAATCTTCATTGATGACGGCATTTCCGGCGTGGAATTCGTCAAGCGGCCAGGGTTCATCCATTTGATGAATTCCCTTCGGCCAAATCCATCATTTCAGATTCTCATCATGTCAGAAGAATCCCGCCTTGGACGCGAATCTATCGAAACCAGCTATGCCTTAAAGCAGATCATCGATGCGGGCGTGAGGCTGTTTTTCTATCTTGAAGATCGAGAGCGCACGCTGGACAATGCAATGGACAAGATGATGCTCTCCCTGACCAACTTTGCCTCCGAGATGGAACGAGAGCGGGCCAAACAACGGACCTATGATACGATGCTCCGTAAGGCTAAAGCCAAGCAGGTAACCGGAGGCAAGACTTTTGGATATGACAATCGAGAAGTCCTCTCGGAGGACAAACGCAGGTTGTTTGTTCATCGAGTTATCAATCAGCAGGAAGCTGATACCGTGCGGCAGATTTTCACAATGTACGCCGGAGGGTTGGGAATCACTCGTATTGCCAAACGTCTAAATGACGAAGGGATCCCTGCCCCTCGCCAAAGTCCCAGAGGATGGGCTCCAACAGCCGTTCGCGAGATTCTTTATCGCCCCCTCTATCGGGGGGAGATTGTCTATGGCCAGCTTCAAAAGATTGTGCGAGGAGGAACCAAGAAACGCCGCGAACGAGACGAGAAGGATTGGATCAGGGTAGATGCTCCCGAACTGCGAATTGTCACACAGGAGATCTGGAATACTGTTCACACGCGACTGGCTAAGGTCAAAGCAGGGGGAAAATCATTTTTCCGGGATCAGGAGAGCAAATACTTGCTCACCGGTATGGCGCGGTGCGGATCATGTGGCGGTCCTATAGAAGCTATCGGACGAGATTACAGCAGGAAGAAGGGCCGCTATTACGGGTGTGCGTATCATCGGAAACGCGGCACGGCCATCTGCAGCATCTCTCTCCGAGTGGAGCAGGATGTGGTGGATCAGGTTGTCCTTAAGGCGATAACTGACGTCCTGGATCAGAGGCTATTAGAGGCCGCTGTGGAAGGGGCACTGGGAATTCTCACATTGGGGCAGGATGAACGAATGACCCGTCAGGGAGCCATAGAGCGGGAACTGCCTTTGATCGAAGCGTGTGAGAGGCATCTCGTGGATGCCATCACTCGTGGCGATAACATGGAACCGCTTTTGACACGACTGAGGTCAGAAGAATCTCGAAAAAGCCGCCTCATTGCCGAGCTCGACGCACTTAAACGGCCAGCGCACAGTGTCGAACTAGACAGGGTACGGCTCAAGCGAGACCTCAAGAGTCGTGTAGCGGATGCCAAGACCCTTCTCGGACGCAACACGACTCAGGCGAGGCAGATTCTTCAAAAAATGATCGAAAAACCGCTGACTTTTCACGTAATAGAAAAGGATGGCAAGAAAGGTTACAGACTGATGGGACAAGGCTCGTATTTCCAACTAATGCCAGGGCAGCTTGCCTCCCCCTGCGTGGTGTCCCACCTTATAGCCAATTGGAACCCCCTCCTAAACTGGCTTGGGGACGTTAATTTACTAAAGGAAACCCTTCCCATAAAGGCATTAGATGGCCAAAACCGCTACTTTCAAGCAAATTTCGCTGCTCATAGCTAATCCCTCTTGGGATAGGAATCGGATATTGGCTTACAGGCAGGATTGGAACTAGAGAATATGTCGCTAATGCATTTGCAGAAATGGACTTGGCTTTCTCAGAGATTACTGAAACCGCCGGTTTGCTAACATAGCTGACCTACCCGTGTGAGCTATAAAGTTCCGCGAGATGGTTCAAATCGGTGACCTTCGCCACCTTTTCGCGAATAGACTCTTGGTGCAGCCGCAATCGTTCGATGTTCCCTTTGACAACCCGTATCAATTCGATGCGTCCAAACGATCCGCCGTGCTTGCGGGCAAAATCGGCCAGTCCGGCTGCCTTCTCTGCCGCGTCGCCACGCGAGTCGTCGTGTGGGTCAAAGATGTCGATCTTGATCTTGGTGCCCTCGCGGCGGAACACGAGAAGGTCAGGATACATGGGTTTATGTGCGCCCTGGCCGACAGGAACGCAGAGCGCCCACGGCTTCTTCGGGATGTTCCGCAACCAACCTACGAACGTCTTGCCCTTCATTTCCTCGCGCAAGACCGGCTCCTCCCATCCACCCGCCTTCCACCCGAACTTACCTGCATCGTCTACGAACAGATGCCCCTTCCATAGGGGGGTTTCCTTACGGATGTATATCGACATTGGCGCGTGGATTAGCTCTGCCCTTGGGTCGGCGCCTTGCCTGCTGATCCGCGCATATTTTTCGCGTTGGCTGGAAGGCATACGTTCAATCTCGTCGCGGTATTTCTCAAACAACTCGTCGATACGCTGTCCGCATGCCGCCTGAACTGCCCGCACCGCATCGGGGTCTTTGGAGATGCAGAACAATTCCAGCTTGGCCGCGTCGGGGTTGTCGATGTCGTGGACACGCCGCCAGTATTCGTCCTTGAGCCCCTCGCCAAAGGTGGTTTCGCATTCGTTAAATAAGTCGTCGATGTTTTCCGGCGAAACATCGACCGCGATGGTCCTCGCGTGCCTTAACTCGCGCAGTTCGCCGAACTCGACCTTAAATTCCTTGATGTTGATCTTGCCCTTGCCGCTCACCTTGGCCGCAAAGACGGGGTCTTTCCGTAGCCGTGCACTCTCGGCTTTCAATGTGTCCACAGCCAGCGTCTTGGCCTGCGTCCATGCACTAGCGTCCACCTCGTCCATAGTTAGTTTGCGTGCCAGGGAGAGCAGACGACGCGTGTTGCCCTGCCGCCGTGTGTTGTCAAGAACATAGGTAGGCACATTGGCCAGCGCCTCAAACAGGTCTGCCTTGTCCTTGGCGCGTTCGTACAGGACCAGATCAGCGTTCCGCTCGACCTTGACCGGCGAGCCGGTATCAGGATCTTCGAGCTTAGCGATGATGGCTTTCAAGCCCTCTTCGTCATAATGTGGCAGGAACAAGGCTACACTGCCCAAAAAATCGTCCTCCTCGATGCGGCGTGCCAGTGGCGTGCGCACCATCCGACCCACCAACTGCGCGATCAGGGTGTGGTCCGCCGCCCGTCGAAACGACATCATCACTTCGGCACGGGGACAATCCCAGCCTGTTGTTAGAGCCATCTTAAAGAAGACCACCCGCACCACCGGGTCGCCTTGAATCTTAGAGGCGTCAATCTTGCGCACGGAACATCCGCCAGCCTTGATGTCCTCCTCGTCCTGGAAGCAATGGGCCAACTCCCCCTCGGCGAAACTCCCGTAAACGCCTTCCAATACGCCGACGGCTTTGTCCAAGTCGGTCTTAGTTAACGTCGCTTTATTACCATCTTCCACCTGCACCACCAGTACTGGCTCCACTGGCGGGGTGATGCTCTGCGCCTTGCAGTATAGATTCCATTCATTGGCGTATCTAATAGCCCGCTCCCCTGCATCCCGTAGCAGGGTCCAATCCGCTGGTTGATCGTCTTCCGCGATGTCCAGAATGATTCGGTCCTTAATAAGCCCAGATTCCCGCACGTCTTCGGGCTTCACCTCGACGGGCCGCGTGATCCGCTGCGCCCCTTCCAGCACCTTGTGGAACCGTTCTGGTGTCGCGCTCATGCCGATCACCAGCGGAACTGGGGACAAACCAATATCTGGCGCACCCTTAATGAACCGCTGGACCAGCGTGCGCGCCGTGCTCTCCGCTTTAGCGGAAAGCCCCATGCCTCGGTGCGCCTCGTCGATGATGACGTTGAAGTGCGTGGGGTGCGCCTTGGCCGTGTTGTCGATCGTCTGCCAGATCGTCCACGTCCGCTCATCCCCCGGCTTTGTGAGCAGGCTAGATACGCCCAGTTTCTGGGTGTTCAAGAAGTAGACCTGCCCAGGCATAAGCCGTTCGCGGTCAAAATCATTATCGATGATGACCAGATGCGAGCGCGGAAAGATGTCCGAAGCCGCCTCGATCTTCTCCTTGCTCTGAATGTTCAACTCTGGGGAGTCGGAAATCCACAGGAAAATCGCGCTGGGGTCAGCCGCGATGGATTCGTGCCCCTTCCACAACCGTTCCATGAGCAGCGTCATAATGACGGTCTTCCCAGAGCCGGTTGGCGACGACAGCACGACGGCTTGCGAACGACCCCGGTCGATCTCGCGGTGCGCCGACTCGATCTCCTCGCAGAGCCGGAGAACTGCGTTGTCCTGAAAAGCCTTCGGCTCAATCCGCATATTTTGGCCGATGCATCCAGTTGTACAAATCGTACCTGGACAATTTCAAGATCAATCTGGAGCCGTCTAGATACTTTCCAGGCAACCTAGTCTTGTCGTGACGACCAAGAGCGTGAAGTCCTTCGTCTAGTAAGAGAGGGCGCCTTCGATAAAATTTCTATTCAGGTAAAGGGTGGCAACATCGTCAGTGTAGAAGGCGAAAAGGAGTTTTTGAAGTCTCAAATCAAGAACCTTTTAGACATCTTGAATAATCGCGCATACCAAACCGTGACGGTTACCAAACAACGTGGGGAAATTATCCGTATCCGGCAGAAATTGCCGATCAAGTTGCCACAGAGAACAGGCTCTGAGTCTCATAACCGGCAGAACAACCACTGAGGGAAGAGGCAAGGCATGATAGACCGATTATTAACCACCCAACGCGGCAGTACGAACCTGAGCAGCGGGATGCTAGGCGCCATATTAAAGCGCCAGAGGTGGCCCGATGCTCAGCGTTCAACAGTGTCGGAGGTTTCTTGGCAACGGCTGTTTACTATCTGATTCAGAAGTGGAGAGGTTGCGCGATCAATTTTATTGCTTGGCCGGAGTGGCAGTGACAGCCCTTCCTGACCAATTACGGGCTTGCAAAATACCAGAGACTTGGAGCCAAGTCTCAACGGGAGGGACAAATCAATGAGTCAACAATTATCAAAAGCAAAACTAGAGGCAAATCGAGCCAATGCTGTTAGATCCACGGGCCCTTCCAACACGGTCTCAACTCGTTTCAATGCGGTGAAGCACGGCTTATTGGCCCATGGCATCACTGAATTAGATGGAATGGACTATAAGAACTTCCTGGCGGAGGTAACGACCGCGTTGAAGCCAGAGGGTCCCATCGAAAACTTTCTCACGGAACGGATTAGCCTCTGCATGGTTCGACTCAAACGGGCAAGCCGTTTTGAGGCAGAATTTATCACCGAAGCCTTAAATCCCCCCATCACGAAGATAACGGGTAGGATCTTGAGCGACGGTTCGGAGCTGTTGAGGGGAAAAACGGTCGTGGTGGACCCTGGACTTCCCTCCCCCCTCCCAGAATCAGCCGTAGCATACCTGGCTGGGAGCTTCCAACGATACGAGACCGCGATCGAGAACAAGCTCTATCGAGCCATGAACCAACTGGAGCGATTACAGCGCCTCCGCCGAGGGGAGAAATTGTCTGCACCAGCTACGCTGGACGTGGGAATCCACTTGGACAAAGAGCCATTGGCTTCGTTTGGAAATCACGAAATACCGGTGGTCTATTGAAAATGCGAGCGGTAATTTATTGTCGCGTTTCCACCAAGGACCAGGTGCACAACCTGAGCCTGCCAACGCAGCGCAAGGCCAGCACTGAGTACTGCGTGAAGAATGGCTATGAGGTTGACCACATTTTTGTTGATGAAGGTGAGTCGGCCAAGACAGCAGAGAGGCCGGAGTTTCTGAAACTCTTGGCGCATTGCCGACAGAATAAGGGGAAAATTCATACCGTTGTCGTTTACTCACTCAGCCGCTTTTCACGAAACACCAATGATCATTTTGGCATCAGGGGGCTATTGTCAAGGCTCGGTATCACTCTCCGCTCCGTTACGGAGCCTACCGATGACTCTTCTTCCGGCAAGCTCATGGAAGGGATTCTTGCAGTCTTTGCCCAGTTTGACAACGATGTGAAGGCGGAGAGGACTGTTGCGGGGATGAAGGCGGCCATTGGAAAAGGTCGTTGGACATTCCAAGCTCCAATTGGATATCTCAATTCCCCTGGCTCTGATAAAGAACGGACCCTGATGCCCGACCCTGAGCGCGGGCCCCTAGTCAAGAAAGCCTTCGAGTTATATACGACAGGGCAACATTCAAAGAACGATGTCCTCAGGATGGTCACTAACTTGGGGCTTCTCACGCGAAAGGGAAAAAAGGTCACCGCTCAAACCTTCAATAAGATTTTGCGTAACCCGCTTTACGCGGGCTGGATTTCCGTCACTAGATGGGGCGAATCGAAACGCGGTAATTTTGAACCCCTCGTTAGCCAGGAAGTTTTCGAGCAGGTTCAGATGCTCTTAGATGGTAAGCGAATATCGTTGACACCTCACATTCGCAATCACCCAGACTTTCCCCTGCGCCGGTTTGTGCACTGTGGGAGATGCGGCAAGCCTCTCACTGGCTCATGGTCCAAGGGACGCGCTAAGCCATACCCCTATTACCGCTGTCCAAGTTCCAAGTGTAAGGGGGTGAATATTCGCAAAGAGAAGATAGAGAAGGAATTTCGGCTCCTCCTGGAAAGGCTTCGACCAAAGAGCGAATATCTGCATCTCTTCAATGCGGTTGTGCTGGACGTTTGGAAAGTGAGACAAGCCGATGCTATCCTCCAGAGAGCGATTCTGGAGAACCAGCTAGAGAAATATAAAGAGCGGAAAGAGCAGTTAATAGATGCCTTCGTTTATAGGAAGGCAATTGATAAAGCTATCTATCAGGAGCAGCTCGACAAACTAAAGGAAGAAATGACACTAACTGAGATTCAACTCAACGAGGTGAGACTTGAAGAGCTTGATGTGGAAGCCGTGCTCAACTTCTCCCAGTATGTACTCCTCAATGCAGATAGGCTTTGGGGTGAGGCATCTTTGGACCAAAAACAGCGGCTGCAAGGGATGCTATTTCCTGGAGGGGTGACGTTTCTGGAAGGAACTTTTGGAACCGCTAAAACCTGTATAGCTTTCAATGTCTTACAGACTTCCGTCCCTTCAACAGATGTTTTGGTGTCCCCAACGGGATTTGAACCCGTGTTACTGCCTTGAAAGGGCAATGTCCTAGGCCAGGCTAGACGATGGGGACGAAGCATAGGCTACAAAAATGACCTCGACTCTTACCATACTTGAGACTCAGGTGTCACTAGAGGATGCGCGAGGCTGCCCGGCACACAGTCGCGTTTCTTCTTCGAATTCGGTAGGATGATTTGTTGTCACCGTGTTGAAATCTCACCCGGTAAAGACTCGAGGAGTACGCCTCATGACAAGGTTTCGATTTGCATCGTACCGATCCATTGTGGCCATCGCCTGCTGCCTGATACTGGCGAGTTGTGCCCACGATACCTACCAGGAACGAGCAAACCTGATTAAGAATCATGCCGAGGCGTTCTATGACAACCTGAAAACCAATCGAGTGGAATCCGCAATCCGGAGCAATGAGCAGATAGAAGCGATGGCGAGTGAGATGGGAGCCACTGTCAGGAAGCGGGCCAGCCAACAAGGCACGACGTCGGTCGAGAGGGAATTTGCCTTGATGAACACCGCCAATGAAGCCGCGGCCACAAACTGGCTGGCCTTGGGGCAATACTTCACTATCAAGCACCAATATTCCCAAGCCCGCGCCACCTATCAACGTGTGATCGACACGTATACGAATGCTGCGGACCGACCATACCGAGAGCAGGCCCTGCGCGCCATGAAGGATTTGAATATGCTCAATCCGCCCACCTCGACAACAACAAATCCGTGACTAGCAGTCGTGTTCTGCATCAATCCTCTCGTATACTCCTCGGCGCACTCCTGTTGCTCAGCTGGGGTTGTGTGCACCGGATTCAGGTCAACCCCGCTCCTCCAGCCGTTTCGTCCTTCACCATCGGACAATCAGTACAAGTAATCGTCCCCTTTCTCGCGTTGAAAGGAGCGGACCACAGACAGGGCATTACCTTGCTTGAGTGGCCGGCACAGGATCTTCGTTCCGCCTCGATCGCCTACATCCAATCGCGCCAGACGTTTTCATCGGTGAGCGACAAACCGGCCGATCTCACCCTGACCGTCAAAGCCTGGCTGACCATGCGATCCAGCGGCAATTACCGATATAGTCTGCGTCTGGAATCAGCCCTTGGCCCTTCAGGAAAGCCCCCAATCAAGTCCTATCTAGTAGAAAAAGATGCGATCGGGTCGAGCGTTCGGTGGATCACAGCTTCGGATCAGATCCCCATTGAAGAAACGGTTCAAGCCGCACTGGACGATCTGCTCATTCAGATCGAAACCGATCACCTCTTGTATAAAAATGGGCCGCGCTGAAAGCGGCAGGGAGGAGTGGGGAGGCTATGGAGAATCGATTTTGCCATGGCTTGTGGACAAGAGGGGCACCTGCATTCAGGATAACCGCGCGAGACTGGTCAAAAAGAAAGGCGAGACACAGAGGATCCGAGCTGTCGCGTTAGGCGCACCGGTCACGCGATCGAGAGACTAGCGAACTTTTTCAGCATCCTACTTAGCGGATCCGATACCGCCGGTCGAAGAGGCCCATTGCCAGACATCCGGCTGCCACACCCGCCGCAAACATGGCACCGACTATCCAACCAGAAGAGAAACCCATTCTCCTCGGTTCGCGACGTCGAAGTTGCTTGCTCAAATTCGGCATATGGGATTCGGGCCCGAGCCATTCATCTTCTGATGGACGGATCGAGGCTCTCTTGAAGAGAATGGTGGTCTTTCCTCCACTCATGACTCCCCTCCTTCCCTACAAGGCTGTTGAAACCTCTTCTGCCAAATCAGCGGAAGACACGGATCCTAGGCAGTGCGAGATCCAGTAAAGTTTGCCCAAGTCTCATTCACTTGTGCGGTCGAAGCTGGTTCGTACACCTGACAGTTCAGACGAAGCGACCCATCACTAAAAGGAATTTTCAGATAGTCACAGTGATGAGGCCGGTCGGAATTGGCATGTTGATTGGGATGAAAGTGCCGACAGGACACGCACATTCTCGTAGCAGAAATCTCACCCTGTTCTTGGAGGCTGCGAATCATCTTCACCAACGACGTGAGGAGAACAACCTGCTCCGGAGCAGAAAGCGCCGCTGTCGCTGTTGCCAATCGATCGGGCATACGGGAAGAGGGTGTGCAGGACCGATTTCCTTTGGCCGTCAATTGCGCCACCACAATCCGCCTATCACTCATATCTCGGCGCCGCCGAACCAACTGCTTCCGTTCAAGTGTCGCGATGACCTCCGAAGCAGTCGGAAGCCTGACGGACAACTCATTCGCCACCGTGGAGACCGTCGCGCGTTGCTCAGGCTTGGACTGAAGCAGCGTGAGAACCTGCCGCTGCAATGGACCAAGTCCGGCTCGACCTTCGCGCCGCCATGTCCGACTTTTCATCGCAAGCCCAATCTTTTCCAAGCCGGCCGCCAACTGTGTGGTCAACGCAGCCGAGTCCTTCACTGTCGACGACTTTTTCCCGCTATTAAGCGCCCGCAGTTCAGCCATAAAGCTCCTCCTTAAATACCAGTATTTTGTAAGTGTAGTGTGCCTAACACCTCCACGTCAAGATTCCGGATGGCACTATCCCCGCCACCCCACGATGAGCGGCGCCGATGCCGGGTTAAGCGTCTCCATCCATTGAATCATCATCACAAATTTATGTGCTGGTAATCCGACCTGCCGTTCGCATTCAGCGATGGTAATGCCGGCACAATTGAGCAACACAGGAACAATCGTAAATGCATGAGGTGAACGGTAGCGCTCGCCGGGTTCCACAGGAAGAGTCGAAAGGGCCGCGGGGATCAATTCCTAACATGATTGGGACTCTTGGCTGATAATGCTGAAGACAAGAAAAGGCGAGATATGAGACCTCTTACATCTCACGTTTCAGGCGTACGATCCCAAGCTTTTCCATGGAGCTTCGAGTGTGGTGGGATTGATGTCGAGAATCTTGGCTGCGCCATTCTCGCCGCCAGTTGGCATGCTCCAGGACCTCGACTGCATGCTGCCGTCCATCTCTTCTAAGGTCACTCTTCTAGCGTCAGCGTCTAATCAAACCAATCTGCCGTTACTCTGATGTTTTAAGTGAGTGGTTGGGTGTTTCTGTGAGGATCAGCACGATGCGCACCTGTTCTACTCCATGTATATCCGGCACACCCACTCCGCGAATATGCACCGGTGCATTGGATTCGTTCGCACGGATCTCAACCTGTCCCTTCTCGCTCCTCTCATAGCGGCTCCGAAGCAAATTGAGGATTTTACCCGCCAGATCGGTCAAGGGTGGAGGAAGGACACTCGCTCCATTGTTTGGCGGTTGACCGTCCGGCTGCATCGGATGAAGCAGGCTCGCCAACTTGACCGCTTGACGATTCATGTGCAGAATTTCCAGCACTTGAGAAAGCACCACGATTCCCGGCCCTTCCGACTGAACCTTTCCATTGCTCATGTCGCGTTGAGACTCCTTCACATGGTTTACGATGTCGAATTTCTCTCGGCTTCGGCTAATGTATGGTCTTGACAATATGTCTCTTTTTTCACCACCTGTCATAGCCGGGACGTCACCGGCGATCTTTTCCTCCTCCAAGAACCCGATCACGCCACTTAGTTTCGACGACACCGTGTTTGTCCGGTCCAGATTGCGTCGAGTGCGGTAAGTTGCGGTCGTAAGGTTGAGCAAAGAACCAACCGTCGTCATCTCAATCTTACCCGAAGCCTTCACCGTCCAATCAGCCAGCGAACGGTTTCAACATCCTGCTACAAATTTTGATTGATTACCTGTCGTTCAGCCTCCAGCCAGTCGTCAAGGGCATGGCCATCCTTTCGGCCATGCTGCTCATACAACGCGTAGGCTCTTTCGGAGATGCGCGCGTGGAATTGTTGAGGATGTTCATCAGGCTGGCCAAAAGTGGTGGACTCATGGCTCCGTGGTTCGGTCGGATTTCGAGTGGTACGCTGTGCTGGTCGGGAGCCTGACCGCATCTTCGAGGGCATAACAACTTCTCCTTCTTTTATAAAACGCGTTCCATATCAGGCGGTCTTCTGCTGGTTTCAGCACTGAGGCACTTCACCCACCTCTTTGAATGATCCCCAGGCTTTCGTCGGACGATAGGCCGCCATGCGCTCGTCGAAATGTGCGACGCAATCAGGGCAATAGCCGTGAGTAAAGACGAAGCTATGACTGAGCGGCAGCTGCCGGCTTTTGGCGTATGTGCTCAGATCGACCCAAAGACCTTCGCCGACTTCCATCTTCTGATCATCTCGAACCATGAGGCAAAAACAACAAATCGGCACAAAATCATCCATGGCTCGCCCTCCTCGAGCGTGAGGCCCGAATGCCCCATATGCCTGCCATATTATTGGACCGAAATCGTGCGGACCGATTGACGAGACTTTTTGTGTCCTCTGACACATCGCCGGTCCCTCGGGCGAATACGATTCTGAACGATCACACGGTCGATGATCTCGCCACAGGCCACACATCGCCACGCCAGAACACCGTCGTGCCCGCTGTCGCTCGCCCATTCGAGGAGATCTATGGGACACATGAATCCACGGCAACGATGACAACGCATCCGCTCATTTCCTTCAATTACATCGGGCTCATTGTTATGCTGCAACATGCTCTCAATTACCCTTTGATCGCTGATTGTTGAATGTGTGATGGAAGATGCCACATCTGCGCCGACGCGTTGAGACCCGACCGGAGCACATGGTTGATCCGTGCAAACTCTACCGGCTTGACCAGAAAGCGGCGAACCCCTTGGCGAAACACGACCTGTGTCAAGTCCTCCCCAGCCTGCTCCGCAATCGTGGCCACCGGCACGCGAGGGCACAGGGTCTGGATGAGGAGAAGTATTTCGGAAATGCTCATTTGTGCTGAAGGGTCAGAAAAATCGCGTCCGACAAACACCGCCTGTGGGTGTATTTCGCTGAGTTCCTCGATAGCTTCATCAACAGATCGAACAAGCACTGTCTTGTAGCCGTGAACTGCGAGCCAATTGGCAAGTTTGAACCCAAAGTCCACATCCTGTTCCACAATCATCACGCATAGTCTCTCTGCATTCTGCCGGTTCGTCATCTCCACACCGTCTTTCATTGCTGTCTCAGCCTTCCGCCAGCTTACAATGTGCGCGACAGCACCGTATCGGCTCATGATTAAGGAGGTATTTCGCTTCCGTTACGGGATCGTAAAATCCCTCCCGCATTGACTGCCCTCTCTGTGCACATTCTTGGTCACACGCCATGTCTGGCCTATTCCTCACATTCCTGAATGTTTACCTAGTCGCAAGGATTGAATCGCCCATCCCGTCCACACCACTCCTGGCTCCTCCAGGCTTATGACGGTCTGGCCCGAGAGGATTTGGAGAAACGGACAGGACATAGCCGAAACGACTGGTACGGCTGAGCCTCAGCGTGCCTCGCCGGCTGAGCCTATCCACAGCGGCGAACACTTGTGCCCACGAATAGGCCGGCAACCGTTGAGCCAGCTCGTCGAGGGTGCAGGACACGAGACTCACTTCATCGTAAATGACGGAGTCTATGTTGGGGTTATATGTCTGTGTCATTGCCTGCTCCTCTTCGGCGATAAAGGGGATTTTCGTTTGACTGGTCTCGTTGTCTCGAGGAGGGTGTGAGGAGAGTGCCATCGCCTATGTGAGATCTATTCGTTGCACGTTCGAGCGTGGTTATAGCTGAGTCGTGGTTCAACCCCTATCGAACGGAGTAGGATTTTCTTGTCGAAACGATCCAAGCAGCGATGTCGTGAATTGTACGACAGATGACACAGGCGGCCTGCCCACTGTCGTTCGAATATGGGGTGTTCAGCGAGGAAGTCGGCGAGAGTGGGGATCCATGCTCACATGCTTACTCCACAAGCCCCTTTTGTATCGCGTACCGGGCCAGCTCTGCATTGGTCTTCATACGCATCTTTTCGAGAATTCGTGCCCGGTAGGTGCTGATTGTCGTGACGCTGAGATTCACCGCCTCGGCGATCTGACTGATGGTTTTTCCCGAGCCGATGAGGCACAGCACTTCGTATTCCCGATCCGACAATAATTGGTGCGGATCCTTTTCGGCGCCGGGATTGACGGTGAATGCAAGGGTCTCACCCAGTGCAGGGCTCACATATTTGCCGCCCTGGTGCACCTTTTTAATCGCTTTAACCAGTTCCTCAGGCGCGCTGCATTTATTGAGATAGCCATCGGCGCCGGCTTTGAACATCCGGATCGCATATTGATCTTCAGGATACATACTGAGAATCAGCACGGGCAGGTTTGGGAACTCCTGTCTCACTTGTTTGAGCGCATCCAGACCGTTCATCCCTGGCATGCTGATATCCAGCACCGCCACATCCCATGGTTTTCTTCTGAGCAACTCCAGCATCTCGTGAGAATTACTAGCTTCGCCGATTTTTGCGCCCTGGAAGCCCTCAATCACGAGATCCTTCACCCCTCTTCGGAAGAGAGGGAAATCATCCACTACAAGAACTTTTAACACGGGAGCCTCCCATAGAGTCAGATTCGAGGTTGGCACCGCGGCAAACATGCCGTGACGCTCGTGCCCGTTCCGAGCTGACCTTGGATCGAAATTTCTCCACCAAATTGAGCGACGCGTTCGCGCATCCCGAGCAACCCCAGCGACTGGCGGTTCGAGACTGTGGTCTCAGTCACCCCCAGACCATTGTCGGCCACCACGAGCTGTAGAAAATCGCTTCGCGTTTCTAACCTCACCGTCACCGCTGTGGCCTGGGCATGCCGCGCCGTGTTGGTGAGGGCTTCCTGGCAGATGCGGAAAAGCGCCGTAGCCAACTCGGGTTCCATCGCGATATCGTCCGCACTGGTGACACAGGTGCAGGGAATACCAGTGCGCTTCTGAAAATCCTGGCACTGCCACTCGAGGGCCGCGACGATTCCCAAGTCGTTCAGGATGGCAGGACGCAGTTCGCTGGCCAGTCGTTGCACGGAAGCAATGGTTGCATCCACCTGTTCGACCATCGATCGGATCCTATCCTCGGCTTTCTTGGGAATTGTCTTCTCGGTCACTATTGCCGTACACAAGCGTGAGAGATCGATTTTGAGGCACGTAAGCCCGACGCCTAATTCATCATGTAACTCGCGGGCAATGCGGGCTCGTTCCGCTTCCTGCACTGTGGCGAGTCTCCCGCTCAACATGCGAACCTGCTCAAGCGTGGCGCGCAAACGTTCTTCCGCGAGTTTGCGCTCCGTCAAATGCTCCACGGTTCCCTCGTATCCGATAGCCACTCCAGCCTGATTGCGTCGGATCCTCACGTTTTCAGAAATCCACATAAAACTACCGTCTTTTCTGTACACCAAGGCCTCGAAGCCGGTCACTTCCCCCTGTGTTTGAATCAGTCGAATAAATTCGTCGCGGCGTCCAGGGTCGACGTAAAGCTGACTGCCAATATTCGAAATCGCTGCGATCATGTCATCCGGCGAATCATAGCCATACATGTGCGCGAGCGCAGGATTCACCGCGACAAGCCTCCCGTCGAGCGTGGTTTGAAAGATGCCTTCAACGGCGTTCTCAAAAACGCTGCGATAGCGTTCCTCACTTTCCCTCTGTGAATCTTCCGCCTGCTTTCGCTGGGTGATGTCCGTGGTGATGCCGCACACCGCATACGGCGTCCCATCAAGATGTCGAAGCGGAAACTTGGACACGATACTGGTGTGGGGACCGTCATCGTGAAAGGAGACTTCTTCAAACTGGAGCGGTTGGTCTGCTTTCAGGACCTTGATGTCATTGTCACGAAACATGGTGGCTTGCTCCGGCGGGAATATATCTTGATCCGTCTTACCGATGATGTCCTGGCGGGTGAGATGGAAGGTCCGTTCGAATTGTTGATTGACGTGCAGATAGCGGCCATTCAGATCCTTGAGGAAGATCAGTCCCGGACTGTGATCCAGAATGGCTCGAAGCTGTTCAGTCCGCTCGCACAAGTCGTACTCGGCCTGCTTCTGCGCGCTGATGTCCAAGAACGCCGTTCTCCAGCCGGTCACACGCCCCGACTCATCGGCCACCACAAGACTCTCAAAATGAGTCCAACGCACGACACCGGTCTTATACAGAAATTGAACCTGACAGACCTGTTTCGTGCCGGTCTTCAAGACCTCCTGGCAGTGCCGCTGAAATATCTCTGCACCTTCCGGCGCGATGAACCGCCTCAGTGGGCAATGGATCACATCTTTTCGGTTCAAGCCGAGCAAGGTGCAGGCTCGCAGATTCGCCTCTATAATCTCGCCCTGCAAATCCAATGTGAGGTAGCCAAATGGGGCGAAGTCGAAGAGTTCAGAATAGCGATTGCGCGTTTCTTCGAGTTCAACCTGAGTCCGTCGGAACTCGTCATTTTGCATTTCCAGTTCGATCTGATGGACCTGTAATTCATGCACGAGCTGTTGCACGTCCGTCACCGGCATGGCCGCGACGTCGCCCCTGGTGGTCCGGAGGATTTCCTCCGCCCGCCGGCGCCGCGTCGTGACCTTCGGAGGTCGATCTGATTTCTTGGACATCACATCACCCTTATCTCACAACACACGCAGGTCAACGCTCGGGGTTCCACTCCTTTGTCCGGTTGTTCTTGGGAAGATCCACGATAACCACGGTTCCTTGTGCAGGTTTCGACTGCACCGACAAGGTTCCACCGAGTTTGCGGGCACGCGCTGTCATGGTGAGGAACCCCTGACCGTCTCCCTTCGCATTTTTCCTGCGGAGGCCCCTCCCGTTGTCTTGTACGGTCAGGCGGATACTGTCCTTCACCTGCCGAAGCGAAAGGTGAACTCCAGTCGCCCTAGCGTGGCGAAAACTATTGCTGAGCGCCTCCTTGGCCAGATGGCGTATTTGCAGGCTCTGCATATATGACAGTCCACTCACGACAACCGGGTCGACCGATACACGAACACGTCGCCCATGAAGCCGAGCCAAAATTCCGGCCATGGTGCGGAGCGAAGTCGGCAGGTCCAATGCAGGCGGAGTGGTGTCTGACGAATTCCCTATTTCAAGTTTTTCAATAAAACCACGCACATCTCGCATCACGGAGTTCAATTCGTCGATGCTATGATTCAGCGCGGCAGCAGCCTTGTTCGAAGCCCCCGATAGGTACATCTTGCCTGCTTCAAGACCCAAGCCAATCGCATAAAGAGATTGGAGAATTCCGTCGTGAAGATCATGTCCAAGCCATACCCGCTCTTCCAAACTCCGTTGTCGTTCAAGCCCCTGCCGCCACGCCTGAAACGCGGCTGCTGCGCGTGCACGTTCCGTGATGTCCAACAGAGCAGTGAGTGCACAAGTATACCGCCCTGCCTCATCCTGAACGGGGACTGTTTCGAACTGGACCGAGACGGGAGCATCACCCTTCTGCAGGAGATCCACATCACAGGCGTGCCTGACTCCTGTTTTGAAAATCCCGCGAATGTGGCCCTGAAACGCCGACTGATCCTTCGCTGCGACAAAACCTATAATCTGCTTTCCGAGCAGATCGTTTCGGCTGACCCCGAGTAATGCACAGGCCGGTAGATTTGCCTCTAGGATCATCCCTTTGGGATTCAACGTCAGGTAGCCAGTGGGGGCACTGTCATAGAGATCCGCATAACGGTCGTGAGCGGCCTGCAGCTCTATCTGCACCCGGCGCAGCTCTTCATTCTGCAGCTCCAGCTCGATCTGATGGACCTGTAACTCATGCACCATCCGTTGTACATCCGTGGCCGGCATGGCACCAATGTCGCGCCTGGTCATCCGAAGTCGTTTCTCCGCCTTCAGGCGAAGTGCTGTGGCTGTTCCCCAATGAGTTTCGCGGGCCCTGGCCACAGCGTGTTTCTCCTCGGCATGAGGGAGAACGCGGCATCGAAATTGACGCCCCGACTGGAGGGCTGATCAGCAGCCAGAGTCTAGGACATTTCTATAAGCCAGGCAAGGGTGTAATCTGAGGATACTCCATTGGCAACAACTTCTCCTGCAAGGGTTGGTGTCGCGACCAGCAAACCACTCAGAGTTGACAGCTCATCTTCCAAAATATAGCCTGTGTCATATTTCTTACTCTCGAGCATTGGAGTCAGGCGCGAAGCGCCACAGAGTTCATGCGCAGACATAGAGTCGCGAGGAAAACAGAAGTGGACGAGGTGATGGTGCGAGCAAAACTGGCTGGTATGCTGACCCTACACCAGTTCATACCAAGATCCGGATGGGCATCTGTGGGAAGTTGCACGGAATCAGGATTGGGAACTTATCAGCTAGATCGCGGCACGCTGCTGCACTCGAAGTATGGAGAATAGCAATGACAGGTGAGAAACAACCTCTCCTTTCCCGACGTGACGTTATAACTATTCTCGGCGCTACAGGCGTGGCCTGGCTAATGACCGGCAGTCTGATTCCCAGGCGGGCTGTCGCGGGTGAGCAGAGCCCTTCCTGTGTGTTCGACCAGAGCAAACCGAAGGCCCGTTTTTCGTCGACGAGCGATTGAATCGCTCCGACATTCGCTCAGATCCGGCCGACGGGCGAGTGAAGCCCGGAACGCCCTTGGCTCTGACGCTGCTGGTCTCGCGCCTCACCCCCGGAGACTGTCAGCCGCTGCAGGGTGCCCAGGTGGACATCTGGCACTGCGATGCGTTGGGCGTCTACTCGGATGTACGGGATTTTCCGGTTAACAGCGTCGGCCAGAAATTTTTACGCGGCTATCAGGTTACCGATGTGCGAGGCGCGGTTCAGTTTGTCACGGTATACCCTGGCTGGTATCCGGGCCGGACGGTGCACATGCATTTCAAGATTCGCACCGCACCTATGGCCAGGCGGAGCTTCGATTTCACGTCGCAATTGTACTTCGACGATCAGCTGACGGATCGTGTCCATGCTGCCCCCCCTTATGCGGCGCAAGGACTCCGCACGACGCGAAACGAACATGATTGGATCTTCCGGCGTGGTGGAGAGCAACTCATGCTGACTCCGGCGACAACGGCCGACGGCTATTCATCGACGTTCGCAATTAGTCTAAATATTCCGTAAAGAGCCATGTAACGAAGAGTATCCTGCCTTAAGACCGGGCCCAAAAAGCCCTAACAGTTTTCAATTCCTTTGTTCTTGGCAAGCCCTGTGCTTCTCGATGGCGGCTTTGCAACCATGCCTGGTTCGTGGCGCTGTCATACGCTCACGGTCTTCGACCTTGGGCGGGCAGTTTCGGCGATGCCCCCGAGATCTTCGATGAGCACTCGCAAGGGTTCTGCCACCGACCACGCTTGCGCAAAACAGCCTCGCGGCAGGTGCGGTGCTTCGGCGTCGAAGACTTCCGAAACGTGGCCCAAACAAGCCTCATGCAGATGGGTTTCAAGGCCTGCGAGAAAGCCGCGGGCCTTGTTCCATACTGCGCCGGTCTGGCCGAATGTTTTGATCCAGGCTGTGACAAACGGACCCAGCAAGAAGGGCCAGACCGTGCCCTGATGATAGGCACCGTCGCGTTTCACCACGTCGCCTTCATATCGAGCGCAATAGCGAGGATCGTGCGGTGACAGTGTACGGAGCCCGACAGGTGTCAGGAGCTGCTTTTCGACGAGACGAAGCATTCGTTGCGCACGGTCGCGCGAGACCAGTCCATCAACCAGCGAGACGGCATAGAGTTGATTGGGACGGAAAGAAGCATCGTTCCCGTCCGGTCCATCGACCACGTCATAGAGGTAACCCCCTTGCACGTACCAGAAACGTTTGCGGAACGATGCGATCGCGTTGCTGCGGTCATTCCGGCACCGATCAGCATAGTCGACTTCGCCGAATCGTCGCGCGAGCGTCTCGCCTACGTCCAAGGCTCGAACCCAGAGCGCTTGGATCTCCACCGGTTTCCCACGACGCGGAGTCACAACCCAATCGCCGACCTTGGCATCCATCCAGGTCAATTGCATGTCGGGCACTCCTCCCGTTATCAACCCATCCTCGTCCATCTTAATCCCGTATCGCGTGCCTCTGCGATAACCGTCGAGAATCTGTTTCACGGCTGGCCAAGCGGTCTCGCGCACATGGCCCTCATCCCCTGACACTGCGAGGTAACGATCGATCGCATGGATAAACCAAAGTGACCCGTCGATCGTATTGTATTCCGGTTGTTCACCGGTATCGGGAAAACGGTTCGGCACCATGCCATTGGACACGTGTGCGGCGAAGGCGGCGATGATCTGCCAGGCTACCTCCAATTGACCGGTGACCAGGCAGAGGCCGGGCAACGAGCTTTCCAGCACAGTGGGATCCGAAGCTTGGAATTCACGTGACTTGAAGTCGCGGC
>JADMIO011486889.1_pt1 | contig 79719 bp, 74 predicted proteins | sample 8958161 | NCBI WGS metagenome assembly JADMIO01 (sample SAMN16585339, study PRJNA669376) | soil metagenome | isolation source: Crop rotation soil | place: USA: Cullars Rotation, Alabama | collected 2011 | reverse complement strand
GCCGCGACTTCAAGTCACGTGAATTCCAAGCTTCGGATCCCACTGTGCTGGAAAGTCATGATCAGTCGCGAGCTTTTGTCAGTGCGCTACCACACTTCCCACCGTGTCTGTAATTAGGACTTCCTATCACGTGACGCTGTTGAGATAACGCTGATTTGCTGCTGGATCCACTTCTTCAGCAGACTTATGCTCTACCTGGAGGGAAAAGGTGAACGTTGCTCCTTTGCCAGAGCTGCTCTCAACCCAGACTCGACCGTTATGTGCTTCAATGATCCCGCGAGTGATCGCCAGTCCCATTCCCGTGCCTCCGTTCGGTTGCGGGTCCATTCCACGATAAAACTTTTCAAAAAGGCGGGTTCTCTCTTCGGGAGCAATACCGGCCCCCTCGTCCGTGACACTAATCAGTAGCTGATCGCGTTTCATCTCCGCCTTCAGGACGATTTCGCTGCCAGGTGGGGAATATTTGGCCGCGTTCTCAAGCAAGTTTGTGAGCGCTTGAGCTATCAGCCGAGAATCGATTAGGACAGCCGGGAGGGACTCGTGACAGTCGACATGGACTTGGTGATGACGGATTGCCACATTGCATCGGTCGAGCACGTTATGAAAGACCTCTGAGACTGATTCCCATTTCTTCGAAAGGCTCAGTTCTCCAGCCTCAATCCGCGCCATCGCCAGTAAGTTCTCAATGAGCCGTGTGAGCCGAGTCACCTCTTCGCTAATGATCAGGTGGAACTCGCGTAGTGCTGTCTCATCCCATTTGGTGTCGCTATGAAGAAGACTATCGATAGAAGCGCGGATGGAAGTAAGGGGCGTGCGCAAGTCGTGAGAGACTGAAGCAAGCAACGCAGTTTTTAACGCATTACTCTGTTTAAGCGCTTCTGTACGGCTCACCTCCGCCAAGATGCGCGCCCGTTCGAGAGTCCACGCGACGAGGCCCGCGATCGCTTCCATTGTTTTCTCTTCTAGTGTCGCAGAGACCAGTATCATCACACCGATAGAAGTTGTTCCTACATGCAACGGAAGGTACGTAATCGAGGATGAGGACTCAGTTTTGTCTCTGACTTCAGCCGACTTGGATCCATCAGTTCTCTGTTCTGTCCCCACGCGAACTGATTTCAACTTTCCTGAAAGCGAGACTTCTTTGACAGTAGTCAACGAAGGTGTAAATAGAGTTTCCTCGTCCGGTTCCGAAGCGATTGAGAGAGGACACCACTCGCCGTCGTCAGCTAACTTGAAGACAGCGCAATATTGAACATCGAAAACCTCTTGGATCTTCGGAGCCAGAGACGAGATCAGCGCGTGGGGATCGAAGGCAGCGATGCTCGTCTGGCTGAGTTCATAGAGCTTCCATATTTCTTCCCGGCTTTTCACGGCTTCCTGGGTACGTGAGCGAGCCGTGGACCAGAGCTGGCTGGCAACCATCGCAGTTATCAGGAATGAGGTGAGCGCCACCCAATTATGTGGATCTTGCATCGTGATAGTGAACGGGGGCGGGAGAAAGAAAAAGTTAAAGCAAAAGGTGCTGATGAGTGAAGTGAAAATGCTGGGGCCGTGTCCATGTTTGGACGCGATGATTAGCACCAACAGTAAATAGCTCAAAGCGAGGGTTGTTGTGTCAACATCTGTTAGAAACAGCTGCCGAAAAACCAGCACACGGTAGATAAGAGTGAGGGTAGCAACGCCGATAAAAGCTGCTACATATCCTCTCCAATTTCGAAATCTCACTATGGGCATGGATAACGACATAAGTTGGGCCATCGGCTAGACATGGCCTTCTCAACACTCCTGTTGTGATTTCACTGCGAAGTCGGTACCTCCCAACGCTCGCTCTCACGCCAGAAGAAGGTAAAAACGATCTCGGTGCCGATGGCTGTGTATCCGACGGTAGATCAGGCACATGAAGATCTAAGTCGGTATCTCGCGTATCCGCGTTGTGAACCGTGGACTATCCCTCTTAGGCCTGCGCACTTCTGCGAATGTTCTGTTTCTCGGCACTCGATTTACCAAAGCGTTGTCCAGAGATTCCTTTGAGTGTACTGATGACGCGTTCGGCGGAAAGGGCTTGATTCCTCCCGCCTTTACCATTCCCAGCATGGAGAACAATGCCGTAAACCGACAACATACCCTGGAGAGCACCGTCATCATTGATCACGGGTAGTCGCAGAACATTGCCGTCTTGCATGATCTGGAGTGCATCTTCGATATCATTATCTGGGTGGCACGTATGGATAGGGCTCGACATGACCTCGCTTACCAAAATATCCGAAGCCAGCCGGTTCTTTGTAGCGACGGCAATACAAGTATCGCGATCCGTAATCATGCCTACGACCTTCCCGTCGTCATCCAAGACAGGAAGCACTCCGCAATCGTTATCCCACATAAGTCCTGCCACGGCGGCCAGGTTTGTATTGGGACTACAGGAAGTTACTCTATCGGTCATAACCTCTCGAACTTTCATGTTTGAATTCCTTTCTGAGTTATTCTCCTTTTCATTTACGGTAAGACAAATCGGCTGTTATCAGAGCACCTTTGCGGGAGATCGCCACTCAAGAGAGGCGGGTGAAGTCCAATTGTCGATCTCGCTGAAGCAATGCCTAATTGCTGCCGCATTGACCCGCCACTGTTGCCCATTAACAGTGTTGCGCCAACCGCCTGAGAAGTCTTTTGAGCAGTCATCAAGGGGAGCCTAACTGTTAAGCACGAGCCTTGCCCTTTTCCGGAACTCTCTGCGCGAACTGTACCGCGATGGAGCTCTACTAGTTGGCGCACAATCGCAAGACCCAGCCCCAGCCCGTGGCCTCTTGTTGATCCGTCAGCTTGACGGTATGCCTCAAAGACATAAGGCAAGAAGTCCGGGGCTATGCCCTCACCAGTGTCCGTGAACTTCACTTCCAAGTACGAATCAACGCGTTCAAGCTGGATCAGCACGCACCCTCCTCGCGGTGTAAACTTTATGGCATTTGAAAGTAGGTTCCACATGACTTGCTGCAAGCGAGTCTGATCGCCCAAAACATAAGCCGTCTTGGACGTGTTAATTTGTTCTACCCGGATATGCTTTGAATCAGCCAAAGGTTGTAGCGTGTCAATTGCCAAAGAGATGACTGACGAGAGTTCTACCGGCTCAACCTGAAGCTGCAACTTGCCCTTCTTGATGCGCATAACATCGAGCAAGTCATCAATCAATTGTTCTTGCGCGCGCGCATTCCGGTTGATGGTTTCAAGTCCGTGGCTGTATGTCGAAGTATCTGGTTTCTCTCCGCTCAAAATTCGCGACCAGCCGAGGATGGCAGTCAGCGGCGTGCGTAGTTCATGTGAAACAGTCGCCAGAAACGAATCTTTTGAGCGGTTGAGTTCCTCTGCTTCTGTGCGAGCCCGGCGCTCCGCCTCAAATAGTCGAGAGCGGCTCAACGCTTGTGCACATTGGACTGTGAGCTGAAGTATGAATTCGCGCTCTTCCCGACTAAATGTGCGACGTTCGGAGAAACTCAGGTACAAGATACCCGACGCGCCGCGCTCCAGAATAAGCGGAAGGCAAGCTATTGATCGGCAGCCTTTCAGAGCTTCTCGCGCGCTGGAGTCCGAGTAATGGCGCCACACTTCGGATGGGGATTCGAACCAAATAGGGTTTCCTTCTATCCCAGCCTCCGTGAGCGAAAAATGTGTCTTTATTCTTTCCCTAAAAGCGTTGACTGCCTCAGTCCAGAGGCCGGCTACACTTACTATCTCCCAACCCTCGGCTTCCCCAGTTTTGATCAGAAACGCGGCACCGCTGGCTTTGGCCGCACTCCGAACTTGATGGACGAGCACCCGAACAACCTCTCCGGAGCTAAATGCATGAGACAGGGAAGTCGTAAGCTGTTGAAGCGCATGGATTCTTTCGGCGAGCACTAGCGCTGGTTCACAACAGGCCGCCTCCGGAGTTGGCGGTGGATCATCTTCTTTCGCGCACGCGAGTGTGGTCGTACTTTCAACCTTGGCGGCGGAACTGTTGCAGTGCATGAATAACGAAGGGTTGCGTTTGTGCATGCTGATTGCTCCTGTCTGTCCAGGCGATATTGCGAGCGATGGTTCAACTTACTGCCCTCGACACAGTAGCAGCGCAGCGGTAAGAAAGTCATAAATGAGACATTAAGAGTTCGTTAGGGACTTGTTAAAAGACTAACGAGTTGCCCAGTTACAGAAAGAGAGAGGTCAACACAAGGGCTGTTTGCGCACGATATAGTCAACCCGCCTTGCGGCTTTGAGTTGCAGTGACCGCGCTATCGCTTCACGCCGTCTAGGAAGTGCTTGTGCAACTCCGCATCTCCAAAGAGCGCGCGATCCACGGGTATGATCGCAAACTTTTGTGGCATCCGTCCGTCGCGGTGAAGATCGAACAAGGATGGCAATAACTTGCGCCAAGTCAAATCACCTGCGCCGCCAAAAATCACAAAAATAGTCGGAGAGATTTCCATCTCGTGCGATTCTTTCTTCCATTGAGTATGGAAGGTACCTTTTTCATCGTCACTTTCATTACGTTGCTCTAAATTCTTTGCGTGCCGCCAAGTACGCGAAATACTGCTTCTGGACTGTATGCGTTAGCTCTGTGCGATATGAATTCTCAGATCGACTTGGTGTTTCTTTCGATCGTCAACTAAAGGGATGACCATGTCGGGTCGCTCGATGTCATCAATCGTCAACATCGTCACGTCATCACCTTTTCGCGTTTGACGTACCGTGATGTGATAGACCGTTTCCCGGTATCGATAGTTCATCTTGAACGACGGCCAGTGTGCCGGGATGCAAGGTTCGAAATGAAGCTTGTCCGCCTCACGTTGCAGTCCCAGGATTGATTCCACAATCAGCCGATACATCCATCCCGCCGAACCCGAGTACCAGGTCCAGCCACCGCGGCCAGTGTGAGGCGGCAGTGCATAGACATCGGATGCGATTACATACGGTTCCACCTTGTAGACTGAAATCAACTCGGCGCTTGCTGCATGGTTCACTGGATTTATGATTGACAATAGTTCCCACGCGCGACGGTTGTCCCCAATGGCGGCGAATGCTATCGCAGCCCAGACTGCGGCATGGGTGTATTGTCCGCCATTCTCTCTAACACCGGGAACATATGCTTTTATATAGCCAGGGTCCGGAGTCGATTTGTCAAAAGGTGGCGTCAGCAACTGGACCACTGCGACATCTCGGTGCACAAGGTGCTTGTCAAGCGAGTTCATGGCCATGCGCGAACGCTCGGCACTAGCAGCCCCGGATAAGACCGACCAGCTTTGCGCAATCGAATCAATCTGGCATTCGAGGTTACTTGCCGATCCAAGCGGCGTGCCGTCGTCGAAGTAGGCGCGGCGATACCATGCGCCATCCCAACCATGCTGCTCGATATTCTGGCGGAGTTGTGTGGCTTGCTTCCGACAGAGTTCGACGAAAGCCGTATCGCCATGCAGCTGTGCAACATTTCCGAATTGCATGAGCACGTGATAGAGGAAAAACCCCAGCCAAATGCTTTCGCCTTTACCCTGCGCGCCCACTTTGTTCATGCCGTCGTTCCAGTCGCCAGTACCCATGAGCGGGAGGCCGTGCTCGCCAAAACGCAGGCCCCTTTTCACCGCCCGCACGCAATGCTCGTACAGCGTCGCAGTTTCGGGAGACTGGCTGGGTAGCTCGTAATACGATTCTTCGTCCGACCTAAACAGCCGGCCTTCCAGAAAATGCAGGGGCTCATCCAGCACGCCCGTATCACCCGTACTTAAAACATAGCGACACGTTGCCAACGGCAGCCAAAGGAAATCATCCGAGCACTTCGTACGAACACCTTGGCCCAGCGGGGGATGCCACCAATGCTGGACATCGCCTTCTTTGAACTGACGAGAGGCGCATCGGAGCAAATGCGCGCGCACGAGACCTGGCTCGTTATGAACTAGCGCCATCACGTCCTGAAGCTGATCGCGAAAACCAAAAGCGCCCGATGACTGATAGAACGCGCTCCGTCCCCACAGGCGGCAAGCCATAGCCTGATACACGAGCCAGCCGTTGGCTAGCACATTGATCGTTGAATCGGGCGTTTCCACGTATACGGTGCCAAGGGTGTGTCGCCAGTAGTTGGTGACCACTTCGAGTGCGCGCTGTGCGGCAGCAGATCCTCGAAAACGCTCTACCAATTGGCACGCATCATCGTCGTTCCGAGCCGCACCAAGTCTGAAAATGATCTCGCGCTCTTCACCATCTGCGAGTTCGAATGGCACTCGGATCGCGGCACAGGGATCGAGTGCCGCACCCACCGTGGAGGAAAGCCGCGGCAGTGACATGGCGGCCGGATTCAGTAGCGTGCCGTTGCGACCAATGAATTCAGTTCTATCGCCAGTGAAACTTCGCGTCGTATCGTCCACATCGAAGAATGCAATTCGTTCGCCGAAGTCCGAGTTGTATGCGTTACGCGCCGACAGCGCGCCGATGTTGGGATCTATCTCCGTGATGACATGCATCATCGATTTCGGCCGCTGCTCTCCCAGCACCCATTCGATGTATCCGGTGACGGAGAGGCGTCGCAACCGGCCAGACTTGTTGCATACCTTCAACACTGCAAATTTGATCGGTGCATCCAGCGCCACATAAATGCACAGTTCGGAGTCAATACCATCCTCGTTATGGGTAATCAGGGTGTAGCCGAAGCTGTGTCGGCAAACGTAATTTCCTTCTCCACGGCTGGGCCAGGGCGTAGGGGACCAGAAGTGCCCGCTCTCTTCGTCACGAAGGTAAAAGGCTTCGCCGCTAGAATCGCTTACCGGATCGTTGGACCACGGCGTGAGGAGAAACTCTTGCGCGTTCTCGCTCCAGGTGTTGGCACAGCCGCTTTCCGAGACGATGGTGCCGAATGATGGATTTGCGATTACGTTCACCCATGGAGCTGGCGTCATCTGACCTGGCGCGATCGTAACGACGTACTCGCGGCCATCGGGGGTGAATCCACCAAACCCATTGAAACACAGCAAATCGTTGCGTGTAGATTGATCGGCTGCTGTTGGTTCTACGAGCGGCGTTCGGATTGGTGTTGGTGGCGTCGCGACGGATTCAGCAGGAATGTGCCGACTAATTTGTTCAGCCAGCGTGCCACCGCCGTCATTGAGCACCACTCGAGCGACCGATTGAAGCAGAGTGAGGTCTGCGCTTGGCAAGGCGTTAGCAAGTCTCACGAATATCCCACCCCGTTGATCGCTCAGATTAGCTTCGCTGCCCGCGGCGATCATTTCGATGATCTGATCGTGGAGCAATTGCCGGCTACCTGCACCCTCTGAGTTGCAGATCACCAGATCGACGGTCACTCCCTTTAAACGCCAGTACGCATGGGCCTGCAATAGCTGGCGCACCAAATCAAGATCGGCCCGTTCCCCGATCTGCAAGAGCACGATCGGTAAATCCCCGGAGATTGAATTTCCCCATAAACCAGATTGCCCGCGACGGTTCTTGATCAGAATGTCGGGATCAGCCCGTAGGGACGCATTGGCGTAAATAATTGAGTTGGCGAGGCGGCCATAAAGTTGTGCGTCGGCTTCGCTCGCATTGATTTGCCGCAGGACCGACTGGCTGTGCGTAGCTGCCAGATCGAAGACGTGGTCGGTCAAATTCCGATCCCGATATTTCTCGATGAGCTTCAGGCATGCGTCGCGGGTGTCAGCAATGCCCGTTACGAAAGCGACAGTTTCCGATTTTTCCGGATCCAGCATTATCCGGCATTGGATAGCGACAATCGGATCAAGCACGGAACCCTCGCTGCCAGACAGCGGCGCGACATCACGCATCGCCAACGGATTCACCAGCGTATTTCCACGGCCAATAAAACGCATCCGATCCGTTTCATAGGTCAAGTCACCCGAGACCGGTTCGGTGGGAACGATCAGGTGAAACATCCAGGGTGGGGCGTAGTCGACAGCTCCAGGCCGGCGATTGCACAGGATCGCCTGTCGCTCACGAATGATCTCCGTCTGCACAAAGAGATTGCTGTAAGCGGGATGCGCAGCGTCGTCAGCAGCCTTCGCGAGCACCACTTCTGCATAACTAGTCAGGTCAATTACCTTACGCACACCACCGCGATTTGTGATGGAAATTCGCCGTACCTCGATGTCATCCTCCGGGGAAACGGCAATCTCTGTGTGCGTATCCAAACCCTGCTCGGAACAACGGAAGGCCGCGCACGCCTCCGAAAAATTTGCTTGATAAACGGACGATGGGCTGAGTGTTGGTTGGAAGGTGGTGGACCAGAACGCGCCGCTCGCGACGTCGCGCAGATAGCAGAACGTGCCCCAATTGTCGCGCGTAGTGTCTTCGTACCAACGCGTGACCGCGATGTCGTTCCAGCGACTATATCCGCCACCGGCGTTTGTGACCATCGCGTGGTATCGGCCGTTCGATAGCAACTGCACGGCTGGTACTGACGTAGCGACGCCGCGAACGCGCACCTGTGCTGCTGAATGTTCATTCGTCATGTCATCAACGGCGCTATTTTGATCTTTCATTCATCGCGCTTTCTTCCACGCTGGATTTACTGCCTTCACTCCTGGTAAATACGGACCATCTCATCGAGGAGGCGCAAAGCGGCTGTTTTGTCTCGCTGGAAAGAATTGCGGCCGATGATTGAGCCAAATCCGCCGCCGTCGCGGATCGCGTGCGCTTCAGCGAAGAGGGCTTCATCGTCTTCCTTCGGCCCGCCGGAGAAGAGGACAATGCGCTGTCCATTTAAAGCGCTTTGCACGACATGACGAACGCGCTCTGTCGCGGTAGCGTGCGGAATCTTCATCTCTTCGTAAACTTTCTTAGCGTCTGGTAGTTCCAAATGCGCGGTGGGCATCTTGACCTTGATGATGTGAGCTCCGAGCAGTGCCGCAATTTGGGCGCCATAAGCGATCACGTCCAGGGCCGTTTCACCTTCTTTGCTGAGTCCGCCGCCGCGCGGGTAACTCCAGACCACGACGACCAGGCCGGCAGCTTTGGCTTCACTTGCCACTTCGCGCAACTGCTCGTATTGCAAACGGCGCTCGGCTGTGCCGGGATAGATCGTATAGCCGATGGCTACGCAGCCCAGTCGCAACGCATCCGAGACGGAAGCGATTTGCGCACCTAGCGGATCTTTTTCCTCGTGCAGCAGATCGTGGGCGTTGAGTTTCAGAATCAACGGGATTTCTCCCGCAAATTCAGCCGCGGTCGCTTCGAGAAATCCGAGCAACGAAGCATAGGCGTTTAGACCTGAGTCGATGGCTAGCTGGAAATGGTAGGCCGGATCGTACGCGGGAGGATTTACTGAGAAACTGCGGGCTGGACCATGCTCAAAGCCCTGATCCACGGGCAGGATGATCATACGGCCCGTGCCTGCCAGCCGTCCGTGGTTGAGCATTCGGGCGAGATTGGTCAACACGCCTGGATTTTCACTCCGGTAACAATCAAGAATCTTACGAACCTGGTCAGTCACGGTGGCTCCTTCTACCGACGTTTTTGGGACGAGGTTTTGTTTTGCGAAGTTTCTTGAGCGCCGAACCCTTGTGCATGGCCAGGTGGTCGGTCTTGTCGCTCTTGATCAAATACTGCGGTTCCTCCTTTGAAGCGCGGACGGTATAGGTCTTAAACTTCGTCGCGGAGGTGACCTTCTTCTTGATCGTACCGCGGACGCGTCCCGCTTCGGAGTTCCACTCCACATGATCCCCAGCTTTGAAATCGTGCTTCATTGGCGTCACTTAGTTTTCGAGCGCTGCTATCTTCCTCAGGCGGCGTTCGTGACGTTCCGCAGCATTGAAACGGGCAGCAACAAAGGCTTGGGTTAAATCCCAGGACAGTGCGCAACCGAGCACGCGTGCGCCGAAGCAGATCACGTTCATGTCGTCGTCTTCCACTCCTTGATGTGCGGAGAAGATGTCGTGAACCAATGCCGCCCGTGCTCCTTTCACCTTGTTGGCAGCGACACACGCTCCCACTCCGCTTCCGCAGATCGCCACCCCGCGCTCTAACTCACCATTGGCTACGCTCTGAGCCAGCGGCACGACGTAATCGGGATAGTCGTCTTCGGGAATCAGCCTGGACGAGCCGAAGTCCGAAACCTCATGTCCGGACTGACGCAGCCGCTCGGCCAGTTGTTCCTTCAAGGAAAACCCTGCATGATCAGCGGCAATTCCGATACGCATCAATATGCCGCCCATTTCCTGTTCACCAGTTCCATCGCACGTTCGCAAATGTGGTCCACAGTGAAACCATATTCGCGCATCACGACCTTCCCCGGCGCTGAGGCGCCGAAACGATCCACTCCGATCACATCACCGTCATCGCCAGCATACTTGCACCAGCCTTGGCTCGCGCCGGCTTCGACCGAAAGCCGTGCGCGCACTAATGGAGGAAGAACTGACTCGCGATAACTTCGAGGTTGGGCATCGAACATTTCCCAGCTCGGCATGGAGACAACCGTGAATGTGATATCGGTCGCAGCGGAAAGGGTGACGCGGTTATCGTCGTAGAGATAAATCAGTTTGCCCAGCTTCAAGTGACCTGCGAGGGAAGCGGCCTCCGACGATACACCTTCCATTAAATCGCCGTCACTAACCAGCGCGTAGGTGTAATGATTGACGATCTCGTGGCCTGGCTGGTTGTAGCGCGCGGCGAGATAATCTTCAGCGATTGCCATGCCGACGCCATTGGCGAATCCCTGGCCGAGCGGACCCGTCGTTACCTCCACACCCGGCGTCAATCCGCGTTCTGGATGACCGGGCGTAATGCTGCTCCATTCACGAAACTGTTTGATCTGTTCGAGCGGCAAGTCATAGCCCGTGAGGTAGAGCAGACTATAAAGCAGCATCGAGCCATGCCCGGCGGAGAGGACAAAGCGATCGCGATCCTCCCAACCTGGATTGGCTGGATTGTATTTGAGGAACCGAGTCCAAAGCACATAGGCCATTGGAGCAGCGTCCATCGGCAAGCCTGGATGACCACTGTCGGCTTTTTCGACAGCATCCACTGACAAGAAACGAATCGTGTCGACTGATAGTCGATCCAATTGGTCGAGAGCCTTAGTTGTCGTGGTTGCTGCGCTCATTGTTTATTGCCCCTAAACTTGCTCGTCCCGCAGTCGGCGGTAGCGCCGGATCAGCGCGTTCGTCGAACTGTCGTGTGCGAGACGCGGCTCGTCCTCGCTCTCCAGTTCGGGAACGATTCGATTTGCCAGTACCTTGCCGAGCTCAACACCCCACTGATCGAAAGAGTCGATATTCCAGATCGTCCCCTGTGTAAACACACTGTGTTCGTAAAGCGCGATCAGCCGCCCCAGCGTCTCCGGGGTCAAGCGCTTGGCAAGAATGGTATTAGTCGGCCGATTGCCGTCGAAGGTGCGATGCGGTACCAGCCAGCCAGGTGTCCCTTCGGCTTCGACTTCCTCCGCTGTCTTTCCAAACGCCAGCGCTTCTGTCTGCGCAAACAGATTCGCCAGCAACAAATCATGATGGCGGCGAAGCGGATTCAAGGTCTGGCAGAAGCCGATAAAATCGCACGGAACTAGTCGAGTGCCTTGATGAATGAGTTGATAGAACGAATGCTGGCCGTTGGTCCCAGGCTCTCCCCAGTAGATCGGCCCCGTCTCGCAGTCGACGGGCCTGCCGTCAAGCGTGATGTGCTTGCCGTTGCTTTCCATCGTCAACTGCTGGAGATAAGCAGGTAAGCGCTTGAGGTATTGGTCGTATGGCAGCACTGCGACGGTTTCGGCACCGAGGAAATCATTGTTCCAAACCGCGAGTAGTCCCACGAGCACCGGCAGATTGCGGTTGAACGGCGCGCTTCGGAAATGCCGATCCATCTCATGAAAACCCGAGAGCATGGCGCGGAAGTTTTCCGGTCCGATCGCGAGCATGGTGGACAAGCCGACTGCCGAGTCCATCGAGTAGCGACCTCCAACCCAATCCCAGAATCCGAACATATTCGCCGTATCGATGCCGAACTTCGCCACTCCCTCACGGTTGGTCGATACTGCGACAAAGTGGCGGCGTACCGCCGCCTCGTCCACTAACTTGCGCAGACTCCACGCACGAGCCGTGTGGGCGTTAGTCAGTGTTTCGAGCGTCGTGAACGTCTTGGAACAGACGATGAACAGGGTCTCCTCGGGATCGAGGTCTCGCGTGGCTTCCTCGAAGTCGGTGCCATCGACGTTGGAGACGAAGCGGAAGGTCATATCGCGCTGGCTGTAATGACGCAACGCCTCGTAGGCCATTACCGGACCGAGATCGGAGCCGCCAATGCCGATGTTGATGACGTTGCGGATAGGCCGATCCGTATGTCCGTGCCAGCGGCCGCTGCGGACCTCTTCGGAGAAAGCCGCCATGCGGTCGAGTACGACGTGTACCTCAGGCACGACATCGACGCCGTCGATGAGAATGCGCTCGTTTTCTTGCGCCCGCAGGGCAACATGGAGCACGGCCCGATGTTCGGTCATGTTGATTTTCTGGCCGCTGAACATCGCTTCGATGCGTTCGGCCAGACCGCACTCCTCGGCCAACCGCAAAAGTAGTCCAATCGTCTCGTCGGTCACGCGATTCTTCGAGTAGTCGAGATAGAGGCCTGCGGCTTCCGCTGTCAGCCGCTCGCCGCGCTGTGGATCGCTGCCGAAGAGTTCCCTCAGGTGCACATCCCTTATTCGCTGGTGATGTTCGCCGAGCGCCTTCCACGCCGGACGGTTGGTCAGCGGTTGCGCCTGCGTTTTTGGTTTCGTGCTCATGGCTGCCCCGCACCGGCTTGATTAACCTTCTTCAGGTTTGCGCTCTTTTCGGCGAGACAGTTCATGAGATCGTGCCACGACTTGTCGAAGGCTACAGTTCCTTCGCGCTGCAGTTGGTCAGCAAGCGCCGCGTGGTCCACACCTATCTGGGTAAATTCGGCTAGCACTGATTCCGCATCGCCACCATCAACAGGCAATATGCTTTTCATCTGACCGTGATCGGCAAAGGCGTGCAAGGTCTTTTCGGGGATGGTGTTAATAGTATCCGGAGCCGCGAGCGCTTCGATGTAAAGCGTGTCAGAGGCGTCGGGATCCTTGGTGCCGGTGCTGGCCCAGAGCAGGCGCTGCGGACGCACGCCGGCGGTGGCAAGTTTGCGCCAGCGCGGTGATGCGAGCAGATCGCGGTAGGCTTTATACGTGCGCTTGGCGATGGCGATGCCGAGACGATTGCGGAGAGCTTTCGGGACGCTATCTTTCACCGCGACGTCCCAGCGGCTGACAAAAAGCGATGCGACTGAATCAACCTTCGGCTCAAGACCAGCCGTGATTCGCCGCTCAATGCCCCGCATGTACGCTTCGGCAGAGGCGATGTACTGCTCGGGTGAAAACAGAAGCGTCACATTTATCGGCACACCGGCGAAGATCGACTCCTCGATCGCCGGAACGCCTTCGCGAGTGCCTGGTATCTTGATGAAAAGATTATCGCGTTGCGCTTGCGCATGCAGTTGCGCTGCCTCCTTTATGGTGCTGGCAGTATCGTTGGCCAGCAGGGGAGAGACCTCCATCGATACCCAACCGTCAACTCCAAGGGTGGCGTCATGGACCGGATGGAACAGGTCCGCAGCCTGAGTCAAATCCTCGAGGGCAAGCTCGAAGAACAAGGCTTCACCAGACTTGCCCTCAGCAGTCTTTTGGCGGATGGCATCGTCGTAAAAGCCCGAGTCCTTGATGGCTTTATCGAAAATGGTGGGGTTTGAGGTCAGTCCAGTTAATGAAAACTCGTTGATGTAGCGCCGCAATGTGCCGTCAGCTAGCAATCCCCGGGTGATGTTATCGAGCCAAAGGCTTTGACCGAGATCGTGCAGTTGTTCTGTAGTCTTCATGGTTTCTCCCCTTCGCCACTCAGAACGACACTCAGCGCTGGCAACACGCGCGTCGCTGCGCTAAAGCTATCAAGCTCCAAAATGTTGATACGACAGTCTAGCAATGTAGTCGTCAGGGAATCGTAAACGGCGGATTAAGACTCCATCAATAAGTCATTAATAGATCGTTGGTGGACCAACTTAGGTGTTTACTGCGTCGTCAAATGTGAAAGAATCTATTCATCAGTATGAACGTAAGAAGGTGAGGTAACATGAACGCGGTCGAACTTCTAAAGAACAACCATGAAATGGCTTTGGCCCTGATAAATGAACTGGCGCATGACATCAAGCAGATCGAGCAGTCGGAGCAGGATACCGTTGACTGCGAGCGCATGAGCATGTTTGGCGAGTTCAGGGATATGCTCACTCAACACACTAGGCTCGAAGAGCAAATACTCTATCCGGAGTTGGCAGGCTCTTCAGAAACCCGTCTTTTGGTGGATGAGTCTTACCGGGAGCACAAGAGGATTCGTGAGATTCTGGCGCAGATGGAGAAACTCAGGAGGGATCGGCACTGTGATCGTTGGGACGACACGCTAAAGGAGTTGCAACAGAATTTGCAGCGTCACATAGCAAGGGAGGAAGACGAGTTGTTTCCCAAAGCAATGCACCTTCTTGGTCCGGCCAGACTAGAAAGTCTGTATTTAAAGATGAAACCTCTTCAAACGCGCAGTTCCGCGCGCGTCTGAAGCGTCCGCAGGATATGACCGCGCGAGATGATCCCTGCAAGACGGCCGTCGTTAACTACTGGCAGTTGATTCACGTCCTCGCGCCCCATCGTTTTCAGCGCCTCGGTGACAAGCGTATCTGAGCTAACCGGGTGAAGCCGGTCAAGTGGCAGCATCACCTCTCGTACAAACGTGTAGAGAGGGCGTAGAATGCCTACGCTCTGATAATCATAAGAGTAGGATGGTTTGATGCACGGCACACTGACGATCAGCAGTGAAGTGGATAAACGAAATCCTGCGATTTGCAGATTTACCGTTAATCGAACACTGCATATCGGAACGGCAAGCTTTGACAATACAGCTCAGACCGAGCAGTCATTACTCGCGCAGAAGCTTTTCGAGATTGAAGGCATTACACGGGTTCAACTGATCGGTCACTTACTGGTACTTTCACGAGGACCAGAGCAAGATTGGCCGGGACTTAGCAAACAGGTTGAGGCGATCTTAGAGGCCTTTTTAGTTTCAGGGTTCGCCCTTTCGCAAGAGCAGGTCGAAGATCGAATGATGCTGATGGGTAGGGGGACTAAGGAAAAGATTCAGTACCTGTTGGCGCATAAAATCAATCCCGGAGTAGCCGCTCATGCAGGCTTTGTTGAACTCATCGATGTGAAAGATAACAATGTGTACATACGTTTGGGCGGCGGATGCCAGGGATGTGGTGCGGCTGATTTCACTTTACGTCAAGGGATAGAAGCCATTATCCGAAAAGAAGTTCCCGAGGTTCTCCAAGTTGTCGATGTCACGGATCATGATGCAGCGGGGACGAACCCCTATTACCGGCCGGCCAATTCGCTTTCAACAGTGCCGCGTAGGCATTGAGGTTCTCGCGCCCTCAAACACCTGCAGATTGCCAGTTGACCAAAGCCCGTATACACGCCAATTGTGTGTGATTCGGGCATCAGATGTTCGGTAGTAGATCGAAGTACTCGTCGTCTTCGTTCGTTCCACCCTCACCTTTGCCGATCTGCTTTTCGGATTCAATGAATTCAATCCGTTCAATCCACTTGACCATCTTGTATCCGAGTTGATTCTCTAGGTACGGGTGGAATGTAAGGCAACCCGACAATAGCAACTTGCCCCCAGGCAAAGAGAAGCGGTAAGAGCATTAACACTACTATTGCGGTTACAAATGAGGGGCTGATCCAAACCCGAAATCGGCGGACTGGCGGATAATGAACAGCTTTATGTGCGGGGTCCAACGAGATTATGCGTACTCCTTAACGGTGTCTGTGGCCGCTCCCGTATTAGAGATCGACACAGCCTCGCGGACCATCTGATTTGCGTAGCCCCACTCGTTGTCGTACCAGCTCATAACCTTGACCAGGTCGCCGTCGATGACCTTGGTGAGTTCGAGATCGACGATGGACGCACGCGGATCGCCGACAATGTCCGACGAAACGAGCGGGTCACGCGAAACGCCCAACACCCCGGCGTAGCGCTGCGTGTCTGATTCTTCCATGAGGATCCGGTTCACCTCGTCCACGGTCGTCTTTCGAGAAGTAACGAACGTGATGTCCGCGATCGATCCGACAGGAATCGGCACCCGGACCGCGATGCCGTCGAACCGACCCGCGTAAGCTGGCAGCGCGCGCGTGGTTGCGTGCGCTGCGCCCGTCGTGGCCGGAACGAGATTCGCGGCCGCGGCTCGACCGCGCCGAAGGCGCTTGCTGGGTCCATCGACAATCGACTGGGAAGACGTATAGGCGTGCACCGTCATCATCACCGCCTTCTCAAACCCGATCCGGCGGCCAATCACCTCGACGATCGGCGTGATGCAGTTTGTCGTGCAGCTTGCGCAGGAAATAATGGCGGGAATGCCTGCCGGCACGTTCACGCCATGGATAATCGTTTCCACCTCTTCGCCTTTCGACGGTGCCGACAGCAGGACAAATCGCGCGCCCGCGCGGACATGCTTCTCGAGGTCCTCACGCCGCGTGAGTGCCCCGGTGCACTCGAACACAAGTTCAACGCCCAACTGCTTCCATGGGAGGTTCGCAGGATCGAAGTTGCTCAACGTACGCAGCTTGCGACCGGCGACAACCAGATCGCCTCCGTCTACCACCACGGGCTTCGAGTACCGGCCGTATACCGTGTCGAAACGAAGCAGGTAGGACAGGTTCTCGACGTCGACGAGGTCATTGACCGCGACCAACTCCATCGATGGCTCGTCGATAACCACCTTCAGGATCGCGCGTCCTATTCGCCCCAGGCCGTTGATGGCGACTTTGGTGCTCATTCCACACTCCTTACTCGTGTTTTTTCACATCCGCTCCGGAAAACACCGGCGACCTTCTCAAGGTCGCCCGTGCCCTTTGCTTTGTCGCGCGCGATCGTATCGAGCGCGATGACCGAATGGGCATAGGCACCTCCGGCGCGCATCTCGGCAGCAACCCAGATGGCTTCCATGATTTCCTCCGGCGTTGCCTCGTGCCGCTCGGCGGCGTGGGTATGGCCGCGAATGCAATACGGACATTGTGTAACGTGCGCTACGGCCACAGCGATCAACTGTTTGGTCTTCGCGGAAAGCGCCCCCTCCGCAAACACGGTCTGACTGAATGCCTTGAAAGCCTCGGCAGGTTTGGGGGCCAGACTTCTTCGTTGCTCGACGAGTTCGCTTGTCACCGACGGGTAGATCTGTTCTTGCTCGGACATCAGTCCAAACTCCTTTCGTAATTCGACGTGCTACTGAGACACACATCGGACGTTTCGATTTCGCGAGAGCTCCAAGAGCTGCGGGCCATCATATTTCCACCTATATCAGATTCGAGCGAGACGAGTCAGCATACTAATCGCGGTAAAACGCTCTCTTAACGGCTTGCTAATACAATCTTAACGGGTTGTTTAGGACTTCCTAACTTATGTGCTGCTAGAGTCACATTCAGCTCAGTTCGTCTTACGAGTCCGAGCAGGTAAGGAAAAGAGCAAGAAGCGGTTTTTACGCCGCTCCATATCGGGGGCCACTGCAACTAATATGAGGACCTGTAACGGACATGCGGGAGTTCACGAAAACGGGAAGTGCCGAGTTTGCCTATTATCCCTGGTACACCTAATCACTTGACAGGCGGTGATCATGAGCGGTCTCTGGCCTATGATCGTCTACTTTATCGCGGTGCTTGCCCTCGTTGCGAGCATGCTAGTGTTGTCGTATCTACTCGGACAACGCCATGCCGAAAGAGCAACGACTGAACCTTACGAGTCAGGCATAGTGTCGACGGGGTCGGCGCGGCTTCGTTTCTCCGTAAAATTTTATCTGGTTGCAATCCTGTTCGTGATCTTCGATCTGGAAGTAGCCTTCGTCATCGCCTGGGCCATTGCTTTCCGTGAGTTAGGCTGGGCCGGTTATCTTGGAGTTTTGTTTTTCATTGTCGTGCTCGTCGCCGCTCTCATTTACGAGTGGCGGCTCGGTGCACTTGACTGGGGTTCAACGGATAGGATCGGCAGATAACGATCCACGAGAGGTGTAGCGATGAAAACCGTCAAAGACATTCTCCGAGTAAAAGGGAGCGATATCTGGTCTACTACACCGGATGCGACTGTATATGAGGCGCTCCAAACCATGGCTGAAAAGAATGTGGGAGCCTTGGTCGTGCTGGATGCGGACACTGTAGTCGGCATCATGTCGGAACGGGATTATGCCAGAAAGGTAATCCTGCACGGCAGGTCGTCCAGAGAAATTCGCGTCAGAGAAATAATGACCAGCGAAGTATATTTCGTGCGTCCCGAACAGGATATTAAGGAATGCATGGCGCAGATGACTGACAAGCGCGTCAGGCATCTTCCAGCGTTGGAGAATGACCGGTTGGTCGGAATTATTTCGATCGGCGATGTGGTGAAGGCCGTCATCGCTGAGCACGAATCCACGATAAAACACCTCGAAGACTACATTACAGGAGGTCGTTAGCTCAGCGGTGCGATGGTCATTAACCAAAGCCGATTCATCATCTTTAAGTGACCATTACGATGGTTCCTTTGAAGAGTCCGTGCGTCGGAGTTTAATTCTTGCACGTCTGCAGGATCTGTTGGCGTGGGGTCGAAAGAATTCGATTTGGCCATTCAACTTTGGTCTGTCGTGCTGTTATGTCGAAATGGCTACGAGTCTCACGAGCAAATACGACATCGCTCGGTTTGGCGCTGAGGTAATTCGCGGCACGCCGCGCGAAGCAGATCTGATGGTGATTGCCGGAACCGTCTTCATCAAGATGGCCCCGATCATTAAGCGACTTCACGAACAGATGATGGAACCCCGCTGGGTGATCTCCATGGGATCATGCGCGAACTCAGGCGGAATGTATGACATCTACAGCGTCGTTCAGGGGGTTGATAAGTTCTTGCCAGTGGACCTCTACGTGCCCGGTTGTCCACCACGGCCAGATGCTTTTATGGAAGGACTAACACTGCTGCAGACAGCGGTCGGCAGCGAAAAGCGTCCACTGAGTTGGGCCGTTGGCCCACAGGATGTGAGCCGCCCAGCGCTACCTTCGATGAGGGATTTGAAGCGCGCCCATCGACAGCGCACTACAACACTACGTTCACCAGACGAGGTTTGACGAGAACCAGTGGGTAATGCGTCGCCAGAGGTTCGCTTCGAAGGCAGGGTGCTTAAGTCGAGGAGGTTCAACGCGGATGCTTGCTACAGCCAGCGGCCCTACAGTATTCGATGACTTAAGACTCACGTTTGGCGATCGGACCCTTACGACACAGCAAACGCGCGACGAAACATCCACTATCTGGGTAGATAAGAACCTCGCACATAAGGTGCTGCACCATCTAAAAAGGGATGTCCCTAAGCCGTATCGCACGCTTTACGACCTCACTGCCATCGACGAGCGTGTGCGCAACTCTCGCGCTGATCAACCTCCAAGCGATTTCACGGTCATCTACCACCTACTCTCTTATGAGCGCAACGCAGATATTCGCCTGAAGGTTGCACTCAAGGGTGAGTATCCCTCGCTGCCAACCGTGACCGACATCTGGCCCGCGGCTAATTGGTACGAGCGCGAAATTTGGGACATGTTTGGCATCACCTTTGACGGTCATCCGCACCTAGAACGAATCCTGAACCCACGCACATGGGAGGGCCACCCTCTACGCAAAGAACATCCAGCCCGGGCCACTGAGATGGGACCCTTCCACCTGCCGGAAGATAAACAGGAAGCAGAACAAGAAGCGCTCAGGTTTCGTCCTGAACAGTGGGGCCTAACTCGTCGCGGCGAAGAAACTGACTTCATGTTCCTCAATCTGGGCCCACAGCATCCGGGTACTCACGGAGTGCTCCGCATAGTGCTGCAACTTGACGGCGAGCAGATTGTCGACGCAATACCCGATATTGGCTACCACCATCGCGGCGCCGAGAAGATGGGCGAGCGACAGTCCTGGCATACGTTCATTCCCTACACGGATCGCGTCGACTACCTGGGGGGAGTGATGAACAACCTCGCCTACGTTCTGGCAGTTGAGAAGCTTGCCGGCATCGAAGTGCCCGACAGAGTGAAGATGATTCGCGTGATGATGTCTGAGTTCTTTCGTCTTGCGAGTCATCTGGTTTGGTACGGAACATTCGCACAGGATCTCGGAGCACTGTCACCCGTCTTCTACATGTTCACCGATCGTGAACGAATCTTCGACGTCGTAGAAGCAGTTTGCGGCGGGCGTATGCATCCAAATTGGTTTCGAATAGGTGGTGTCTCGCAGGATCTGCCCCGCGGCTGGGAGCGACTGGTTCGAGATTTCGTCGATTACTTTCCGGCGCGTCTTTCTGAGTACGACAAGATGGTTATGCGGAATAGCATTTTCAAAGCTCGTACGATTGGTGTCGGCAGTCAGACACTGGATGATGCGATTGAATGGGGCGTGACCGGACCGAATCTGCGCGCGTGCGGCTTTGAGTGGGACTTTCGCAAAAAGCGGCCTTACTCAGGCTACGATCAATTCGAGTTCGATGTTCCGACCGCGGATGGTGGCGACTGTTATGGTCGCGCGCTGGTGCGCGTCGAAGAGATGCGGCAGAGTCTGCGCATCATCGAGCAGTGTCTCAACAACATGCCTGCAGGCGCATACAAGTCGGACCATCCCTTAACGACACCACCTATAAAAGAGCGAACGATGCATGATATCGAGACCCTGATCGCGCATTTCCTCAGCGTAAGTTGGGGGCCGGTCATTCCGCCAGGCGAGGCGCTGATCGGGATCGAGGCGACCAAGGGAAATAACGGCTACTACCTGATTAGCGACGGCAGCACGATGCCCTATCGAGTGCGAATTCGAACGCCGTCGTTTCCGCACATGCAGACACTTCCGCTTCTGAGCCGCGGTCTAATGATTCCAGATCTCATGGCGATACTTGGAAGTTTGGATTATGTACTGGCGGACGTAGATCGTTGATTGAATAGTACAAGCAGTCAGTGGGCAATGCGTGCGGGGGCTTCGATGCTGACGGAAGAAATCAAACACGAGATAGAAGCTGAGATGCATCACTATCCACGCAAACAGGCCGTGTGCATTGAAGCCCTGAAAATCATCCAACGGCATCGTGGGTGGGTCTCGGACGAGAGCATTCGCGAACTCGCACAGTTTCTGGAAATGACGCCGGATGAACTAGACAGCGTGGCAACGTTCTACAACAAGATTCTCCGCCGGCCGGTCGGAAAGCATGTGATCTGGATTTGCGACAGCGTGAGTTGCTGGATTATGGGATACGACCGCGTGCGCGAACGGCTGACGCAATTGCTCGGTACAAAACTGGGAGAGACCAGCGCCGACGGGCACTTCACCTTGTTGCCAAATGTCTGCCTGGGCGCGTGCGATCATGCGCCGGTGTTGATGATTGGAGACGATCTTCATCAAGACGTAGAGGCCGACAAGATCGAAGCAATACTCGATCGATACAAAGGACAATAAATGGAGAGACCGCTTACAAAAAACATCCGTCCAGACGGCGAAGCGCCGAGCCTGAAGGAATACGAGCATGCGGGCGGCTATGGAGCCGTGCGTAGAGTGCTGCGCGAGTTGACTCCGCAAGCTGTGACTGCCCTGGTTAAAGATTCAAACTTGAAAGGACGTGGCGGCGCAGGTTTTCCTACCGGATTGAAGTGGAGCTTTGTGCCAATGGGGGATGAGGCACCTCATCCAAAGTACCTGATCGCGAACGCAGATGAGATGGAGCCAGGCACGTTTAAAGATCGGCTGCTACTAGAGGGCGATCCCCACCAGTTAATCGAAGGCATGATCGTCGGGTCTTACGCTATCCAGGCTGACGTCGCTTACATCTTTTTGCGCTGGGCCTACCGTGTAGCGGCTGAACGATTGGAGCGCGCGATCGCCGAAGCGTATGCGAATAACTATCTGGGCCGTAACATCTGCGGGTCAGGCTACAGTCTTGAAATGTATCTGCACGTGAGTGCGGGTCGTTACATGTGCGGGGAGGAGACCGCACTGCTCAACGCCCTTGAAGGCAAACGCGCAACTCCACGCTCGAAGCCGCCGTTTCCTGCGGTTAGCGGTTTGTGGGGCAAGCCGACGATCGTCAACAACGTTGAGACGTTCTGCAACGTGCCACACATAGTGAATCACGGCGCTGATTGGTTCAAGAGTTTAAGTCACACCGGCGAAGGGGGGACGAAGATTTATGGGGCGAGCGGAAAGGTGAAGCGTCCGGGCGCGTGGGAGTTACCGTTGGGGACGACCATTCGCGAGATCCTTGAAGATCACGCTGGCGGAGTACACGACGGTCTGAAGTTTCGCGGCGTGATTCCGGGCGGCGCATCAACGGAATTTCTTCTGGAGCAGCATCTCGACGTGAAGATGGATTTCGAGTCGGTGCAAAAAGCGGGGAGCCGGTTGGGTACGGGAACGATGATCGTCATGGATGATCAGACGTGCCCGGTCGGACTTCTCCACAACCTTGAACATTTCTTTGCACAAGAGTCTTGCGGTTGGTGCACTCCGTGTCGAGAAGGTCTGCCATGGACAGCGAAGATCTTGCAAGCGATTGAAAACGGAGACGGGCAACCGATCGACATGCAAAGACTCGCGTTGCATACGAAGTTTCTTGGGCCAGGGCATACCTTCTGCGCGCTCGCACCGGGGGCGATGGAACCGCTGCAAAGCGCGCTGAACTATTTTCGAGAAGACTTCGAACGACACATTCGTGAGAAGCGATGTCCGTGGAAATGAAGATGGTTACTTTCTACATCGACAACCAACCCCACTCGGTCGAAGCTGGGGAGAATTTACTTCACGCCTGTCTGTCACTTGGTTTTGATCTGCCTTATTTCTGTTGGCACCCGGCGCTAGGTTCAGTGGGGGCTTGTAGGCAGTGCGCGATCAAGCAATTTAAGGACGAGAACGACACGCACGGTAAGATCGTGATGGCGTGCATGACGCCAGTTACTGAAGGCACGCGTATATCCATAGGTGACCCAGACGCGCGGCAGTTTCGCGCTAGTGTAATTGAGTGGCTGATGATGAACCATCCGCACGATTGCCCCGTGTGTGACGAAGGCGGTGAATGTCATCTGCAGGACATGACTGTGATGACTGGTCACACATATCGTGAATTCCGTTTCCCGAAACGCACGTTCACAAATCAGGATCTCGGTCCGTTCGTCAATCACGAGATGAATCGTTGCATCGAGTGTTATCGCTGCGTCCGTTTTTATCGTGACTATGCGGGCGGACGCGACTTCGATGTATTTGCCGCGCACGATCACGTCTATTTCGGCCGGCATGAGAATGGCACTTTGGAGAATGAATTCAGCGGCAACCTGGTGGAAGTTTGCCCAACGGGGGTCTTCACAGACAAGACGTTGAAGAAGCATTACACGCGCAAATGGGATCTGCAGACCGCACCGTCGGTATGTGTGCATTGTGCTTTGGGGTGCAACACGATTCCGGGCGAACGCTACGGCATGCTGCGGCGCATTCGTAATCGTTTCAATCACGACGTCAACGGCTACTTTCTGTGCGACCGAGGGCGATATGGTTACGAGTTCGTTAATAGTGAAAAGCGGATACGCCAGTCGTTGTTCAGAGGGGAGCGTGGCGGCCAGCTTGAGGCCGCCAGCCGACATTCGGCGGTTGAAAAACTAAAAGAGTTACTCGTAGAAGGTTCGGCCGTGATCGGAATTGGGTCTCCACGGGCCTCGCTCGAGGGCAATTTTGCGCTGCGCGCTTTGGTCGGTCCTGAAAATTTCTTTCAAGGGGTATCCGAGCGAGAAACTCACCTGACGTCTCTGGTGCTCAAGATCCTTCAGGAGGGGCCCGCTCGCTCTCCGTCGCTTCACGAAGTGCAGTCCGCCGATGCTGTACTCGTGCTCGGAGAAGACGTCACGAACGTCGCGCCGATGCTGGCGCTGGCGCTCCGTCAAGCTGTCCGCCACCAACCCATGACGATTGCGGAACGCTTGCGCATTCCCGAGTGGGACGACGCGGCCGTCCGCGAAGCGTTGCAGCAGGAAAGAGGACCACTCTTCATTGCCACGACCGACAGCACGAAGCTTGATGACGTAGCCACCGAGACATACCGCGGCGCGCCGGATGACTTGGCGCGTCTGGGCTTCGCAGTGGCTCAGGCATTAAGCAGTGAGGCGCTGAAAGCCGACGATTTGCCGGATGCAGTGACGGCGTTAGCTAACCGAATCGCGACTGCGTTGAAAGGTGCTGAGCGGCCGCTGGTTATTTCCGGCGTGAATTGCGGCACTGAAGCGCTGATCCAAGCCGCAGCAAATGTCGCCTGCACATTATGTACTGACGATCGTACAGCTAACCTTTGTTTTGCCTTGCCGGAATGCAACAGTTTCGGCTTGGCGTTAATGGGCGGTAAAAGCATTAACTCCGCATTCGAAATACTGATGAACGGCGCATCATCGGTCATCGTTCTGGAAAACAATCTCTATCGCCGCGCCGATAACACGTTGGTTGATGCAGCCCTCGCCGCCGCTAAAGACGTCGTCGCGATAGACCATCTGGAAAATGCGACTACAAAAAAGGCCGATTTGATTCTGCCGGCTGCAACCTTTGCCGAGAGTGACGGCACCTTCGTCAACAATGAAGGACGCGCTCAACGTTTCTACCAGGTTCTTTCACCTCAGGACGACATTCAGGAAAGCTGGCGCTGGTTGGGCGACATCATCAAAACGACCCGCGGCGATGTCAAACCTTGGAGCAATCTTGATGAGGTCGATTTGGCACTGGCTTCCGTGCTGCCGGTCTTTGGGCCAATTCTCAAGATCGCGCCGCCCGCTAATTTCCGTATTGTCGGGCAGAAGATCCCGCGCCAACCGCATCGTTACAGCGGACGCACGGCGATGCTGGCCCAGATAAGCGTGCACGAGCCAAAACCGCCAGCCGATCCTGATTCACCTCTTTCATTTTCGATGGAAGGCTATGAAGGCGAACCGCCTGCGTCACTCATCCCACGCTTCTGGGCGCCGGGTTGGAATTCGATTCAATCGCTCAACAAATTTCAGAGCGAAGTTGGCGGCTCGCTGAATGGCGGCGATCCGGGCCAGCGACTAGTCGAGTCCGCGCACACCGGCTTGAAGTTTTTCGGCGAAGTTCCCAATGCCTTTGAACGGCGCAGCGATGAATGGTTAATCGTTCCCCTGTATCACATCTTCGGTTCGGAGGAGTTGAGTGTGTTATCGACAGGGATCGCAGCACGTGCGTCGCAACTCTACATAGCAGTCAATGATGCCGATGCAACCCGTCTGGGTGTCAATGATGGAGAACAAGTCGCGTTGTACTTACGAGAAAGTATGTATTCCCTCCGCGTGAAATGCCGCCCGGCAATACCCGAAGGGATTGCGGGGCTGCCAGTTTGCTTGCGGGACTTATCGTTTATGGATCTGCCTGCGTGGGGCAAGATCGCAAAAATGTGATGAAGGATGAATGAGCCTACGCGATCGCTGATCATTGTTGCAGGAGTGCTGATTTCAGTGCTCACGATTGCGGCCGGGCTAATTTGGCTCGAGCGCAGGTTGCTTGCGCTTTGGCAGGATCGCTACGGTCCGAATCGTGTTGGGCCGGCCGGGTTGCTTCAGGTGCTGGCAGACACAATCAAGCTCTTCTGGAAAGAAGATTGGATTCCTCCATTCGCAGATAAACCAGTTTTCATCATGGCTCCGGCTATCGTCATGATCACCGTCTTGATGAGCTTTGCAATCATTCCGTTTGCGCCGGGGATTTGGGTCGCAGACTTGAGCATCGGGGTGCTCTTCTTTCTTGCCATGTCGTCGCTCGGCGTTTACAGCGTGGTACTCGCCGGTTGGTCATCGAATAACAAGTATTCGTTGCTCGGCAGCCTGAGAGCCTCGGCACAGATGTTGAGCTATGAAGTGTTCATGGGGTTGTCGGTCATGGGTGTCGTGATGCTTGCAGGCAGTTTCAACCTGCGCGAGATCGTCGAAGCCCAGCATCGTTTGTGGTTCTGCATCCCTCAGTTTCTCGGTCTGATCATATTCATCGTCGCGGGTATTGCAGAGACGCATCGACTGCCTTTTGATTTGCCGGAAGCAGAAAGCGAGCTGGTAGCCGGCTTTCATTCGGAATATTCAGGCCTCAAGTTCGGAATGTTTTTTGTCGGCGAATATCTCGGCATCACGTTGATCTCCGCAATGGTAGTCACTTTGTTTTTCGGAGGCTGGTTGGGGCCCGTGCTTCCGCCTGTGGTCTGGTTTCTTCTTAAAACATTCGTCTTTATTTGCGGCTTCATTCTTTTGCGCGCAACGTTGCCGCGCCCGCGTTACGACCAGTTGATGGCCTACGGCTGGAAGGTGATGTTGCCGCTCGCACTGCTGAATCTGGTAGTGACTGGAGGAGTCCTGCTGGCAATACGTTATTGAGATCGTTGTGTTTTAAGTCGAATCCTTTTGAATTAATAGTTTTCGAGCAGTTGTGGAGGATCTGAAATCGATGTTGAGTGTTGTGCGCAGCCTTTGGCTAGTCTTCCTGCACATGTTTCGGCGGCGCGTAACCATTCTCTACCCGGAACAGAAACCGTACTTGGCGCCACGTTGGCGTGGGCGCATCATCCTCTCGCGCGACCCGGATGGTGGGGAACGCTGTGTCGCCTGTTACCTGTGCGCGGTTGCTTGTCCGGTCGATTGTATTGCGTTGCAGGCGACCGAGGATGAGCACGGACGACGCTATCCCGAGTTCTTTCGCATCAACTTTTCACGCTGCATATTTTGCGGGTACTGCGAGGAAGCATGTCCGACTTACGCGATCCAGCTCACGCCGGACTTTGAGATGTCTGAGTACAAGCGAAAGAACCTGGTTTACGAGAAAGAAGACCTGCTGATCGACGGGCCAGGCAAGTATCCGGGCTATAACTTCTACCAAATTGCCGGACTGGCAATCGCAGGGAAAGGCAAGGGCGAGGCTGAGAACGAAGCTCCGCCAGTGGACATACGCAGCCTGCTGCCTTGAAGGATAACGACACATGGATTGGTTTTTCTATGTCGCGGCATCCGTAGCGATCGTGGCAACAGCGATGGTCATCACGCGGCTCAATGCAGTGCATGCACTGCTTTATCTGATTGTTTCGCTCCTAGCCGTGGCGCTCATCTTCTTCAGGCTCGGCGCGCCATTCATTGCCGCTTTGGAGGTGATCACCTACGCAGGTGCGATCATGGTGCTGTTTCTTTTTGTGATCATGATGCTGAACCTCGGACCGCGCACAACCGAGCGAGAGAGCAGCTGGCTGCGACCCCGCATGTGGCTGGGGCCGTTCACGCTCACGATCATTCTCCTTCTAGAACTTATCTACATGCTCAGCCAGAGCGGGCATCAGTCAACGGGAATCGGGACCATCGAAGCAAAGCGAGTAGGAATGGCGTTGTTTGGTCCTTACCTGTTAGGAGCGGAGTTGGCGTCCATGTTGCTGCTCGCCGGTATAGTCGGCGCCTATCACCTGGGCAGAGACTCTCACGAAGGGAGGAGGTGAACATGCCGGCACTGCCAATGGAGCACGGATTGCTTCTTGCCGCACTCCTTTTTGCATTGGGACTGATAGGCGTGCTCGTGCGCCGCAACGTCATTTTCATATTGATGTCGATCGAGATCATGTTGAATGCGGCGGGGTTGGCTTTTGTAGTTGCAGGATCGAGATGGGCGCAGGAGGACGGTCAGGTGATGTTCGTCTTCATACTGGCGGTTGCGGCAGCCGAAGTATCAGTCGGACTGGCGCTGGTGCTGCAACTTTATCGCCGTTTGCAGACGCTTGATGTCGACGCGGCCAGCAAGATGCGAGGATGAGATGCTCGAGTGGCTGTGGCTAATTCCCGCTCTTCCGTTTGCAGGTTATGTGGTGCTGGCGCTTGCTGGTGCCCGTCTGTCTCGGACTATCGTCGCTAGCGTAGGCGTCGGCTCTGTGGGCCTGTCGACACTTTTCGCGCTCGTCGCGGGCTTTAGTTTTATAACTTCAGCGCCGTCGAATCACGTTTACTCACAAACGCTCTGGACCTGGATCTCGGTTAGCAACTTCACTCCAAAGATAGCGTTCTATCTCGATCCGCTGTCTTTGGTGATGACGCTCGTGATCACTTTCGTAAGTTTTCTGATTCATCTCTATTCATCAGAGTTCATGATTGGTGATGAAGGCTACAGCCGCTTCTTCGCTTACATGAATCTATTCGTCGGCTCGATGCTCACGTTGGTTCTCGCAGACAACTTATTGCTGCTCTATCTGGGTTGGGAAGGAGTGGGCCTGTGCAGCTATCTACTCATAGGTTTTTGGTATCAGGATCCTGCTAACGGGCGGGCTGCCGGCAAAGCATTCATCGTAACGCGAGTTGGTGACACCGCCTTTGCCATTGGCCTCTTTCTGTTATTCACGCAGCTCGGTACGTTACAGATCCAGGACGTAATGCAGCGCGCGGCCCAACAATGGCCAGTGAGTTCACCGCTCGCAATTACTGCTGCCGCTTTGTTGTTGGGCGGAGCCGTGGGCAAGTCGGCCCAATTGCCATTGCAAACCTGGTTGCCGGATGCCATGGCTGGCCCAACGCCGGTGAGTGCGCTTATTCACGCCGCGACGATGGTGACCGCCGGAGTTTATCTGATCGCGCGGGCACACGTGCTGTTTTCACTTGCTCCCGCAGTGCAATTAACGGTCGCAGGCATCGGGGCAGCAACCCTGCTACTCGCCGGCTTCAGCGCCCTTTCGCAACGGGACATCAAGCGGGTGCTTGCTTACTCAACGATCAGCCAGATCGGTTACATGTTTCTGGCTTTGGGAGTAGGCGCCTGGTCGGCGGCGATCTTTCATCTTATGACGCACGCCTTCTTCAAGGCACTGCTCTTCCTGGCCGCGGGCGTCGTTATTCTGGCCATGCACGAAGAACACGACATATTCAAAATGGGTGGCTTGCGCCGGCGTTTGCCCGTGACGTTCTGGACATTTCTGATCGGCGCTGCTTCGTTATCGGCATTGCCTTTGGTAACCGCGGGCTTTTACAGCAAAGACTTGATTCTATGGAGTGCGTGGTCGTCCCCATTAGGCAGCAGGTGGCTTTGGGTCGCGGGATTGGTGGGGGCACTACTGACTTCGCTGTATACGTTTCGGATGGTATTCCTCACCTTTTTTGGTGAGGCAAAGCACGACGTGACTTACGCACCAGGCAATCGCATGCGCCTGACATTGATTGTGCTCGCAACTCTTTCGCTGATCGCGGGATTTGTCGAGATGCCGCATACCCTCGGCGGCCGAGTACTCTTCTCCGAGTTTATGGGCAGCGCGTTACCCGCATTTAATTATGTACAAGGTGATACGCGTGCTGAATTGATATTGCAGATTGTTGCCGCCATTGTATCGCTCTCCGGGATTTATTTTGCGTATCTTTTCTTTCTTCGATGGCGCGCTATTGCAGAAGATCTCGCGCGGTCCTCTCTGGGCGCGGCTTTGGATCGCTTCTGGTGCGGGGGTTGGGGTTTTGACTGGCTCTATAACAAGTTGTTCGTCAACCCGTATGTCTGGCTGGCTCGCGTCAACAAAAACGATTTCATTGATTCCATCTACGATCGTGTTGCCAAACTCAATGAAGTTCTTTACCGGGCGCTCTCGCGGACAGAAACCGGAAAGGTGCGTTGGTATATGACTGGAATTGCGTTTGGCGCAATAGTGGCAATCGCAATCGCGGTATTTTCATGATTCTGGCATGGATGATCATAGTGCTGCTCCTTGGTGGAGTAGTTGCGTGGGGCGCCAACCGCTTTAGCGCTCTGTGGTCGCGCTCCGTATCGCTGTTAGCACTGGCAATTGATCTTATTCTAGTCACCGCTGTGCTTGTTTCACACCGCGGACGATCCAGCATGGGCGACTGGCTGGTCGAGTGGAATCATTATTGGATTCCGCAATTCGGCATCAGCTTTCACCTGGGTCTGGATGGATTGAGTCTGCTGCTCATACTGCTCACTTTATTTCTGGGATTCATCTCCGTGCTTTGCTCTTGGAATGAGGTGCAGGAACGCGTTGGCTTTTTCCACTTCAATCTCCTATGGATTCTGAGCGGCATCATCGGCGTTTTTCTTGCCCTCGATCTTTTCCTCTTCTATTTCTTCTGGGAACTAATGCTCGTGCCGATGTACTTCCTGATCGGTATCTGGGGACACGAGAACCGAGTCTACGCTGCCATTAAATTCTTTCTCTTCACGCAGGTGAGCGGTTTATTGATGCTAATCGCGATTGTTGGCCTCTACTTTGTACATGGGCGCAACACCAGCATCTACACGTTCGACTACGTGCAATTGCTTGGCACCTCAATGTCACCGGCAGTGGCCATGTGGTTGATGCTTGGATTCTTCATTGCTTTTGCCGTGAAACTGCCTGCGATACCTGTGCACTCGTGGTTGCCAGATGCGCACACTGAAGCGCCGACTGCAGGCAGTGTGATTCTTGCAGGACTCCTATTAAAAACTGGCGCATACGGATTACTCCGCTTTGTGGTTCCTCTCTTTCCTGACGCTGTGAAGGCGTTTGCCCCGGTGGCGATGGTGATTGCGGTGATAGGAATTCTCTACGGCGCTGTGCTGGCATTCGCGCAGACGGATCTGAAACGGCTCGTCGCATATACCAGCATCAGCCATATGGGTTTCGTGCTTCTGGGCGTGTTCGCGTTAAATGAAATTGCCATGCAAGGAGCGGTGATTCAGATTCTCTGCCACGGCATTAGTACAGGTGCATTATTCGTGCTTGTGGGCGCGCTTGACGAACGCATTCACACACGCAATCTCGATCACATGGGAGGATTGTGGTCAGTTGTACCACGAATGGGTAGCGTCACCATGCTCTTTGCTCTTGCGTCGCTTGGGCTCCCCGGTCTCGGCAACTTCGTTGGGGAATTTCTGGTCCTGTTAGGAGTTTATAGGGTAAGTATTCCGTTAACCGTCCTGGCTACTGTGGGCATTGTCTTCGCCACCGTCTATTCGTTGTGGATACTTCAGAGGGCATTTCATGGTCCACTGCGAGAACACTCGAAACTTCGCGACCTCTCCTTTCGCGAAGTTGGAATTATGGCGTTGATGATTGCCGCTATTCTTGCATTAGGACTTGTACCTCAACCTGTGCTTAACACATCCCGCACAGCAATACAAAGTGTGATTCAGAAAGTAACGGTTCAGCGCCAGAGCAATCCCTCGGCGGCGGGATCTCTGGGCTCTTCTAGTCTGGGGGGTGCTCCTTGACCACGGCAGATCTGATCGCTTTGTCCCCTTTAATCGTTTTAGCCTGCTCGACGATCGTGATCATGCTCATCGTTGCCCTTAGGCGCAACCACGTGCTCACAATGGCATTGACGCTGCTCGCTGATGCCGGGGCCTTCGCGTTGCTGTTCGTCGCTTTGCGAAGAGTTCCGCACCAGGTGGCGGCGCTGGTGGTTATGGATGGTTATTCGCTGTTCTACATGGGCCTGATCTTCGCCGCGAGTTTTATCGTGGCTATGTTGTCTTACAACTACCTTGAAAGGCATCGAGAGCAGCGCGAGGAATTCTATCTGGTTCTGCTCTTAGCAACGTTCGGATCCGCCGTCCTGGTAGCGAGCACGCATTTCGCCTCCTTTTTTCTGGGTCTGGAGATTCTCAGCGTCTCACTTTACGTCCTGATCGCTTACCAGCGCTCAAGCGAACTCTCCATAGAAGCCGGCGTCAAGTATCTGATTCTCGCGGCGGCATCTTCAGCCTTCCTCTTGTTCGGCATGGCGCTAACTTACGCCGATTTGGGGACCATGGAGCTCGCGCGCATCTCGTTGCTGATCGGCGGTAAAGCTCTTTCGACCCTGGTGCTTTCTGGTCTCGCAATGATGATCGTCGGTATCGGATTCAAACTGGCAGTTGTTCCGTTCCATATGTGGACGCCTGATGTGTACGAAGGCGCGCCCGCCCCAGTCACGGCATTCATTGCAACGGTTTCAAAAGGAGGAATGTTCGCACTCCTGCTGCGATATTTCTCTCGGTTGGGTCTTCACTACTCCGGTTCGCTTTTTCTCTTATTCGCGATCATTGCCATCGTATCAATGCTTGTCGGCAATCTACTCGCTCTCTTGCAAACAAACGTAAAACGGATCCTCGCTTATTCTTCCATTGCTCATCTGGGCTACCTGTTGGTGGCGTTTCTGGCGGGTGGCAGCACCGGTACGGCCGCAGTCACTTACTATCTGGTTGCATACTTCGTGACCATGTTAGCCGCATTCGGTGTGGTCACAGTGCTGTCAGTTGAGAAAGAGGCGGACGCGATGGTCGATTATGAAGGACTGTTTTGGCAACGGCCTTGGCTGGCGGTCGTGTTCGCCGCAGCGCTTCTTTCACTCGCGGGTATTCCTCTTACGGCTGGCTTTGTCGGAAAGTTCTACGTCATCGCCGCAGGTGTCGGTTCGAGTCTCTGGTCGCTGGTTTTGATATTGGTAGTGAGCAGCGGGATCGGTCTTTTCTATTATCTGCGTATCGTAGTAGCCATGTACAAAGATGCACCACGCGAAGGTCGGATCACAACTCCGTCACTCTCCCTCACTGGATCCGTTGCGCTTGCCACACTCACGCTACTTCTTTTCTGGCTGGGCATTTACCCGGTCACGCTTATACACACAGTGCAATGGTGTATCGCCAACTTCAGCAATTAATAAATCCAACGAACCTGAAACGGCGAGACGTTCTCAACATCTTTACCCGGGTTGCTTCCCGCGCAAAACGCAAACGTTGATCGGCTAACGCTCTCTTAATTACTTGCTGATGCACTTTTAACCCCCTGTTTATAACTTCCTGACTTGCAGCCTGCTATAGTCAAGCTTCAGCAGCGTGACGGATCTTTAAGGAGCAAACGATCATGGACGGACTTGAGCTTCTCAAAAACGATCACAAAAGAATCTTGTTCATCATCAATGAACTGATTAATGAACTCACCGGTAAGGTGAAACAGACCGATGAGGAAAACGGAGACCAACGCCCAAAGATGTTCGGTAAGCTCAGGGAAATTCTGATTCAACACCTTGACATCGAAGAGCGAACACTTTTCCGAAACTTAAAAGGTTTCGTAGATACGAATATCTTGGTCGATGAATGTTACGAGGAGCATCTGAGAATCGATGAAACTCTGAAGAAGATTGAGAAGCTTCCGCAGGAAACACAGCGCGACGGCTGCGCTGATCTGTTAGCCGAACTAGAGCGACGAGTTGAGACCTACGTGATAAGGGAAGAAGACTGGTTGTTCCCGAAGGCGAAGCTACTTCTCGGAGATGCAAAACTGGAAGAAATCTTTTTTGAAATTGAACAAACAAGAAGCAATCAGTCAGAGATAGACAGTCTCATTTTTCCGTCAGACCGTTTTGGCGTTGGCTATATGTGAATTGCCAGGAGATGGATTTAACCGGCTCACGTTTTAGAAGAAACAGCCGCATCGAAGACAGCTAGGGAATTGTTAGGGGGAGACGTGGCGATGGCATACGACGCCTCAGCCATCATAGTGCAAACGAGTTTGCCTCCGCACTGTGTTGTGCTTCTCACCGTAGAGCTTTCGTCAGATGCTCGCGGCGGAGACGAGCAGGGATGAAGCGAAAGCAATCTGCCTTCCGTTTTTCTTCTGTCAAACCAAAATCTCACGACACTAGTAATCAAGCGCCCGATTTCACTTCAGCGCGTGACAACGACCAGATGCTGGTCGAGTTGCAGCGCGATACGTTCGGGTACTTTCTGCACGAAGCCAATACTAAGAATGGTTTGGTCATAGACAAGAATAAAGAAGGCTGGCCCGCGAGTATTGCAGCTGTCGGGCTGGCGCTCACAGCTTATCCAGTCGGAGTTGAGAGAGGTTTTTTCAAGCGCACTGACGCGGTGGAACGCACCCTTTCGACCCTGCACTTTTTCGACCAATGCGAGCAGAGCAAAAACAAAAACGCAAGTGGCTACAGGGGTTTTTACTACCACTTTCTGGATATGAAGACGGGACGGCGTGCATGGCAGTGTGAGCTGTCGACGATTGATTCAGCGCTACTTTTTGCGGGGATGCTTGCTGCGGCCGCCTATTTCGATCGCGACACTGGTGATGAGCGCGAGGTGCGCGATCTGGCGTACAAACTCTACGCTCGCGCTGATTGGCCCTGGGCGCAAAACGACGCAGACACCGTGACAATGGGTTGGAAGCCGGAGAGTGGTTTCCTGCCTTATCGGTGGCAAGGGTACGATGAAGCATTAATCCTTTACGTTCTCGGTTTGGGAGCGCCCGATCATTCGCTGAGTGGCACCAGCTACACTGCATGGGCCGACAGTTATAAATGGAAGAAGATTTACGGACACGAATTCCTATACGCCGGGCCGCTCTTTATTCATCAACTCTCCCACGTTTGGATCGACTTTCGCGGCATCCAAGACGACTACATGAGGAAACGCGGTATTGACTACTTCGAGAACAGCCGCCGCGCCGTCTACGTCCAGCAACAGTATGCGATCCGTAATGCGCTCGGCTTCAAGTCCTATGATGACTTGTGTTGGGGCATCACCGCGAGCGATGGTCCTGGCTTCGCGACGCGGAAGTTCGACGGCGTAACACGCCAGTTTTACGACTATATTGCTCGCGGCGTGCCTTTTGGTCCGGATGACGGCACGCTCGCTCCCTGGGCGGTGGTTGCTTCCTTGCCCTTCGCACCTGAAATCGTGATACCGTCGATTCAATTCTTCATCAATCACCTGCGTCTTAAGGAAGCTCAGCCTTATGGCTTTAAGGCGACGTTCAATCCGACCTTCAGCGTAAGCGGAGAAGAATACGGGTGGGTCTCGCCGTGGCACTACGGAATCAATCAGGGACCGATTGTAATGATGATTGAAAACTATCGCACTGAGATGATCTGGGAATTGATGCGGAGCAACACGTTTATCAGAGGTGGTCTGAAACGAGCAGGTTTCACAGGCGGTTGGTTGTAGAGCCACTCGACAGCATTCTTTCCCCGAAACGCACAAGCGGTCATTGTTCGGTGACCGGAGATGAAGAAATAGGAAACCGACAGTAGTCAATGCCTTCAAGCCTATTCGCGGTCGCGCGACCTCGATGAACGATAAGACCTTCACCGTTGTGTGGTGAGGATGCGATCCCGATGCGGCCGCATTTGGGGCACCGGGCGGTGAATGCTGTCGGTTGCCCAGTCCAAAGGAACCCTTCGATTCGTAGACCAGCGGAAATGCCCCTGTAGTCGATGACCGTCTTATCGTCCGCGACGCGGTTCAGAACTCCTTCTGAGTGAGAAATGTTTGGAATGCTGTTATTTTCTTTCATAAGTAATGGCTCCTCTGCTACTGCTGGCGCGAGACCGTTATAAAGATGGTTGTTCCGCGATGATTGACAAGCAAGAGAGCTGGACGCGTTCCCGAGCGCCGGAGCGCTGCTTCGACATCGGCTGCTGAACGAACTATCTGTTGGTTTACTTGTTCGATCACATCCCCTTGCGTGATGCCCGCGTCCGCTGCGGGACCCGAAGGATCAACTTGCGTGACAACTACGCCCTGCGTTGCTCTATCTATTCCCAGTTGTCCAGCAATGTCAGGCGTTAATGGTTGGACATCAAGTCCGAGCTTGCCCTTCTTGCCGTTGCCCGGGCCCTCGGAGTTGCTGCTCTGATCTTCGCTTTTTTCCGCTGTGAATTCGCCGAGCGTGGCATGCACTTCCTTCGTGCTTCCACTACGCTGAATGGATAACGTCACGGAGTTGCCCGGTGGAGTGCTCGCAACCTGATTTCGAAAAGTGTTTGGGTCGATAACCTCTTGACCGTTGAAGGCAGTGATTACATCCCCACGTTCTATCCCGGCTTGTTGAGCAGCGCTACCAGGCTGTACTTGGCTGACGATCACGCCGTGTGCTTCCTTCAATTCCAGACTGGCTGCAATATCGGAACTTACTTTCTGCACAGTGACACCCAGTTGACCGCGCCTTACTTTTCCGGTCTTCACCAGTTGCTCCAGTACGTTTCGAGCCATGTTCGATGGGATGGCGAATCCGATACCAATGCTCCCGCCTGAAGGCGAAACGATCTGTGAATTTATACCGATCAGCTCACCACTGGTATCGACCAGGGCTCCCCCGGAATTTCCTCGATTGATCGGCGCATCGGTTTGCAGAAAATCTTCGAAGCTGCCTGTGCTGAGGCCAGTCTGACGTCCCTTGGCGCTGATGATGCCCATCGTAACAGTCTTTCCGATTCCTAATGGATTGCCAATGGCAAGTACCACGTCACCAACTCGTACACGATCCGAATCGCCCGGGTTGAGCACTGGCAAATTCGTGGTGTTTATTTTCAACACCGCAAGGTCGCTCGGTGGGTCCGAGCCAATCACCTTTGCATCGAGCGTGCGGCCATCGTTCAATTCCACTTTGATCTCTTCAGCTCCATCGATGACATGATGGTTGGTCAGAATATACCCGTCTGCAGTAACGATCACACCGGACCCCAGTGCCCTTTCGATCTCCTCCCGGGGCTGCGACGTACGATCGCCAAAGAATTGACGAAAGAAAGGGTCGTCCATGAATGGGAACTGTTGCGGAGCACGGACTCTCTTTTCAGTTCGAATCGTAACCACCGCCGGAGAAACGCGGGCGACGACATCAGCATAGGAAGTTTGCACCCCTAGAGCAGTCGTTGAATTGGCCGGAGACGGCGGAGCGAGAGTCAGCGAGCCTCCGCGCTTGCACCCGACCATTAGAACGACGCTAATCAATACCAGCACTTTGAAAGAGAGTGCGTTGAAGCCCATCAAACTATTTCTTGCTTTCATAGATCACACCTGCAATTCACGCGTGTTTGACGCGCTTTCAAATGTAACGCCGCGAGGTGCGACACGAACGACGACTAGCTGGGTTCGTCGTCTGGTCTGCAAAGCGCCGGGGATGCCAGGTACATTGTCACCTCCTATTCATGATTACTTCTAGATGTTAGGGACCGTTTGTCACGCACTTATGCCTCAACCCTTAAAAGGTAGTGAATGAACCGTTAAACTTTTGTTAGTGATCTCCTTTGGAATTTTATGTTGCCAAAGGCAGGATTGAATCTGTGCTGTTAGTCATGCTCACTGAGTAATTAGCCTCATTTGCCAGAGGTGGCCTCCAATCTTTTAACTAGTTCCTAACGAACTCTTAACCTCTCATTTATGACTTTCTTACCGCGCCGCTGGTACTCTGAAAATGAACGAACTCGGTTGAAGCCCGCTTGGAATAATCGCTTATACATAGGCCCAAGTGTTCCCCGACAAATGTTGTAAGCGGAAGAATCCGAAGGAGGTTCTGGCGATGCCAATGATCAAAGGGAGGGACGAGGGAGCATTTGCTGCATTGGAAAGGTGGCCCAGAAATCTATCGCAGGTTAGTCGGGGGACTGGCCAGGCACCATCCCGGCTTGATGCGGTTGGTGTTTGCCGCAGAGGCGGCACTCGGGTTATGGCTGCCTGTCAACAGCTTGAACGCACTTCGAATTACAAGGATCGAGAGACTCTAAAATGAAACAAGGTGTGTCATGTTCACACCTATCGTCCCTCAGCAGGGCTTGCGCTCCGCCTCAGGGATCCAATCCGATGAAAAGGAGAATACTTAGTATGTTGAAATCACTTATTCTGGCGTTAGTCGCTTTCGCGACTTTCAGCACTATCCACGCTCAAAACGAAGCCGCCGCCCCGCCTCCCACTGACGCTCAGATCGCAATGATCGCAGTCACGGCGAACTCTGTGGATATCGACGTGGCTAAAATGGCTAGGCAAAAGACAAGCAACAAGGCGGTCAAAGAATTCGCTGAAACAATGGTTCGCGATCACACGGCTGTGAATGCCAAGGCGACTGCCCTGGTCAAAAAACTTGGCGTGACGCCGGAGGAGAGCGACACGAGCAGGAGCTTAAGGTCGGATGGAGACAAGAAGATGGAAGAACTCAAGGCTATGACGGGCGCTGAGTTTGATAAGGCGTATATAGATAACGAGGTGAACTACCATGAAGCCGTCTTGGGTGTGCTCGACAAGACCTTGATCCCAAACACCCGAAACGCTGAACTCAAGAGCCTTCTCGAGAGTGCGCGTCCAATCTTTGTGTCACATCTGGACCATGCGAAAAAGCTCCAGGCGTCACTCAGCAAACAGGACTAACGAGACCGAGCGGGTGCCCGCGTGTAACGCGGCGCCCGCGAATCGAAAACACTCATGTGGCGCGGCCGGCTTAAACAAGCGCTCCGTAATCGACAACAGCTCCGCACAGACATAGCCAGTTTGGACTACTTGACGATTACGACGCCCGTCATCGTCGGGTGGAATGTACAGGCGTACGCAAACTGACCAGCCTTCGTGAACGTGTGACGCCATGATTTTCCGGGACCGAGCGAGCCCGAATCAAATGAAGCTGAGGTCGCAGTATGAGGGACAAGGTCATCGTTCTTCCACTCGACCATAGTGCCTTTCTTTACTTGCAGGGTCTGAGGATAAAACTGCATATTCCGCATGGATACTTTCACGACCGCAAGTGCGCCGGGTTTGGGGGCAGCGATTGCCTCGCCAGGAAGAGTCGCAGGCACCGGTTCCAAATCCGCCTGGCCCCACGAATCGGTGCGGTCACCAAATTCCTTGCTTAAGGCTACGATCCTTTCCCATGCGAGCGATGGCGCGTTGTTCCCCGACGCGCTGCGAACGTATGGAAAGACGGCAATCGCTTTCGCCTTGTCGAACAAGTCTAGTGCTTTATCCGGCGGTCCCATAACTTTCTTAAGAACTTTAGCGGCAGCTGCGTGCTGTGCGGCATCATAGGTGCGCTTTGCATACTCGCTTTGGCCCAGAACTGTCATTACCGTTAGGCACAATATCAAAAACGCGCCGAGCCCGACGGACGCGCTTTTTTGAAAACAGGTTCTCATCATTACTTCTCCGGTCCTTTCTCTATGAAGGCGATTTTGGCAGACGATCTTCAAACCTACTGCTGTTCATATGCACAGTAGCAGGCCAGCAGTAAGAAAGTCATAAATGAGACGTCAAGAGTTCGTTAGGGACTTGTTAAAAGATTGAACCTTCATTTCATGAGTGACAAGCCTAGGAAAACGCTGCCAGTGGACTGACTGCGCTAGATTACGAGAACGTGTGTGACTATACTGAAGGAAAACAAGATTAGATTGAAGAAGTCGAGAGCGAACACAAGCATTGAAACCGGTTCTACCATCAGGGTTTTGGCCCAACGGTAGAAATCCTGCTCATCAATTTCTGACCGAAAGCTGTTGGAGCTATGAAAAGGCAATGAAACGTACTGCGATGGTAGCGGTCAGTGGCTTCAGTTCAGAGGTGGGCAAGACCACGCTCATGTGCGATCTCCTGCGTGCTTTTCCCGCATGGGAGGCCATCAAGGTGACTCGCGGACATTACCGATCGTGCGGCAGAGATCCCCAAGCCTGTTGTGTGAGCGATCTGTTAGGTGACGAACCTGTGATTCGTTCCGGTCGCGAACAGAATTACGCGCCGGGCAAAGACACAGGCCGCTATTGGGAAGCGGGTGCCGCAAATGTTCATTGGGTGATCGTGACAGATGAACAGGTGGAGCGGGGAATAAGGCAAGCTGTTGAGCGCGTTACCGGGCCGGGAGTATTTATCGAAGGCAATAGCATTCTGGATTTCATTCAGGCTGATTTTGTATTGATGGTTTCAAGGGCAAGTGGCGGGACGATTAAAGGCTCGGCGCGGAAGGCACTTTCTCACTCTTCGGCGATCTATCTCTCGAACATCACGGAGGAAGAAACCGATGAGCGAACCAAGTTTGCTCTCTGGCGTAAACACTCCGGTATGGACCAGTTCATCGGTAGCCTTCCGATTTACACGCATGCTGATTTACCGGAGCTGATCGCACGCGTGCAAAAAATCGACGCGAGGTCGTATATCGCGACAGGCTTAGCATCTGCTACCGGACAGAACTGTCTTTGATCGGGCTGACGATGACTGAGGCATTAGAGTCCTGGGATACCCGAATAAAGCGAGCTGAAGAACTCGCCCGCCAGGCTGAGCCAACCAAAGAAATCCTCACGTTTTACGCAAAGCTGCTTCTGGCTCAGAAAGAAATCGACGAATTCCTCCGCAGTCGTCGAGGTTGGCTTCCTTCAGGGTCTCTCACTGAGGACTTGTCAATAGTCCGAGGATGTTTACCTGGCTTCTTCCGCACGGTTAAGGCGAATGGATCGACGCCGCTTGCCGAAGAAGCGCGACGTCTTATGTCAGCAACGAGCGGAACAGCTGACGAGATGCTTTTGGAATATTGGCACAATCCGACCGACCAACAGTTTTTTGCGAAAGCATTCTTACAACCGTACTTGCGCTGGTTGGCCGAGTCAGGTGGCCAGCCACTTGATAGAGCCTTCGAAAGCACTGAAAGACGTTGTCCACTCTGCGGCGGTATGCCGCAAGTAAGCTTTCTTCAGATCAGAGATCCGACCTCAGAGAGTGGCAATCGAGATCTTGTCTGTGCAACCTGCACAATTAACTGGTCGTTCAGACGCGTCGCCTGCGCTTATTGTGGCGAAGAGCGGCCAACAAAACTGGGTTATTTTCACACCCCCGAATACGACCACATCAGAATCGAAGCTTGTGATACCTGCGAGCGTTACATCAAAGGCGTAGACCTAACGCGAGTCGGCTTTGCCGTTCCCTTGGTCGATGAAGTTTCTGCGGCAGCGCTGGATGTTTGGGCTCACGAACATGGTTACACGAAAATTGAATTGAATCTGGTAGGTTTGTAGAAGGCGGGCAGTGCGGTGCTCCCTGAATTCAAATTGCGAGTGTCACAATGACAGAGCAGTGTCGAATATAGAGCATTCGTCGAGCATTGCCGCGTTAAAACCGTTTTAGGCTCCCGCGTAAAATATGGGTTGACACTCAATCTAATTCGGCATAATCTCCGGCCTCAAACCTCTTCTGCATTAAACCGGAGATGAGAATGTGAGGCGTATGTTGTCGCTCACGCACATCTTCCCGATCTTCTGTCCGGAAGGTTCCGAAGGCCACTATCCCGCTGCCTTTTCCCTCGCTAACTACACTCGCATATTTTCCCTGTCATCAGTCATTTCCTCGTCATCATTCAATAGCCGTGTGTTCGGAATGGAGGTAGGCCATGGAAGTCTCTCGAAGAACATTTATCAAGACCACGATTGTCGGAGGCGCAGGGCTTTCTGCCTTCGGATTCAGCCTCGCTCCCGTGTATGCGCAGACGCAGGGCTTAAAGATCGCTCGCACGACGGAGACTAGAAGCACCTGCCCCTACTGTTCGGTCAGCTGCGGCGTAATCATTCATACTATTGGTGACAAAGCGAAGAACGTCGTTCCACAAGTGGTCCACGTTGAGGGGGATCCAGATCACCCGATTAACCGCGGCACGCTCTGTCCCAAGGGCGCTTCGCTGGAACAGGAGATTGTCAACGATCGGCGCTTGCTAAAACCTCAGGTGCGGCGACCGGGTTCGACTGACTGGACTGATATTAGCTGGGACGACGCAACCAGCGAGATTGCTCGCTGGATTAAGAAAACTCGCGACGAAACCTTCATCGAGAAGGACAAGAACGGCTATACCGTCAATCGTCTCGAGTCGATGGGTTGGATCGGCGGATGCACCGATACCAATGAGCTGAATTTTCTCGCGGTCAAGACAATGCGCAGCTTGGGGGTCTGCTATCTCGAAACGCAGGCCCGGGTTTGACACGGTCCGACGGTCTCCAGTTTGGGGCCCACCTTCGGACGCGGCGCAATGACCAATGGTTGGATCGACATCAAGAACACCGACATGATGTTGATCATGGGCGGAAATCCCGCCGAGTGCCACCCCTGTGGCTTCAAGTGGCCCATCGAAGCCAAGCTGAAACGGAATGCAAAAATGATCGTGGTCGATCCGCGCTTCACTCGGACTGCATCGACTGCTGATCTCTTTTTGCAGATCCGCGCCGGAACGGACATCGCTTTCCTTGGCGGCGTAATCAATTACGCAATTCAGAACAATCGCATCGCTAAAGACTATCTCGTCAACTACACGAATGCAGCTTTCGTCGTCAAAGAAGGCTTTAAGCTGCCTGAAGATGGCTTGTTCTCAGGATTTGACGCAGCGGGTCAGACTTACGACAAGTCTACCTGGAACTATGAAGCGGGTGGGAACCTGGGGCCGACAAGCGCGACAGGTGCCGGGTCAGGTGCTGCCACACAGATTGCTTCAAGTCGATCCAAAGTTTCAAACGAGCCGACGCGCGATTTCGAAAGAAAATCGCCGCAAGTTAGTTCAGGACCATCCACGCCTCCGCAAGGCGCTGGAGCCACGGGAGGAGGACATCAGGCGGCTGGTCCGGTCGGCGCCGCGGCGCAGGGAGGAGCAAAGCCTCCCCCGATGCTTCCGGCGAACGTCGCATATGACCTTTCGTTGCAGCATCCGCGTTCTGTCTTCCAGCTTCTGAAACAACAGTATTCGCGCTACACCCCGGAGATGGTGGAACGCATCACCGGAATTCCTAAGGATCAATTCATCAAGGCTGCCGATCTCTTCACTTCAATCCGCAAAGAAGGAGATATGAAAAAGGCGGCCACGATTATCTACGCTGTTGGTTGGACGCAGCATACCAATGGCACTCAGATAATCCGCACCGCTGCGATGCTTCAACTCTTGCTCGGCAATGTGGGTCGGGCCGGTGGGGGCGTCAATGCACTGCGAGGTCATTCAAACATTCAGGGTGCCACAGACATGGGTGGAGTGTTTGATATCTTTCCTGGCTACCTCAAAATACCAGCTCCCACTGATACCGATCTGGCAACCTATCTGAAGCGCACAACTCCCACAGCGTCTAAACCAACAGAGTGGGACTCCTTTAACTACTGGTCCAACACACCAAAGTTCACGGTGTCTTTTCTCAAGGCGCTATACGGCGATTCGGCCAAAAAGGAGAACGACTTCAACTATCAATATCTTCCCAAGATCGACCGCCATTTTTCCTGGACGGAGATGTGGGATGAGATGTACAGCGGCAAAGTCAAAGGGTTGATGGCCTTCGGCATGAATGGCGTTGCCATTGGGCCGAACTCACACAAGAACATCGAAGCACTGAAGAAGGCGGATTGGTTGGTGGTTTGTGAGCTCTTTCCGGAAGAGACGGCAGGATTCTGGACCTCGCCGGGTATCACAAAAGACGAGATGAGTAAAATCAATACCACCGTCTATCGTCTTCCTGGTGCCGGTTTCGCTGAAAAGGATGGCACGTTCGTCAATTCAGCTCGTTGGCTGCAGTGGAAATACGTAGCTGTTCCCCCGCCAGGAGACGCGAAAGTCGATCAGGAAGTTCTTGCCCGAATATTTTTGAAAGTCCGCGATCTTTATCAAAAGGAGGGTGGCAAGTTTCCGGATCCGATTTTGAATCTAACGTGGCCCTATACGACACCTCAGAATCCTTCGCTGGCTGAAGTGGCGAAGGAAATTAGCGGAAAGGCGGTGGCTGATCTAACAGATCCAGCCCAGCCTGGAGTCACCATCAAAGCAGGCCAACAAGTACCGGGTTTCGCATGGCTGCGCGACGATGGTACGACTGCCTGTGGAAATTGGTTGTATTCAGGCTCATGGACTGAGGCGGGAGCACAAATGCAACGTCGTGGCACTGAAGATCCTTCAGGCCTTGGGATTTATCCGAACTGGGGTTGGTCATGGCCCGCAAATCGCCGTGTGATGTACAACCGCGCGTCCTGCGACCTTTCGGGAAAGCCCTGGGACCCAGAGCGCCGCCAGGTTTGGTGGAACGACGAGCAACAGAGATGGGTTGGCAATGATGTGCCTGATTTCAAAGCCGATTCAAAACCTTCGGATCATATGGGACCATTCATCATGAATCCGGAAGGCGTGGGCCGAATTTTTGGCCCGCTGGCGGCTTTTGCTGACGGTCCATTCCCGGAGCACTACGAACCAGTAGAAAGTCCGATTGCCAATCCGCTTCATCCGAACCAATCCAACAATCCGATGGCAAAGATATTCCGCTCAGACCTGGATAAGTATGGAACTCCTGATCAGGGATTCAATATTGTCTGCACTACCTATCGTCTGACGGAGCATTACCACTACTGGACCAAGAACAATCCTATGAATGTTCAGCTTGTGCCGGAGCCATTCGTCGAAATTCCGGCACAGCTTGCGGATGAGCTGGGGATTCGCGGCGGCGAGAAGGTGAAAGTCTCAAGCGCTCGGGCTCAATACATCGCGAAAGCGATGGTTACAAAACGGATCAAACCGATGATGATCGATGGCAAAAAGACTTATCAGATCGGCGTGCCGATTCATTGGGGCTATCGCGGTATTGCGGAGGATGAAGGCAAGACTGCGCTCAATCCGGCTAATCTGCTCTCACCGGCTGCAACCGATCCGAATGCCTATACACCGGAGTTCAAAGGCTTCCTTGTGAAAATCGAGAAGGCCTGAAAGGAGGGGCATGAGATGAGCAATCCACGAACATTTCAGATACAGGAAATCTCGGCCCATCCCGGACCGATTCCTGGTCAGGGCACACGCCGCGAGGTGGAGGTTTGCAAGTACATCGACGTGACAACGTGCATTGGTTGCAAAGCCTGTGAGGTCGCCTGTGTCGAATGGAACGATCATCCCTTCCGAGAGACCACCTTTGATGACACTTATCAGACCATGCCCTCTACGGAGTGGAACTACTGGAATCTGATTAAGTTTGTCGAACACGAACGCGAGGGAAACTTGATGTGGCTCATGCGCAAGGATCAGTGCATGCACTGCGAAGATCCTGGTTGCCTGCGCGCTTGCCCCGCCGATGGAGCAATCATCAAGTATCAAAACGGGATTGTTGATTTTCAGCAGGAGAACTGTATCGGTTGTGGTTACTGCATCTCTGGTTGTCCGTTCGATATTCCGAAATTTAATCCGAAAACAAAAAAGGTTTTCAAATGCACGCTCTGTTCAGACCGTGTAGGCCAGGGACTTGAACCTGCATGTATCAAAGCCTGTCCCACAGGTTGTCTACATTTCGGCACGAAACAGGACATGGTGCAGATTGCCCGCACGCGAGCGACACAACTTCAAACGCAGTCCGGATTCGCGAATGCGGGCGTTTATGATCCTCAATCTATTGGCGGGACGCATGTCATCTATGTGCTGCATGACATCACGAGGCCCGAACTTTATGGCGGCCTGCCCAGTAATCCGATCATTCCACCAAGTTACACAGTGTGGAAATGGCTGGCTAAACCAACCGGATTGTTACTGGCTGGATTAGGAATCCTTGGCGTGTTCTTTCACCGTTTAACGGTTGGACCGAAGGTCCCCCAGCCCGAAGATAAGCCTGTGCTAACGCACCATCCTGATGAGGTCGAGGCTGCCAGAGAGGAGAAGCCATGAGCAGTTCTGTCGAACGTTTCGATGAAAAGGCGCGGCGGACATTTAGCCGTCATGGGCAAACTGTCGTACACCGCGGCGAGCTCCTGCGGCACACCGTCTACACCCGCGTCTTACACTGGACCGTCGCGATCTCATTTATCCTTTCACTTCTTTCCGGATTTGCAATTTATTCGTCGTGGCTTTATCGCTGGCTGACGCCGCTCTTCGGTGGTGGACCATTGACGCGCTTCCTACATCCGTGGTTTGGGTTAGTGTTCACCATCGCGTTCTTTTTTCAGTTTTTGAATTGGTTCGCGCCAATGCATTGGACCACTGCCGATAAGAGGTGGATGCGCGAAGTCAAAGCTTATATCACGAACAGGGAAGCTGTGGCACCGAAAGACACAGGTTTCTTCAACGGTGGACAAAAACTCTACTATTGGACCATTGCTGTTTGCGCTGTTATTTTCCTCATCACCGGATTATTGCTGTGGTTTGATGATGTAATAGCCCGATGGCTGGTAGCGGTGAGTTATGTTCTTCATGACTTAGCCGCGCTTGCGATGCTGGCTGGTTTCATCATCCACCTTTACGAAGGCACTGCAGCCCAACCGGGCACCTTCCAATCAATGACCAACGGCACAGTCACAAACAAGTGGGCTTGGACGCACCATCCGGCGTGGTACGCCGAAGTGACTGGCCGCGATCCGCGCGAAGACTACGAACGCGAGCGCCAGCGTTTGACTGAGAGAGATCGAGTCGTAGAGGAACGGGAGCGTGCAGAGGATCGACCGCAAGCTTCTGTGGGAACCCGGGACGATAGAGTGCGTTAGATATACGGCCATCGACCGTCGAGCTTTTTTACTCGCCCAAAGACCCGCGTTTAGTCTCTTCACGCGCGCGCTTTTTTGAAAGGAACTTGATCATGATCAAAACGTTAATGATGCTTATCCTTTCACTGTTCTTGGCGCAGACGGCATTCTCGCAAGTGCCGAGTGATACAACTAAATCGGTAGTGACAAAGCCTGACCAAAACCGCGAGACTAATGGCATGGCTCCAGGTAGAGAAACGAAGGAGAAATTACCGAATCCTTACTCGTCGACCCAGGCCACCGAAACCAATCCTAAGTATGAGGTCCTTATCGCCGATCCGCTTGTACGCGTGCTAATCACTAAAGGAATCCTCACTGAAGCTGAAGGGCATTCAATTGCAGCCAGCGGGAACCCCAGCGAGCAAAGGGATCGTCTGGCAAGTCTGCTGCGCGACAAAGGCTTGCTTACAGGCCCGGAATATGAAGCCTTGCGAACAGTTGAGAAAGTGTCTTCTCCTGCCAATGGATCGGATGAGGCTGCAGCTTCGAGTAAGCCTCAGACGCCTGCACCAGCACCCACTGTGATCGCCGCTGTTGCCCCAGTACGTTTGCTAGGTATTGATCCGCCTAAACGAGAAGGGCTCATTCCGGACATCAAACTCGGCACAGGAGCGCGTTTGAAGCTCTACGGATTTTTCAAAACCAGCATCATCCATGACTCTTCATCGCCTCAGGGTAATGACTTTCCACTTCCTCTGCTCGCTTCGGATACCGGACCAAATGGTTCTCCAGAATTTCATCTCAAGGTACGTGCCTTTCGCTTTGGCGCGAATTTCGAATGGCTCGATGCAGCTCCGAAAACTGTCATCACAGGCAAACTCGAGTTCGATTTCGAAGGCAACTTCACTCGGGTCAACAACCGAAACATCTCTGCGATCCGCTCTAGTCAGCCGTCAATTCGGCTGGCATGGGCGCGAATCGATCGCAGACTGTCAGAGAATGCGACTGGATACCTGCTGTTCGGGCAGGATTGGACTCCATTCGTTTCTTCGACCCTGCCGAATACAATCGAGAACACCAATTTCGGAGGTTTAGGTTACGGAGCAGCTTACGAACGTGCGCCCCAGGTTCGCGTTGGCTATAACCTAAAAGCTGGCGGGTCTCGCTCGCTCGCTTTCCAACCGGAATTTGCGATCGTGTTTCCCGCGTTTGGAGATCTACCAACCAACGTCGCAGACCAGTTGGGATTTGGTGAACGACAGGGAGCGGATTCTCAACGTCCGGCAATCGAAGGACGTTTTGTTACCCAGTGGCAACTCGACAAAGCTGCCGGGGTGGTGCCGGCGCAACTCATCTTCAGCGTCGAGCACGCACGCCGTACTGCTATCGTTACAGCGGCGAGCGTACCCGCACCATTTAGACCCGCGTTCCCAAGCGGAGCGGAAGTCAGCAGCGACAGCAATGGATACTCCGCTGAATTCCAATTGCCCACACGCTTCCTGACGGCAGTCGGAAAGTATTACTCCGGATCGGACCTTAGATTTTTCTTTGCCGGACAACTTTTGTCCAACTTTAACGATACGGAAGGCTTGATTTCGACTGCTACGGCTGCATCAATCGACGGAGCCTCAACGGTAGTGTTTGGTCTGCGCAACGGCGTGCCGTCGGTAGCGCCGCAACGACCCGTGCGAGCTCAGGGCGGTTTTGTCCAGCTTGGTTTCCCGCTTTCACGCATCTTTGACGCCAATCCCACAGGACGAAACGCCGGTTGGACTGCTTATGTCTATTACGGATATGACCAAGCCACAGCGCGTGACGCGCGGCGCTTTGGCGCGCGTGGCTCAAGAAGCGATCTCTTCTCGGGCAATTTGCAGTACAAGTGGAATTCGTTCGTGACCTTTGGCTACGAACAAGGTCTTTATCGGACACGTGCAACAGATCGTTTTGGAGTGTTGCCGTTGTTTCGCGGCATCCCAAGCTACACTGCTCACAATATTCGATCGGAGTTTGCCGCTATTTTCTCATTTTAGTTGTGATGTGAAAGCGATCAAGAAGACCACTAGCATTAAGCAGATCGAAATTATGAAATACGATTTTCTGGTCGAGACCTATGAAACCGAACGGATCAAAGTAATCAGCGTCTGGAGTGAGTTCGGCGATCAGGATCTTCACGTGCGCCCGCACCAGAGCGATCCTCGTGGCCGCAGCGTTCACGAGCAAATGGTCCATCAGTGTGTGAGTGAGGATCTCTGGTTTCGTAATATGCTTGGGATCGACGTGGGTGCACCCCTCCCGCACGAGGAAACTCGCTTGGAGTTCATGAAGCGTTATGCAGAGGATAGCGGCAAACGACTGGATGCCTTGCGTGAGAAGGGCGAACCCTGGTGGGAGGAAGAGACCCCCTTCTTTGATGTGCGCCGCACACGGGCCTGGGTCATGACGCGTCGCTTGACCCATACTTCACACCATCGCGGGCAGCTCATGGCAATGCTCCGCATGCTTGGGCATGACTTGCACAGCAACTATGGTCCCACTGCCGATACTGGAGGCCTGATGCAAAATCATGCGCCCACGATTTATGCCTATTCTGACTTGGCTGCCCTTCTAAAAGGTGAAGAGGCTGGGGGCGCCAAAGCCGTCCTGCCGGGAGCGTCTGGCAAGCCAGTCACGGAGCGGCCTGCGTCAGGATGATAGGACATTTCCAAGACCCGCTTCTTTGCGTTGCGAGTGCGTTTGTTCGGGTCATGATGATTATACTGTGGAAACTTCAGGAGCCTGGCGCATCGCCTGTGGCTATGAATGACGTTCTCGCCGCCGCGCAACAATGTGGCAGTGGAAACAAGACGAAAGGAAGAATGCGACGAAGAGTAATTCTGTCAAAGACCGCAGTATCCCGAACCCCGCGCGACCGCTCGTGGAGCAGGACACGAAAGAGATTCATTCTTACGGCGTGATTGGAGCTGTCGATTGCATTGACTGAGGCCGTGTGCAAGCCGAGCGTGGAAAATCTCAACCAACTCATCGCCGACGCGACATCACGCTACGCGACATGTACAAGAAACATCACTGGCAGGTCGCCGGGCCGACCTTCTATGAACTGGATCTGCTCTACGACAAGCATTACAAGAAACAGAGCGAATTGGTGGATGCGCTCGCCGAGCGGATCCAAACCCTGGGCGTGATCAGCATCGCAATGTCGCATCATGTCGCCGAGACGTCCATCATCCCTCGATTTCCGGGCGCCCGGGAGGAGATGTCGATTCAGTTGTCTCGACTATTACCTGGACACGAAGCCATTCTGTTGAAGTCGCGGACCATGGCTAGACAAGCCGCAGAAGCCGGCGATGATGGGACGAAGGACCTCCTGGTGAGCAATGTGATTCTCACGAATGAACTTCAGGTCTGGTTTCTGGCGGAACATGTCGTTGCAGAGCCTCTGTTTCGTGCGAGCGAGCGGCGTTACTAGAAAAAGAGTCGTTTCTACTCGCCGCACGTCAGGAGAATAACGATGGTTGGCATTGATGCTGAAAGCGCCAACGCAACGTCCCGCGACGAGCTTGAGAAAACGATGCCGACCCCCATCTTGCGCTACGGAGTCGCAATCCTTACGGTAGCGGCTGCGTTCTTGCTGACTGGGCTGTTTCGGGTCGTCCTGGAGCCGACTGTCTTTTTGTTGTTCCTGGCGGCCGTGATGGTGACCGCCTGGTACGGTGGACTCAAGCCCGGTTTGGTTGCCACGTTTCTCTCCACGTGGATTATCGCCTTCTTCCTGCTTCAACCTCGCTTGCAGTTTACGCTCAGCTGGAACGATGCTCTGAGACTCACCGTATTCGTAGCGGTCGCGACATTGATCAGCGCGCTGAGCGAGTCGCGCAAACGTGCTAATGAGAGTTTGAGGGAAGCGAACCAGTCGCTACAGGCGCTGGTTGAGGCTACTCCTCTGGCAATCGTCGTTCTCGACGTCGATACAAAAGTGAGGTTATGGAACCCTGCGGCTGAGCGTCTCTTTGGTTGGACTGCGCAAGAAGTACGCTATTTGCCGCTGCCGATCGTCGCACCAGATGCCGAAGAAGCATTCCGTGCAAAAATGGAGGCTGCACGTCGTGGCAGTGTGTTTACAGGCTGCGAGATGCGTTGTCAAAGGAAAGATGGTTCAGCGATCAACGTCAGCGTGTCGGCTGGGCCATTGCGCAACCGAAGAGGCGAGATCAAGTCGATCATCTGTGTGGTCTCCGACGTAACCGAACGCAATCGCTCGGAGGCTGCCTTGCGCGAGTCAGAAACGAAGTTTCGCTCCGTTGTGCAATCGGCCACGGATGGAATCATTCTGGCGGGCAGCGATGGAAACATCATTCAATGGAACAAAGGAGCAGAAGAGATATTCGGTTACACAGAGAAGGAGGTGCTACGAGAGCCATTAACAATGCTAATGCCTGAGCGTTATAGAGAAGCTCATCATCACGGTGTGAAGCGAATCCGGGCAGGCGGAGAGCCTCACATAATCGGCAGAACTGTTGAGATGCACGGGCTGAGAAAAGATGGAACAGAGTTTCCAATTGGGTTGTCCGTAGCGTCGTGGAAGAGCGATGGGGCAAACTTCTATAGCGGAATCATTCGTGACATCTCGGAGCAGAAACACGCGGAAGATGTACTACGGAACCTGACCGAAGCGCTGAAGAGGAGTGATGAGCTAAAGTCAGCGCTGCTTGCGTCTGTCTCACACGACTTGCGCACGCCGCTTACCTCGATTCGCACAGCGATAGACAATTTATTGCAAGGAGACTTGCGCTGGGACCACGCCCAGCAACAAGAATTCCATCTCATCATCAGCGAAGAGGCCGCACGTTTGACGCGGCTGGTCGAAGATCTACTTGGCATGGCTCGCATCGAAGCAGGCGAGCTGCGACCCTCAATGCAGTTGGGCGCTGTCGCTGAGATTTGCGCCAACGTGCTTGACCGCTGTGAGAGAGAGTTGCGCCATCATCGCGTAAGGGTTGATTGTTCTGAAGACCTGCCGTTGGTAAAAGTAGACTCTCCCCTGATTGCTGAGGGGCTTACGCATCTTGTCGAGAACGCGGCCAAATACTCACCCGCCGGAACTGAGATCGTCGTGAGCGCACGTCTGGAACGAGACCAGCTGTTGATCAGTGTAAAGGACAATGGACCGGGCATCGAAGCGGATGAGTTTGATCGCGTCTTCGACAAGTTCTACCGCAGTACCCGACGGAATAGCGATGGCACCAGTGGCACGGGGATGGGCCTGGCTATAGCGCGTGGCATCATTGAAGCACACGGCGGCAGAATCTGGGTGGAGAGTGAATTTGGCCACGGAGCAGTGTTCACGTTCGCACTTCAAGTTGGAGAGAATGAGGGTGCGAAAGCTTTCGGGAAAGGTCGAAGTGTATGAACAGGAAAGCCCGGTCATCCTGTTATGATTCTTACTCATTACCGTGCGGCCAGGAAATCGAAAGCAAGAAGGCACTATCCTCAAGCGCATTCACATCATGCGGTAGACATTTTTCGAGCACCAGTAGGTGTCCCGCGGAGAGCTCCATTGACTTCTCGGGCAAGTGGACCATCAGTCTACCGCTGAGACCATGAATGGAGATTCTGGCATCGGCTTTGTGCTCCTGCATTAGCGTTCCAGCCTGCATCAAAATTAGGACGATTCTGAAGTCCGAATACTTCACCAGAGTCTCTGAGATCCGACCATCATTCAGCCAGTGTTCTTCCCGGCGCAGTCGCTCGATCTCCTTCTCAAGGTTAAATGTGAGGAGCGGAGCGGTAAGAGCGGCCAACTCCTGTTCCTTCGCCGTGAGTTCCACGGATGCTTTCGGTTGAACTTGAGTCATTACCTTCACCTCCTCTTGAAGTATCACACGGATTGGAGACAATGGTTATGGACTGATGGTCTTTTGATGCGTCATTAATAGACTCTTAACTCTTTGTTTATGACTTCTTGACATCTCGCTTGCTAAGGTTGTCAGGAAATCGAGCGCGAACTCGCCCCGTCCGAATTGTAATCAGACTGTCGTGATGGACTGTCTGCGCGAATAGAGCGGTGAGAATACGATCCGCATTCACATACATACTCCAGCAATCATGAACGATACTGCTAAGTAGACACGAGACGATGACGGATCCTTGAGGGGCCCCCTTTATAAACATATCGTGCTTAAGTACGCGCTTGAATGATGGCGTCAGTGACAAGGGGATGGACCTAAATATTGCCCTCGGCATCATGAAGCCCGTGATGAAGGATTGGGCTCACAGCGAGACTGGTATTCACGTTTGCACTCCATGATGTAGACAATAAGGTTGTTTGAAGCTTTCATGAGAGGGCTCGGAATATGACAAGAAAGCCGGTCATCCTTGTTGTAGACGACGAACCGCAGATACTTCGTGTCATGCGGGCGAGCCTGCCGCCACGTGGTTATGAAGTACGCACAGCCCCGGGGGGCGAGGAAGCACTCGATGAACTTCGCAAGGAAATACCCGACCTGATTATTCTGGATCTGGCCATGCCGAAAGTGTCTGGACTTGAAGTGTGTCGGCGGGTGCGCGAGTTTTCTTCCGTCCCGATTATTGTGCTCTCAGCCAAAGAGTTCGAGAGTGACAAAGTGGCCGCACTGGACATGGGGGCGGATGATTACATCACAAAACCTTTCGGACTGGATGAACTGCTTGCGCGCGTGCGCGCTATGCTTCGGCGACTGTCTGACGCTGATAACCATCCTTCTCTGCTGACGGTGGGCGATCTGACGATAGACTCAGATACACGTCTGGTGGTTGTTGCTGGACGAGAAGTCAAGCTCACCCCAAAAGAATTTGACGTGCTGACTTATCTGGCGACTAACGCGGGTAAAGTGGTGACGCGTCGGGCGCTACTCCAGGCTGTGTGGGGTTCCGAATCGACCGAACAATCAAACTACTTACGTGTCTTCATTAATCAATTGCGGAACAAGATCGAGGTAGACCCTCAACATCCCTCGCACATCCTGACTGAGCCGTGGATAGGCTATAAATTCATCCCAAACGAGTGAGGCATAGCCAGAAGCCTACGCCTTCGCCTCATGGCTTCCAATAAGGTTATTAAGGGTCATGTCATTTGTTTCAGTCATCGTAACCAGCCTTTCATTCATCGAGTTAATCATTGCTTTACTCCCCGCATTCAAATAAGTAAATCCCTCTACGCTTCACTTACATTTCTGCATTCATTCGCAAGAAAGCCGCGTTTCCACTTGCCCGGATAGGTGCTTACCGTGGCCGGCTGATAATTTGAGTCGGATTAGGGCACCATCTTGTCGCTGGCACCGTTTGCTCCCAAAACCGGTTGTTGAATGCCCCCACTCTACCTTAATGGTGAGTACCAATAACTAACCCGTTCGCTTTAACGGAAACCTTCTTCGAGCGCGCTCGGTCACTATTCGCTTTTGACTTTGCTGTTTCGAGACCTTACGAGGAGGTTGTGCTTTTTTCTTGAGCGGGGTATCGCATGGTCCATACCATGACGATTCCGATTGTCATTAGCAATACGGCGAACCCGAATCCTACCCTTGCACCGAACGCTGCCCAGAGCCAGCCAACGCAAATGCTACTAACGAAGTCGCCGACTCCGTTAACCAAAGCCATTGTTCCGAAGCCCATTCCACGAACAGCCTCCGGCAAGAGTTCCGCAGCAATTGAATCCTCCAGAGTTTCTTCCACCCCGACGTATGCCCCGCCGAGAACAAAGACGACTACCAAGGCCGGGATGCTGCTGATGTTCAAGGCGAGCACTAGCGCAGTCGCAGCACCCGTCGTATACCCGAGCGCGAGGAGTGCGCGTTTGGTGAATCGGTCGGCCAGCGCCCCGGCCGGATAAGAAATTCCCGCATAAACGATATTATGAAGAGCGTAGAGACCAACGCTGATCGTGACTGCTCGCGCCGCGCCAAACTTTGGAGTCAGGGACCCGACTGCATATAAGATCATCAACGAGTGCGCGAAATCGCCTGCGCCGAAGAGTCCAACGCCATAGAGGAAGCGCGTAAACCTTTTTGGAAGGCCCCGGAGCGAAGCAAAGAACGGGTGGGGACTCGGCGTGCGATCCGAAGTCTCGCGTACTAGAAATAGAATTGCACCGACTGCTAAAAATGCAGGAATGACTGAAAGCCAAAGGACACTACGCTGACTTAATCCAAACCTTAACAGCGCCAGTGCGGCGAGTGGCGCAATGACTGCCCCAAGCGTGTCCATCGTGCGCTCGAAGCCAAACGCGCGACCATAGGTTTGAGGCGTGACGGCTTCCGCCAGGAGTGCCTTTCGTGCGGGAGTGCGTATGCCTCGGGAAATCCACGCCAGTGCGCGACCCAGAAGGAGAACCGGCCAAGTCGTAGCGGCAGCAATAACGCCCGTCGCGATCGCCATCGTCCCATATCCAAAAGCACAGAGGGGCTTCCGACGATTTAGTCGGTCCGTCCACCAACCACCATATAGCTTCGCCACGCTCGATAGCCCATCGGCGACGCCTTCAATTGTGCCAAGTGCGCCGGCGGCAACTCCCATCGAAGCAAGCAGCGCAGGAAGCACCGCAGTAACTGCCTCGTGACTGAGATCGCTAAACAGCGAGGCCATGCCAATACCGAAAACAGTTGATGTAAGCCAGCGCGAACTAACGCGACGCTCGTTTGTACCCATTCACAACCCAGTCTAGCAGCACGTCAGCCTGAGACGTGTGGCAATTGAGATAACTATTTGATGGAACCTTCAGCGTTGCAACACCTAGAGGAAACCGGCCGCGGTTGAGGCTATATATATAAGGACGGAGTTGTGACCGTAGTGAATTTTGGCAGGATTTTAGCAGCCTCCGCTAACAGTTTAATCAACTTATACAGCCTGAACGTGATTTCTCAACTGCTTTTGTTGATTTTGCTTGGCTTGGGACGCATACGTGTTTACGTAGCGCTGGGAACGGAAGGCTGTAGAGCTCTGGGGTTCAAATCCTCGCGCCGTCATCAATAAATTAGCTTTCCAACAGAATTTCCGTCTACGGCCAAATTACTCTATGTAACACGCCCGCTGTTTATCCTCGCTTATCACCCGTCCGTACCCAAAATCTCTTGCGAATTGAAGTCTGTAAAACGTGAGTATTTGACTTTTCGAAAAGAAGTTCAAAGCTTTTGGCTTTATTCTTCTGGTCGAGCGTTTTGAGTAGCTTATTTATGAGTTTATCCAGTTCCGAGTGGTCATCACGCAATGTTCGCTCCGCCCCTCGTGGCTTTTGATTGTTGGTTTTCGACATCCTCCCGCTGATTCGTCCTTTCGGTCCTCAGGATGTGCTGATGTTCGACGCGACAATAGGACGTCGCGAGCGTTTCCAGGACGGACTGAAATTTATTTCTCGCTTGTCCTCTTGCTCGACACAGGCGCTGCAAAGGTAGTCTGGCCGGTTGTCTGGACTCTTGAACTTGATCAGACGCCCACTCTCAGCGTCACAACGCCTACAATGCAAAGGCGATTTATTCTTCAATTCGTACAACATTCGCTCCTTTCTTTATGCTGACGTAGTTACGAGATTCCCATGCCTGGCAAATGCGGGGTTCTATCTGCGAACGCAGCTTGGTGGAGCCCTAGAAACAGTCGCCGTTTAGATTGAATGGCGGCGCGCTGACTCATTTTTTCTTTCCATTAATTGTTTGGCGGACAGACCGCGGATCTTTCGTATTCTTTTCATCCTTCTAAGTCTTCTGAAATTCGCCAGACGATTGTCTAGAGCTGCACTCAGCTTAGCGGTGCGAACTGGATCATCACTTGGCCGCGCAATCTGAGTTAATAAGTGTTTGTAGTTGTCGTTCATATCTGTTCTGGCCTTCCTTAGCAGTGCTTATAGTCTAAATAAAAGAGACTCCTTCTCGAAGCGTATTAATACTCAAGGCAGCAAGTGTTTACCCTAGTGACTAATCCTTTACTTGCGAAGGGGCTCTTAACGTAGACAGAAACTCCGCGCGATGAATTCGGTTTGATCAGACAGCCCCGGCAAACCTGAGAAATGTAGGAACCAAAAGATCGAGTGGTAACACGTAGATGTGTCGAGTGTTACCACTCTGTCGCATGGGGACACCTGCGATTAAGGTCTCAAAGGCTGATCGTTGCTCGCGACTGAACTTGCCGGATGCGAGCGGGAACCCTGCGGTGAGGGCCCGCTGTGGGAGCACCGGTTCAATGTTCTCGGGCAACGGTCGGCGCGAGTGCTAGCGATTAAGAATCAAGATCACCTCACACCGTGGGCGAGTAGACCTCATCGGGCAATGAAAACAACTACCCTGGGACCAGCGCCGGAATCTTTACTAGCATCTACGATGAATCCCGCGTCATACCTGCGGTCGAATTTCGAAATGTCAATTTCGCTTATGGCGACGAAATCATACTCAACAGCATAAGCTTCGAAGTAATGAGAGGCGAGTTGTTAGTCGTCTTGAGCGTCAGGCGGTGGCAAGTCAACTATACTGAAATTGACGCTCGGCCTTATGAAGCCCGACGATGGACGGATCCGGCATAGAAAACGTCAGGTTTATTGCTTCAACTTATGCGGCTTATGGGCCGAACGGCGACGTGATATTAATGGCGGAGAAAGACCGGCCATGCCTGATAAACACAAGAATCATGATGCTGCGGAGTGGCCGGATAATCTTTAACGGCTCCGATGAAGAGCTCTTCAGATCAGACGACACATATATCCGGGAATTTCTGTTGCTGTAATTGCTGATTGGTTTTTCGACTATTTCAGGCGGAAGCTGCGGGCGATAGAGTCGGTCTGGTCCGCCAAATCCAACAACATTTTTCGCAAGCCGGTGAACTCAATCCGGTAGATCGCTCGTTTGGTTACCCGCAGATAATAAATCACCGTTGCCATCAGTTTGCCTGCGCTCACATACTCGTACGAGTACTTGGTGCCGCTCAATGCTCCTGTGAAACTTTCGACTGCCCGTGTGACATACCCAGGCTTGTCGCTTCGATCCAGTCGTCGCTGGCGCTCAGCCACGTCTGTCGTTGATACGCCTTCGTTCTTCACAATCTCTCTCCGTATCCGGAGACTTACGACGTCATTATCGTCGCTGAAACTAAAGTCCCTGGGATAATCCGCGCCTGAGACAGTGATAGCCCTCCACTGCGCCGAAGGCAGATCTATAACATATTGGCCCGTCGCCACGGTGTGTGGCTGGTTCTGACCGGCGACAGTAAACGGACAGAGCAACGTGATAAGAATCAACACTGTGCCCGTGATGAAACTTCGCCGCGATTCAGGCCATATGTTTCTTTGCCAAACGTTCCCAGGGTTGCCAGGTACGAAGGAAATGGCAGGCATTGCTCTTGCGGTATTCATACTTCCTATACCGTGGTAGCTTAAATCACACCCTTCCGTTTCGCCACTCATTGGCCGCATCAAACCTGTAGTTCGGCCCGAGTCCGAAGCAATTGCAGCACATTTGCGCGAGAGATCACTCCGGCCAGCTTTCCTTCCCTTAACACCGCAAGCTGATTGAGATCCTCGCGCGCCATCACTTCAAGTGCTTCAGTGACGGGTGCGTTCGGCGCAACCGTTTGAACCTGATTCAGAGGCCGCATCACATCTCCGACTGTCGTGTAGGGCCATCGCGCACGTTGAATTGCTTTGATTTCATTTGGCGTGATCAATCCCTCAGCTTGCCCGTTAAAGGTGACGACAAAACACCTCCGCCCGGTTCGTACCAAATGCTCTTCGACGAAAGTCTGCACGTTCGAGTGCCCGTCCACCGTCTCGTAATCGGGAGACATCACATCTGCGACACGCACATCGCGAAGAGCCTCAGAGAGTGCCACCTGCGCGTAGCTCTCACGTGCAGCGTTGAGCAGGAACCAGCCGATGAATGCGATCCATAGACCATTAAAGCCCGCCCCACCAAAGAATCGCATCACTCCCAGGACAATCATTCCAAACGCGATAACCTGGCCCATGCGTGCAGCAATTGTCGTGGCTCGCTTAGCGTCACCAGTAATCCACCACGCAACAGCCCTTAAGACTCGCCCACCGTCGAGCGGGAAGCCGGGGATCATATTAAAGATGGCGAGTGCGATATTAATGTAGCCCAACCACATCAGCATCGCGCTCAACGGCTGCCGAGGAAATTCCGGAGGCCTCCATCCCAATGCCATCGTGATTGCCAGGCAGGCAAAGCCGATCACGAAGCTGGTAATGGGGCCAATGATTCCCATCCAAAACTCAGTCTTGGCGTCGGCAGCCTCTTTTTCAATTTGCGCGACTCCACCCAGTGCAAAGAGAGTGATAGATCGCACCGGCAGGCCACGAGCTTGCGCCACCAGTGCGTGAGAGAGTTCATGGGCGACTATGGCGCCAAAAAACAGCACTGCTGTAATGGTTGCCAGTGTCCATCTCAGGCTGTCGCTCCAATCTGGATTGGTCAGACTGAACTGGGAAGCAAGGGAAAGTGTGATTAGCAGTGCGATGATGAACCAACTGTAATGCAGTCCGATCTCGACTCCGAAGATGCGGCCGAGTTTGATCTGTGCCTTCATGGTTCTTTTATCTCCACGTTTCAGGACACGTCATTCAGGGATAACGCACAACCGCTAGCCCAGATTCCGGCAGCGGGATAAACCCCGTCTCCTCGGGAACAGGAGCAAATCGCCCTTCTCTCCAATCTTCTTTTGCCTGCTCGATCCGCTCCTTCGAACTCGAGACGAAATTCCACCAGATATGACGTGGACCATCGAGAGGCTCGCCGCCGAGGAGCATCAGGCGACTGGAAGGCGATTCACTTTTCAGCAGGATCTCCGCTCCCGGCTTAAACACAAGCAATTGACCGGCTTCGAAGATCCCACCGTCGGGCAGTCTCAGGGAACCTTCAACCATATATGCCGCGCGTTCCTCGTGCTCTACAGGAACGGCGAGGCGTGCGCCCGCCCATAGCGTGATGTCTGCGTAAAACATCTCTGACAGCGTTTGCACGGGAGATCGCACGCCGTAGAGTGAGCCCGCGATCAAACGCACTCGTCTACCTTCGCCTTCCTCGACCGGTAACTCGCCGGCTGAATGATGGGCGAACGTTGGACCAGCTTCCTCATCACGGCGTGGCAGGGCGACCCACGATTGAATCCCAAAGAGGGCGCTGCCGTGTCGCATCTCAGCGGGCGTGCGCTCGGAGTGTGCAATGCCACTGCCGGCCGTCATCCAGTTGACCTCACCGGGCTTAATTACTTTTATGGTGCCGAGGCCATCGCGGTGTAGGAGTTCCCCTTCGAAAAGGTACGTGACAGTTGCTAAGCCAATGTGCGGATGCGGCGCTACGTCCAAACCCCGCCCGCCGCGCAAAACTTCGGGCCCCATCTGATCAAGAAAGATGAACGGACCAACCATGCGACGGCGTGCGGACGGCAGAGCCCTGCGAACCTTAAAGCCGTCCACAAGGCCACGCTCTCGTGTGACAATGACGTTCTCCAGGTTAACGTTCAGCAATTGTTGTTGCGTTGAATCGGCGCTCATCAGATTACTGTTAACCATTTATGCCCGCCTCAGTTTCCATGTTTATTCAGCAGCAGGCTTCGACGCCGGTTTCACTGCCTCAAGCTGCAGATCGATCATTACCTCATTGCCGACATCCAATCCGCCATTCGCCATAGGCTTTCCCCAGGTAATACCGTAATCACGTCTTTCGATTTTTGTTTCAGCGGCGATACCGAAGCGCGTGTTCCCCTGTGCGTCCTTGATCGCGCCTGTCATCGTGAACGGCAATGAGATCTGCTTAGTCACTCCTTTGAGCGTGAAGTCGCCGTGGAGAACATATTGGTCCTGGCCGCTGCGCTCAACGCGGGTGCTTTTAAAGGTCATCTCCGGATGTTTAGCCGCGTCGAAGAAGTCTGCCGTGCGTAAGTGCGCGTTACGAGCATCGACGCCGGTATCAATGCTCTCGATCTTAGCGGCGAATTCAACGGAAGATTTTGAAACGTCCGCGTCGTCGTAACGAATCGTGCCAGTAAAGTCTTTGAAGCGCCCTCTCACCAAAGAAATTTCGTAGTGACGGATCGCAAACCCGATAACGCTATGGGCCGGATCGATCTTGTATTCGCCGGTCGGAATTGGTGCGTAGTTAACTTTGGTTCCAGGTTGCTGCGCTCCAACCTCCCATCGGCCCGTGACCTTGTTGAGCAACGGTGCCGACATGAGTAATGCACACATGACTGCGAGCGCTGCATTTCGTATTACCCTCATTGCTTAGCTCCTTATGCTCTGGGTTTAGGGTTCGAGGGCTTCAATTGCCCACTGACCATAGAAGTTAATGAAATGTCCGTTGTGAGCCTTCAGGATCTTTCGTACTTTCTCACGTGCTTCAGGTTCTTTCGCGTTAACTCCAATGCCGAAATGACCTGCCAGCACTTCCTGTTCGTGCCGTCTGACATGTTCTGCTTCCATGTCACCTGCCTTCTCGATCCAGCGCGCAAAGCGTGCCAGTGGTCCATGCTCCTCTCCTGTTGGATCAAGCCGGTGCGCGCCCTCTTCGCCGCTCAGAACTTCTATTTCCGTAGAGGTAAACCCCGCTGCCTTTAGATCCTTCAGAGCTGCTCTACAATCGCTTGGGTCATCAATGATGCCGATGACCTTGTTGGCTGGATAGAGAATAAAATCAGAATCCTTGTGTATGTCACTCCTTTTGTCGTCCATAAGTCTCCTCTCACCCTTCGTGCGAGCAACTCGTTGCGGTCCAATAGCTAAAGTGAGGGCTGTTCGATTGGTTGTGCCACCCATCTCCGTAAACGAAGTGCGACCACGACCAAAAAGAGTCCGATAGTGACTGCATACGCCCCGATCCAAAACAGCACGGCCAATGCGCCCGACCCGGGCATAAAGAATAGGACCACGCCACAGACTACCGAGGCCGCTCCACTAAGGAGTAGAAGCCACTCGCCGATGATTTGTCTACGCAGACGGATTGCCGCCACAATCTTAAAAATACCTGTGAGGATAGCCCACGCTGCTATCAGGTATAGTAGTCCGAGCGCAGTTATACTTGGCCAAGTCAAGATAAGCACGCCAATCAGGCTGCCGACGATGCCCTCAATAAGGGTGGACCACCAACGCTGTTGTGTCTTCTCTCTGATGATCGCCGCTGCGCTCGCCAGCAGGCCGTCAAGAAGTGTGTAGGAGCCAAAAACAATCACCAACAGCCTTAGCGAAACGCCGGGATAGGCGAAGCAGAGCAGACCGAACAAAAATGCCAGGACCCCGCGCAGCAATAGCATCCACCAGTTATGCGCTAGTATGACAAACGTAATGGGAATGCCTCCTGATTAGGCTTGCCTAACAGCTAAGTCAAAACATGAGGGTTCCATGACGATGTATTTTTTGGAGGAAACTATCGCTAGACCCCGGGTACAGCCTGTTGGTCCTGCCGCAGACGTCTCTGAACAACATTCCAGTCAATGTTGGAATAGAACGCTTCAATGTATTTCTGACGCTCCGCTGGTTTGTAATCCAACAGATAAGCATGTTCCCACACGTCCATCACCAAAACGGGTATGAAGCCTGAAACATTTCCGACCTCATGCAGGGTTATCCAGTGGTTGGAGAGATGACCATTTGCAGGATTCTGATAGCAGATGGCCCAACCTACTCCGCGCATCCTGCCTACGCCGATAAAGTCTGCTTTCCATACGTAATAACTGCCGAAAGACTCCTCAGCCGCTTTGCCAAACGGCGAACCGGCCGATGGATCCCCAGCTCCGCCTTGAGTCAAATTGCCAAAGTAATACTCGTGTAGAACCATGCCGTTGTATTCGAAGCCCATCCGGCGCGTTAGCTCCGAGTAAGCGGGCATCTCCTCCTGATCGACCTTCCCATCGGCAAGAAACTCGTAGATCTTCTCATTTAGTTTGTTGGTTTCGTTGACGTAGCCTTCATAGAGTTTGAAGTGCATCTCCAGCGTTTGGTCAGAAATGCCTTTCAGTCCGTTCAAGTTAAACTGCCTCGCCTTATACGAGATGTCTCTGATCATGGCTGGTTCAACCTTTCAGTCGTGACACACAGGGAGGAATAGACACTTAACCGAGTATTCAAGCCGAGTCTGCCAACGCTGTCTTTTCTCTTCTTGACTTTTCTTTTCTAATCTTGACTTTAATTTGTCAGGCTCGCATGCCGGCCGCGGCAGGAGATATGCAGAGAGAACGCTGTTGAAATAATGGATTAACTAAGTATGGCTACCTTTCGCATTACGACCTACAACATTCACAAGTGCCGTGGGCTCGACAGACGCGTCAGTCCACAGCGGATCCTGGAGGTACTAAAGGAAACAGAGTCCGATATCATTGCGTTACAGGAAGTAGTCGGCATGGATGAGGGCGAACTCGAGCGAAATCAAGTACGCTCCATCGCGAAAGAACTTGGTTTTGATTTTCGGACTGGTGAGACCCGCCGGCTGGACGGCGGAGCCTACGGGAATGCTGTGCTGACACGCCTGCCTATCGTTGCTCAGTGCAATCACGATATCACGAGGCGCAAGAACGAGCCGCGTGGGTGCCTGGAAGTAATCCTTGCACTAGAAGGACAACAGCCGAGCGCGCATCTCTTGCGAATCTACAACGTGCATTTGGGGACCGGCTTTTTTGAGCGCCGTTATCAGGCATCGCGGTTGATCCAAGTGCTGGGAAGTCCTGACCGGTCGAGACCGCGTCTGCTGCTCGGCGATTTTAACGAGTGGCCGCGGGGACTCGTTTCAAGTCTGCTAGGAAAACGTTTCAACACCGCCGAACCGCGGCGCCGGTTTGGTAGAGCACGGAGTTATCCGGGTATTCTGCCGTTAGCACACGTCGATCACATCTATTACGATTTACCTCTTGAAGTGAAAAGCGTCGTGGTCCATCGCAGTCGACTTGCGCTTATTGCTTCAGATCACTTACCGATCGTCGCAGATTTCATCTACGGAACTTCAGTACCGCCGGATTCGCGACCTCCACGGCGCATTGAGCGTGTCCCGCCACCGCCGCCGAAACGCTCCCCAATATAAACCGCTCAATGCGACTGCTGAACCCGGTCGCTTTACCAGGTTGCGATCAGTTCGGGTTGCAGCTCAACGGCGAACCGTCGGCTAACTGCCAGATAGAATTGGAAGACGGCGATGCCAACAATCACGAGTCCAGGACGCTGACTACCACGCACGTTGCTACGAGCACGCGCTGTGCGAACGCAAGAGTCGCTCGACTTTCATCTGGCTTCTTGTCGGGCAGCGGATGTTTGTTACTGCTCATAGATCACTTCATGGCTGACGCTCATGCGCATCTGCTTTCTCGTTGTCAACCAATCCTGGCTGTTCTTTTCGGCGGCTCAACTTGTAGCCTCTATAGAGAAGGGCAAGGGCTATCCAAACCAAAACGACGACTAGCGGGTAGACCAGCACGCGCGGAAACCAGGCGAAGAGAATTGCCAACACCAGTAACAGGCCTCCAGCTGTCAGCATGATGCGCGCCTCGACCGGTTCCAGCACACGCCTATTGGTGAAGGCGGCACCTACGGTGTTGCTGATGCGAAGAGCTCCGGCTGCCGCGCGTCCAGCGCTTCCTCCACCGCTACTCAGCAGTGGATGCGGGTGTGCTGGTTCGTTCGGTGCGCGTACTTTTCGTTGCGCATCCAGGACTATTTCGGTCGCGTTCTCCAGGTCCTTTAGATACTGTTGCTCCATCTGACGCGCGAAGGATTCGTCCTCGATTACAACGTCCAACTCAAGATTGCCAAACCAGCTCGCAACGTTAAGGTTAGTCGAACCGACTCGCCCCCACTTGGAATCTGCGACGGCCGTTTTGGCGTGCAACATTGTCCCGTTCCATTCAAACACGCGGATCCCTGCCTCCAGCAAGGGGCGGTAACCGGCGCGCGATAGTGGTCTCAAAATCGGAATGTCGGTTCCGTTTGGGACAAGCAGACGCACATCAACGCCGTCTTTCGCCGCCGCACGCAAGGATTGAACGTATGAACTAGTGGCGGCGTAATAAGCATCTGTCAACCACAATCGATCTGTCGCAAGCGCCGCGACAAGTTGATCCAGACGCATCATGCCTGCAGTGGCGGGCTCACTCGCAACAACGCGAACTGCCACATTGCCCATCTTCGTGAGGGACTCACGTTCAACCACTTCGTCTCCGCTAATGGCCTCACCAGTCAGAACCCAAACTTGGGCGAATGCATGCTCAATATCAGACACTGCGGGACCGCGCACTTCGACGCCCGTGTCACGCCAGGGTTCGATCTTCTCTTCGGGCACACCGACCCACATGCGCCCTACGCACAACCCGGTGACGAACCCGACCTTGCCATCAATCGTGAGGGTCTTGCGATGATCGCGACTGAGCCACCCCAGCGGCGAATCGAAGCGTGGTGCGTTATAGCAACGTACCTCGACGCCTGCCGCGCGCAGATGATTCCAAAAGGAGCGCGAAGTCTTGCCGAAGCCGCCCATCCAATCGTAAAGAAGACGAACATGGACTCCTTCCCTCGCTTTAGCAGCCAGCGCGTCCGCGAACATCCACCCAGAATCGTCTTCATGAATTATGTAGCTCTCGAAGTGGATGTAATGTTTCGCTGAATGGATAGCATTGAGCCACGCTGGGTAATTTTCTTGCGCATCTTTAAGGAGAATGACAGAGTTACCTTCAATCAACGACGCACCCGCCGCTCGAGAAAAGGCCTGAGCAGCGAGTTCCCGGACAGACGGCCTGGTGAGACGGTCACGTTGGGTCAACTCGGTCGTTTGACTCATATCAACGCGCAGCTACATTCGTTATTGCTTCGCTATCCTTATTACGTGCAAGACTTCGATCCACTAAAAAACTAGTTCTTTAGTCTGAGTCGTTCTTTTCTCAATCGCACTCAACACATCTTCAATGACCAAGTCCGAACCGGTCGCTTCCGGCTTCACATTTGAGCCCGTGAAATGTGGATGAATAAAGACCCAATCGTTGGCGATGGCCCACTCCGAATAGATAACGCTTTCTGATTGACTGTAGCCCTCACTCCACGAGTGCAATGCAACCACAAGCGGTCTGGATTCGTTAAGCTTCGGTTTGTAGAACATCATCGGTTGTCGGGTGTTGTCGGCGGAACTTACGTTGTTGGACCATTGAGTTCCATGTACCACGGGAGTCCGTAACCCTGCCTGACGCCACTCTCTCAGGTGTTCTCAGTGGTGCGATCGTCGGCGAGGGACTCGGCAAGAGGGTGGAGTAGTGCGTGCTTGATCAGATGTCGTCGTACTCGCTTGATTACTGCGCTGAAGCTTGTCGGCGGTTCCGGAACATGAGGCACAAACAAGCCAGATAGCGATGGCCCAGGCCAACGCGCCCGTGGGCCGAACGAGCGCCATAATGGGTTCTGTCCTTAAAGATTTCATTCACTTTGTTTCGAAGAGTTCAGAAAGTTGGCGTACACCAATAGACGGGTAGGCGGGTTGCTGTCTTTTCTCTTCTTGCCTGTTATTTTCTAATCTTGACTTTTCACGTTTGCTGCTGGACGCCTTCTCCATAGAGTTAAGTGCCTCCTTCTTACTTTTGCGGCAGCCGTTCTAATCGCTTCGGCAATCCACGTACACGGAAGGCAAGAACGATCATCGTTACTCCGAACATCAACGCGAACGCGCCAATAACCACGACCATCGCCAGCGCACCCGCACTGGGATTAGCGATAAGCACAATACCGAAAATGATCGAGATGAGGCCACTGACGATCAGGGCCCATTCGTAGCTTATCTCCTTCCGCAATTGGACAGCCGTAACGATCTCGAAAATGCCGCGGACCAGTGCCCAAGCAGCGATCACGTACAGCAGCGCGATGGCAGTGACGCCAGGATAAAAGAAGGTGTAAACGCCGACGATAACGCCCAGTATGCCGAAAAGGAGCACTCCCCAGGCGCGGGAACTCGCACCGACCCAAATCGCGGTCAGTCCATCGATAAATGCATACGCACCGTAGAGTAGCACCAAGGTCACAAGCGTCAACGCGGGCCACGCAAAGGCCATAAGACCGAAGAGTACGGCCAGAATGCCCCTGATGAGCAAGAGCCACCAATTGCGGGCCAAAGCAGTGGCGATGGGGAGCGTAATCACGACTGGCCTCCGTTCTTGTGTTGCACCAAATTAGCTGGTTAGAAGTTACTCGGTCTCCTTGCCGCAGTCCTTATTAATAAATGGTTACAGAAACCTCCAAATCTCCGCTCCGGCTCTCTTCCTCGGGTGAATGGGTCACCGATCCGCCGTGGAGAGCCAATCGGTTATCTCTAACGGGATCAAGAACATCGTCTGCGAAGATAACCACACTTTGTCTCTCGGTCTTTTCTCTTCTTGACTGTTATTTTCTAAACGTGACTTTATTTGCTGCAGAAACTCGATAACAAGCCTGGCGCAAAAGCCTGTCAGTAGATCGAAGATGAGGAGTCATGAGCGATAAAGGATTAATGTCCGAAATATCAAAGCTGATTTCGCAACCACAAGCTCCCACGACAATGAGGCAAGATTAGAAAATAAACGTCAGGAAGAGAAAAGACAGCCAGTGAAGACTCGGCTAAATTCAACATGTTTTTCCGGCACCGCTTGAGGAAGCAGGGAATGGAGCAAGCGGCAAACATAAATGAGCGCAACGAGAATGTAAATGTTTCAGTTTTTTAGAAGCGTGGTCCATTTCGCGGCCCCGATTTTTGTGGTTACCACGATGCTGAACGTCGGCTTGACGCAGAAGTTGTCAGACATTACCGGGCATTTGAAAAACTATCCTTTTGTTCTAAAGATGCTCGTCGCCAACTTCGTTGTCGCGCCTCTCTTGATGATCGTCGCTCTGCATTTCGCGCCGTTTGACCCGGCGCTTAAAGCCGGACTGCTGATTTTCAGCCTATGCGCTGGCGCGCCGTTTCTCATCAAGCTGACGCAGACGGCGAAACATGACTTGGCGCTTGGTGCGGCAGTGATGATGCTTCTGATGGTGGTGACGGTCGTCTACACGCCGATCGTGCTGCCGTTGGTGTTGTCAGGCATCAGCGTGGACGCTTGGGCGGTTGCCAAATCACTGTTACTGCAGTTGCTCTTGCCAATTGCTGCTGGGATGCTGATCGTTACACATCTGCCTGACCTCGCAAAAAAGGCCCAGCCGTGGGTCGCATGGTTAGGCAACTTCGCTATGTATGTTCTGGTTGGTGCGACCTTAGTGGGCTACCTTCCCAATATTATCTCAATTGTCGGAACGGGTGCGATTCTCGTCGGTCTAATGTTTGTCGCCATGGCGTTCGGCACGGGTTACATGATGGGCGCGGGAAAGGATCATCTGCAGGATGTGGGTGGACTCGCTACGGCTCAGCGGAACACTGCCGCCGGCGTAATCATCGCCGTCCAAAACTTCACTGACCCGAATGTTTTGGTGATGCTGACGCTCGCCAACATGCTGGGCATCGTGATGCTGTTATTGATCGCAAAGGTGCTCAGCCGTGACAACAAGGTGGAGACAGAAACAGTCTGAAATTGATCCGATGCCCGTCCGATCTGGTCCAACAAACCGCGTCCGGAAACCTGTTACCTGGGAAGCAGTCCGTTTACCTTAAAGGAGAGTTGACAACAAGGAGAAAACATGACGAGGACCAAGAAACAGGGGACGACGAAGGCACGCGAGAGGAAGAGCGGAAGTAACTCATTGAGACCGAATTTTGTCTTCATCCTCGCTGACGATCTCGGTTACGCCGACCTCGGCTGCTATGGCTGCAGTGAAGACAGTTCGCCTAACCTCGACCGCATGGCGACTGAAGGTCTGCTCTTTACGAACGGCTACGCCAATTCATGCGTCTGCTCGCCGTCGCGGTTTGCGATTATCACGGGCCGTTATCAGCATCGTCTGCGCGGCGGCTTCGACGAGCCGATTGGCAGTGTTTCGGCCGGACTCGGTTTGCCGCCCGAACATCCGACGATGGCATCGCTTTTACGCGACGCAGGTTACGCCACCGCGCTCGTTGGGAAATGGCATCTCGGTTCGTTGCCCTGGTTCAGCCCGCTAAAAAGCGGTTACGACGAGTATTTCGGACACCGCACCGGAGCCGTCGATTTTTTCTCACACGTCGGTTTCGGCGGACACGATCTTTGGGAAGGCGACGAGGAGGTTTTTAAGGAGGGCTACCTGACTGATCTGGTAACTGACCGGGCGATTGATTTTGTGAAACGCCAGGCTGAAAGACCGTTTCTACTCTCTTTGCACTTCAACGCGCCACACTGGCCCTGGGAGACACGTGACGACGAAGAAGAGTCAAAAAGAATCGGAAATAAGATTGCGCATCTCGACGGCGGTTCGGTGAAAACGTATCTCGAGATGGTTCGGGTAATGGATGAAGGCATCGGGCGCGTGCTGGCCGCGCTCGACGAAATAGGGGCGAGCGAAAAGACGCTCGTTGTTTTCACGAGCGACAATGGTGGTGAACGTTTTTCCAATACGTATCCACTCGTCGGCAAAAAGATGGACTTGCTCGAAGGGGGCATCCGCGTGCCCTACATCGTGCGCTGGCCTGCCAAGCTCCCCGCCGGCGAAACCTACGACCGTCTGGCAATCGGGATGGACTGGATGGCTACTTTTCTCGCCGCAGCGAAGGTCGCGCCGCACCCGGATTATCCGCTCGACGGAATTGATCTGTTTGGCGGCGAAGTCGAGCGCAATCTTTACTGGCGAATGGTCTACCGCAATCAAAAAGCGGTGCGTTCGGGCGTCTGGAAATATCTTTCCATCGAAGGCAACGAGTTCCTTTACGATTTGTCGCGCGATTCACGCGAGCGCGCGAACATGCGTTATCGAGAGCCGGCGAAGTTCGAGGAACTGCGGAAGGCTTATGCCGAATGGGATGCGACTATGCCGCCGAGACCCGAAGACGTTGAGGTGCATTTGGAATACACCGAAGCAACGATGGCAAAGTCCGACGGCTAGTTCCGAGCGATAAGTGGAAACGAAGCAAACATCTGATGTGGAGCCGGAGGTCAACCAACCGGGACTCCGCGAATTGCGCGAGGCGGTGGCAAACCATCTCGCGCGGCGGCTGCTGAGCCGCGCTTCGCTACGCGAAGACGGAATAGCCGGGCTGAACAGTGCCGTCAGCAGCGTGCCCGACGGAATGGCAAGCGGCATTCTGGTAGGTGTCAATCCGATCTTTGGACTCTACGCCTGCATGGTTGGACCAATCGCGGGTGGCATCTTCTCCAGCACCCGGCTGATGATAATAGCAACCACTAGCGCGGCGTCCCTGTCGGCGGGGCAGGCGCTCGGCGGTCTCCAGGGAGAAGCGCGCGAAAACGCTCTCTTTCTGATGGTGGTTTTGATCGGCGCCTTGCAGATTCTGTTCGGTCTGGTGCGGACGGGCCAGTTAACGCGTTTCGTCTCTTACTCTGTGATGACGGGCTTCATCCTCGGCATCGCAGTCTTAACAATACTCAGTCAACTCCCGACCATCTCAGGTTATCAGCCGACGGCTGGAAACAACAAAGTCACACAGACCTTCAACCTTCTGTTCAACCTCGATCGCGTGAACCCATGGGCACTCGCTACAGCGGGGATTACCCTCGCACTTGCAATCGTGCTGCCGCGCACGAGGCTGGGCAACTTCGGCAGGCTGGCTGCGATTATCGTCCCGTCTGTGCTGGTCGCGCTCTTCGGTCTAAAAGGCGTTGCCGTAGTCCGAGACGTAGGAGAAATTCCAAGAGGCATACCGATGCCTCACCTTCCGTCGCTCTCCGGCCTCTCTTTCGAAGTGCTTACTGGCGCATTTGCTGTCGCTGTGATCACCCTCGTCCAGGGAGCAGGGGTCAGCCAGAGCGTGCCCAACCCGGACGGGTCTCGACGCAGCATGTCACGCGACTTCATCGCCCAAGGGGCTGCCAATGCCGCTTCGGGTTTCTTCCGTGGCCTACCGGTGGGCGGCTCGTTAAGTACCACCGCGCTGACTGTCATATCAGGAGCGCGTTCACACTGGGCAGCCATTTTTGCGGGATTGTGGATGGCGCTACTCGTGGTGGTCTTCCCGGGCGTGGTGTCTTACGTGGTAATGCCTGCGCTCGGGATGTTGCTTATCCTCGCAAGCGTCAGCACGATCAAACCTCTTGAGGCACTCTCGATATGGAAAACAGGTTGGTCGTCCCGTCTGGCAATAGTCACCACTTTCCTCTCTACACTTTTACTACCGATTCAGGCCGCAGTCGGGTTCGGCGTCGTACTCTCTGCCTTGCTCTACATAAACGAATCATCTACCGACATTTCGGTGGTCGAACTGTTGAAGCGAGATGATGGACTGATCGAAGAGCGTAAGGCACCTAAGCAACTGCTGTCGGGTAAGGTAACGGTGCTTGATGTGTACGGGCATCTCTTTTATGCGGGCGCTCGGACGCTTGAGCGGCTGCTGCCCAAGCCGAACGGCGCGCAACACCCGGTCGTTATCCTTCGGCTGCGCGGACGCAATACCGTCGGAGCGACCCTCCTCGAAGTGCTGTCCAACTATGCCGACAAGCTACAGAAGTTGGACGGTCGGCTTTACCTCACCGGAATGAGCGAGCAAGCGCGTGAACAGGTAGTGCGCACGGGCAAGCTCAGCCTCAGTGGGCCAGTGCGAGCTTACGAAGCAACCTCCGTTATCTGGGAATCAACGCGCGAGGCGGTAACCGACGCGCGGACATGGCTGGTCAGCAAGAGCACTGACGAAGACAGTTTTTAGAAGAAGCAAGCAGCATGTGGGAGCAAGTGCGGAGTTTATTGGGAGTCGGAAGTGACACCGGGAGTATCGGCCCGCTCGCCACAGCGCTACGCACGATCATCATCTAAGGGTTCACGTTCATACGTGTCTACCGAGAACGGCGTCGCAACTGTTCGCATCGAGCTTGAATGACGACGGGAGTCCTGTGTGAACGATCCAATTTCGCTTCCTGAAACGACGACAACGGGCAAGTCACGGGGAAGCGCTTTGCGGAAAGACATCCTTGCCGGCTTAGTCAACGCTGTCGTGAGCGTTCCCGACGGGCTTGCGTGCGCCGCACTCGCCGGAATCAATCCGGTTTCAGGACTCTACACCAGCATCGCTGCACCAATCGCCGGTAGCCTACTGATGAGCGCTCAACTGATGCAGATCGCGACGACCAGCGCCTCTGCATTAGCCGCCGCGCAGGCGATTTCGAGTTATCCGGCGGAACGGCGCGAGGCGGCCATGTTCCTGCTGGTCGTGATAGTTGGCGTGGTCCTTGTCGTCTTTGGGCTTCTTAAGCTGGGCCGGCTGGTGCGATTCGTCTCACACGCGGTCATGACCGGCTTTCTAATCGGCGTAGCCGTCGTCCTAATACTGGACCAACTGGCCCCGCTAGTCGGGTTCCATCCGCGCGGTTCGAACGAGGTCGTTCAGTTTGTTGACCTGCTGGCCCATGTCTCCGAATTCAGCCTGCCGACAATTATCACGGGACTCATTGCGATCGTGATTTTGTTCTGCCTCCGGCGAACGCGAATTGCAGCGGTGTCGTCGCTCATCGCACTTCTCGCGCCTTCACTGCTGGTGGTTTTGATGGGGTGGGGAAATGTTGAACGCGTGGCCCAAATCAGCCCTATCCCGCGAGGCATTCCCATTCCGGCGCTTCCCGATTTTTCTCTATTCGCGCCTGAGTTGCTTTTTTCGGCATTCGCTCTTGGGGTAGTGATTGCCGTTCAGGGAGCTGGGGTAAGCCAGAGCGTAAAAAATCCGGACGAAAGCCCGATCAATCCATCGCGAGATCTCGTGGCGCAGGGCGTGGGCAACGTGATGAGCGGCCTCATTGCCGGTATTCCGGCGGGCGGCTCGGTCGGGCAGACGGCGCTGAATGTTAGCGTCGGTGCACGCAGCCGTTGGGCGGGTGTGTTGCACGGCGTGTGGATGTTACTGATCGTGCTCCTCGTACCGGGATTGGTCGGTCAGGTGCCAATGGCGGTGCTGGCGGCCTTGATGATCATGGCCGGCATTAGTGCCATTGACCTGCGTGAAGCGCGCTCAATCTGGAACACCGGAGGCGCGGCGCGCTGGTCAATCAGCGCGACGTTTGTGGCGACCCTGGTCTTGTCGATTCCACTTGCTGTCGCAGCCGGCGTGGTGCTGACGATCATTCTCTACGTCAAGTCGTCGGCGAGCGACGTACGAGTGAGGGAACTCATTCGATTAGAGGATGGACGCATTGCCGAGAGCGAGCCACCCAAAAACCTGCCGAGCAATACCGTGACGGTGCTCGATGTTGACGGCAGTCTGTTTTTCGCTGGAGCGCGTACCCTCGCGGATGTGTTACCGAGTCCCGCTCGAGCGAGGCGTCCTGCAGTAATCTTGCGTATTCGAGGCTACACGAATGTGGGCGCAACGCTGATCGAGGTGCTCGACGACTATGCAGATGCACTCGCCGACGTAGGCGGACGGCTGTATCTGAGTGGAGTGAATAAGGAAGTAGCTAAACAACTACGCCGCGCGGGCAAACTCGACCTCGACCGATCCGTGCACCTCATTCCGGCCGACGAGATCTTTGGCGCATCGACTGAGCGAGCAATGGCCCACGCCAGCGCCTGGCTCGGCAGCACGCGAGACGACTCACCACTGATGGAGAATAAGTGAGTCCGATAATTCTCTCTATGCTATTTAGCTATTTAGAGTAGCAACGCTTTTACTGCTACAAGTTTCAGTGGAAAAAGGATCGCACGGCATCAGTTGAGTAGCAAAAACTTAGAACGTAAGCCTTCGCACATATCGTTTGTGCTTGAATCAACCTGATGAATTCGCTGAGTTTCAGACGCTGAAGTCGTGTATCACGACGATGTGGGTGATTATGCGACAAATGAGCCGACGATGGATGGTACAGCGGACGCGATTCTAATGATGGCCTTGTGGAACCATCCCAATGATCTGCCTCACTGATGAGGCATAGGTGACACCTTCCCAAGCTTACGAGAGAAAGAGTCAAGATTAGAAAATAAAAGTCAGGAAGAGAAAAGACTGTCCGCTAAAACTCGGCTAAATTGACCAGTCTGGTGGAGGCGGTAATGGGGAACAACAAAAATATATTTTGGACGCTTTTGAACCTGCTGGGGCTGATGGCAGTCGCGTGCCAACCTTCGTCAAATGTCACGATGAACACGACCCCAAGATCTTCCAGTGCGCTCGCTCCGGCAAACATGGCGCGCGTCGGAACGATTGACGATCGCTACCAGTCATATAACGTTGAGATGCTCGAAGTGACCGGCGGTAAGTTCTGGAAGCCTTATGGACCTGAACTCGACGCCATCCTCCGGCAGCCGCAGTCAGCTCCGACACAACCTGGTACGCAGTCAGGTGACACGCCCGCCGGAATGGACCCCCGCCTGTACCAATATCGCCCGCCGATTGATCTAACCAACGCGCGCCTGCGCAAATTGGCTGCCGCGCTCGGACCTTCCTACGTGCGTGTCAGCGGTACGTGGGCCAATACCACTTACTTTCCCGATACCGATCTAGCCCCTGCCACACCACCTGCGGGCTTCATGGGCGTGTTAACGCGCCAGCAATGGAAGGGAGTCGTTGATTTCTCAAAAGCAGTGGGTGCCGGAATCGTCACCTCGTTTGCAACGAGTGTCGGAACCCGTAACGCTGCGGGCGTCTGGACTCCGGCACAGGCACAGCGTCTTCTCAACTACACCAAGTCGGTTGGCGGAAGCATCGCCGCCGCCGAATTCATGAACGAGCCGACCCTCGCCGTGATGGGTGGAGCGCCCGCCGGGTATGATGCGGCGGCGTATGGACGCGATTTCAAGGTGTTCCATGCTTTCGCAAAACAAGAAGTACCAGACATGCTGATTCTCGGTCCCGGTTCAGTCGGAGAGACGACAGGTGACTGGGGCGTGACTTACGGCATTGCCAGTATCCTTAAAACACGCGACCTGCTGGCCGCGTCCCGACCGGCAAGCGTTGATGGCTTCTCTTATCATCACTACGGCGCGGCTTCACAGCGCTGTGCCGCACAGGGTATGCAGACCACATCCGACGATGCTCTCTCGGAACAGTGGCTCCGGCGCACGGACGACACTCTGGCTTTCTATCGGAACGTTCGCAACGAATTCGAACCCGCCAAGCCGTTCTGGAACACCGAGACCGCGGACGCTGCGTGCGGCGGTAATCCGTGGGGCGGCACTTTTCTTGATACCTTCCGCTATCTCGATCAACTTGGGCGGCTCGCCAGGCAGGAGGTGCATGTGGTCGCTCACAACACGCTCGTCGCCAGCGATTATGGGTTGTTGGATGACCAGACGCTCATGCCAAAACCAAATTACTGGGGTGCGTTGCTTTGGCGAAAGCTGATGGGAACGACTGTTCTCGAGTCGGGCATACCACTCCAGACCGGACAGCATGTTTATGCACATTGCCTGCGCAGCACGCCAGGCGGCGTCGCCCTGCTTGTAATCAACAATGATAGAGCGAAGTCGCACACCCTTTCCATCCCTGTAGCAGGTGAACGCTATACGATGTCGTCGAGCGATCTCCAAAGCCAGTCGGTTGAACTGAACGGCACTCAACTAAAGCTTGGCCCAGGGGACGAACTTCCCGTTCTCACTGGCATTCTGATCGGAGCTGGTAACGTGGAGTTTGCACCCGCAACGATAACGTTTATCGCACTCCCCCAAGCAGGAAATGAGGCTTGTCGCTAAAGGTGTTGATGCAGTGGCGCGAGCATCGAAATTTTGAGCGTCACGGCAAATCACGGCATGGACCAGGAGAATTGGCTGACCACCCCGGGACGAAAGTCGATGGAAGTGGCGTTGTTGGGCGCGACGAACCGGGCTTACGAAGCTTCTTACCAAAGATGGAGTCGGGTTCACACTACTAACCGCCAGAGTTTAATTGTCGCCGTAAGGCAAACTGCATTCGATGACTTCTCTTTGATTGTCTTGCCTAGGAGGAAAAACATAGAGCAAAGGGATATTCACAAAATGAAGCTTCTTGAACCAGTAAGACTGGGAAGCCACACGCTCAAAAACAGAATGGTAATGGCAGCGATGACCAGAAGTCGTGCAGACGATTATGACCAAGCTGCTAGAAATGCCATCGAAGCAGGATTCGACGGAGTGGAACTACACGCTGCCAACGGTTATTTGCCAAATCAATTTTTGGCGGAAAGCGCAAATCAAAGAACTGATGAATACGGCGGCAGCAAAGAGAACAACTGCAAATTTACATTGGAGGTAATGGAAGAGTTGGTGCACGCCGTCGGTGGCGACAACGTGGGAATTAAGATCTCGCCTTTGCACCCTTACGCAAGCATTCAGTTAGATAACCCTGTTGCAACTTTCACCTTCCTAATTCAAGAACTAAATAAGATGGACATAGTGTTTGTAGAGCTAATGAAAAGGAGTCCAATGTTTCCGTTGTTGCCAAGCTCTCCAAAGGACGACGAAATAGAACTTTTTGGAAAATTAATAAAGCATACTTTGATAGCGAACACGGCCTACAACAAAGAAACAGGCGAAGCGGAATTGGAGAAAGGGATAGCAAAACTCATTTCTTTCGGCTCCTTGTTCCTGGCAAATCCAGACTTGCCGAACCGCTTTCAGTTAAACGCGGAAATCAATCAACCCGACAGAGCAACAATGTTCGGCGGCGGCGAGAAAGGCTATACAGACTATCGGCCTTTGGATTGAGTGGTGACAACTCAGAAAAACGGCGGAAGCGGATGGGGAATGTTCTGGCCAGCGGGACCGTCGGGGTTGGAATGGCCGCTATGCATGAAGGCAGTGAATCACATCGGAAGGACAAACGGGAGATTTTTTGCGCCATTTCGCGTAGCGACCCTCTGCGTGTTGTCGAGCTTGACTGCGGTAGCGCTGCGAGCACAACAGGCAGAAGCAGTTCCCACTCCGGAGGTACCACCGCCGCCGCCTTACAGGATTCTCAGGCAGGATGAAGACTGGAGCATGATGCGCGACCCATCGCGCCGAGCTGATTGGTCGGACAAGCTCAAATACATTCCGCTTGGAGACAGGGAAGGCTGGTACGTCTCGGTTGGAGGGGAAGCGCGCCCCTACTACGAACGCTACCGTAACGAGGAGTGGGGCAGCTCGCCGCAGGACCTGAATGGTTACTTGCTCCAGCGCTATATGCTGCACGCCGATTTCCACTTCGGCGCGCGCGTCCGCTTCTTTGGACAGATCAAGAGCGGGATCGAAACGGGTAAGCGCGGCGGACCGGGCCCGCCGGACGAAGACCTGCTGGACGTTCACCAGGCCTTCTTTGATCTCGTCTGGAATTTTAGCCGCGAGCGCTCTTTGACATTGCGCGCCGGCCGTCAAGAACTCAACTACGGTTCGGGACGACTGATCAGCATGCGCGAAGGACCTAACGTGCGTGAGAGTTTTGACGGGGCGAGGTTGATGCTGCGCGCAGGCGCTTGGCGCGTTGATGGTTTCATCGTGAAGCCAGTGGAAACCGACCCGGGCTTCTTTGATGATGCGCCAGTCTCTTCTCAAACCTTGTGGGGCGCGTACGCTGTGCGTCCACTACAGCGGTTGCTTCCCGGCCATATCGATCTTTACTACATCGGCATCGACCGACGGAGCGCCCGTTTTGATCAAGGACGTGAACGAGAGATACGCCAAACGATAGGTACTCGCCTATCAGGCGATCGGCAACGGTGGGACTACAACACGGAACTCGTCTATCAATTCGGTAGATTTGGCCGCGGCACAATTCGGGCGTGGACGGTTGCGACTGATACCGGTTACACGCTGCGGCCAGCGCCCTTTAGCCCGCGCTTCGGATTTAAGGCCAATGTGACGAGCGGAGATCGTGACCCCAACGATCCTGATCTCGAAACCTTCAATCCTTTTTTCCCTAAAGGTGCGTACTTCGGTCAACTGTCCTCAATCGGTCCGTTGAACCACCGTGACCTCCATCCAACGCTGGATCTTAGCTTACCGCGTGGCCTGTGGCTCACAGCGGATTGGGTCTTTTACTGGCGGCAGAGTACGCACGACGGTGTTTACGGAATTCCCGGCGATCTTTTGCGGACGGGACAATTGTCAAGCGCGCGCTTCATCGGTCATCAGCCGGGTGTCGAAGTTCGATGGGAAGTAGATCGGCACACCGAACTGACCCTCAACTACGCGCGTTTTCTAGCCGGAAGATTTTTGCGGGAGACGCCGCCCGGCGAAAACACGACTTTTTTCGCCGCGTGGGTGACATACAGGTTTTGAGGGCGATACGCGGAACCTGCAGGGAGGTAAAACGTGACTGAGATCGAGAACTACGAAATCCTCGTCATCGGAAGCGGAGAAGCGGGCAAGTATCTGGCTTGGACACTGGCTAAGACAGGTCGTCGTACTGCTTTGGTCGAGCGGAAGATGGTTGGAGGCTCGTGCCCTAACATTGCCTGTCTGCCGAGCAAGAACTTGATTCATAGCGCAAAAGTTAAGTCTCTCGCCACACGCGGGGTGGAATTCGGACTCGAAACGGGTTCGGTGGAGACAAACATGAAAGCCGTGCAGCGTCGTAAGCAGAAAATGGTCGAGGACTTAATCAAGGTTCATCTCCACCGATACGAAGCAAGCGGCGCGGAGCTGATTATGGGAGAAGCGCGTTTCACTTCTCCGAAAACCGTCGCAGTCAGTCTCAATGACGGCGGCACAAGAGCGATTGACGGCGAGCGCGTTTTTCTGAACGTGGGAACGCGCGCGACTATACCTGATATTCGCGGATTGGCTGATGCCAGACCGATGACCCACGTCGAAGCCCTTGAACTCGACCGTCTGCCGGAACATCTCATCGTTTTAGGAGGCGGCTACGTCGGGCTTGAACTGGCGCAGGCGATGCGGCGGTTCGGCTCGCGCGTGACGGTCATCGAGATGGGGCCGAGGCTCGCAGGACGCGAGGACGCTGATGTCGGGGCGGCGCTCCTTGAGTTGTTTCATGACGAAGGAATTCAAGTCCTCCTGGGGGCGGAAGTCCGCCGCGTCGAGGGCCGCTCCGGCGCGGAGATTCAAGTCAGCGTGGAAGACGCCTGCGGCGAGCGCGTAATCAAAGCGACTGATTTCCTTATCGCCGCCGGGCGGACTCCGAACACGCAGGACATCGGAGTCGATCTGGCCGGAATTGAATTGGACGAGCGCGGCTACGTCAAAGTCAACCAGCGGCTTGAGACGACCGCTTCCAACGTCTGGGCAGTCGGCGACTGCGCGGGCAGCCCGCAATTCACGCACGTCGCGTTCGACGATTTCCGAATCGTGCGCGACAACCTGAACGGAGGCAATCGGTCAACGCAAAATCGCCTTGTTCCATACGTTATGTTCACCGACCCGGAACTGGCGCGGGTCGGGTTGAACGAATTGGAGGCTAAGAGTCGCGGCATTAATTACCGCTTGGTCAAGATGCCGATGGCAGCCGTGCTGCGGACGCGCACCCTTTCCGAGCCGCGCGGTTTTATAAAGATGCTCCTCGATACGGCGAGCGACCGGATTCTCGGAATCACGGTTTTCGGCGCCGAGGCGAGCGAACTGATGGCAACAGTGCAGACCGCAATGCTCGGTCAGCTTCCCTTCACAGTGCTGCGCGATGCGATTTTCACTCACCCGACGGCGGTCGAAGGGCTTACCGGACTCCTGGCAGACGTCGCCACGAAGGCGACGCAAGAGTTCGCGACCTGACCGGCGTAAGGAGTTAGGATGAGCCAACGTGTTACCGCGCGTCAGGTGTTGAATCCGAGATCGTTCGCGAGCGGGCGATGGCGTGCGGTCAGTACGCAAGGTCAACGGAGACAGACAGGCGTAGAGGCGATGGTCACTGCCGCGGGGCGTGGCTGGCGTCATAAGGTATATGCAGGATGGTTGATTTTAGGTCTCGCTTCGTGCTGCGAGGGGCACACCGGAATTGATCCAGCTCCCAGGTAATCAAGAGGCCTTGAGCGCCTTGGCAGAGTTCAAGGCGTATGCGGCGGGCACGCTTCTGGCGCTCGATCTGATAGGCACGTTCGTGTTCGCTCTGAGCGGTGCGGTGGCCGGTGTTAAGGAACGTCTCGATCTGTTCGGCGTGCTTGTGCTGTCCTTCGCGGCAGCCAGTGCCGGAGGCATCATGCGCTGGTCCACGAGTTAAGGCCTTTACGAGATTCGCGCTGGCGGCTCACCATCAGATATTGGTGAACAGCGAGCAGTAATGGATAAGCAAACATGCCTGAGATCGAGAGCTAATTCTCTTATCGGAAGTGGAGAAGCGGGCAATTATCTGAGCGATAGATTCCCACAAACACTTTAGCGTCGAGGCCCAACAGCACCTGGAGGGCTTCGCCGCAGAGACAGGAAAAACATTTAGCACCCGAAGCGCTGCCGTTTCGGTGGCGTTTCGCTACGAGGGAGGAACCAAATGGCACAGAAAGATGACTTTCCAGCACATTGGGATCCTAAGCTTAGAATTCCACGTGGACAAGTTGTCGC